>Ga0335072_10002977_pt1 | contig 25829 bp, 22 predicted proteins | sample Lox_Sample_21_FD_206725 | JGI IMG/M metagenome (GOLD analysis project Ga0335072, IMG submission 206725) | Soil microbial communities from Loxahatchee National Wildlife Refuge, Florida, United States - Lox_Sample_2.1 | ecosystem: Environmental > Terrestrial > Soil > Wetlands | place: USA...
CTATGCCAATCCGGCCGGCTCGCTGCTAGCCCCGGACCGCCGCGAGCCCGTGCTGACGGCGGTGGCGCGGGCAGGGGCGTTCCTGCTCGAAGACGACTGGATGCGTGATTTCGATCTAGGCGCGCCGTCGCCTCCGCCGCTGATCAGCGATGACGACGACGGGCACGTGCTGTACCTGCGCTCAGTGTCCAAGCCCATCGCGGCCGGGCTGCGCGTGTCCGGGCTTGCGGCACGCGGGCCGGTGCTGGCACGGCTGCGCCGCGGCAGGATCAGTGACGACTTGTTCGTCGCGCCTGTCCTGCAGCAGATCGCGGTCGATGTGCTGACGGCGCCGGGCTGGCCGCGGCATCTGGCCACGGTACGACGCCAGTTGCGGGAGCGCCGGGATGCGCTCGTCACGGCGATCGCGGAGCAGTTGCCATCGTGCCGCGTCGAGCTGATCCCGTCCGGCGGCGTGCACCTCTGGGTGCGGTTGCCTGATCAGGTCAGCGATGAGGAGGTGACGGAGGCGGCGATAGCGCGCGGGCTTGCCGTATATCCAGGCAGGGCCTGCTTCCCTAGCGAGGCGCCGGGGCCGTACTTGCGGCTGAGCTATTCGGGCGAGGAGGCGCCTGCGCTGCGACGCGCGGTACGGATCCTGGCTGACGTCATCGAGCGCTAACCTAACTCGGCGCCGTCCAGAGTGCAGCTAGACGGGAGCCTCGCGGCAGCGACTCTCGGGCCGCGAACGGACAGCAAGGTCACGAACGTCAGCGCAGCGAAGGTGCTCAGGGCGGCCGGCACGATGGCCACGTTGGTCGCGGACACCGCGCCCGCGATGATCGCCGGACCGACGATCCCGCCAAGCATCGATGCGGTCAGCGCCCATGATGCCGCTCGGTGGTCGCCTGGCCAGGTTTCCGCGGCCCAGGCGAGTCCCATCGGGAAGATCGGGGCCCCGCGAGGCCTGCAACGACGTACGCAGCCGGGGCCAGCACCGGAACCGTGGCAACAGCAAGGCATAGCGCGTTCAGCGCAGTTGCTGCGAGGACGATGTGCCGGAGTGCGACGACGCTGCTAAGCGGAGCCGCGCACAGTCGGCCGATAGTCATCGCGAGCCAGAACCCCGATGTCACCGCAGTAGCTAGCCGCACGGAGTAACCGACAGCGCTGAGGTGCGCGACTATCCAGCCTGCGGTTCCCGCCTCGGTGGCCACGTAACAGAGATAGACAAGGCCAAACCTTGCCAGCGTGCCGCGTTCCAGCGTTGCCTTAGGGGAACGGGTGCTGTCGCTCGCTGGTGCCGGCTCGTCCGCGACGCGCGGCGGCGCTGGAGCACGGACACCGCGCTGGCCCGCCGCCAGGAGGCACGCCAGTGCAGCCGCGGCGGCAAAGCCATACGTCAAGGTCCCGCCCTTGAGTGTGCTGACGATAAAGGGCCCGGCGACCGCGCCCGCTCCGAAGGCTGCGTTCACGGTGTTCAGCCGCGCTACCCGGTGCCGTGACTCGGTAGCAGCCAGCAGCCTGTTGAGGGTGAAGTCAAGCGCGCCGAACCCGGTACCTGTCAGCAGGACGGAGCCAAGGAACGCCAGCCATTCGCGAGACGCGGCGACCCCGGCGCAGCCGAGGGCGAGAGTGGCGAGGCCGCCGATCAGGACGTCCCGCCCGCTCAGGCTCCGCAGGCATGCCAGGGCGCCCAAGACGCCCGCAAGGGCGCCAGCGAAGTAGACGCTGAGCACGGTGCCGGAGGTGGGCAGACTGACTTCGAACCGTAGCGAGATGGTTCGCAGCAGCGGGCCGTAAGCGGCGTCTAGAGCTCCGATGAGCAGGAATACGCCTAGTGACGCCACGAACGCCCAGCGACTGAAGCTGACCTCGCTCGCAGTGCTCACCCGTGCTCAGCTATGGCGAGGGTGCTGAGCTGATTCTTCCTCGTCAGCTCGGCGCTCATCGGCTCCATTGTGGCAGGTCGCGGCGCAGCATTGGTCCTGCCGGGCACTGCATGCGAGCCCCCCGCCGGGCACTTGTGGCGACATGCTAAACAGGCAGGTCGGGGGTACGGCCGGTCACGGCCGTGCGCCCAGCGATGTACCTGACGGCGAGAGAGGCATGAATGTCGGACGAAGGACTGAGTTTTGATCGCATCAAGGCCGCGGCGGCCCGTCTCGATGGCGTGGCGCGCCGGACGCCTCTGGTGACGTCGAGCACGCTTGACAAGCTTTGCGCCACCAAGGTGCTGCTGAAGCCTGAGCAGTTCCAGCGCAGCGGCTCGTTCAAGTTCCGGGGCGCCTACAACCGCCTGAGCCTGCTCAGTCCGGCTGAGAAGGAGGCAGGGGTCGTCGCGTTCTCGTCCGGCAACCATGGCGCCGCGGTGTCACTCGCGGCTCAGTTGCTCGGCATTGACGCCGTCATAGTGGTCCCGGCCAACGGTTCGGCAGCCAAGCTTGCCGCCATTGAGGGATACGGGGCGGAGCTGCGTCGTTACGATCCGGCAACTGAGAGCAGGGAGCTGGTAGCAGCGGAGATCGCTGCCGTGCGCTCGATGACATTGATCCGTCCGTTCGATGACTACGACATCATGGCGGGCCAGGGAACGGCGGGCATCGAGCTGGCTGAGCAGGCGCCGGAACTGAAGCAGGTCCTTGTACCGGTGGGAGGCGGGGGCCTTGCGGCAGGCGTGTCGACTGCGGTCAGGACGCTGATTCCCGGTGTCTCAGTCATCGGGGTGGAACCGCAGACCGCGGATGACACCAGCCGCTCGATGCGAGCTGGGCGCAAGGTCAGGATTCCCGAACCGGCCACGATTGCCGACGGGCTGCGGGCGAACGAGCCGGGTGAGCTGACCTTCGCGATCAACTCGCGGACCCTGGACGACGTCGTGACAGTCTCGGAGGAAGCGATCATCGACGCTATGCGGTTCTGCTTCGCGCGGCTAAAGATCGTCGTGGAGCCGAGCGGTGCGGTTGCGCTGGCGGCGTTGCTATCCGGTGTGGCAGGCGCGGTCGGCCGCACCGGCGTGGTCCTGTCGGGTGGCAACATCACGCCAGACGACTTCGCTGCCCTGCTTGCCCGTTGAGCGTGCCGGCACCTGCTATCCGCAGGGCCATGAAGGCGTAGCGATCCTGCAGATCCGGGGTGTCTATCGGGTAGTTCTCGAGCATCCACTCACTGATGTGCACGCACATGTTGCTGATGGTGGCGGAGGCGAGAGTCGCGGCCGCGCGGTCGTTCCCGCCTGCGAGATCGAACGTGCCCTGCTCCGCGCCAGCCATCAGGATCCTGGTGAGCCGGTCGCGTATCGAGCGCCTGATGGTGCGAACCTCCTCCCGCCGCGGTCCGGTGAGCAGGGTGAACTCACGATTGGCTACCTGCGACCGTTTCTTGTAACCAGCCGTGTGAGCCACCAGAAGTCGCACGGTCGCGCTCAGTTGCTCCGCTGGCCCTGGTCCCGCGTTCGCGATGGTCGCGGCCATCTCCTTGTCGACGCCAAGGTGGATATCCCGGACGAGCACGTACAGCAGATGTTCCTTGGAGGTGAAGTGGTTGTAGAGCGCGCCGGGCGTCAGGCCGCAAGCCCCCGTAATCTGGCGGACCGTGGTGCCCTGCACTCCCTGCGCGTAGAACAAGTCGATTGCCGCCGCCGCGAGCCTGCATTGAAGTGCCGTGCCGCCGATCGGCAGCCGGTCGTCAGGCGGGAGTTCGAAGTCAGCGCTCATCACGTTACGCCATCCGAGTCAAGAATCCTGAGTCATGGATTAGAGTCATGATTCGAAGTCAGGTTGGTCTGTAATCGACGCCTGTTCAGCTCGGATGGTTGTCATCGGAGTCTTGACAAATGATGTCCAACCGGCGTACGACTATATCGCTGTGTGAACGCTCGTTCATGTCATTACAGCACGAGGTGCGTTCGCCGTGACGGCCGCGGACGCATGCCGGAAGGCCCGGGCCGACCCCTCCTCCCGGCCCGGGTCAGGCATCTTTTCGCAGAGCGAGCCCTGCTGAGCGCGCGCACTGGAGGGTTGGCGTTCGTTGCCAGCCACTTGCCGCTGTCAGCGCGAGTGCGTCGCGATGGAGTTGGTTTTAGCGCGGACAAGCTGACCCTCTGCTAGCCCGCCAGCGTGTAATTCACTTCGAGACGCTCCGCCGAGCGGTTCACCGTCAGGCGCCTACCGGCTGGTGCATCTCGCCAAGGGCCGGCCGGGACGGCTCAGGCCGATTTCGGCATCGCAGCCGGCTGCTGCGCCGTGCCCGCGTGGCTGCGGCGGGCCGCCAAGACTTCCCAACGTAGTCAGCCAAGTGCTGTGGTTGACTCAGCCCTTTTTCGGATGGTTAACTCCGGCCACTGGAGGCGCAATGAACCGACAAGTTAAGTACCTTTTGCCCGAGTCGCAGATGCCGCAGCACTGGTACAACGTGGTCGCTGACCTGCCGTCCCCGCCCCCGCCACCGCTGCATCCCGGCACTGGCCAGCCCGTCGGGCCGGATGACCTGGCGCCGTTGTTCCCTGGTGCGCTGATTGCCCAGGAGGTCTCTGCGGAGCGGCACATTGCCATTCCCGATGATGTCCTCGACGTCTACCGGCTGTGGAGGCCGACGCCGCTGTTCCGTGCCCGGCGGCTGGAGCGAGACCTGGGCACGCCGGCCAGGATCTACTACAAATACGAGGGCGGTAGCCCGGCGGGCTCCCACAAGCCGAATACGGCCGTTCCGCAGGCCTACTACAACGCCGCCGAAGGCGTGACCAAGCTAACCACCGAAACTGGCGCTGGCCAGTGGGGGAGCGCCCTCGCATTCGCCTCCTCGCTCTTCGGCCTCGAGCTGGAAGTGTGGATGGTCCGCGCGTCTTACGACCAGAAGCCCTACCGCAAGATGCTTATGCAGACCTACGGCGCGACTGTGCATCCGAGCCCGTCAGACCTGACGAACGCCGGACGCGGCGTTCTCGCCGGGAATCCGGACTCGACCGGAAGCCTGGGCATCGCGATCAGTGAGGCGGTCGAGGTCGCCGCGGGTGACCCCAATGCCCGGTACGCGCTCGGCAGCGTGCTCAACCACGTGCTCATGCACCAGACGATCATCGGCGAGGAGGCGCTCAAGCAACTCGCCGAGGCCGGCGACACTCCTGACGTGATTGTCGGCTGCACCGGCGGAGGCTCGAACTTCGGTGGCCTGACGTTCCCGTTCCTCCGGGAGAAGCTAGCGGGCCGGATGAATCCCGTGATCAGGGCAGTCGAGCCTGCCGCTTGCCCATCTTTCACGCGCGGCGTGTACGCCTACGACTTCGGGGACACAGCCGGGTTCACACCGCTGCTGAAGATGCACACGCTCGGACACGAGTTCATCCCGGATCCCATTCACGCGGGCGGGCTGCGCTACCACGGAATGTCACCGCTGCTGTCGCACATCTATGAGCTGGGACTGATCGAGGCGGTGGCGAAGCCTCAGTCGGAGTGCTTCGCGGCCGGCCTGCGGTTCGCCCGCACCGAAGGCATCGTTCCGGCGCCCGAGCCGACGCACGCGGTCGCTGCGTGCATCGAGGAGGCGCTGCGGTGCAAGGAAACCGGCGAGGAGAAGGTCATCCTCACTGCGCTATGCGGGCACGGGCTCCTCGACCTGGCCGCCTACGACGATTACATGTCCGGGGAATTGCGCGACCTGCAACTGACCGACAAGGCGATCGAAGAGGCGCTGGCAGGTCTGCCGTCCGCTGCGGTCTGATTGGTCAGGCAGCCGGATGCCGTGGCTCTAATCTCACCGGTCCGCCAAGAGCGTCCGCGCCCTGTGGAAGAACCCTTTCAACTGCGGGAACGTGCACTCCTCAGCCAGCCTTTGCAGCCGCGTCGCGGTCAGGCGGCCGGCTGTCCGGGCGTTTGCGCAATTTCAGCAGCCTGAAAGCTTGCTGGACCATAACGCAAACGGCCAGGCCAGAGCTCTGTAACCGGTCCGCTGGCAGCTAAAGGCGAGTTGCGGCGCCCAGGCGTGCATGCGACCCTTGGCCGGTAGGCCGGAGCATGACGGCGCCTCGAACGGGTAGTGCGGGGCGCTGGCGAGCTTCGCGTGATGGGGGGTGGAGGTGGCAGTGCGCTGGAGGCGGGATGATCGCCAGCAGCCTGACGATCGCCCCGATATCGCGGCCGAGGAGTGGCTCGCAGAGTTCCGCGGTCAGCGGGTCCGCCCTGACGCGCTGACCGCGGCAGACCGCGACGCGGCGCCCCCGACTGCGCCGGCCGGCGGTGCTGGGCGCCCGGCTGCGCCGCCCCGCGAGTCAGGAGCACCTTCCGAATGGCATGCCGCACCGCCGCAGTCCGCGGCAGGACAGCGGGAACGCCAGGGCCACGGAGCCACCGAGTACTTCCGTCAGGATGCCGTGCGAGCCGCCTGGCCGGGCGTTATGCCGAACGAGCGCGCCGAGCCGGATCCTCGCGCGCAGGGAAACCGCAGCGCGCAGGCGGACTGGGCTGCGCATCCTGATTCGGGTATTCGGCGAGATCCGGCTGCCCGTCGGGATGCGGCTGCCCGTCGGGATCCGGCTGCACAGCGAGACTCGGCTGGACAGCGCGAGTCCGGTGCGCGGCGAGACACGGCTGCGCAACGCGAGTCCGGTGCGCGGCGAGATTCGCCTGCACAGCAGGATTCCGGTTCACAGCGCGACTCTGGTTCACAGCCTGATTCCGCTGCACAGTGGCACTACCGTTCTCGGCCGGATCATCAGGGACTTCGACGCCCTGACCGAGGCGAGTTCCGGGCGGCGCCGTCCGGCAGACCCGGACCTGACATCTGGCCGCAACCGGCTGACGCGCGCGGACCCGGTAACTGGCGTGGCTCTCCTGACAGGCGGGGGCCGGATGCGTGGCCCGGGCTCGATGACGGGCGTGCGCAGGCTCGCGGGCGCGGACAAGACTCCGGTCCTGGTCCTCGTGACAGGCACGAGCCGAATGCCCGGCTGGGAGCTGGCGACGGGCGCCGTCCGGATCCCAGGCTAGGTCCTACTGATGTTCGCGGGGCGTATGCGCGGTCGGGACCTGGTGACGGGCGTCCGCAGGCTGGCGGGTACGGACAATATGAGCCGCCGGGCCCCGCCGATGGGCGCGCGCACCCGGGCGGGCGCGGACAATATGAGCCGCCGGGCCCCGCCGACGGGCGTGCGCAGGCTGGCGGGTACGGGCAAGACGCCGGGACGGGTCCTGGTGACGGGCGCGCGCAGGCTGGCGGGTACGGACTAGATGACTGGCCCGGAGCCAGCAGCAGACGCGGGCCCGGCAGCCGGCGCACGCCGGGCGGCACGCCGGGCGGCATGCCGGGGCCGGTCGACGGATCTGGGTCGGCCAACGGTTCCGAGCCGGTTAACCGCCGCGGATGGAGCAGCGACGAGGGTGACACGGATCTCCGTGCCGACTATCGCGTCCTTCCCGGCCATGGCGGCGAGTCGGCTGGCCGCGGTCCGCGGCAGCCTTCTGGTGGCCGATATGAATCACAGTCGAGCGAGGATGAGTACCTTCACGGCCGGGTCTTGCCGCCGAACACTTATCCGCCCAGCGCCGACTATGGCGGCCGCCAGGATTACCCCGGATACAACTTCGGCCAGGCCAACTGGCAGGAACGCCGAGATGGCGCCCGCGGCGGACCGCAGACGGGCGATGGCTACCGTCCCCGACTGAGCGAGGATTTCGAAGCGGCCGCAGGCGGCTGGAGCATGCCGCGCCGCAGGAGTGGTTATTCGCCCGAGGCGGCTGGCGGATACGGGCGGGTTTCCGACGGCGAGTTCCAGCGCGCACCAGACGAGGGCCAGTGGCCGCCCGACGGAGCTCGCTGGCCTGGCGACGGCGGTGCGCGGTGGTCCGGTGACGGCAATGCGCAATGGTCCGGTGACGGAACCGCGCGGGGTTACGACGTAGGCCGGGCCGGTTCCGGCCCGCGCTTCGATGGCGACTACATCGCGGCCCCGGACGGCAGGTACGCGCCGCGGCCCGATATGCGGCTGCCCGAGCCGTCGCGGCCTGAGCTGGCGCTGCCCGAGTTGCCCCGGCCTGAACTCGCACGGCCTGAACCGGCGCTGCCCGAGTTGCCGCGGCCTGACGCGCGGCTGGCGGAGTCACCGCGGGCCGAACTGGAGCAGTCCGAACTGCCGCGGCCTGAAGTGGCGCAGCCTGAACCGGCGCTGCCCGAGTTGCCGCGGCCTGGTGCGCGGCTGGCGGAGCCGTCCCGGTCTGACAGGGCGCAGCCTGAACCGGCGCTGCCCGAGTTGCCGCGGCCTGATGCCCGGTTGGCGGAGCCGTCCCGGTCCGACCTGGCGCGGCCTGACCTGGCGCTGCCCGAATTGCCGCACCCCGATGCCCGGCTGGCGGAGCCGTCCCGGTCCGACCTGGCGCGGCCTGACCTGGCGCTGCCGGAGTTGCCGCGGCCCGATTACGACCTTAGTCAGCTTGCTGGCTTCGGCGGCGAATCGTCGCGCCGGCTCGACAGCCCGATGCCGAACCGTGAGTCCGGCCACCCCGCGCCCTCCGGGCCGCGAACGGACGAGGTGCGGTCCTCGGTGGTGCTGCCAGAAAGCCCGGTCACCGGGCTGGGACGGGCGGCCGAGGGGCGAGATGAGGTCGTTCCCGCTCAGAATGGTGCGGCGGGTAACGCTGCGAACCTGGAAGCAGGCGGCGACGACGACACGGTGACCGCGCCACTGCCAGCGATACTGCCGGGCGCGATCTCGGTGCCTCGCCCAGATCCGGCCGAGGCGCCGCGCGGCTTCTTCGAGCCGCCCCAGCCGGGTAGTTCGCCGGGCAGGCCGGCGAGCGTGACCGGGTCGGTTGAGCCGCCGCCCGTTGACTACGCCGTGCCGGTTGCGCCCCGGCCGATGGCGCCCGGGGCCGAGGCGAAGCTCGATCAGCTCAAGGACTTGTACCTGACCGCCGAGGCCATTGGCGAGGACGCGCTCGATAAGCACTTCGACCAGGTCAGTCAGCGACAGCGCGAGCTGATTAAGGAGCTCTTCCAGCGCTCGAATTCCAGCGGCCCCGACGCTGGCTAGGCTCTGACGTTAACTCGCGTGTCGACTCGCATCCTCGGTGCCCGATTTGTGCTTGTAAGTCGCGACGAGCTGCGTGGAGATCGTTCGTGGGTGCCTAGTTACTGGGGACAGGGCCCCAATAACTAGGCACCCACGAACGCAGCAGTCCGCAGGGCGGGGTTGCGGGCCCGCCGCGCGCCGGCGCTGAGGCTGGGTGTCGCAGTTTTCAGGGCGTGTCCGCGCTGAGCGTTCGCTGCATGAGCAGCGTGTCGATCCACCGGCCGTGTTTGAACCCGACGTCCGTGAGCCGGCCGGCCTCGGTGAAGCCGCAGGCTAGGTGCAAGCCGGCGGACGCGGGGTCGCCCGCGTCGGCGATTACGGCGATGACCTGGCGCACTCCGGCCGCAGTGCACTGAGCGAGTAGCTCCGTCAGCAGTTGGCGGCCAATTCCAGCTCCCGTCATGCCGGGCGCTACGAATACTGAGTCCTCGACTGTCAGCCGGTACGCGGGCTTCCGCCGCCACGGCCCCGCATAGGCATAGCCGGCAAGCACCCCGCCGCTCTCGGCCACCAGGAACGGCAGGCCGAGTTCCGCGAGCTCGCCGGCGTGCCCGGCCCAGTCGGAGTGCGACCGCGGGAACTCCTCGAAGGTGGCGAGTGAGTTCACCGCGTACCAACCGAATACCTCCGCGACCTGGTCGAGGTCACCCGAGCACACCGGACGCACGATGACGCTCAGGTAGCACGCTCCAACCGGGCCCGGAACGCCTGCGTGAGATTCTCCGCCTCTTGCTCGCTGATCTTGATTAGCTCAGTGTCCAGGTCGCCGTACTCCCACTCGACGATGGCCGAGTCTGCCTGCCAGCTGAGGTCCCGGCGCAGCGTTTCGTCAACGGGGCCCGCCTGCCCGTATCTGCGGCGCGCGAGGCCAGAGGCCGTGCGGCTGCCGTGTCCGGCCACCAGGACGTAGTACTGCACCTGGCTGTACTCGCTTGTCACCGCTGTTCCGCCCGCCAGTCGGCGATCTCCATGCAGCCTGGCGGCGCTGACGCGCTTGCGGCGGCCAGCACTTGCTGCGCGCGCAGCTGAGCCCGCTCGGCAGCTGGAGTGGCGGGGTCCGTGATGCGCAGGTAAGCGTCGTGCGTCCGCTTAGCTGCGTCCCAGCTGGCTACCGTGTGGAACTGTACCTCGAAGCTGATGCCATGAGCCGGGTCACGCCAGCTCGTGAAGATGCCCTTGTGCTCCGGGCTATCCCAGCGATTGCGCCTGGTCTCTAGTTCGAAGCCTTGCGCTTTGAGCTTGCGGTGAACCAGCCAGGTGCACTCGGTGTAATCGTCGGGTTCGAAGGTGAATGCGTACCGTACGGCGTCGCTGATGCTGGCAGCCAGTTCGTCTGGTCGCCGGCCCGGGTTGCGGGCGATCAGCTTGGCAAGCTTGGCTGCAAACCGGTCGGCTGGCTTCAGGCTGTCAGTCTCGCTGCCGGGCGCAAGCCCGCCCGCCGGTAGCTGCGCCGCCAGGCGGTTGATGACCGGCGTCAGGCCGCTGGAGCCATAGCCGCCGAACGTGTTCTGGCCTTCGGCGACGCGGCACGCGGTGAGAGTCCGTTCGACGAGGTCAGCCAGGCTGTCCGCGTCGGTCGGTGACGGAGCTGGCCGCGGTCCGCTCGGTCGCGACGCACCCGGCGGCGTGCGCGGCTGCGGTGCGCTAGGCCGCGCCGTATCCGGCGGCCGCAGATCCGGCCGCGAGGTATCTCGTCGCGACGCGTCCGGTCGCCGGTGGTCTGGGCGTGGCGTGCGGCTTTGGACGGTGTCCTGTTGCCGTGATTCCGGCCGCCGGTCGTCATATGGGTCACGTCCGGGTGGCCATGCGCCGCGGTCGGGCGGGAGGTTGCGGTCGGGCGGGAGGTTGCGGTCGGGCGGGAGGTTGCGGTCGGGCGGGAGGTTGCGGTCGGGCGGGAGGCTGCGATCTGGCCCGAGGCTGCGGTCCGGCCCGGCGCTGCGGTCGGGCGGAAGGCTGCGGTCTGGCCCGAGGCTGCGATCTGGCCCTGGCTGGCGGAGCGGCCAGACATGCGGCCGGCTTGGGTCGCGCCAGTCGCGGTCCACCGGGCCTCGGTCCACCGGGCCTCGGTCTACCGGGCCGAAGTCTGCCGAACCAGGATCGGGTCGCAGTTGCCGGTGGTGGCCATTGCCGTTGTGGCCGCCGTTGGTTAGCTGTCGGCCTTCGTTGCGGTCGGCAGCCGTCCAGGGCCGGAGTTCGAGCCCGCCCGGACCGCCCTGGCTGCCGGGACCGCCCTGGCTGCCGGGACTGACCGGACCGATCGGATTGCCCTGGTCGCGCCGGATGCCCGATGCGGAATCGCGATGTGGATAGCCGTTGTCAGCTGAGTCAACGGCGTACGGATCTTGCCACCGCGGACGAGGCGGGGTGTCGGCGAGTTCACCGCTGCCGTTCTGGCCAGCAACGTGCCGGGCCGGATCGCTGCTGTCTGCTCGGTGATCCCCCGCACCGAACGCGGCCTGCCCATCATCCGCGACCTCCCCGGCCGAGCGCTCGGGGCTACGCTCCGGCGGCGCTGTCGGCCGATCGGGTTCCTCGGCAGCGCTCGCGGTCTCGCCGCTGGCCGCACCCGTCGTCAGGTCCGAAGCGCCCGCGGCCTCGCCGGTAGCCAGGTCGGCAGCACCTGGCCCACCCTGGTTTGCGGTGCTTGCTTCAGTGTGGCTGGCACTAGTAGCTCGCACGTTGGCCGCAGCTGCCTCCGGGTCTGCGTCCACAGGCGGAGCCGCTTCGCAGGCGCCGATATCGCTCCCGGCCGGGATGTCGCCAGGTTCGCGGCCGGGTGCGGGAAGGCCTAGTTCCAGGTGTTTCAGCCGGGTGGGCAACGGGCGCGCCTGGCCGCCGTCGTCGTAGGGCGAGGAGGGGTGGCCAGCCGGCAGCCGTGAGAGCCGGGACCTGAGATCGGCAAGGGAGCCGGGCGCAGGCCGGCCGGGCGAAGCGTAATTCGCGGGCCCGGATCCTGCCGCCACCTCGCTTGTGGCAGCACCGACCGCCCAGCCGGCAGCAACCGGACTGCCGTACTCCAGGTCACCGGCGCCCATGCTCTCGCCGCGAGTGCTTCCGATTGCTGCGCCCGCGGCGGCGTCGCCGGGATCAGCGCTGCCGAGGGCCGTAATCCTGGCAGTCGTGCTCGCGCCGTTAGCGCTGCCATCGGCCGCCGGCGCGGCGCGCGGGGATGGCGCCCCGGCTTGAGTACCCGGCCCGGCTAGGGACCCGGCATCGGCTCGTGACCCGGCATCGGCTTGCGCCTGCGGCCCCGCGAGACCGGGCGAAGGATCCGCCGGGTCAGCAACGGTCTCCGCAGCTCCGGCCACGGTCTGAGCCGGGGCAATCGGCGACTGAGCCGGCGTCGTCGCCCTCGGTGGGGGCGCCGCACCGCGGAAGTAATCGGCCAGCCCGGCTAGGTCAACGCGCGGGAGATCCACGGTGTTCTCCCGTGGGTCCTCGGGCTGGTCCCACGGCTGCGTTGGCCCCGGCATAGCTGCATTCTCCCGCCTTCGGGCGATTCGCGCATCGTAGTGTCAGTTCCCGTTCATGCTGGCCAGCTGAGCTTCACGATCGGCCGGTCCATCGCGCCGTGTCAACTTAGTGGTGGGTCAACTTAGTGGCAGCTCTCGGCCGACTCAGGCACGGCAGGCAGGATGCAGCCGGCCGCGGACCCGAGCCCGATCCGGGTACCGTCCGAGCCCTGCGCCACGGCGGTGATCGTGACGTCGTCCCCGTCCTGCAGCCACGACCGTGCCGACCCATCAGGCAAGGGAACGGGGTTGCTTCCGTTCCATGCCAGCTCGATGAGCGAGCCTCGTTCGGCGGGCTTAGGGCCGCTGACGGTGCCGGACGCGAACAGATCACCAGTGCGGGTGCACGCCCCGTTCACGGTCATGTGGGCAAGCATCTGCGCCGGGCTCCAGAACATGCTGGCGTACGGCGGCCTGGTGATGACATGTCCGTTGAGCCGGACCTCGAAGGTGATGTCCAGGCCCCAGTCGGTTGTCTCGGTCAGATACCCGAGCAGCTTGGCATCGCGCGACGGGGGCCGGACGCGGGCCTGATCGAGCGCGGCCAGGGGCAGTATCCAGGGCGAGATCGTGGTGGCGAAGGACTTGCCAAGGAACGGCCCGAGCGGCACGTACTCCCAGCCCTGGATGTCCCTGGCAGACCAGTCATTGACCAGGCACACGCCGAAAACATGCTCAGCGAACCGGTCGATCGGCACCGGATCGCCGAGATGACTGTGCGCCCCGACGACGAAACCGAGTTCGACCTCGAAGTCGAGCCGGGCAGACGGACCGAACGACGGGTGCCGGGCGCCGTGCGGCCGGGACTGCCCGCACGGGCGGCGGATCTCGGTGCCAGAAACCACGACCGTTCCAGCCCGTCCGTGGTACCCGATGGGCAGGTGCTTCCAGTTCGGGGTCAGCGGCTCAGTGCCCGGCCTGAGTATCTGGCCGATGTTGCTTGCGTGATGGGCGGAGGCATAGAAGTCGACGTAGTCCGCGACCGTGAACGGCAGTCGCAGGCTCACCGCTGTCGCCGGGATCAGCAAGTCTTCAAGGGCAGGGCGGAACTGGTCGTGTGAGAGCCAGTGGATGAGTTCGGCCCGAATCTGGCCCCAGCAGCGCTCGCCGGCCGCCATGAAGTCATCAAGGCTGCCTGATGCGAACAGGGGCGCCCGGCCGGCCAGCAGCCGTTCCGTCGCCGTGGTGAGGTCCAGCACGCAATCGCCGATGGCGACGCCGACCCGGTACTCCTCGGCGTGATGGGCGGCCGTATAGGAGCCGTAGGGGAGCGCCGCCAGCCCGAACAGGTGATCGGGCGGGACACCGAGCCATGCTGCCGCCTGCGCCATGCTGCTCCTTTACTTGACCGTCTGCCCCCCGCGACCCGGTCGGTTAACCGCCATGGTCGGCACTGATCAGGCCAAGCGTAACCAGGTCCGCGATCGGCTCGTCAGTGCTGCATGTACCGAACGACGTGAACAGCTCGCGCACGGCGATGACCGTGTCGGCGTCGAGCTCGCTGACCTTGGCCGCGACCCGGCTGGCGGCCGAGTCGGCGAGCTCGGCCGTTACCTCCTCGATGTGGTCGCTGGTGAGCGCCGCGGCGACGGCGAGCACTACGTTGAGGAATCCGTGGTGCTCGAAGCCGGTGTCGGTAGCGGAGTGCCGGACCGCGTGGTGCAGGCCGGCCGTGCATTTGAAGGGCAGCCGCTCCGCCACAAGGGCCGCAAGGCAGCTAGCCAGCGTCGGCTCGTCCGGGAATGCTTCGGCGGTCGTCCCGCCCGTCCGCACCTTGGCCAGGTACCGATGGTCGGCGACGGCGCGCGCGACCTCAGCTGTCAGCTGGCGGGCAGGGATCTCAACAAACGCGGCCGCCCCGGCGAGCGGCGTCCTGTCCAGCGCAGCCGCAACCGCGGATACTGCGGCCAGGGGGTCCGCCGAGGCCGCGACCGGAACCTCGATGGCGCGCAGTCGCAGCCGCGGATCGGCGAACACGCCGTCCACGGCGGAGTCGAGACTGTCGGCGCCGCCCGGCAGGACTAGCGCCAGATCGAGCTCGGCCAGCCCTGCGGCCGTCAATGCCGCGCTGAGCTCGGGGATCCGGATGTCGGCGCACACGAAGGGCCCGGACGTGGCGCGGTACCAGGCAGCCTGATGGCGCAGGTGGCCACTGACGGCGTCGGCCATGGGCAGCGCCGCCGGCGGGAACAGGGACGCATCGTCGAACATCTCACGGAAGAGGTCCGGTGACATAAGCACCATCCTGTCGCGGCGGTGGTGAGGCGCAACACGAGCCGGCATCGCCGACATTGGGTGGGTCCGGGGCAGTTGCGGTCAGCGCCCGGGCCCGGGCGGGGCGCTTCGGCGCCGGTCGTCGCCACCGGTCGAGGAAGGCGGTCCCGCTGGCCTGTGCCTGCCGCTCGCACCGCCCGCACTGCGCGGATCTGCTGTGTCGCGCGGATTGGCTGTGCCGCGCGGATTCGCTGTACCGCGCGGATTGGTTGTACTGCGGGGATTATCTGTACCGCGTGGATTGGCTGTACTGCGCGGATTGGCTGTACCGCGCAGCCCAGGCGCGCTTTGCGGGCCCGTGCTGCGCGGACTGCCCGTGCTGCGCAGAGTGCCCGTGCTGCGCAGACCGCTTGGGCCGCGCCGACTCACCGAGACAGGCGGACCGGTCGTACCGGAGCGATACCTATGCAATCCCCAGCGGATCGCGCCGATCAGGATGACCAGGACGGTGGCAGCCGTCATAGCCAGGAACCCGCTGGCAATCCACTGTGCCGCGCCGAGAGCTAGCGCGGTGCGGGAGGTGTCGGTGCCTCCGTCGTGGATCAGCCCGGCGATGATAGCGCCAACCAGGTACGCCAGCGCCGGGGCAGGAATGATCCGGTAAACAGCGCCAGGCCGGACTGCGAACGAGGCCGCGATCGCCCCGATGATGAGGAAGAAACCCAGGACGAAGCCGGGGTCGCGGCCGACGAGAACCGTGATCACTGTTCCTAGCGCGGTAGTGGCGGCCACGAGGACGATTCCGCGCCCGAAGGGCAGTCTGCCCCATCTCGGGGTCGGTTCGGCCGCCGTCGGCAGCCCGTACTCAGCCTGCGCGCGAGCATTACGCGTGCGTTGGCTCGTATAGGTGCCTTGCGCGTCACGCGGGAGCGGGCGGGTGCCCGCGTCATTCCACCGAGGCTCGCTCATCTGCTCCCAGATGCTAACCGGTCCGACGAGGGATCCTGCGCATATAGTTTTCGGCGTAGCCATTAGCTCAGCCGGGGAGGCGATGGAGACGCTCGGGGGATCAAGGCCGAGGCCCACCGGCGCCGCCTGGTATTCCCTGGCCTGCGTTGCTGCGGCTCTGGTTCTGGTTGTCAGCGGGTTCTCTTATTTTGTGATCCGGGACGTGGGCGACATCGGCACCTCGCACGCGATCCCTAGCGGCCCGTCGACAGGACCGCAGAACATCCTGCTGATGGGTCTGGAGAGCCGGACCAACTGGGCCGGGCAGATCCTGCCGAACAGGATCCTCAAGAAATTGCACGCCGGCAGTAGGCGAGCCATCGAGAACGGCACTGGCGGAAACGACACCAACACGCTCATCCTGATCCACATACCAGCGGGCGGTAAGAAGGCCACTGGCTTCTCTATCCCCCGCGACGACTGGGTTAACTTCGCCGGCACGGTCGGTCCGCAGCAGACCGGGAAGGTCGACCAGGCGTACGGCCTGAGCATGTTCTATGAGGAAGAAAAGCTCCGCGCGAAGTACCCGGACATGAGCCAAGACAGGCTGGCGTTCCTTGGCAACGAGGCTGGCCGTAAGGCTGCGGTGGACACGGTCGAGAAGCTCACCGGAGTGCATATCGATCACTTCGCCGAGGTAAACCTCGACGGGTTCTACGAGCTAGCCAAGGTCCTCGGTCATGTCGAGGTGTGCCTCAACCACCCGGTCAATGACTCCTACTCAGGCGCCCATTTCCGGGCTGGCTACCAGTGGCTCGACCCCAAGCAAGCGCTGGCGTTCGTTCGCCAGCGCCATGGCCTACCCAACGGCGACCTGGACCGAACGCACCGGCAGCAGGCATTTCTGGACTCGGTGATGCACCAGTTGCACGCTGACGGAGTGCTCGACGACCTGACCAAGCTGCAAGCGCTCCTGTCGGTTGCCAAGCAGTACGTCATCACCGACGCCGGCTGGAACCTGCTGGACTTCGCAGGCCAGATGCGAGACCTCACCAGCGGCAATCTCGTCTTCCGTACGCTTCCCATCAAGGGATACGGCACTCTCGATAATCAGTCCGTCAACCTTGTCGACCCGACTTATATCAAGGCCATCGTGCGCTCCGCGTTCTACCCGGCACCCAGGGCGCGGGCTGCGAAGGCTAGTAAGAGAGCAGACGCTGGACGGACGACAGTGGATGTGCTCAATGGCGGGAACACCACCGGCCTTGCTGCGCGCGTCTCTGCCGCTCTGGTCAAGTCTGGCTACCGGGCTGGCGAAGTGAGCAACACAAGTGCGCGGGCCACCACGGCTGTCCGTTACGGCGCCGGCGCGTCAGCAAGCGCTAAGAAGATCGCCGGCTTGTTCGGTGTCACTGCGGCAGCGAGCACGTCGGTTGCGGCCATGCATGTCGAGATCCTGCTTGGCGCCAGCGCAGTAGTGCCGGCAGTCAGCAACGCGACTGAATCGTCATCATCGCCATCGGTGGTCATCCCGAGCAGCGGCCCGCAGGGCGGCGCCGTCCACGCCAAGGACGGCATACCGTGCGTCAACTAAGCCGCTAGGTTGCGCGCTGGCGCGGTGCAGCCTTAATGCAGCGGAATGTACCCAATGTGGTTACCTACCCGTGAGGGTGCATACGTGCGCATGCGCGTGCACGCAACGGCCCGATCGCTGCGTTCAGGTCTCAGCTGCGCGGGTATCCCGGCCGCGTGACGGTCTGGTCCATGGCGCTGACGTGGTCTCCGTCACGTTTAGCTACTGAGTGGTAACTTCTGGTAACGGAGGATTTATATTAGTGCTAGGACGTGTAGCTGCGTCGTAACCGACGAGGCGCGGGACGTGCGCAGGCCGGTGGCAAGCACGGGGGTACCTCATGTGCGGAATCACGGGATGGGTCTCGTTCGGGCGCGATCTGCGCGCCGAGAAGGCGACCGTGGACGCGATGACCGAGACGATGTCCTGCCGGGGCCCGGACGACGGCGGGACCTGGTTCGCCGAGCACGCCGCGCTCGGCCACCGCAGGCTGGCGATCATCGACCTGGTCGGCGGCCGCCAGCCGATGAGCGTGGACACCCCTGGTGGCGCGGTGGCGATCGTCTACTCCGGTGAGACCTACAACTTCACCGAGCTGCGCGCCGGGCTGATCCGGCGCGGGCACCGGTTCACGACGGACTCAGACACTGAAGTCGTCTTGCGCGCCTACCTGGAATGGGGAGAGGCGCTCGTCGATCGGCTCAACGGCATGTACGCCTTCGCCATCTGGGACTCCCGCGAGAACAAGCTCGTGATGGTCCGCGACCGCATGGGGATCAAGCCGTTCTACTACTACGAGACCCCGGATGGGGTGCTGTTCGGGTCCGAGCCCAAGGCAATCCTGGCGAGCCCGGCCGCCGAGCACACAGTCACGCTGGACGGCATCCGGGAACTATTCGCGTTCATCAAGACCCCGGGGCACGCCGTGTGGAAGGGCATGCACGAGGTCGAACCGGGGACAGTCGTCACTGTCAGCAGCAGCGGGCTGCACACCACCCGGTACTGGGCTCTGCAGACCCGACCGCACCCCGACGACGAGGCCACCTCTGTCGCTCACGTCCGGGAGCTCCTGGAGGACATCGTGCGCCGCCAGTTGGTCTCCGACGTGCCGCGGTGCACCCTCCTGTCCGGTGGTCTGGATTCATCGGCTATGACTGCCGTGGCCGCCAGGCAGCTGGCCGAGACGGGCCAGACTGTCCGCAGTTTCGCCGTGGACTTCGCCGGCCGGACCGAGAACTTCGTGGCAGATGAGCTGCGCAGCACGCCGGACACGCCCTACGCCCACGACGTAGCGAAAGAATCCGGTACCGAGCATCAGGACATCGTGCTCAGCTCGGACAAGCTCGCAGACGCGGACGTGCGGTCAAAGGTCATCCGGGCACGGGATCTCCCGATGGGCCTGGGTGACATGGACTCCTCGCTGTACCTGTTGTTCAAGTCCATCCGCGGGCACTCGACCGTGGCTCTGTCCGGGGAGTCCGCCGACGAGGTGTTCGGCGGCTACCAGCAGTTCTTTGACCCTGAAGCCCAGCGCGCCACCACCTTCCCGTGGCTGGTGCGGTTCGCCAGGCAGTTCGGCGACGACAACAGGATCCTGGCCCCCGGTCTCACCGAGGCGCTGGACCTGCCGCGGTACATCCAGGACGCCTACGACACATCGGTGGCCAAGATCGGCCGCCTGGCAGGGGAATCGGACTTTGAGTGGCGGATGCGCAAGGTGTGCTATTTGCACCTCACGCACTTCGTGCGGATCCTGCTGGACCGTAAGGACCGGATGTCGATGGCCGTCGGCCTGGAGGTCAGGGTGCCGTACTGCGACCACCGCCTCGTGGAGTACGTCTACAACGCCCCATGGTCACTCAAGACCTACGACGGCCGGGAGAAGTCGCTGCTGCGGGGCGCGACCCGCGACCTGCTGCCAAGGTCGGTGGTGGACCGCGTCAAGTCCCCGTACCCCTCCACCCAGGACCTGGCGTACACAGTGAAGCTGCAGAACAATGCGCGGGAATACCTGTCGAGCCCCGGCCACCCAGTGTTCGACCTCGTGAACCGGGACTGGCTGACCCAGGCGGTCACGGCCGAGGCCCAGATCACGCAGGCATCCCGCCACGGCCTCGAACGTGCGCTTGACCTGGCGATGTGGCTGGACATGTACAAGCCAGCGCTGAAATTGTCGTGACAATAGGCGCAGGCCGCGGCGCTGGAACTGGTGATCGCCCCGGCGCGGCATCCGCGACGGTCACGGGCGGATGCGGGCGGCCAGCCAGGTCAGCGCTTCGGGCGCGCTGTCGAGCACGGTGATGTGACCCGCGTCCGGGACGATACGCAGTTCGGCTGCCGGGCAGCGGGCGGCGAGCCATCCACCGTGCGCGGACGGCACCATCTTGTCCTTCGCCCCGTGCACGATGAGCACAGGAACGCGGATGGCATCGGGCCGGAACCCCCACGGCTGGACACTGGCGAGGGTGTCCTCGAGATATCCCTCGTTACCCTGCTCGATAGCCTGGCCGGCCACGCCTGCCAGCCAGGACCAGTTGCCGCCGAGGGCAGCCATGTCGGCCTCGGTGAAGAAGGCGTCCATGTCTTCGGGCTCCGCCTCGGCCCAGTGTTCCTCGAGCGTAGCGCGCCCGCCCGTCGCCGCCCGGTTCTCCGCCGCGATGCCCGGCGACCAGCCCGCGAACCAGTCCAGACCGTCTGCGTCGAAGGGCGCAGGCGCGGACACGCTCACTGCGGCGATGACGCGCTCATGCAGCAGTGCGGCGCAGGCCAGCGCATGCGGGCCGCCACCGGAATGGCCGAGCACGAAGAACCGGCCGATGCCGAGCGCGTCTGCGATCGCGGCCACGTCCGCAGCGGCCGACGCCACAGTCCGGCCGTCGTGCGGACTCGAGCCGCCGTACCCGGGCCGGTCGTAGGAAATCCAGCGCAGGCCGTTCGCTTCCGCGGCCGCAAACAGTGGCTCAGGCGGCGAACCGACGTTGGGCGAGCCGTGGTGCCAGAACACCGGGACTGGCGCGTCCGAGGCGCCAGGGCTGCTGGCGATCCCGCCTGCGCTGGTGTCATAGGCGTGCAGGGTCCGTCCGCTGGCGAGGTGGATGTCAGCCTCGGTGACCATGCCCGCCAGCCTACGGTGTACATCCGACAGGGGCCCATCGTTGGTCGCGCCGTCGGGTCGCTCACAATTTGGCGTACCAGAAAGTCCTCGGCGCAAAGGCGCAAGGCGCTGTCGGATCGGGGCAGAGGTGTTCGTAGCAGGGGTGAGAGGCCGCCCGCGAGGGGCGGCCCCGAACCACAGGAGATGATGCGAGATGCAGTACCTAGTTTCCGTGATCGCCGATACGGCGGATCTCGCCACCCCCGACGAGCAGGCGGCCATCAGCGCTTTCAATGAGCGGCTCATGGCGGATGGGCGCTGGGTTTTCGCCGGCGGGCTCGGGGCGCCCAGCACGGCCACCGTGATCGACAACCGGGTCGGGGAGGCGTTGTTGACCGACGGGCCCTTCGTGGAGTCGAAGGAGTACCTCGCCGGCTTCTGGATCATCGAGGCTGCCGGGCTCGACGTCGCGCTCAAACTCGCCGCCGAGGGGTCGAAGGCGTGCAACCGGAAGGTCGAGGTTCGGCCGTTCCTGTGAACGGGGCCGACGTCGAAGAGGCGATCACGCGGACGCACCACGAGGAGTGGGCGCGGGTTGTCGCCTCCTTGACCAAGCGCTTCGGCGACCTCGACATCGCAGAGGAGGCGGCGGCCGAAGCGTTCGCGACCGCCGTCGAGCGGTGGCCAGCCGACGGCGTACCCCCCAACCCCGGTGCCTGGCTGACCACCACCGCCAACCGCAAGGCCATCGACCGGGTCCGGCGCGAGAACAAGCGCGACGGCAAACAGAAGGAGGCTCAGTTGTTGTACGACGACGACCCGCCCGAGCCTCCCGACGCCATCGGCGACGAGCGGCTCCGGCTGATCTTCACCTGCTGTCACCCGGCGCTGGCGTTGGAGACGCGGGTGGCGCTGACGCTGCGCATGGTCGGCGGCCTGACCGTGCCCGAGATCGCGCGCGCTTTCCTGGTGCAGGAGACTGCCATGGAGAAGCGGATTACCCGCGCGAAGGCCAAGATCAAGGCGGCTCGCATCCCATATCGGGTGCCGTCAGCGGAGGATCTCCCGGCACGCATCTCCGGCGTACTCACGGTCCTCTATCTCGTCTTCAACGAGGGTTACCTGGCTACCGGCCCCGGCACCGATCCGGTACGGCACGACCTGACTGCCGAGGCCATCCGGCTCACCCGCCTGATTCGTGCCCTCATGCCACTGGACGGTGAGGTGGCGGGGCTGCTGGCGCTGATGCTCCTGATCGAGGCCCGCCGCTCGGCCCGGGTTTCGGGCAGCGGCGAACTGGTCACCCTCGACGAACAGGACCGCGGCGCCTGGGACGCGGCGCTCATCGCCGAGGGCCACCGGCTGGTGCGCGAGCGCCTGGCAGCCGGGGTGGCCCCTGGTCCCTACCAGATCCTCGCAGCCATCAACGCCGTGCACACATCCGCCCGCGACGTACGCGACACCGACTGGTCGCAAGTCGTCGCCCTGTACGACCAGCTCGTGCGCCTCGACCCCTCGCCGATCGTCGCCCTCAACCGCGCCATCGCGGTCGGCGAGCTCGACGGCCCTGAGGTTGCACTGGCTGCCGTCGACCGTTTTGACGACAAGCTGGCCAGCTATCACGCCTACCATGCGACCCGCGCCCACTTGCTGCGCCGGCTGGGCCGCAGTCAGCAGTCGCGCGCGGCGTACGACAAAGCCATCGAGCTGGCAGGCAACACGGCCGAGGTCGCCTACCTGACACGCCGCCGCGACCAGCTGGGATAGCACCCGCGGGGTCCTGATCGAAACCCCGTGCAGAGTGGCGGTCGGCCTCGGGCGTCTTGCCGATGCGCTCCGAAACCTGTCGCGCCAGCCACCAGCGTTGGCCATCAGTCCCAGCCTGAAGCCGAGAGGGGCACTCAGGTCTGCACACCGGCCCGGGCCGCGGCTGCCCGCCGGTCGTCGAAGGCACGGATGTCGGTGATCCGATGGCCCCGTACGGTCAGGACTTGCCAGCGCTCGACCGCTCCTCCCGCCTCGCGAGCGGCCGACGTGCCGGTGACTTCCAGCCCCACCAGAAGTGTCCCCGCTCCTGCGATCATCTCCGTAACCACCGCTCGTGCACCGTCAGCTCGCCCGCTGGCCCACCACGCCACCACCTGGTCGCGGTTACGGCAGTCGGCGTCGTTGGGGCCATCCGGCGAGCCCCAGCGGGCACCGGGGTCGAGCAGATTCCTGATGGCATCCAGATCGCCGGACTCCAAGGCGAACCTGACTCGTTCGGTCAGCGCGGCCGGCACTTCGGTGGCGCTGGAATCGTCTGCCATGAGGATCTCCCTGGCACTGCGGAGCTTGCCATTCCAGCGAAGGTGCGCTGGATACCCGGGCGGGGAACCGCCGCGTGGCCAGGATGACCTGGACCTGCCACGGGCTGTGTCGATGCCTACACAAGCGCGCGCGTCCAAGTGTCGACGTGCTTGTCGGCATAGTCTGCCGCTAGGCCCCAGTAGTCACCGTGACCCTCGGCGTAGAGCTTGGCCCACGGCTGCTGGCCGGTAATTGACGACGTCCTGAGTAGCTCGAACATGGCACGCGAGTGCGCGCCGATAAGCTGCGGCAGTTCCTGCCGCTGCTGCCTGGTCAGTCCGTAACCGTCGGCAAGTGCACGTACCCGCGGCGCGTCCTTGTCGGGGTCGCCGCCTGGATCGAGGGGCACGAAGCTCGTGACAGACCAGGCCAGGTCCCATAGCCGCGAGCCGGGTGCAGCACCGTCCCAATCTATGAAGACCCAGCGGTCGCTGGCGCAGACCAGGTTCCAGCTGGCCAGGTCGTGATGGCAGATCAGGTCTGTGCGGTCGGGCTGGATGACCATGTCCCAGCGGGCATTGCGGGGCGGTTGGAAGCCCTCAGAGAGATCGTGCAGCTCGCGGATGAGCTGGCCCACTCGGTGCAGGCCGCCGAAGTCCATCGGCGGCAGGTCATGCGCTATCGGGCCCGGCACGTACTCCAGCACGTATCGACCCAGTTCGTCGCGGCCCAGCGTCCTGGGTGCGCCGGAGAACCCCGCAGCGTTGAGATAGGACAGGAATGCTTCTACGGCGGCTGTGTGCGGTCCTGCGGGCTTGCGAACGGTATCGCCGACGCGCACCACCCCGGTCGAGACGTTCCCGCCCGTCAGCGCATGCTCATGCGGCTCAGTCATCGCGGCATTGTCGCAAGCACGCTCATTGATTGATACCGGTTTTCCACGCCTGACCCGTACCCTCGCCAGGCCGGAGCTTCGAGCGCTACGTCAAAGCTCGGGGAGCGCATGCGTCTCACTTACGTCACCTAGGCGCGGGCGGGGGGGCAAGGCCACCGAAGACGACGGCGAGCAGCCGTGCCATCGCCTCCTCATCGAGGTGCGAACGGGCCGCGGCTCGCGAGATGCCGGCGAGCAAGGCGTAGACCTCGGGCAGTTCGACGTCGTTCCGGACGGCGCCGGCCTGCTGGGCACGCCGCAGCAGCGCGCCGACGGCCTGGCGCAGCCCGTCCGATATCCGGGCGGCGTCGCCGCCGAAGTCGCCGCCAGCGTCGAGCAGGGCCTCGGTGATGGCGATCTTCGCCGGGGCGCGGGCGGCCAGGTGCCCGAACAGACCGAGGAATGCCTCGCCCGGGTCCGCAGCGTCAAGCAGGCTATCGGCATGCGCGCGCAGCCGGTCGAACTCCCTGGCGAGAACGGCTTCCAGCAGCGCCGCCTTGGTGGGGAAGTGGCGGAAGACCGTGCCGATGCCGACCCCGGCCAGGCGAGCCACTTCTTCGGTCGATGCGGACTCGCCGCCCTTGCCGAAGACCTCCTCGGCGACGTCCAGGATGCGGCCGCGGTTGGCCTGGGCATCGACGCGCTGCGCCCGCCCGCTCGCCGCGGCGCTCATCGGCTGCCTCCCCGCGTTACGGACTTGCATTCCGGAGTGATGACTCCGTATTATCTGGAGTCGTTACTCCGGATAGTACCCGGCCCGTGCATGCCCGCGCCGAGGACAGGAGAGTCCCATGGCTCAGCCCCCTAGCCCCCGCGAGGTCTTCCTCGCCCTCGTGAACGGCATCGCCGAGGGCAACCCGGACGGGCTGCCCGAGCTGTACGCGGAGCAGATTGACGTCGTCCACCCGTTCGACCCGCTGCGCGGTGCCCCGCTGCGCACCCGCGCGGAACTCCGCGACCGCATGAAGCAGTTCGCCGCCGGGCCCCGGCCGCGCCGCCGGGTGGGCAACGTCACGATCCATGAGACAGCCGATCCCGAGGTGATCGTGGCCGAGTTCGAATACCAGGGAACCACTGACGCCGGACGTCCGTACGCGCTGCCGGCCATATTCGTGCTCCGCGTGCGCAACGGTGAGATCGTCAGCTCCCGCGACTATCACGACCATCTCGCTTCGGCCCGGGTTGCGGGCCGGCTCGGCGAGCTCTTCGCAGCCCTCAGTGCGCAGGATGCCGCCCCCGCCTGGACGGATGCGCCAGCCTGACAGCGCTTGATCCTGGTAACGCCGGTCCTGACTACCGACGGCGCCGCGCGAGCTGCCCTGTTCGCCAGCGTGGGCGAGGGCAGGTTCACCGACGAGCTGGCGATCGTCGCGGCGGGCGGGGCGGCTAACCGGTCAAACTGAGCTCCAGGGATATCTGTCGAGATCAGCTAGTTCTGTCTACGATCAGGTCATGACTGAACGATCAGACAGGCAGGGCGGCGGGCCCGCAGCCGGTGGAATCGAAGCGGCCGCCGACGGCAGGCGCGGTTCTGCCGTGGTTCCGGACCGGGCTCAGGTAGTGATCGTTGGCGGCGGCGTGATCGGCTGCAGCATCGCCTACCACCTGGCACACCTGGGCTGGACGGATGTCGTTCTGCTTGAGCAGCACGCGCTGACTGCAGGGACCACCTGGCACGCGGCCGGGCTGATCACCTCCGCCGGGATGACGGACGAGACCTCGTTGTTCTTCAGCCGGTACTCGCGCGACCTGTACACCCGGCTGGAAGCCGAGACCGGACACTCCACCGGCTTCCGCGCGGTTGGCCATATCTCGCTCGCGACCACGAGACAACGGCAGGAAGCACTGCGGCGCGAAGCCAGCTGGATGCATGGTTTCGGCGTCGAAGACGTTGAGATCTCGCCTGCTGAGATCGCGGCAATGTGGCCGCTGGCCAGAACCGACGACGTACTGTCCGGTTTCTACGTAGCCGACGAAGGCAGGGCCGATCCGGTTGGCGTGGCCACCTCACTCGCCAAGGGCGCGCGCCAGCTCGGCGTGCGCATCATCGAGGGCATTGCCGCGACGGGCGTGCAGACGACTGGCAAGCGGGTTACCGCTGTGCTGACCGAGGCGGGGCCGATCGAAACGGAGCTTGTCGTCAACTCGGCGGGGATCTGGGCCCGCCAGTTCGGCGCGCTCGCCGGCGTGTCAGTACCGCTGCAAGCCGCCGAGCACTATTACCT
>Ga0335072_10002979_pt1 | contig 25821 bp, 22 predicted proteins | sample Lox_Sample_21_FD_206725 | JGI IMG/M metagenome (GOLD analysis project Ga0335072, IMG submission 206725) | Soil microbial communities from Loxahatchee National Wildlife Refuge, Florida, United States - Lox_Sample_2.1 | ecosystem: Environmental > Terrestrial > Soil > Wetlands | place: USA...
CGGCCCATGTGTTCACCGAATTGATCGGCCTCGAAATGCTGCTCATGGGTTTCTTTGCCCCGCTGCTCCAGGGCCGACAGATCAGCCCGGAGCAATACCAGGAGATTGTTCGCAGCGTGCAGGCGGGCAAAGAGAAGCGGGCGAAGGAATTGCTCGCACAGCGGCTCGGACAGGAGGAAAAGTAGTCATGGCAACCGAACAGAGATGGGGTCGCAAGGAATCGATCATCTGGCCGCCGCGCGGCTTCTATTACACCTGGGGAACCGCGTTTCTGGCGCTGGTTTTCACGGCATTTCTCATGTATCTGCGCTTCAGTTTTGGTCTTGAGCCTCTGGAGCGGTATTACCTGCCGTACTACCTGCGCTCGGAAATGACCATCCGCCCGACGGCAAAGTTTCAGCTTCTCTATGTCGGCGATGGGAAGCGATGGCGTCTGGCCCTTCCCGATGACATACAGGGGGGTGAAACTCCGCAAGCCTCGGGTAAGCCGCTACCGATCGAGATCAGCGGCAGGGCTCGGAACGAAGGCGAACTCTTGCTGGTCCGAGAGCCGGAACGAATCTATGCGGCCAAGAGCGTTCATCGGTTCCTGAGTCAGTGTGTCTATGCGGGAGCCGGGGTCTGGCCGCTGTTCTCCATGCAAGTTTACTTCGGCGTCCTCGCTCTCTTGCTTGGCCTGCCATTCACGCTGCCAAGGGACATCCAGCGCCGCAAAGAGCTACGCTACGGCCGTCGGCTGAAAGGTCCATACCTGGTCAACGCCAAGCAGTTCAACGCTGCCGTGCAGGGCGACGGGATCGGCATCCAGACCGAGGATATTGCTGATCTCTTGCGCATACCAGCCAGGGCAGAGAACCACCACATTCTGGCCATCGGCGACACGGGCAGCGGCAAGACCAGTATCATTCGCCAACTCGCTTTCCGCGTCCAGGAACGGGGCGAGTGCGCGGTGCTTTATGACCCGGCTGGCGAGTTCATCCGGCAATTCTACAGCGAGGCGCGCGGGGACATTGTGCTCAATCCGCAGGACGCTCGGATGCCGTACTGGAATCCCGCGGACGAGGTGGACGACGAGCCGGAGGCGCTGACTCTGGCCGAGTCGTTTTATCAACCGGATGTGACCCAGAATCAGTTTTTCATTGACAGCCCGCAGAAGATATTTGCCTACCTCATCAGCCAGCGCCCCAAGCCGCGGCCCGAGGATCTGGTGCAGTGGATGGCGACGAAACACGCGATAGAGACCAAGCTCTGTGATACGGAATACGCCGTGCTGGTGGACCAGACGGCGGGGCCGCAGCGGGCCGGCGTCCTCAGTTCGCTCAACAAGATCTCCAACACGCTGCGGATGCTGCCCACGGTTGCCGACCATCCGGCAGCGGAGTGGACCGCCAGGGCATGGGCGCAAAACCGGAAAGGATGGATCTTTCTTACCTCGAACACGAACACGCGGAAGGCGGTCCGGCCATTGCACTGCGTGTGGCTCGACATGCTGGTGATGCACTTGCTCTCGGCCCGCCGGCCCGATCAAAAGCGGGTATGGTTCCTGATCGACGAGCTTGCCACCCTGCAGAAACTCCCGCAGCTCCATACCGCGCTGACCGAGAATAGAAAGTGCGAAAACCCAGTCGTGTTGGGGTTCCACGGGCGCAGCCAGCTTGAAGCCCGCTACGGCGACGATGCCGAAGCCATGCTTTCGCAGCCCGCAACCAAGATCTTTTTCCGCACCGATGAGCCGCGGGCGGCCAAGTGGATCTCCGACAGTATTGGCGAGGTCGAGATCGAGCGGCTACGCGAGACCCACTACGAGGGCGGCGCGCATGGCAGGAATTTTACGCTCGAAAGGGTACGCGAGCCTCTGGTCATGCCTTCGGAGATTCAGGGCCTGGTGGACCTGAGCGCTTACCTGAAGCACGGGAATTACTGCGCTCATTTTTCGATTCCGTTCGTGAAGCTCGAAGATAAGTATCCCGACTTTATTAGGCGCAAGCGCGTCCCCGAGGCGCCCGATGCCGCGGCTCCTGCCTCGCCGACTGCCGAGGAAACGGAGACTCCCGCCGTGGTCGAGCAATCGACGGGCGAGGATCTCGGGATGCAGGTGGCATGACCATGTTGACGATCTCCAGCCCGCTCTCCGCGGGCCAGGCACAGACCTACCATGCCAAAGAGTTCACCGCTAAAGAGCAGAACTATTGGAGCCAGGAACAGACGGTCGCCGGGGAGTGGCAGGGCAGGCTGGCCGAGAAATTCGGCTTGGCCGGAGGCGTGGGAGCCGAGGAGTTTGCCCGGCTCAGCCAGGGACAACATCCATCTACGGGCGAGCAGCTTGTCCAGCATCGCGCCGCCCACCAATATAAGGATGAACACGGTAAGACCGTCACCAGCATGGAGCACCGGGCCGGATGGGACGCAACCTTCTCCGCACCCAAATCCGTGTCTCTCACCGCGCTGGTCGGCGGGGATTACCGGGTGCGTGTGGCCCATCGGGAGGCGGTTACGGTTGCGCTGCGGGAGCTGGAGCATTACACCCATGCCCGCATCGGAGGGAACCACCCGGCAGAGCAGACTGGACTGTTCGTGGCCGCCAAGTTCGAGCACGATACTGCCCGCCCGGTTGATGGTTACGCCGCACCGCAGCTCCACACACACGCGGTGATCTTCAATATGACCGAGCGCGGCGATGGGCAGCCGCGGGCGCTTCAGGAGCGCACGCTCTTTCAGTCGCGGCAGTTCGCCACGGCGGTCTATCAGTCGGAACTAATGTACCGGCTGACGCGCCTCGGCTACGAGCTTCAGCCCGGCCGCAGCGGCGCCCCGGAGATCAGGGGCTACACGCAGGAATATCTCGACGCATCGAGTCCCCGCAGCCAACAGATACGCGAGTACATGGAGAAGATCGGCATCGAGAGCAAGGCCGCCGCGCAGATAGCCGCGCACGCCACGCGGGACAAAAAGCAAATCGCCGGGCCGGAAGCGACATTGGCGGCCCATCAGCGGCTTGCCGCGCAATTCGGTAACCAGCCTCAGCAGGTCGTCGCCGCGGCGCGGGAAAACGCACAGCAAGCCCATCACGCCGAAAAGAAGTCACCGGCCCAACTTGCGCAAGAAGCTGTGAGCTTCGCGCGCGACAGACTCTATGAGCGCGAGGCCGTCGTCGATGAGCGGCGTCTCTTCCGCGATGCGCTCCGGCGGGGCATGGGCGAGGTCCCCTATGGCGATGTGCGCCGCGCCATCGCTTCGCGCTTGTCGCAAGGCGAGTTTGTTGCAGTTGAGCACACTTCGCCCGCCTCCGCGCGTCAGATCACCACCGACCGGATGATGGCAATGGAGAAAGAGATCGGTCACGCAATGCGCTCAGGCCAGGGCCACGCAGAGCCGATTCTGTCCCACTTCGCCGCCTCCAAGGTGGCCGAATCGCATCCGCGCTTTAATCGCGGCCAGCAGGCCGCTATCGAACAGGTGCTCACTTCTACGGACCGTATTCAGGCCATTCAAGGTTATGCGGGTGTGGGCAAAAGCGAGGCGCTCCTTGCTATCCGCGAGGGAGCGCTATCGGCCGGCTACACCGTCGAAGGCTTCGCGCCCACCTCGCGGGCCGCCGAACAGCTTCGTGAGGCCGGAATTTCCGCCACGACCTTGCAGGGATTCCTGGCCCGTGGCGGGATCGAGCAATCGGCGAGCGACCCGTCGAGCAGGCGTCTCTACCTGCTCGACGAATCTTCGCTGGCCTCGACCGGACAAATCCGGGACTTCCTCAACAAGATCGGTCCGCAGGACAGGGTTTTGCTGGTGGGCGACATCCGCCAGCATCAGGCAGTCGATGCCGGGAAGCCTTTCGAGCAATTGCAGCAGGCCGGAATGCAGACTGCCCAGCTTGACCAGATCGTTCGCCAGAAAGACCCGGCATTGTTGCGTGCGGTCGAGCTTCTGGCCAGGGCGGATGTCGCCGCAGGGATCGAGATGCTGCGCGATCAAGGGCGCGTTGTCGAGATTCCCGACCGCGCCCAGCGCATCCGGGCTATCGCCAACGAGTTCGCTCGCAATCCAGAGCGCACCCTGATTGTCTCGCCGGACAATGCTTCCCGGCGCGAGATTAACGAGGCAGCGCACGGCGAACTGCAGCGGCGCGGCCTGGTCGCACGCGACGATCATGCCGTGAAGGTGCTCGTTCCCCGCTCGGAGTTAACTGGCGCCGACCGCGGCTGGGCTTCGCGCTATGAGGCCGGCGATGTTCTCCGCTACCATCGCGGCAGCGCGGAACTCGGTATCCGCGCCGGCAGCTATGTCCAGGTTGTTTCGACGAATCCCAGAGAAAACGAGATCACGGTCAGGAAGGCGGATGGCTCTGAGATCGCCTACAATCCGGCGCGGCTGCGCGGGATCGACGCCTATACCGAAGGGGAGAGGCGATTCTCCGTGGGCGACCGCATCCAGTTCACTGCGCCGCAGCAGGAGTTGCACCTTGCCAATCGTGCCCTGGGGACTATCGGGCAGATCGCTCCCAATGGTTCCATGACCGCCAGGATGGACAGCGGCAAGGCCATCTCTTTCGATCCCGCGCTGACGCGCCACTTTGATCACGGCTACGCGGTCACCAGCCACAGCGCACAGGGTCTCACCGCCGACCGCGTTCTCGTCCATGTAGACCACGCGGCGCACCCCGACCTCGTCAACAGCCGATTCGCTTATGTCTCGGTGTCGCGCGCCAGCTTCGAGGCGCGAATCTTCACCGATGACGCTACCCGGCTCCCAGCCCACTTAAGCACAGAAATCGACAAAACCGCAGCTCTCGACTTTTCCCAGGCCGTCACGAAGACGCCCGTCGAACAGTCAGTGCAGACGGGCATTCAGTTGGATTTATGAGCGGGGTGTGTGCATCGGGGCGACTGGGCAGTGGATCAGTTTGAAAGTTCTGCGGACTCAGCTCCTTTCTTGTATGACCGGCGCTTCTGAAGCTCCGGCGCGGAGCGATTGCTTTCGTCATTTACTTGACCGGTCGCAATTCCGTCGAGAAGATTTGCGAGCCGGATCGGGTCGGGACCGTTTGAGCGGTTTGCAGCACATTTGTTCACTCTTCATAGGACGCTCGAACCGTTTGCAGACTAGTTTGCCCGGTGGCCCTTTTCCCATCGCCTTTTAGAACGTCACAAGAGTAGCCGGGGTAAGTTTTTGCGAACCGCTCCTTCTTCCAGTCGCTCACCGTCTTCGTTCCCTTGAGTTTTTTTTCAAAGGGATAGCTGCCCTTCAAAACGCCATTTTTTGCCAGCTTGACTGGCCTCCCTTTGCGCGTGACGATGATGTCAAAGCCTTCCTTGTCACTGATTTCCCGTGTTCGCGTTGCTACGGTAGTCATTTCGATCTCCCCCTCTTTATCATGCACAAATCCTCGCGAATCATAGCATCGTGAGCTGCCACTCTCCGGACGGCATCAACCGGGATAAGAGGTGCGTCGCGTCAAACTTTCGCAGGCGCCAGTTCTTCCCGTGACTCGCGGTCGAACCAATGACCTAATTGCGCCACAAAACGCTCGGCATCTTCAATACTCTGAAGCCTGATGCTGCTCCGCTGGCGTCCTCGCTCGACGTACGCGAAGTTGCTCTTTAACGTATTACGGATCTCTTCTTCCGGAACATTCGTCACTTCAGAAACTACTGGAGGCCACATCCAGACATCCAATTCCCGCTCCGGCGTACCAAACCTCTCCGCTGATATCGCAATGCCGAAAACGACTCTGGGTTTGTCTTTCAGGTCTTTTCGCCAGTAACGATACGATCCGCCGTAACCCCGTCCGCGCTGTTCCCATACCCACTCATCAACTGCGGGCCTTCGACAGACCTCAACGAGCGGCGTAATCCCTCGTTCTACGGATATGGCGAGGAGATGTTCGTCGTCTATCTCAACATCCGAACCTCCCTCATCATCGCCGTCGGCTTCACTCTTCGCCTCCTTATCGGCGAACAAATTATTGAATTCTTGTTCCGTAACGCCGAACAGCTTCTCCGCATTCTGTCGGATCTTTTTACCTCGCCGATCTATCATGGGCTCAAAACTGCCGGGCTGTAGGTCGTCCCATGTCAATAACCTCTCCTCAAGATCCTTGTCCGAGTAAGACGGAATATTCCTCCCTGGATTCCTAAACCACTCATCGGGCGGTTTATCCAACTTATTGAGATTGTCGACTCCACGGAGGAAATGGAAGTTCGCGTAGTGATTGACGATTTCGTATGCATACCCCACTTTCTCCAGTCTCGACTTTGGAAAGATGTGGTCACGCTGAAGGTCCTCGGGGTTGCGATCGAGGGTAATACCCCCGTGGGCGATGTTCAATGCTAGGTCGAGATGACGCTTGAGCATATCGTCGAGTGACTTGATTCCATATTCGCGTTTCACCATGGCCACCAGGTGTTCTAGCGGAAAGGAGTTCGCGCCGGCAACCTTGTTCCTTGAAAAGGCGCCCATTCGCGCTTCTGCCCCGCTAAAGACCCCACTCATGATGGCAAGGTAAATCCCAATGACGATATTTCTCTTTTCAACGTTCGATATCTGCTCATGTTTCCCAAGGAACAATACGAAGGGAAGCAGAGCGTTGTGGCCCCCGCGGAAGAAGCGCTCGGAATGAATCCTGCAATGGTCCTGCAGGATAACGCCGAGCATCTGCCAGGCTCGCTTGATGTCAGAAATGTGCGCTGGCAGCTTCTTCGCTAGTCGCTCAAGCTGCTTGCGGTCATTGACCAGTTTGTCGAACCGTGTCTCCGCTCCTTCCGCGAGGAGAAGGCTTTTCAATACGTCATCGCGCGTGAACACGAACGGACGGCTTTCGTTGATTTCTCTGACAATGCTTTGAAGTTCTGGTTGGATGTCATTCCACGTGAGATCCAGAAGACTCATTAGCAGGTCTGATTTCTGGAGCACCAAGCCGCCAGAGTTTACGCGCACGAATATTTCAAGAATTTCTTCGACCGGGGTTACGTGCGAGGGGTCCTCGTCTACTGTGATCACTTGCAGGGACTTTGAATTCCCGAGGATTGTGGCGCACCGGATATAGATATCGGTTATCCGCGCCGTCTCTTCGTCATTCAACTTCAATTCCTGAGCCTTCTTGTGCGCGCTTGAGGCTGCATATACAGGATTTACTTTTATCAAGTCCTGTATAGGCATGAAATGCCTTCGCGGGCCGTTGTTGGCACTGTTGAGCGCTGTCACGTCAGCCTGGGGTAGGAACTGGCACTCGTAATACTCCTTGCCGGGATCTTTGCCCTCGGGGCTTCCGCTCAGCACATCGATATAAAGACGCCTATGGTTGTAGGTCCCCTTGAAGGCCGCGAAGAGACTGGTTAGCCGTTGCTGACCATCGAGAACCAGGTACTTGCTCGAATTATCTGTCGAAGTTTCGAAATTGAATATTTCCTGCACATCAGTATCCAAGTCGCGCGGCAGTCGGCGGAATCTCTGGATTTGCGATGTCCTCCACAACATCACCGCCCCAATCGGGAATCCCCTCAGCAGACTGTCAATGAGTCGATAGATTCTCTCGTCGCTCCAGACAAACGGCCGTTGCATAGCCGGCAAGACGATCTCGTCTTTCTCGACCTGTGACAACAGGCCGAACAACGTTGGATCGAGCATTAGCACCTCCAATTGCTCCCTGCGTCGGGCACTTCAAAGAATCGCAAAAGTTTATTCGATGTTTGTCGCGCGTGCTGCTTCTTGTCAATGAACCGGAACGCACCACCCATCAGTCCCTTTAGAATCAGCATGATCGCATTTCCCAAACATGAACCGCGTGATCGCCCAAGTTCGAATCGGCTCTCATCTCTCCCTATACAGTTAGGGTTTTGCTCTCGTGCTTCACTTCCGCTATTTGGAACCCTCCCCAAAAATTGCTGGCGTAGAAGCCGAACACCCTGGCGGTATCCTCTGGGTCATAAGCCATCGCGTTAAAAATGCTGAGAAGGATATGAACGAGCTTCGAGTTGTCTTGGTAGAACTCCTCAATCTCCTCATCAGTCGCTGTCGCTCCCGTCGCTCTGGCTTTGGTTTCTACCTGCCGGTGGGCCAGGCGTTCATTTCGCAAAAACCGCAGCTTTTTGTAAACAGCATTACCTGCCCTATCGTCCTTGATGTACTTATCGACGAGTAGAATCACCTTGTCCGCCTTCTCACTAAGGTCAGCTCGAATTGCTTCAAAGACTTCCGAGCTTCGATCGACTCGCGCCAAAGTCAAGGCGCCGATGACTTCTTGCTTTCTGAGGGCATTTACGATGCATTCCATCCCAACAGCTCGACCGTCTTTATCCCATAGTCGAATCAAAGCAAGTATCAGCTCTCGCCGAAGGGCGGTACGTATAACGCGAAAGGCCTGGGTAGCATACGATACCCCCAAGCGGCCATGGAGGTCTTGGTCGTAGGCAGTCGGCTTCCAGATCTCGTGAAAAGCGACAGCTAAATCAAACTCTTGCTGTGCGGCAGTCACTTTCGCTTGGAGCTTCGTGATCTCAGGATCGTCAGTTTTCATCGTGCTCTTTGTTCACCTCACGAAGTCTCCCAGGATCACCCGCCCCAGTTCCATGCTGTCACTCACAATCCGCACTAACGACCCGGCTGCCAGCCCAACCGCAATGGTATGCTCGCTCCTTGGTAGATGACAGAGACAGGGCCACCAATGGAGGACCCATCCGGCTCTCGATGCTCCCATTGCACACCACTTACTCCATAATTTCGTCCATTAAGACGGACGATGACACTGCCATTAGGGCTCGATGCAAGAACTTGTACGGGTACTCTTGCTTTCAGGCAGGGCTCTGCGTCCGGCGTCTCTTGACAAACCTGTAGCAAACCGAGGTTACCTTGTCCAACATACTGACAGTTGCCAGATTGCGTGCAGTACTCGGCTCCGACTGATAATGTCCCTGGCAGGTCGATCTTGATGTTCCATCCTCCTGGTATTGGATCGTAAGATGGTGACTCAGCAGACGCATCTGGAGCAGTCCGGGAAAACGGGAGGGACCCTTTATCCACAGTTATAGCCCCCGGCATTTGAGCCGTATCGAACCTCACATCCACAGAAACAAGGTGCCCATTTACGTCTTTCAGTCTCACGTTGCACTCGATTGTGGCTAAACGGCTTTCCCAACCCTGGGTGAAAGTGCCATGATCTGTGAAATAGAAGTGACAAGACTGCCCATTACCATTTGGATTGAGCGGCATTGCCGGTTTCCCATCCCCCAGGTAAACGGAGTCGGAAAAGAATAAAGGCCCGTCATTATCTATAGGGACACCAGTAAAACCGAGGACTGGCTTGCCCTGGTCGCCATTTGAAAATGAGACCAGCGTGTCCCCCTTGGAATTCGCCTTTATCCAAACAATGGCTGAGTCACACTGGACTGGATGTGTCGCCCACAGGAAGCCGTCCGACCCCAACGTAAGATGAGCAGTTCTCGCCCGTTGCATCAATGCGAGATAGTCCTTTCCACTCATGCCGATCGCCACTCCTGTTTGCACACCGTCACTCTCAGCAATATTGGCCTTGGTGCATTTGCCCTTAACAGTCCAAGCTTCGGCATTCGCCGGAATAGTGATACCCATACCCGCCATCAAGACGGTACTCAGAACCGCTACTCGGTAGATCATCGCCGCTCCTCCAGGCTAGCCATCCGCCCACGCCCTTCGACCGTAGATTACGCCTGAGTTCTCGCATTTTACCCTTGGGAGAGTAACCAAAATTATAGGCTGACAGCTCCATAACGGTATCTAGTTCGCTCGGCCTTTGTTCGCAGAGCACCAGGGAGCGCCTTTCTGTACAAATCTGCCCACCCCTGCGGGGCCTGGTCCCATTCCTGACCCGCAAAGCCCGTCCCGACGTGCGAACAGGCGCACGGCAATAAGGAAGTGAGCCGAATTTCTTTCTTCGTCGAATGCCCCCGCTTCAGGCAACGGTCTGGCAGAGACGGGAAGAACCCGTCAAGGCTCTCCGCTGCGCTGCGATGAACACGCACAGAACGCGTGGCCTTGACTGAACCTTCCCGCCTCCGCCCGTTGCGAAGAGCCATGAAGCGGGAGCCCTCAACGAAAAAAATTAGGTTTGGGTGCTCTTGCTTCGGGACGCCAATCGGCCCCACGGGGCTTCGCAGGAGCATCGTCATGGAATTCAGCAACCGCACTACCAGCATCGCAGTCGCCACCGCCAGCAATGGCACAGCCAGCAGCAAAACTGCGCCGCACAGGAAAAATGCGGCGCATCGCAACCGCAGCGATTCCCCCTATCAGGGGCGGACAGCACAAAAAGACAATCCAACTCAACTCATCATCAAACAGGCCGTGGACTTCCTCATCCGGCAGGTTGAGGCGGGCAAAAGCGAGACATTGACCGCCTACCTTACCGCGATGGCGCGCTTCCACAATTACAGCTTTGGCAACATCGTTGCCATTGCGCGGCAGCGGCCCACGGCTACGCGCGTAGCCGGATTCGGCACATGGAAAGAGATGGGCCGGTTCGTGAAGCGTGGCGAGAAGGGTATCCAGATTCTCGCGCCAATGATCGGCTATCGGCGGAGGAATGCCGAGGCCGCACAGAACAGCGATGCGGACGGCAACACCAAGCAGCCCCCGGTTCTCATTGGGTTTCGCGCCGTGTACGTGTTCGACGTGACCCAGACCGAGGGCGAAGACCTGCCGGAGTTCGAGCACAGCATCTCCGGCGAAGTAGGCGAACAGCGCGACCGGCTCATTGATTTTCTCGCACAGCAGAACATCGCACTTGAATTCAACGAGAGGATTGCCCCGGCTTTGGGCGTAAGCTACGGCGGCAAGATCGCGTTGCTTCCCGGCCAATCAAAGGCGGAAGAGTTCGTCACTTTGGTTCATGAGACGGCGCATGAGTTGTTACACAAGGCCGAGCGCCGCACCTTCACGACAGCGACTGTGCGCGAGACGGAAGCCGAAGCCGTGGCCTTCATCGTGGGTCAGGCAATCGGCTTAGAGATAGGCAACGCTTCGAGCGATTACATCCAGATGTACAACGGCAACGCAACCTTGCTGGCCGAGAGTCTTGAGGTTATCCAGCGAACCTCCGCGGTGATTCTCGCCGCAATCCGCATCGATGAAAGCGCGGAACAGGCGACGGAGCCTGAGCAGTTTGCGGCGGCCAGCTAATGCACACATCTTGAGCGGGTGCGCTTGGGAGTGTGCCCGCTTGCGCCCTCACGCAAGATTCAACCGGAACAGGAGATTCCCCATGACTACTACAGTGCAAACTCAGTCCGAATACCGCGACCTGCCGCTCGATTGGCTGGTCGTATCCCCCACCAACCCGCGCAAGACATTCGACGAAGATGCGATGCAGGAACTCGCCGCCAGCATCCGCGAAAACGGCGTGTTGCAGCCGTTGTTGGTTCGGCCCCGCGCGGAGCGCAGCTTCGAGATCGTTTTTGGAGAACGCCGGTATCGTGGCGCGGCGCTGGCCGAGAAAGAGACCGTGCCGGTGTGCATCCGCGAAATGACAGACGCTCAGGTATTGGAGGCGCAGCTAGTCGAGAACCTCCAGCGCCAGGACGTTCATCCGCTCCACGAGGCGCAAGGCTTCGCGGCGCTCTTGCGGCTTGAGGAGCCGAAGTATTCCATCGAACTCATCGCGGCGAAATGCGGCAAGCATCCGGGGTACGTGGCATCCCGCCTTCGCTTGACTGAGCTTGCCCCCGCAGCGGTCGAGGCCTTCACGAAGGACGAAATCGGCTTGGGCCATGCCTTGCTCTTGGCGAAATTGCAGCCGGGGCCACAGGAGGAAGCGTTGACCGCTTGCTGGCAGGAGAGCTATACGGGCGGCAACAAGGCGAAGCGCATCCTGCTCCCCGTTCGCCATTTGCGGGAATGGATCGAGCATAACATCCTCTTGGAACTCGCCACCGCGCCGTTCTCAAAAGAGGATGCGACGCTTGTGCCTGATGCGGGTTCCTGCCATGACTGCCCGAAACGCACCGGGCACAACACGTTGCTCTTCGAGGGCATCGCAGCACAGCACGATTCCTGCTCCGATCCTGCCTGCTATGCGGCCAAGGTGGACGCGCACGTAAAGCGGACCGTGGCCACGAAACCCAAGCTGGTACAGATCACGACTGCCTACGGCAAGCCCGCCGAAGGCAGTCCGGTTGTGCCCCGCAACCAGTATGTCGAGATCCGGCAGGAGAAGCCCAAGAACAAATACCAGCAGGACGCGCCGGAGTACAAGACATGCAAGTACACCACCGAGGCCATCGTTGCGGATGGGGCGGACAAGGGCGAAATCCGCAAAGTCTGCGTCAATCCCGATTGCCCGGTGCATCACCCCAAAAAGCAGCAGCGACGGGCCGATTCCGATGCCGCGACGAAGGCGGCGCAGGAAAAGCAGCGGCGCGAGGAGGCCATCGCCAACACCACGGGCGTCCGCGTACTCGCTGCTATCGCCGAAGCCGTACCCGTCCGGCTGATGAAGCGCGACCTGCTGTTTGTCGGGGAACGGCTTGCCGGGTTAGTAGAGGAACGGCGCTTAGAGATCGTCGCAAAGCAACACGGCATCAAGCGGGAGAAGGACAACGATTCCATCGCGAAGTTGTTTGCCGCCTACTTGCGCCGTGCGGAGGAGAGCGTCTTGGGAAGCGTGTTGGTCGAACTGACCATCCTGCTTACCGCCGCCCGCCAGCAGACAACGCAGGTGTTGAACGATGCCGCCGCCCATTACAAGGTGGACACCGACGCCATCGCCGCGAAGGTCAAGCAGGAATTCGCAGCGAAGGACAAGACGAAAACTGCCAAGAAGGCCGCGCCGAAGGTGCCAGCGAAACAACAGGCAAAGACGGCGAAGAGGCCCGCAGCCGCCTGATCCTCAATCCAGCTGAAACACTTGTGCGGGGTCTGCGATCACAGACCCCGCATTTTTTTGTTTGCCTGCCCGTCTGCCCGCCCTCATCTGCACTCCCGCCTCGGCGGGAGGCCATGACTCGCCCACCCGACGGTCAGGGCCGCGCGGAATATAGCGGCGCCGATTTAGATTTGACCATTTACCCGCTGACCGCAGGCGCAGTTCGTCCAATAGACTGAAATCCGATAACAACGTTCACTGTCATCGACAATTCCGTTTCGTCGCCGACTGTCATATTGCACAATTCCATTCCGAGTTTGTCGTCTAGGTTGATATTTATGTCAACGAGTTGTGTCACAGCGCCATTGTCCAACTGATACGTCCGCTCAACGGGCGCGAATGACATCGAACTTTCCTCCCTTTTAGTGACACGATATTTCGCCGTGATCTTTCTCTCCGCAGTTATGGGTTCCTTTCCTGCGAGCATTTCCTCTGTTCCGGCCGAATCTGCTTTGGGCAGCTGAATGCTCGTCAATGCCACCAAAGGGTAGTGGTCCAGGACGATCATCCTTCCGGCCCAAAGAAGTGCACCCCATTGCCTACATGCAGAGATTCTAGTTTCTTGCCCGTCAATCGTTGCGGTCATTTCGGACCATACATGGCGACCCTCGGCTATTTCAGCCATAACGATCTGCTCTCTGATTTCTCGCGAAAGATTTAGGTACGGGAGCACTCTGTACAGAGTGCTGGCGGGGTACATGAGTGCGTACCGCTTCTTTCTCATTTCACGCCAGAGATGTTTTGCGGCGGGTCCATACACGATGCCATCAATTGTCTTCATCACCCGAATCGCCTGGGCAATCCCTCTCAGTAAAACGCGATAAGGGATCTCGATGTTCTTCCTTTTTGACCACTCCTCCGGCAGTTCCTTATGGCTGATGTCGTAGTTGCGCTTTTCTCGAAACTTCTGATTCTCAATAAAGGTGCTGAACTCCTGCACTTCGTCGCCCAGTGTCGCCAGTTTTGTGGCGGCAAAATGAAATGTCAACCGTCCGATCTTAGCCTCTGCCAACTCCGATAGTCGGGAGACAATTTCATCCGCCAGCTTCGTTCTTAACAAACTCACAAATGCTAGATTGTCATTTGCAAGGTCCTTTGCAACATCGACGGAACTCAACTCACTCTCCCTTGCCATCATGTGGCGCAAGAGAACCCATGAGGTTATGATCTCGCCGACCTCGCCCCGAAGATTGGAAATTAAGTTATCTAACCGGGTGTTTTTGATGCGGAGCTTCTGCCTACTCACCTGAACCCCCTCTGTGCAACTGCCCCAGCATGAACTCGCCACTCGCGAACTTGCCATTGGCGCAATGAATCACGAGTCGTGGGGCGCCAGGTTCAACGCTTAGCTCAATCCAGCCCGAGCTTTGACTGGTGTTTCTTCTTGATCTTGTACATTTTCGTATTCACGGTCCCTGAAAATACGGCCACGAGAAATTCACCATTTGGAGCCGCTGCCTTAACTTTCCGAACATCATCAAGCGCAAACTTGGCACGAAGAGATTGGCATTGATTCGTCGCTCCGAATCCGTTGCGCCATGTCTCGTCCAACGGCTCAGATAGATATGCCTCCTTCACTACGCTGCCGGAAGGATCGGAGAGCAAGACAATACGCGTGATTGAAGTACAACCCTCCGAGATGGTCGTACCGGCATAACCCTGTGCCACAATCATCAGCGATTGCCGCTTGTCTTCTTCAGTTGGTTCGTACGCAGTGAATTGCTTCCTGGCCGATTCAGCCCGCATTGCGAGGACAGCCTCCGGCATGTAGAGCGTTATTGTCGGCACTTGGTTCCCTTGAGCCGCCATTAGCCCCATGTCCTGGATTGACACCCAATGGTCTTTCCCTTTACCGCTGAGAGCCAATTGCACCTGATCACTGGAGAGCGTATTTGTCGCCTGTGTCAAGAGATTAGATGCCGCAGATGCTGAAGAAACGAGTTCCGTTGTGGCGGGAATCGCAGGGAGAGTGCCCGTTGCTTGTCCAGCCGGCGGAAGCATTTGTCCGGGCACAAGTTCAAAATAATTGGACAGTTTACTTGGACCAACTGGTGCGCACGTATCGAGTTGTGTGCCGTCTTCAAACTTCACCAAGATGGTTGCGGCCTTTTGCATGTCCACCATCATGGCTCGAAGTTCAGGAGTCAACCTGCTCATCGCTGCATCAGACATATGAGCAGCGTTGAAAGGCTTAAGCGAAATCACTTCCGCCTGCTTCCCGGCGTAGGCGAGAACAACGGTATACGTACCTGGCTGGCATAGCGGAATTCGTTGCGCGACTACTTTCTTGCCAACAATCAGATTGAGGTCCTGTATGGGTGGCTGCTGCTGCCCAAAACAAGGCACGACAGCCAGCAGCACCATGATGGCCTGTTTCACTTGAGCCTCCCGATCAAAGGTTTTCAAGATGAGATTTTACGCTCGCCGCCCAGTGCTCTGCCGACAATGCCATGCTGCCCCTGACGAAAGGGCAATAGGCTCGCGACCGAAAGCCAGAATTTGACATTGCACAGTTTGGACACGAGTCGAGAGTGGCTGCGAGAATGTATAGACTGTAAATGATTGATTATATTGGCGTCCGGAAAAGAACTCGAAAGGTGTCCGGATGAGGTATCCTCCAGCCGGAGGGACTCACGGATTTTGGCCTACGAATATTCCTTTTCCGTGATTTGATCTGGTCTTGGGGCCACCATCGAGGGGCAAGGATGGACATCGAAACTGGCGAGGAGACCTCGCACTACCTCCACTCGACACTGCGCGAGAGGATCGTCGAGCATGTATTCGTGGGCGACGCCCTGCGGCGGCTGTGGCAGCACGGTGTAACAGACGTTGAGGTGCTGCGCTCCGAGTTCGACGCTGGCGGATACGACCTGGTGATGAGTCACGGCAAGATCGTCAGGCACATTCAATTCAAAACCTCAATGGTTGACGGCAAAGCGGCAAGTATCAAAGCCAGCCTCAAGCTGATGGAAAAGCCAAGCGGATGCATCATCTGGATTATGGTCACTCCAGAGTTAAAACTTGACTCCTATCGGTGGCTGGGTGGCTCTCCCGGAGACCCGCTGCCCGACATCCGAAACATGAGAGTTGCCAAACATACCAAGGCAAATGCCAAGGGCAGGAAGGCCGAACGGCCAGATCAGCGGATTATCCCTCGGAGCCGATTCGATTCACTTGACTCGCTCGACGAATTGTTGGAGCGCCTATTCGGCCCGCTCACATGAGCAAGCTTGTACGTCAGGCACGGCTCATGTTCTCTCGTCTCAATCCGTACACAATGGCTAGCTCGCCGGCGTGCGCTTCCTTGAGATTTCGGAGCGCATTAGGAACTCGGCAATCAACTCACCTTGTGCTTTCAATCGCTGCGGGCGGGTAATCCGTTCGCGGAAGTGCCAGTCGGTAGGGTGAAGCGACTTCATCCACGGCGGTGTCAGTTTAGATACATACGATTCCGCCTTAACCCCAAGCGCAACCACTGCACAGGGCCTCACAATCTCAATCTGCTTCCGGAGAAACAGGGCGCACTGCTCCCGGAACCCGTGAATGCTTGGCATTGAACCTGTGGCACTGCCAGGTTTTAATCCCATCAGTGCGTTTGTAAAGAAGCATCTCTCTGGAGAAAGCTCGGCTCCGGCCAATATCGCTAAGAGCCGTCTCCAGAACTCACCGTTGGCTTCGCCGCCACTGAGAAAGGCCTTGTCAAAGGCGCGAATGCTATCGAAATTGTGTCCCACAAACATGACGGGCGAATCCGGGAACGAGGCCGGCATCGGACCTCTGGCTACCGGGCCTCTCCATAAACCGGACCCGCCTGGAAAGAATGCTGTGCCTGGAATGAGATCGGATAAGGCCGATCCGGTTTGTCTGACGGTAGGGTGGTATTTGGTAACGAGCATCTTCATCGCATCGAGAAGTAGCTGAACCACGTCCTCGGACTCTCTGGTGTTCATCATGTCAAGGTCGCCCGAAATTCTGTCGCAAGAGATTGCTCTCACACCGTGGCTGACGACGGAAATCTTAGGTGCTTGCTCGCGCGGCACTGAAAAGGGAAGATACGCGATTCTCAAAGAGAAACTCCGAAAATCGTGCGTCACCATGCCGTGAGTAAGCGACTGATTCGGACTCGGCGTTTGTGTACATATAGATGTGCAACCGTCCGCCAGATCGCTGTTGGGCGGAGGTCGCAAGTTCCTCTTTCGTCATAAGCCATACTCGTCGAGTTGAAAGATCGACAAATGCGTAGAACTCCGCAGGACAGTCCTCGCTCACCCACCAATCGATCGCCGGCGCCCCCTTTCCACCTCCCGGTTTTGGCGTCAGATTGGTTTTAACCTGAATTGTGAAAGAGCGTCCTTTCACTCCTGAATAGGCCACAAGATCTATGCCCGCATCCGTCGTCATAGGAGCAGAATCGATTCCATTGCGCAAAAGCTCGTATTGGACCAAGAGTTCTCCCAAGCGCCCAATTTGCTGAGTCGAGAGACGCGGCCGAATTGGTTCGCAGGCAGCAGGAAGGACGGCGTAGGGTTCGTCGGTCATTGAAAGACATAATACCGCTCCGGCCTATGCAATACCTCATGCAATTCGACGACTTGGCACCTATTCCCCAGAAGAGCGCCGGAATTCTAATTGTCAGAGTGTCGGATGGCTAGATCCGACAGTTCTAATGGCGTCATCCTATGAAGAGCTGTGAATGATACGCATCGACTTAGCTTTGCAGAAGACGATCAGAAGGCTTTAACAAACCCTCGCCCATCTTTACTCCGTTTGAAAAACTCTGTGATTCTTGCCAAGTCCGGCGCCTTCTTTCGCAAGAGTTCTGGCATCTCGCCGTACAGAACGATGTTGTTGATACTGATTTCATGAGCGAAGAAGCGGGCCAGCTTGGGAGGAGCATTTTCTGTAGTCGCTATTAGGAGATGCCCCACTGGTCCGCTCAAGCTATTCCAATGCTTTAAGCATTCCTGGGTGTGACAGCCGACGAGCCAAAGATACCTCACAGGGCGTTTGATTGCTTTCGCTAATTCGCTCCACTTGATGCGGGTTGCATCCTGCCCCGACGCGGAGTTGATTCCGGCTTTGCCCGCATGAGCGACGATGCAAAGATAGGAGTTTTTCGGATCAGACCTTTCATTCCAATCTTGGAGTGCATCCAGGAATTCCTGCTTATAGCGATATCGCTCTCCACAGATTGGTCCTTCCTTGGCCTCGATCCTTCGCACACGCCGCCAGGCCTTGTCGCGAAGGCCGTCATCCAAGTACACAAACATCGCTGCAGCGCAGGTCCTGTCACCTATTCTGTTTCTCATCGTTACCTTCACGGATCTAGTTAGTGTGAAGCGCAAGATCGAGACCGCCTATGCGGCGAAAGCACATTAGATTCGCGCAAGTATTCCCGCCATCGAATTTCACGGCTTGGATTTGAACCGCCTTCGCTCAGGGGGTGATGACTCAAATGTCTGCATTCCTTCGAAGAAAGTCAGCTAATGCGATTTCATACCACTCCATATGCGTAAAAGAACAGAAGCCAACGAGAAGCCTTCATTGCCTCGGTTCCACGATATACATATGGCCGGGAGCATCTTCTCCCTCCTTCAATCTGTCCTTGCGAACAATTGTAGGCCTTACCCATGTTGGCCGCCGTTCGGTTAGCCCAGCGCCACACGCCTGATTCCTCCAGAAGGCGCGGCGCCGATGCGGCGGCATTTCTCCACCGCTACCGGTCGCCGCATGGTGCTCGCCGGCCTGCACGAACTTGTTGCCGCAGAAATGGATCTCGGAATAGCCGAGCCGACGCAGCTTTCGTACTTCGTTTTGTCCGAGCTCTCGCGCCGCCTTGCCGTTCTCAGATGGCTCACCGAGCAGACCGAGTGCTTCTTTAGGAAACGCAGTCACGATGTCGTCGGGTTCAGCGGAGAGAAAACACAGCCCATTGATCACCAGGCGCAATGCCCGTAGAAACACCGGTAGACTCGCCTGATGTTCCAATAGCGCCTCATACCTGGCGCTCTCTTCGTAGGGCTTTGATTCGACGTTAATGCCTTGCGAACGGAGATCCGCGGCCTGCATATCGGAAATCCCGGGCTCCTTGTCTGGATGAAAGCTCGGATCGTTCTCGATCATCTCCTCCAGGGTCTGTCCTACTGTGATCGTCGAGTTCGACTCAAACCGGAACGAAGCGTAGTAGTATGGGTCGAAGTCGAGGATAAAATTCTGGTTCTGCCACTCAGGATACACATCGGCCATCGAGGTCAGCGTGATCTGGATACCGCGGCCTCCCGTCGATTCGATGTATGCTCCATCTACGTAATGAGCGATATCGAGCGGCCAGTCTTTCTGTTTCCCAAACCACATGTAGAAGCACGAGTAGGGAAGATGAATCGCTCTCCATTCGATCTCGTCCACGTCAGTGTCGCGCAATAATGATGTAAGTGCCGGCTGAAGATGAAAAATGTTGCGTCCGGTAAAGAAACAGCTTGCAACATGGCTGAATATCGAGATCTCCTCGTTCAGCCGCTTCATGCTGGTCGGGCGGTCGTCGAACGGCAATCGGTCGAGTTCTTCGTTCCACAGTTCAATCATCTTCTGTTGAGTTGCAATCATTCCCGACGCGAGCGGCATACCTTCGGGCGTGCATCCATTCCGAAAGACCCGATAAAGAGATTGAAAAAAGGGACGCATCTCCCTGTAGCGTTGTGGGTGATAGATCAGTGGTCCAGTGCATTCCATCACATTTCCTTTGGAGTACGGGTATGCCGCCTACGCGTACAGCCAAGTGATCGCCGGATTCGTAACTGCTACCCTCTTGGTGAGGGAGACGCTGAAATCCTCATTTTGCAGCTTTCGATGCCTGAACACGATATAGGCTTAGGGTTGCGCTCTGAACGGAAAAATCTATTCTGTTCGGACCCACGCGGGAAAAGGCCCCTGCTCCGCCACACTGAATATCATTGCCGCCTGAATACAGTGACGATCTCCCGTGTACCGTTCCTTTGTACATTGAGATATCTATAGCGTTGTTTCCTGTCACGTGAGACGTGATCACGCAACTCCCGTCGGGAAAGAACTCGACCGACTGCAGTCTGTCCCTCGTGACCCACTTGCCGTAGAAGAACCGCTGCTCAGACGAGCGCTCCGCCGCGACCGCAGCGGCATTCGCAGGAGTGTCTTCGGGAGGTGGTGCATGGCTGCATATATAAGAGCTGTCCCCCTGAGCAAACCTGAACTGCTGCGGAGAAAGAGTCTGTATCGTAAAGAAGGGCGGATTCAGCAAGCTGTTCTGAATCTTGATTTGCGAAGGAGAGACTACGGTGTACCCAATCGCAGTAGCTTCCGGATTCCAATACTTGAGCCCCTTTGGCGTCGGCGTGAAGAATGCTTCACTGAACGTTCCGTTCTGGTCGAACAAATACCGATGGATGCCTTGGTAGTTGTCGGTGCAATACCAGTTTTTTCCAACCAGGTTCCTAATCGTCTGTTCCTGAGACCAGCAACTCGATCCAATAGCTAGCGTCAGAAGCCCAAGTATTGCTCCGCGAACTACGACAGATGTTTTCATCTCGCCCCCCGCCTTTCCGAAACCAAGATATCACGCACCGATCACGCTGGACCCGTCTCCCGTAAGGGGTAAGAAACCCGCGTTGAGCTAATCTCCGCGATGGTACTCGTCATTTCATTTCGCTTATGAAGAATTGGTTTCCAATTCGGCGTATTGTCATCAATTCCTGCTGTGCGCCCGCTTTTTCATACGTGGTCACGACTGAGCAGCGGGCTTCGTTGGCGTTGAGGAGCTTCACTGAAGTGACCTCGGATTTTAAGATTTTGCCGGAATCATTCAACCACGTTTGGCTGCCCGAGGTGAAGGACTGCAATTCGGCTTGAGACATTACATTTCCGCCTGGACGGTAGACATCCTGAATGTGCTGATAGTCCCCTGCGTTCAGAAGTTGATTCATCTTAGCGAGCAGCGAATCGGCGTTGGTTTGAAAGTCGCTTTCGTCTCTCTTAACTCGTGTCTCATAGCTCGGGTAGTCGCTTGCACTGCCAACGACAATGTCATATACGCGGACTTCTGTGCTGATGTCTCCCCGAAAGGGACCGACATGCAGTACATAGAAACCCTGATCCAGTGGCTTGCGGGGCTTTACGATGTACATGTCCCGGTGGTCTTCAACTGGTTTCACATCGACTTCGATAGCTTGGTTCTCCGGCACCCATAGGTTTACCTGAATCTTTTGCTGAGACCCAAAAAAGCCCGATATCGCACCTTCTCGTAAGAAATCCAACCTAGATAGCGCCAGGGCCTCTGGATCGACGTCCTTCTTGTAGACAATAAAGTCTTGAATACTGTGGCATTCGGGCCCCGATGGTCCTTTAAGCCCAAAATACGCGCTCATGAAATTGCCCACGCCTAAAATTGGCTGTCCTGGTAGAGAAATCTGCCCATGATTCGTGTCCGCGTAAATACCGTATGAATCTGGCATGCGCGCACGGCAACCAGCTATGAAAGCCAAGATCAGCAGCAGTTGACCAGTGCGCTTGATGGGGTTCCACATGTGGTCCTCACTTTCACTACCGATGACTTTAAATTTGGCCGCGGTCCTTTGAAATCGGCTATTTAATTCCGCCGAGTGTGTTCCATGTACGGCCATCGTCGTCAGAACGCAGCAAGCCCGCGCTTGTGGCCATCAGAATTGACTGACCGCCATTCCAGTTCAATTTGGCAACTCCGTGAAGAAAGCCGTGACCCGCATTCTGGCCCTTTACCGATTGTCGGTAGATTTCGTTCCACGTCGCTCCCCCATCTGTGGATTCAAGAATCTTCAAAGCATTGGGGGCATAGGAAGATCCGAATATCCCAGGAGTGCCCTGCGTTGATACGCCGGCTATGAAGATATTTTGCGAATCATCGGGGTTGAGAAACGGTCCGGCGCGGAGCCCTGTGATTGCCAGTTTCGAAATCATACTCCATGATTCGCCGGAATCCCGTGACTGCATTACGACAATATCTCCGGGGTAGCCATTGAACGCGTTGGCGCCATACGCGAGCATAACCCTGATGTCGCCAGCTCGAAAGGACAATGGGCTCGTAAGACCGAAGCCCCATGCATTGATATCGCACTTGCATACGGCGTCAAGCGTCTTAGATTTATCCGTCCAAGTCCAACCTCCGTCGGTGCTCAACTGCGCTTTGTCGGTAAAGATCGCGGCAGCGTTGGTCTGATCCACAACCACCGCTGTCGCCTGGGCCTTCAGGTCCACCGCCTGGCCTTGTTTCGTTTCCCGATTGTATTGGTAGCGCATTAGACTGCGCCCATTCACCCCTGTGCAGTAATACAGGACGCCTTGGTGTGCGGTATCGAATTTGAGATCCGACACCGATGCATTGCCATAGATAAAGTTGAACCCCGGCATCTGTTCCCATGTTTGTCCACTGTCTGTAGTTCTCATTACGCATGATGCGCTGCCGTACAACCACAGTTCCGACGTTGATCCAGCGGGTCGATTTCCTAATGTGCCGCACTGAGAGTTTCCAATAAGGTCCCAAGAATAGCCGTTGTCCCTCGATACATAGAGAAACGTTGGCCTGTGCCACCTCTCAACTTGGTCGAGATCTTCACCATTGAACGTCGTGGCAAAGAGGATTGGCTTGCCATCTTGCTGGGTGGTCCACACACCGTCAACCTCCGAGTGATGAAGGACGCCATAATTGAGACCGATCAGCACACCTCTGGTGTCCAGGAAACCAACTCGTCGCTGGGGTCCGACATTTTCGATTTCACCGTCGTTTGGGAACCGGAAATTCAAAAGCAGGCCATTCTTGAACGAACATTCAATCACGCCGTTGAACGTGACGGGGGAGTATTTACCGGATTCCACTCTCACGCGCGACCAATTTGAGCCATCGGGCGACCGAAAAAGGGAACTGCTGGATTCTAGTATTATTTGGTCTCTTCCAATGGACGCGGCAACGAAAGGTTCGGCGGAGTCAAGCCCACTGCCCGATGCGACCCAAGTCGCACCGCCGTCTTCGCTGCGGTACACGCCCTTCCCAATCGTGGCGGCCAAAAGCACCGGGTTCTGGTGCCCCACAGCGAGGAGCAATGAGATCGGCGTAACAGTCTTTGTGGCAGTACGTCCTGCACCCTTGACCAATTCAGTCGGCAGTCCAGTTGCCGACCGCTTCCAAGTTGCGGCATGATCGCTCGAAACGTAGATGCCGCCGGCGCTCAAAACGTAAATAGCGTCTGGCGCCCGAGGATCGATAACGATCTGGCTCACAGGACCTATCCATCCCGTGTGTTGCCAAGAAAAGCCGGCGTCTTCGGTTCTTAGCAGCCCGCTGACTCCTCCTAAATACACCTGCTGCGGGTTCGCTGGGTTTACGAAAATTGTCGCAAGGTTCTGATTTGGCGTACCCGTATCCAAGGTCAGCCAATGTTCTCCTTGGTCCATTGTCTTCATCACGGAATTCTGTGTCGAAAGAGTGTAGATCACCTTCTCGTTGCCGGGATCCAGCGAGACTGCCTTGACATTCGTGGCGATGTGGCTCCACTCGTCGCCTGAAGGGCTAGTATTGCGAAACAGGTCGTTGTTAAGTAGAAGCACAGTCTCACCCTGCGACCCGGAAACGAAAGTGTTGATGCCGATCTGATTGTTCTGGAAGCTAGAAACCGCCGCACTGTAATGCTCGGGTGGGTTGACATGCTCTGTCGCGTCAGGTTGTGCTGGTGATAACTGGTTCTGAACGGCGGGCGACTGCGGTGGTTGATGGGTGGGCGAAAGCAGGACCGTTTGAATCGGGTTTCCGTAGGTGGGAGGATAGTTTTCGGTCAGCTTATAGAATTCGACGCTCACCCGGTCGCCCACTTTGAGAGTGGCGGCCGTCGCTCCTACGATCTTCCCTTCCTCAACGCCGTACTGATACGAGATCCCATCAGTTCCCATGATCGTCACGCTTGTACCAGCCCTCGGATGGTCGATTGCCGTTATGGTTCCAGTGACCTTCTTAACGATCGAAGGCTTCGAGGCGCTCGTCTGTGCTGCGAAATTATTCTTAGTCTGGGAAATCGCCAGGGATGCATGCGCGCCCAACGAAAGTGCGAGAACTGTCGCCAGTAACACGTCATTAATTGCTTTCTGAATTCGTCCCTTCATATCTCCTCCGTGCGTGTATTTGAGGCATCCTTCATGCCCTGTAATTGCAGCGTGGGCATTGGTAGCGGACCCTAACTTTCCGTCGCATCATGACGCCAATAATAATGAGAACGACTCCGACGAGAAAAATACTGGTGATAACGCCGACAAGAATCAAAATTGTACCCATCGAGGAGCCCTTGGCTACAACGGCCATCGCTGCCCCGCAGCGAGGGCAGGTGCTCGCAGCAAGACGGTCGACGCTAGCCTGGTTGACGATATAACTAGCGAATGGTGACTGTGTGATAGGAACCCACGTTGATCCGCCCGAAGCGACAACAGAGTCAGTTATCTTAATTTGTTGGCGTACGATCATGCTTTTGATTTCGTCCTCGGTGAATGGCCCGGCTGTTTGGCCTGTGGCATATGTGACATGCCAATTTGCTGCAGGTGGTGAGATTACCTCAATAGTGCTTGCATGTGGCAAACCCGCAAGCGATTTTGACTCAACTGCGACTCCGCATTTGTTGCAGAAGCGCGATCCCTCATCCAATGTCGAACCACAACTTACGCAAGCGCCCATCCTCACCTCTCAATGATCCACAAGAATGTTGTTCCGGGTATCAATTAGATGCTCGTTCTGATCAATCGCCCTTTGCGAGCTTTCCTACAAATGTTGCACCGTTCCAGCTAATGTCACCGCCCATGGACTTACACCAGAATTCCACTCTTTTGCGGGTCGGATGATATAGAATCCCGTCAAAGCAGACACCCCAAGAGTCTGTCAAAGCGATAATCGGCTTAAAATGATCGAGACCGGTCGGCTCAAATGCCACGATCTCCCAGCGACGCCAACCCCAATTGTTAACGCTCGTTTTGCTAAAGAATGGTATGACGAGGTCAGATGAAGCATGATGGCTATAGCTGCCCCAGACCGCATACGGCGACTGCGGTACGGCCTTGGTGTCAACCACGATCTGATGCCACTCGTTGTATGACTCCGTACATGCTTCAGGAGCGAGCCCAAGCGTCGTGCAGTTTGTTTGCAGCATGTTTGGGTGAGCTCTCAGGAATTGATCAATTGCAGCTTGCTGTCCTGGCGTAAACCTGACGATGTGACGACCGTCAGGAGTAGTTTCGACCTGTTGTGCCTTGATAGACGATGCTATCGCTCCGATTGAGAGTAATGCGACAACTAACGCCCGGCTTACCATGACTAACACTCCTTTCCCCAATTGCCTCGACAAAGGTCCAAGAATCATTAAGTCCGAGACGAATCCTCCTGCCGACTATCGACTACATGCTAAACAGGACGGTTAGGCTGATGCCCAGTGGATTCAGGAGCTAGGCGATCAGGCAGCCCGCTCGGCCGGAGATGTTGACGTAATTCCCGTTGGGGTCTGGCTGGTTCGTTGCAGACTGAGTCTTATTGACGAATGCAGTTGCGGACATATATGCACCTCCGAGTGGGTTGATCAATTAACCGTGAAGTTGAAGGCGGTGGAGCTGCTGCCGCTGGGATTGACGACGGTGACTGTCCAAGTGCCGCTGTCGTTGGCATCGTTGAATGCCGAGTCTTTAAGTTGGTCGGAGCTCACGAAATTCGTAGCATGGCCGGGATAGGAGTTGCCCTGAGGATCGTGGTAGGTGACAGTGGCCCCGCTCACGAAACTTGAGCCGTTGATGGTCAGTGTCTGCGCGTTGGTCGATCCGGCCACCGGGCTCGGCGACACGCTGCTCACTGCCGGCGCTGCTGAGGACACGGTGAAGTTAAAGGCGGTGGAGCTGCTACCGCT
>Ga0335072_10002980_pt1 | contig 25819 bp, 26 predicted proteins | sample Lox_Sample_21_FD_206725 | JGI IMG/M metagenome (GOLD analysis project Ga0335072, IMG submission 206725) | Soil microbial communities from Loxahatchee National Wildlife Refuge, Florida, United States - Lox_Sample_2.1 | ecosystem: Environmental > Terrestrial > Soil > Wetlands | place: USA...
GGGTAGCCGAAGACCTTCTGGAACACGTAAGTCACGTAGTTCATGAGGTTCACGGGGTCATTCCAGACGACGGTGACCCAAGGTGCGTCCAGAGCCGCATCCTGGCCTGTCGCTGGCTGCTCTACCTCAACTGGCGCGACGCCCACCTGCCGTCACCTCCCCTGTAGCCCACTACCTACTCCATCGAAGCTAGTGTTCCACCCGCGTCTCGCGCGAACGCACGGACATCCCGCAGGTTCCCCGCGTCTCTCCAAATTCCTGACTGCTCGATTTTTTCACTGGCAAATCTTGCCTTCCACCGAGCTACGCCATTAGGCCTGGCGGCGGGGGCCGCCTCAGCGGGCCGTCAGGACAGGCGCAGCCCACGACAGCAGGCGCGGAGCAATCGACGCAAACCTTGCAAACCAGTCGTCCGCGGCTTGGCACACTCCGAACATCAGTCATGGAACTGGCGCTATGCCGCATGCCTGACGCCGCCGAACTGCCCGCTGCTTCGTAAGCTGCCGAGATGGAGACCGATCAGGCATCAAGCAGTGAGCCGACCGGCACCGCGCTGCTCACCGATCATTACGAGCTGACCATGGTGCGGGCCGCGCTGCGCAGCGGTACGGCAGGCCGGCGCGCCGTGTTCGAGATGTTCGCCCGGCATCTGCCGAACGGCCGCCGCTACGGCGTGGTGGCAGGCACCGGCAGGCTGCTGGATGCGCTCGAGCAGTTCCGGTTCGCCGACAGCGAGCTGGAATTCCTCGAGCGTGCCCGGATCGCCGACGCACCGACACTTGAGTTCTTGCGGAACTACCGCTTCAGCGGCGACATCTGGGGCTACGCCGAAGGCGAGTGCTACTTCCCTGGCTCGCCGATCCTCGTGGTCGAAGGTACCTTCGCGGAGGCGGTGATCCTGGAGACGATCGCGCTGTCGATCTACAACCACGACTCCGCGATCGCATCGGCCGCCTCCAGGATGGTCGAGGCTGCCCACGGCCGGCCACTGGTGGAGATGGGATCGCGCCGCACCCACGAGCGAGCCGCGATTGCTGCCGCGCGCGCCGCTTACATCGCCGGCTTCGCCACTACCTCGAACCTGCGGGCCGGTTATCAGTACGGGCTCCCTACCAGCGGCACCAGCGCGCACGCGTTCACCCTGGTATACGACGGCGAGAAGCAGGCGTTCGCCGCGCAACTTGACGCGCTGGGGCCCGGCACGACGCTGCTTGTCGACACCTTTGAAGTGGCCGACGCGATTGCTACGGCGGTCGAGCTGGCCGGCCCTGAGCTCGGCGCGATCCGTATCGACAGCGGTGACCTGGCAGTGGTCGCGCGCGAGGCTCGAGCACAGCTTGACTCGCTGGGCGCCAGTAAGACCCGGATCATTCTCACCGGCGACCTGGACGAGTTCTCCATCGCCGCGCTCGCCGCCGAACCTGTGGATGGCTACGGCGTCGGTACTTCCCTGGTGACCGGGTCGGGTGCGCCCACCTGTGCGTTCGTCTACAAGCTGGTCGCGCGAGCGGACAGCGACGAGCCCGGTCCGCTGCGGCCCGTGGCCAAGCGCTCCGTCGGCAAGCCCTCGCGCGGCGGCCGGAAGTGGGCGGTGCGCAAGCTGGACCAAGCTGGATGGGCCGCGGCCGAGGTGGTTACTGATTACGAGCCCACCGGCGGGAACGACAGCAGACCGCTATTGCAGCTCCTCGTCCGAGCCGGTGAGATCGTGGCGCGAGAGCCGATTACCGCAGCGCGGGCCAGGCATCGCACCGTCGTCAGCGAACTGCCCGCGTACGCGCGGCAGCTATCGCGCGGTTACCCGGCCATCCCGACCGTGTTCGAGCCCGACCGCGACTGACGGCTTCCAGGTAATCGTTTGGGCGCACGCCAGGCGGCCTGCCAGACTCCCCGTATGCACTCCTCCGCTGAGAACGTCGCCCGTGAGCTTGCCGCCCTCGGTGTCGAGGGCCAGGTACGCGAGCTTGCCGAGCCCGCGCCGACCGCAGCGACCGCGGCGGCCCAGCTCGGCTGCGAGGTCGGCGCGATCGCTAACAGCCTGCTGTTCAGCGCCGACGGGGAGCCGCTGCTAGTACTCACCAGCGGTGCCCACCGGGTCGATACCGCGAAGGTCGCGGCCGAACTCGGGGTGCAGGAGGTCCGGCGAGGCGATCCCGACTTCGTCTACGCCAGCACCGGGCAGCGCATCGGCGGCGTTGCGCCCCTCGGGCATCCGAAGCCGGTACGCACCCTCGTCGACGTCGCGCTACGGTCCCACGACGTCGTCTGGGCCGCAGCCGGGCACGTGCACACGGTGTTTCCCACCACGTTCGATGAGCTTGTCCGGATCACCTCAGGTACGCCGGCCGATGTGAGCTAGCGCTACGCTCTGTCCGTGCGCGCCTTGCTGATCGTTGATGTGCAGAACGACTTCTGCGAAGGCGGCTCACTCGCCGTCGCGGGAGGCGCGGCCATCGCCCGGGCGATCACCGATTACCTCGGCACCCGCAGTGCGGCCGGCTACGACCACATCGTGGCGAGCCAGGACTATCACATCGACCCGGGCTCGCATTTCTCCGCCGAACCCGACTTCGTGACGACCTGGCCGCAGCATTGCCTGGCCGGAACAGCGGGCGCGCGCTTCCACCCGGACTTTGACGCCAGTCGCGCCGAGGACGTCTTCCGCAAAGGCCAGCACGCCGCCGCCTACAGCGCGTTCGAAGGGCTGAGTGAGACCGGCGAGTCGCTGCTCGCCTGGCTGAGCGCACGCGGCGTCAGGAATGTCGACGTCGCCGGAATCGCCACCGATTACTGCGTCCGCGCGACGGCCGCGGACGCCGCAGCAGCAGGATTCGTCACCGCGGTCCGGCTTGACCTCACCGTCGGCGTGGACCCGACGACCACGGCCGGGGCGTTGCAGTCGCTGCGCGCGGCGGGCGTCACGCTGACCGGCACTCCGGCCGAGACCCAACGCCGCTGAGACCCGGCGCGGCTAAGGCCCAGCGCCGCTGAGACTCAGCACAGCTAAGGATCAGCGCCGTGCAACTGGTGCCGGATAGGCCGCATCGGCGACGCTCCCGCCTAGCGAGGAGGCGGGCGCTCCCTGCGCAGAGCGCCAGACGACTGCTGGGGCTAGTCGCCCTCGGGCAGCGACTCGTAGATGCGCTGGCAATCCGGGCAAACCGGGAACTTCTTAGGATCCCGGCTCGGCACCCAGACCTTTCCGCACAGCGCCACCACGGGAGTTCCGGTGACTGCGCTGTCGACAATCTTGTCCTTGTCGACATAGTGCGCGAACCGCTCGTGGTCGCCGTCGCCAAACGAGAGGTCAGGCCGGACATCTGTGTCCTGGCGAATGTCAGTTCCAGGCATCACTTCGGTATCCACGGGATCAAAGCCTACCCGCCGCCAGCGCGCAACGATCATTGCGACGATGATCGCCTCGTCGACCGGCTGGGCTGATTAATACTGACTAGTAGCCGATTTTGACGCAGCCGAACCTTTGAGCCAGCTGACGTTGGGCTAGTTCAGCTCCGGATCGTCCGGGAAGGTTGCCACCAGGGCCAGGTCGCCGCCCTGGCGCCGCAGCACCGTCTGCCACAGCCGACCCGGATCCGCGGCGAAGGCGTCAGCAGGGTCCCCCGCCAGCACGAACCAGGCGCCCTCGTCAATCTCGGCGCGCAGCTGACCCACTCCCCAGCCGGCGTACCCGGCGAAAACCCGCATCGAGGTGATGCCGCCGGCTAGCAGCTCCGGCGGAGCGCCGAGATCAATCAGTCCGATCCTGGACATCATGGGCGTGCCGTCCAGCGACCGCCAGCCCACCGGCTCGTCACTACCGTGCGCGAGCGCCAGCGCAAGCGCGCTGTTCGGCGAGATCGGGCCGCCGCGGAAGACCACTTGCGGGCCGGATGCCAGCGCGGTCCATGGCTCGAGTACCTGGTCGAGCGAGATCTCGGTCGGCCGGTTCAGGATGACGCCCAGCGTGCCCTCGTCGACGTCGTCCTCGACGATCAGGACTACCGCCCGGCGGAAGTTAGGGTCACCCAGTCGCGGGGTAGCCGCCAGCAAGCGGCCGCTGAGGGACTGCTCCTCCATAGCCTCATCATGCTCCAGCAACCTGAACGTCTCCACTGGGGCGGCCGATTGTCACGGCAAAGCGGCCGGGGATGGAACTACGGCGGCCGGCAGCGACGTACGCTGCAAGAGTGTCCTCTGGATTGAGTAGCAGCCCCGTGCTGGCCAGTACCGCGCCAGTCAGTTCCATGTCGGCCAGCCCCGTCCCGGGTAGCCCTGTCCCGGCCAGCACTGGGTCGACCGGTACGCACACTGCTGAGGGCCAGCGCGCCATCGATGCCGCCCGCCTGCGGGTTGCCGTTCTCCGGCTGTCCCGCCGGCTGCGTAAGCACGAGCTGGCCGGGTTGACGCCGAGCCAGCTGTCGACGCTGTCGAGCGTCGGCAAAAGCGGACCAGTCCGGCTCGGCGACCTCGCGGCGGCGGAGCGCATCGCACCGTCGACGCTGACCCGGCTCGTGAACGTACTGGAAGACCGCGGTTACCTCGTGCGGAAGCCCGCACCCGACGATGCCCGCGCTTACCTCGTCACGGTCACCGACCGCGGCAACGAGGTACTCGGGCGTATCCGGGAGGAGGCGACCAGCATGCTGACCGACATCCTCACCACGCTGACGCCTGAGCAGCTTGCCGCTCTGGACGCGGCATTGCCCGCGCTCGAACAGCTCGCAGGAGCAGGACGATCAGGATCAGGCTGACATCGCACTGTGCGTCCTGCTGCTAGGCATCTGGCTGCTAGGCATCTGGCTGCTAGGCATCTGGCTGCTAGGCGTTCTACAACTGGCAGCGCAGCAGCCGGCGACTAGAACAGCAAGCTCGACAGCCTGGCACGCGCCTGACTCACTCGCGGATCCTTCGGCGGGAAGATCTCAAAGAGACTGACCAGGTGCTTGCGCGCCTTGTCGCGGTCCTCACCGGAGGTGCGCTTGATGGTGGCCAGCATCCGGTCGAAGCTGTCCTCGATCCGGCCCATCGCCATCTCGATGTCGGCGACCCTGGCCTGCGCGTCCACGTTATCCGGCTGGCTGGCTGCATCCCGCCTGGCTGCGGCTTGGTCGTAGCCCTCCACCCGGCGGATCAGGCCGATCTGGCCAAGACCCATCGTCGCCACCGGATCTCCCGGATCAGCTGCGAGCGCCTTCTCGAATGCCGCCTCCGCTGCGTTCAGGTCGCCGCGCTCCATCGCCTGCTGCGCCTCGGCGTAAATGTCGCTGCCGGGCTCGCCAAGCGCGTCAGCATAGCCCGGCTGCCCGGCTTGCGTGTCTCCCTGGTCGCCTGCAGCCAGCCCGGCGCCGGCTCCGGGCCGCAGCCCTAGTCGCTCGGCGACCTGCATGACCTGGCCAAGCCACTGCCTGACCTGCGCCTCCGGCATCGCACCGAGGAATCCGTCAGCGACCTGCCCGCCGACAACGGCGACCACCATCGGGATGCTCTGCACTTGCAGGGCAGCGCTGAGCTGAGGATTAGCGTCGACATCCACTCTGGCCAGGACGAAGGTGCCGTTGGCCTCGGTAGCGAGCTTCTCCAGGATCGGGCCGAGCTGCTTGCACGGCCCGCACCAGTCAGCCCACAGGTCGAGCACCACAGGCACTGTCTGCGAGCGAGCGACGACATCGGTGTTGAACGTCTCGTCGGTGACGTCGATGATGAACCCGGACTGCCCGGCCGGCTGGCCGCCGGTCCCGCCCTGCTCCGCAGCGCGCTGCCTGCGCTGCGCGGCGGCTTGGCGTGCGCCCAAGTCAACGGCACCGTGGAGAGAAAAGTCCTGCGGCTGCTTCATGACACCATCCTGCCGCATCCTAACCAGCAACTGCGCCGCGACGTACCCGCGACGTGCATTAGCCGGAGCTCCGGCCGGGCAGCTGAGCCGGAGCATCCGGCGGGCACGTCAGCCAGCGCCTCCGGCCGGGCAGCTGAGCCGGAACTCCGGCGGGCACCGTCCGCCAGCGCCTCCGGCCAGGCACATGAGCCCGAGCGTCCGGCCGGCCGTTGAGGCTGAGCCTTCGGCGGGCACGCTAACCAGAGCCTCCGGTAGGCCCGCTTGCCCCGGCGTCAGAAGGCCGGAGCTTCGAAGTAGCTGCCCCACTCATCCCGCAGTGTCCCGCAGATCTCACCCAGCGTCGCCTCAGCGCTGGCTGCGGCGATCATCGGCGGGATCATGTTGGCACCCGACCTGGCAGCGTCAAGCATGCTGGCAAGAGCCGCATCGACCGCCCCCTGGTCCCGGTGCTGCCGCCGGGCCCGCAGCTCTCGCGCTTGCTCGAGCTCTACCTCATGGCTGACCCGCAGGATTTCGATCGGCTTCTCCACGGTGTCGGTCAGGCAGTTGACCCCCACCACGCGCTTGTCGCCCTTTTCCAGCATCTGCTGGTAGCTGAAGGAAGCCTCGGCGATCTCCGCCATGAACCAGCCGTCCTCGATGCCGCGGAGAATGCCGCCGGTCATTGTCTGGTCCGGGCTCATCGCCTTGATGCGAGCGAAGATCTCCTCAGCCTCGGCCTCGAGCTTGTCGGTCAGCGCTTCCAGGTACCACGAGCCGCCCAGCGGGTCGGCGACGTTGACGACGCCGGTTTCTTCCATGATCACCTGCTGGGTACGTAGCGCGATCTCGGCTGCCTTGGCACTCGGCAGCGCAAGCACCTCATCGAGCGCATTGGTGTGCAGCGAGTTCGTGCCGCCGAGTACCGCGGCCAGTGCCTCGATGGCGGTCCTGACCACGTTGTTGTCCGGCTGCTGAGCGGTCAGCGACACGCCTGCGGTCTGCGTGTGGAAACGCAGCCACTGCGCGCGCTCGGTTTTCGCACCGTAGACGTCCCTGAGCCAGCGAGCCCAGATCCGGCGCGCCGCCCGGAACTTGGCGATCTCCTCGAAGAAATCGATGTGCGCGTCGAAGAAGAACGACAGGCCCGGCGCGAACGTCTCGATGTCGAGCCCGCGGGACAGGCCGAGCTCGACGTACCCGAACCCGTCGGCGAGAGTGAACGCCAGTTCCTGCGCAGCCGTCGAGCCCGCCTCTCTGATGTGGTACCCGGATACCGACAGCGGCTTGTAGTCGGGGATGTGCTGGGCGCAGTACTCCATCAGGTCGCCGATGAGCCGGAGGTGGGGCTGCGGCGGGAACAGCCACTCCTTCTGCGCGATGTACTCCTTGAAAATGTCAGTCTGCAGCGTGCCGTCCAGCTTGCCGATGTCGGCGCCCTGCCGCTGCGCCGCCGCCAGGTACATGCAGAAGACCGGCACCGCCGGACCGCTGATCGTCATGGACGTGGTGATGTCGGCGAGCGGGATCCCGGCGAACAGCGTGTCCATGTCAGCCGCTGAGTCGATAGCCACTCCGCAATGCCCGACCTCGCCGGCCGAGCGCGGGTCGTCGGAATCCCGACCCATCAGCGTCGGCATATCGAACGCCACTGACAGCCCGCCCCCGCCGGCCTTCAGCAGCATCTTGTACCGCTCGTTGGTCTGGACCGCATTCCCGAATCCGGAGAACTGCCTGATGGTCCACGTCCGGCCGCGGTAACCGCCGGGATATAGCCCGCGAGTGAACGGAAACTCCCCCGGCCAGCCGATGCGCTCGAAATCTGGCACCACCGAGCCGGCCGGCGGCCCGTAGACCGGGTCCACCTCAAGCCCGGACAGCGTAGTGAAATCTGCGTCCCGCTTGCGTGAGGCGTCATACCGCCGCTGCCAGCGCTCCCGGCCGGAGGGTTCGCCACCCTGGCCGGTGGCTGCGTCAGTGGTTGCGTCAACCTGGCCTGTGGCTGGCGGCCTGCCGGCTGCGCCTTGTCCCTCGCCCATCGAGCACCCCGCAACACCAAAGTAGTTGGACGTCCAACTATCTGCTTCGAGTGTACCTAGCCGGGCCGCGGAGAAAAGATTGGACGTCCTACTATCCAGCCCGTCGCAACCATCCGGCGAGATTGTCGTCTTAGGTAGTGCCCCGGCCCGCGGCCCTGCATGCCGGGAGCGGGCGGTCCCGGTAAACGGAAGAAATGTGGTAGAGCTATGTATGACGGGGCAACTGGTACAGCTTGTGCAGTGCTCCGTCCAAGTGCTGCTTCTCTGGAAGATTCAGCTACTTTTCAGCTAACGTGGCCGGCGGGGCTAGCGCGCACAGACAAGCACCGGAGCCCGGCCAAGCAGAGGAGCGCGGTGGCGAGGCTCCGCACGTCGGATCAGCGGGCAGTCGAGGAGTTCTTTAACGCCTGCTATCCGCGCCTCGCCGGCTGGGTCCGCAGGCTCGTTGACGACGACGACACTGCGCACGAGATCGCCTCTGAGGCGTTCACCCGACTGCTGTCGCGCTGGTCCGGACTGGACAACCCGCAGAGCTACGTATACATGATCGCCACCAACCTGGTCAGGGACCACTGGCGCAAGACCGGCCGAGAGCGGAACGCCATCAAGGTCATGACCGCAGCCGGCACGGCTGACCCGGCCTATCACCCGGCTCAGGATGTCGACGTACGAGCCCTGATACAGGCATTGCCCGAGCGGCTGCGCAGCCCGTTCCTGCTGCACTACTACGGTGGCTTCGGACTGAAGGAAGTCGCGGCCATGCTGGGCCGCCCAGAGGGAACGATCAAGGCCGACCTCTTCAATGCCAGGGCCCGGCTGAAGGCCGCCATCGGAGAAACCGTTGACTAGCCCACGCGACGAGATCGATAACTGGCTGGCTCGCGACGTGACGCCGCTGTATCCGCCGGCCGGCTCGCTGGACCGCATCAGGCGCCGCGCGAGGCAGCGCAAGACCCGTCAGGCGACCATCACTGCGGCCGGGTGCGCCGTTGTGCTCGCCGGTGCCGTGGTGACACCCCAGCTCCTCGCGACCGGCCAGCAGAGCGTCCATCATAGGCTCCCGACGATCGCTATTGCGCCCAGCTCACCTGCGGTACAGCCGAACATCAGCCCGACCGGCCATACCCCTCCGCAAGTGTCAGGGAAAGCAACGCAGATCGAGCAGCACACCACGCTCACCAAGTCGTGGACCCGGCCGCCGGGCCACTTCCGGCCGACTTCAGTCACGTTCGTCGGCAATGGAAACGGCGGAGTCATCGGCGCCGTCATCGGCCAGGCGGGACCGCCGTGTGCCTCGAAAGACTGCACCTCGCTGGCCGGCACCTCAGATTACGGGCAGACCTGGGACGGTGTCAGCGCACCATACGCGCCTGGCCCGACCGGTGTCGCCGGCGTCAGCCAGCTTCGCTTCGCCAGCACCTCGGACGGCTGGGCCTACGGCCCGGCGCTGTATGAGACCAGTCACGGCGGCTGGCCGTGGAAGCCGGAAAAGACCTATGGCCAGCACGTCATCGACGTCGAGGCCGCGCCGGCGGACCCCGCCAGCGGGGTACCCGCCCGTGCGTTCGCGGTGTTCGGCAGCTGCACAGGTACCGGCATTGACTACGCCACGAACTGCACGAGCTACTCGCTGTGGACCTCAGTTGCCGGCAGCAAGACCTGGACACAGGTCCAACTGCCGGCTGCATACCAGCAGCTCACCTCGACATCGTCAGCAGCGTCGGCAGCTCCTCAGCTGATCATCTCCGGCGGAACCACGGCGTACCTGCTGACGCCGTCCGGAGAGGTGCTGAGTGGGCCGACGTCAGGGGGCAGCTGGCATGCAGTCGGTGCGGCACCATGTTCGCCTGGCCCTGGCGGCGCGAGCGACCAGGCCAGCCAGAGCTCGGCCGGGCCGAGTTCGGGTACGCAGAGCTCCCCCAGCCCCAGTTCGGGAACACAGGGTTCTGGCAGCAAGGGCTACGGCGCCGAGCTCGCGGCTGGCCCGCAACTGCTGCTCAGCTGTGACAGCAAGGCGGCTGCCGCTCAGGTCACTGTGTACACCTCGACCGATGGCGCGCGCTGGCACCAGGCCGGCAGCCTGACGGTGCCCGGCAGCCCCACGTCCCTCTCCGCCGCAGGCACCTCAGCCGCCAGCGCCGAGGCGGTCCTGGCGACCACGGCCGGCATCGAATACTCGACGAACGGCGGCCGCACCTGGCAGGCTGCCAAGTTCGGCGGTGCCACAACTGGCGAGGCGGGCCCGTCAGGCGGCTTTAGCTATGTCGGCATGACCAACGCCACCCAAGGCGTCGCAGTCCCGGCAAATTCAAGCCTGGACGAGATCTACGTGACCGGGGACGGCGGCAGCACGTGGCAACCGTCGCCGATTACCGGGTGATCGGCTGCTTTGCGGCGCTTCGAAGGTGGCCATGATGATGGCCAGCGTGGTCGGGACCAGGAGCGCCGCGTCATGAACGGCGCGCCTCCTGGGCCGCTGCCAGGACCAGCCACGCCCACGGCAGGCTAGTCACGTATCGGCAGCAGATCATCCCCTGGGTCGATCTCCTCCCGCTCTACGGCCAGGAAGTGCCGCCAGTCCCTGGCGTGAGCCGTCAGTTCCTCGTAGCGTCGCACGATGCCCACGTGTGCCTCGTGCCGCTTGCGGTCCCAGTACGCGACCCAGGTCTCGTCGTCGTTCTTGTCGCTGGTATCCGGGAACGAGTAGCGTGCTTCTGTCGGTCCGGCCATAGTCCCGCTCCCGTTCAGATACGCTACGTTCCGTATATTAACGCTGACCGCCGGTCACCACTTCCGTTGCTACGCTCGCCGGCCGGCGGGCCGGCTAGTTCTCCTTGAAGTCGCCCGCCGTCACCCGGAGACTGCGCAGCAAGGCGAACATGTCTTCTAGCTGCTCCGGGCTGTAGCCGCCCATCCCGAACTCGGCCTTCATCAGGTCGTCAGTCGCGGCCTGCATGACCGCGCGGCCCGCCGCCGTAATCTCCGCCAGCGTGCCCCGGCCGTCGCGCGGGTTCGGCCGCCTGACCACGAGGTTCTGCTGCTCGAGCCGGTCGATCGTGTTCGTGACGCTGGTGGGATGCACCATCAGCCGCTCGCCGATGATACGCATCGGCAGCGCACCATCCCGGCTGAAGCTGAGCAGAACGAGCGCCTCATACCGGGCGAAGGTCAGGCCGTGCGGGCGCAGCAGTGCGTCGAGCTGGGCGAGCAGAATCTGCTGAACCCGCATGATCGCGGTGACGGCAGCCATGGCCTTCGCGTCGCCGAACCGGGCTTGCCAGGTCTCGGCTGCGCGGGCGATCGGATCGAACGGCAGATCCAGCGGCTTCGGCACAGGCACAAGGTACCGTGCCGCGCGATCATTGCCCGGCTTGCCCAGCATTCGGTTACTCATCTGGTAACAGCAAGGGCGTCCGCCGGCGCGTACGTGGACGTGGTCAATTACAGATCGTTACATTGCCTCCGGGGGAACTACTGATAGTTAAATCCGGGGGAAACCTTGCCATCCGGCCATGTGGTCATGCGCGCGGATCCGGTGCTAGCCGCCGGGATCGGCGTGCGGCGCGGCCGCGGCTGGGCTGTCCGCGCTGCTAGCTTCCGGATCGCCGAGCCGGTGAATGGCAAGGCCACTCTCGGCATCCAGATCGATCACCCAGCGGACGCTACCGCGATCGTGGATCTACTGGCGGGCATGGCCCGGCCGGCCTATGGCGAGCTGCGGGTACTTGGTCATGACATGGCGACGGTACGCGGCCGGGCGGCCGTTCGGCAGCGGGTCGGGGTCGCCCGGCGCAACGCCCGGCCGGTGCCGACTATCCGCATCCGCAGGCTGGTCGAGCACGCCGCGAGGCTCGCTGGCCCGCGCCGGTATGACCGCCGGGTGCTCGCGGCCGGCATCCTGGACCGGCTGTCGCTGATGCCGTGGGCCGAGGTCCCGCTCCGGGCTGCGCCCGACCTTGTCGTCCGCCGGACCCGGCTGGCTGCTGCCGCAGTGCATCAGCCCGAACTGATCCTCCTCGATGGGCTGCTCGACGGGCTGCAACCGCGCGACGTGACCGCATTAACCGAGGCGGTTCGCGACCTCAGCAGAGACACCGCGATCCTGGCCGCTGGCTGCGACGGTCTGGCACTCGAACTAGCCTGCGACGAGGTTCTAGTGCTCACCGACGGGATAGTGGTCAACGCATAGGCTGACGCAGTGGACTGGAGCCTGTTCGGATGTGGCCGGGCCGGCCACATCACGTTCGCTCCGGTCGAACCGGAGCTACGCGCCCGGCTGCACGCCCAGCTAGCCGACGGCGAAGCTTGGTGCTGCCTGAGGTGCGGGGCATTCGTGCCGGGTCCGCCGGATGAGTCCGGTCCGGCCGCAAGCGCCCCGGTCGTGCCCCGAGGCAGGGAAGTCCGGAGCAAGCTCATCCTGCGGTTGTTCGCCCTGGAAAGGTTCCTGCGCGCGATCATCTTCGGGGTAGCTGCCTTCGGACTGTGGCGGTACCGGTACTCACGCAACGCAATCGAGCAGGCATTCGACCGCGAGCTGCCGATCATCCGGGACTTGTTCCGCCAACTCGGCTTCAACATCGATCACTCCAAGTTCGTCGGCCTGCTGCAGCATGCGCTGACCCTCAGCAACGGGTCGCTGACGTTGCTCGCGGCTGGCGCTGCCGGATATGCCGTGATTGAGGTGGTAGAGGGCACCGGCCTCTGGCTTGCCAGGCGCTGGGGCGAGTACTTCGCAATGGTCGCGACATCGCTCGGATTGCCGCTGGAGATTTACGATCTGACCAGGCACGTCACGCTGACGGCGCTGGTGCTGTTCGGCATAAACCTGGCGTTGGTGCTGTACCTGGTGATCACCAAGCGGCTGTTCGGCATTCGCGGCGGGAAGAAAGCCTATGACGCCAGGCTGCGCCGCGAGTCGGTGCTCGAAGCCGCCAGGCGGGCAGTGCCGGAAGCAGCGGGAGACGCGGCTGCAGCGGGAGACGCGGCAGCACCAGGGGACGCGGCAGCAAATTCCGCGGCGGCCCTCGACAGCGGATCTCCAGACTCAGCGGAAGCACCCGACCGACCTCCAGACCCGGCAGCCGCCCGCAGCCAGCCACCCGGCCCCACCGCAGCACCCGGCCAGACACCAGCCCCGGCAGCCGCCCGCAGCCAGCCACCCGGCCCCACCGCAGCACCCGGCCAGACACCAGGCCCGCCGGCCGCCCGCAGCCAGCCACCCGGCTCCGAACCGGATCCCGCTCCCGCAGCATGGCCCACCAGACGCCGCGCCTAACTGCGAACCGTGCGCAGCCCACGCACCGGGAGAGGAAGCCCAATGGATCATCCCGCGGCACGCATTCGCCCGTACCGCCCTGGCGATATCGACGCCTTGTACCAGATCTGCCTGCTGACAGGCGACCTCGGACAGGACGCGACGGCGCTTTACCACGACCCCACGCTGATCGGGCACTGCTTTGCGGCCCCGTACGGGTTGTACGAGCCGTCCCTGGCCTTCGTGGCGGAAGACACCACAGGCGTGGCGGGCTACGTTCTCGGCGCGCTTGACAGCCAAGCGTTCGAGAAACGGCTGGAAAGCGACTGGTGGCCCCGGCTTCGCGAGCGCTATGCCGAACCCCCGCCGGGCCTTCCGGCACAGCAGTGGACGCCCGGCCAGCGCCTGGCGCACTTCATCCACCATCCAAATCGCACTCCGGACGAGCTTGCAGCGCGCTACCCGTCGCATCTGCACATCGACCTGCTGCCCCGCCTGCAGGCCCAGGGCTACGGCCGGCAGCTGATCCAGACACTGACCGCGGCCCTGCGCGCTCAGGGTTCGAGGGGAGTACACCTGCACGTCACCCCCGGCAACAAGCGAGCTGTCAGCTTTTACCGGCACGTCGGATTCACGGAGCTCCCGGCAACCGACACGCACCTATTCGGCCTAGACCTGAGCAACGCTTGCTAATGGCACCCGCCGAGGCGTGGAATCGGCTGCCGCTGCCGGGCCTGGAGGTACGCGATCAGCCGGAGATGAGTTCGTCAGCGGCGGAATAAGGATCGAGTTCGCCCGCGGTCACGCGGTCAGCGAGCTCGTCGAGCCGGGACTCCCCCGGCAGCGCACCCATCCGTCGGCGCAGTTCGGCAACCGCGATCGCGGATATCTCCTCGCGGGCCCGCGCGCGGCGGCGCTGGGCAAGCAGCCCGCTGTCGGCAAGCCAGCGCTGGTGCTCGCCGATGGCCGCGGCGAGATCACCGATCCCGTCGCCAGTAGCCGCCGTCGTGCTGACGATCGGCGGTTTCCAGTCGCCGGCCGGGTAACTTGCCATCGCGAGCATGGTGCGCAGGTCTCTGATTACTTCCTGCGCGCCGGGCCGGTCGCTCTTGTTCACCACGAAGATGTCCGCGATCTCGAGGATGCCGGCCTTCGCCGCCTGAATCGAATCGCCGAGGCCTGGCGCGACCACCACGAGGGCACTGTCGGCCAGGGACGCGATCTCGACCTCAGCCTGGCCGACTCCGACGGTCTCGATCAGAACCACGTCGAAGCCGGCGGCATCCAGGATCCGCAGCGCTTGCGGAGTGGCCAGGGACAAGCCGCCGAGGTGGCCGCGGCTCGCCATCGAACGGATGAACACCTCACCGTCGGTGGCGTGTTCCTGCATCCGGACCCGGTCACCTAGCAGCGCGCCGCCGCTAAAGGGCGACGACGGGTCGACCGCCAGCACGCCGACGCGCAAGCCCTCGGTCCGGTAGTGCCGGACGAGGCCGCCAGTCACGGTGGACTTCCCGACACCGGGCGCGCCGGTCAGCCCGACGATGTGCGCATGCCCGGTCAACGGCGCGATCGCTGTCAGCAGCGGGCGCAGTTCCGCCGATTCGTCCTCAACCAGCGAGACCAGGCGGGCGAGACCACGCGGGTCACCGGTCCTGGCAGCCGCGATGAGCGCCTGCGGGTCGGCGGCCGCACGCCGGCGCCGCGGGCCGGCGGCGACGAGCCGGTCAGCCACGGGCCGGTCAGCCACGAGACCGTTCGCCCGTGCCGACGCGAGCCATCGCTGGCTCAGGCGATGCTGGCTCAGGCAATGCCGACTCAGGCACTAGCGGCGGCTGGAACCCGGAATAGCAGCGCGTCACCCTGGCCACCGCCCCCGCAGAGCCCGGCCGCGCCGAGCCCGCCGCCCCTGCGCCGCAACTCATAGATCAGGTGCAAGGCAATCCGTGCGCCGGAGGCGCCGAGCGGGTGACCGATCGCGATCGCACCGCCGTTGACGTTGACCCGATCCTGATCAACGCCCAGGTCGCGCATTGACTGGATGGCCACCGCGGCGAACGCCTCGTTGATCTCGATCAGGTCCAGGTCGCCGACAGCAAGCCCGGCCTTGGCCAGCGCGCGCTGGATCGCCCGGGACGGCTGCGAGTGCAACGAGTTGTCCGGGCCAGCCACCACACCGTGGGCACCCACCTCGGCAAGTACCGTCGCCCCGGCGGCGGCGGCCGCCTCGGCCGACATCACCACGACAGCGCAGGCGCCGTCGCTGATCTGCGACGCGGACCCGGCCGTGATGGTGCCATCGACAGCGAACGCGGGCTTGAGTCCGGCGAGTGACTCTGCCGTCGTGCCCGCGCGCACGCCCTCGTCGGTAGCGACGATTTCGGGCTCGCCGCGGCGCTGCGGAATGGCCACCGGGACGATCTCCTCGGCGAGCACGCCGTCCTTGATCGCCTTGGCGGCCAGCTGGTGCGAGCGCGCTGCGAACTCGTCCTGCTCCTGCCGGGAGATGCCGAGCCCGGCATTGTGCCGCTCGGTCGACTCCCCCATTGACACCTGATCAAAAGCGTCGGTCAGCCCGTCGAGGGCCATTGAGTCAATTAGCGCTGTGTCGCCGTACTTGACGCCCCGCCGCGAACCCTTGAGCAAATGGGGCGCCTGCGACATGGACTCCATGCCCCCCGCGACGATCACGTCGAACTCCCCGGCCCGGATCAGCTGGGCGGCGAGCGCTATCGCGTCCAGGCCTGACAGGCAGACCTTGTTAATCGACAGGGCCGGCACGGTCATCGGGATGCCGGCGGCCACCGCGGCCTGACGAGCCGGGATCTGCCCCTCGCCGGCCTGCAGTACCTGACCCATGATGACGTAGTCGACGCGGTCGGCTGGCACGCCTGCGCGCTCCAGCGCCGCCTTGATAGCCAGCCCGCCAAGCTGAGCTCCGGTGAACCCGCTCAGCGAGCCGAGCAGGCGGCCAATCGGGGTTCGGGCCCCGCCAACGATTACTGCTTCACGCATAGCTGAAACGATACCGGTCACTGATCGAGCGCCCGGAGGTGCGGAAGCTGTGCTGACCAGAATTGACCATGTCGGGATCGCCTGCCGGAACCTGGAGGCGAAGATCGCCTTCTACGAGTCAGCCTTCGGGCTCACCGTTGCCAGCACGGAAGTGAACGAGAGTCAGGGCGTGCGCGAGGCAATGCTGCACGTCGCTGACGGTCCTGCAGGTGCTTCCTACGTTCAGCTACTGGAGCCGCTCGGCCCGGACACGCCGGTCGGCAGGTTCCTCGAGCGACGCGGCGAGGGCTTGCACCACGTGGGGTACGGGGTGGTAAACGTCACAGCGGCGCTGGCCGCCCTCGGAGCGACTGGCGTGCGGCTCATCGACGAGCGGCCGCGGCACGGCTCGATGGGCGCCTCGATCGCCTTCCTGCATCCGGCCGACATCGGCGGAGTGCTGACCGAACTAGTCCAGGCACCCGATCACTGAACGGGCCAAAACGGCTAATAGAGCCCCGGCGTATTGGGCCGACGTGTCATCACCTAAGTTACATATGAATAAAAAACAGTATCTCCTGTACTAGCGGTTGCGAAGAGACCGCTAACCGCCAGGCAGGAGAGTACGCTGCGATGCACCGGACGAACGCAACTTCGCCCCGGCCGGGTACCAGCGCGGTCACTTCCGCAGCGCGAGCGAGTCCCGGCAATCGGACCCGGCGGGCGATCGCTTCGGTGCGCGAACCTCCCGTCTACACAGGATTAGGCGACATGCAGCCCGACATCGATGCTCAGCTCAGCAATTTCTTCGAGGACGCCCCGCTACCCGATTTTGCCCGGGTCATGCGCGGCTACGACCCGCACCAGGTCAACGAGCACATGAAGCTCAGAGAGATGGAGGTGCGCAAGCATCAGGAGCAGGCGCAAGCGCTCCAGCGAGAGCTCTCCGAGGCGCACCGCCAGATGCAGGAAATCGAGCAACCCACGCTCTCCGGCCTTGGCTCTCGTATCGAGCAACTGTTCCGGCTCGCCGAGGAGCAGGCCGCTGAGCACATCGCGGAGGCGCGGTCTGCCGCGCACGAACTGTCCGCAGCGGCCAAAGTGGAGGCCGCTGAAGCTCGGGCGTCGGCGGAGAACGAGGCCGCCGAACTCCGCGCGGTCGCTAAGCGCGAGACCGACGACCAGCGCGCGTCCGCCGAGCGTGAGGCCGAGGCCATCAGGACCAAGGCCGGCCGCGAGTCCGACGAGCTGAAGTCGACCACCGAGCGCGAAGTGGCCAAGCTGCGTGCGACCGCCGACCATGAGGTCGCCGAGAAGCGCGCCGGCAACGAGCGCGAGGTCGCCAAGATGCGCACGACCGCGGAGCGCGAGGTCGCGCAGATGCGGGCGTCGTCCAAGCGCGACCGGGACGAGATCCTCACGACGGCCAAGCGCCAGGCTGACGAGATGCGCAGCCAGGCACAGCGGGCGTTCGAGGACAGCGAGGCGGCGCGCGCGCAGGCGGAAGCTGAGTTCGAGATGCAGCTGGCCTCCCGCCGCGAGGAGGCCGAGCGGCAGGAGACCGAGCGGCTCGCTAAGGCGCAGGAGGCCACTCAGAAGATGGTGTCCGAGGCCGAGCAGCGGGCGGCTGTCGCCGAGGAGCGGGCCAGCAAGGCCAGCATCCAGGCCGAGCAGACCCGGCGCGAGGCGGATCAGCACTCACAGCAGCTCGTCAGCAACGCCAAGAAGAACGCCGACGGGATCCTCGCTCAGGCTAAGTCTCAGGCCGACCAGCTACTGGCCGACACCAAGTCCGAGGCCGAGCGCATCCGCAGCATCGCTCAGCGTCAGGTCGACGAGCTCAACAAGCAGAAGGAGAGCGTCGGCGCGCACCTGGCTCAGATCAGCCAGTTGCTCGGCGGCTCGATGCCAGGCCTGGCGGACGTCCTCAAGCCCAGCGCACCGCAGCCGGCCGTCGCACCCACGCCTACCAGGGCCGTTACTTCCGGGGCCGGGCCGGCCGAGCCTGCGCCAGTTCCGGCCGCAGCGGCCGCTCCGGCGGCCCGGCACTCAGCCAGCGCATCTGCCGATGGCCCCGCCAAGGCAGCTGCCAACGGCAAGCAGTCCGAGGGCGAAGACGAGTGGTGGACTGAGTAGACAGCGAGCCTCAGCCTGCTGAGACGGACGATAAGGGGCTCCCGGCCGATAGCGCGGCCGGGAGCCCCTTGTTTTGGGCCCTCTCGTTGTTTTCAGCTGGATCGCGCCTCAAGTCCCGTCACGGGCTGATCGTCTGGCCGCCGTCCACCACGAGAGTCTGTCCCGTCATAAATGACGAGGCGTTGCTGGCCAGAAACACCGCAGGTCCGGCCATTTCCTCGGGAGCGGCCCATCGCTTCATGGCCGTGGATGCGACCGTAGCTGGTCCGACGGCGGGATCCTCCCAGAGGGTCCGGTTGAGGTCAGTCGCGGTCCAGCCCGGGCACAGCGCGTTGACCCGGACGCCGGCCTCGCCCCATTCCGATGCGAGCGACTGGGTCAGTGAGATCAGGCCCGCCTTCGCTGCGCCGTACGGGCTCATCAGCGGCGAGGCGGCAATCCCGGCGACGGACGCCACGTTGATCACCGAGCCCTGACCACGGTCGAGCAGGTGCGGCGCGAAGGCGTGGCAAACATAGACGGCGGAGGTCAGGTTCAGCCGCAGGAGCTTGTCCCAGCCGGGCAGCCGCAGGTCCCGGAACGGCACCATGAAGTTGGAGCCGCCCGCGTTGTTGACCACGACGTCGACTTCGCCGAGCTGATCAATGGCCGCCGTAACCGACTCCGCGACGGCGTCGTAACTCGTCACGTCGGCCGGGATGACGATCGCTTTCCGGCCCGCAGCCTCGACACCTTCCGCAGTCTCGGCCAGTCCGTCTGCACTGCGCGCGACGAGCGCCACATCAGCGCCAGCGTCGGCGAGCGCCACCGCGATGACGCGGCCGATGCCGCGCGATGCGCCGGTCACGAACGCCTTTTTGCCAGTCAGGTCAAACACGCTCACGGTTGATCCTCCCACTCAGTAGGCAGCGGCCAGGCTGCCGGATTGACGCGGCGGACGATCTCGTTCAGCACGATCCGGACGTAGCGCTCCCCCACCCACAGGTGCTTAGCGCCCGGCACGCCGATGACTTCGGCCTGCGGCACGCGGCTGAACCGCTGGCGAGCCAGCTCAGGCTGAAGGTAGTCATCATGTTCAGGCACCAGGGCGAGCAGCGGCTTGCCGCCCTTCGCCCAGGCATCGAGTTCGGTATCACCGGCGCGGCGCAGCGGCGGCGAGAGCAAGATCGCGCCCTCGATATCGGGGTCGTTACCCCATTGCAGCGCAAGCTCGGTGCCGAACGACCAGCCCAGCAGCCACAGCCGCGGCAGGTCGAAGTCAGCGCAGTAGCCGATGGCGGCAGCGACATCGTGGCGCTCGGTCAGGCCGGCGCCGAACTCACCCTCGCTCTGGCCGCGATCAGAGCGCGTTCCGCGCGTATTGAACCGGAAGACCGCGAGGTCGGCCAGCGCCGGGAGCCGGTAGGAGGCTTTGCGCAGCACGTGGCTGTCCATCATGCCGCCCTGCGTCGGCAGCGGATGCAGGCAGATCAGCGTCGCCACGGGCGGGCGGGCGGGCGGCTGAGCGAGCTCGCCGACAAGGGTCAGCCCGTCGGACGTGACGAGGGTGACATGGTCTCGCCTCGCGGGCAGGACTGTGCTCGCGGTGATCTCGGTCATCGGGTCCTTACCGGTGCGTCTGCGGCCCGGGGCCGGGTCGCCGCGGCCGCCGTTGCCAGCACGCGTTGTGCCAGTGCCTGCGCTCCTCCGGGCCCGGTGCGTACGCGGGCCAGACCACCAGGTGCGCGGTTCCTGGCGGCAATTCCTGGTCGCAGCCAGGGCAGCGGTAGGTCTTGGCCGCTGCCGCACCGGGGACCTGCCTGACCACCCAGTCGCCGTCCGGCCATTCCTGCGTCTGCGGCGGGCCGAGCCGGGCGGAGACGTCCTCCGCCGCCTTCGCCGCAGCGGGACGCCGGGCGCGCCGCGGTTTGCTCGGCGCCTCGGCCGGCAACCGCCGCGCCTTGCGTGGGCTCACCTGCACCTACCGGCGGCACTTAGCGGCCGGGCCGCGGGCCGGCGCTGAACGGGATTCCCGCCGCGGCGTGTTCTGCGAGCAACGGCGGCGGGGCGAACTCCGGGTACCCGTATGCCTCGTGCATGGCTTCAAGCCCGGTCAGCACCGTCGCCGCCCCGGCGGCATCGATCAGCTCGAACGGGCCTCGCGGGTAGCCACAGCCGAGTTTCATCGCGGTGTCGATCTCGGTGGGATTGGAGTAGCCCTCCTGACACATCCGCACCGCGTCGGCCAGGTGCGCGTACAGCAGCTGGCCTGCCAGGAAGCCTGGCCGGTCAGGAGCGCGGACGGGAACGAGGCCGAGCTTCGCGGCCAGCGCCGTCCCGGCCGCGATTGCGTCGGCAGAACTGAGGCTGGTCTGCACGACCTCGGCGAGGGTGCCAGCGGCCAGCTTGCCCACCAGATGCAGGCCGACCGACTGCTGCGGGCGGCCTGCTGCGAGCGAGGCCGGCAGCACCGGCCGGCCGGCTTCGGCAGCAATCAGCACGAGATCGGTCGGATGTGCCGCGTTCCTGGTCACGTTGATGCCTGCGGTCGCCATCGCGCTCGCGAGCTCGGCCTCGACATCGTCACCGGCGCCAATAAGAGTCACGGCCTTCGGGGCCGCGGCCGACGCGCGGGAGTTCCCGCCTTGATGGTCGTTATCGCTGCCTGAGGACTCGGCGTAGTCGTAGATGCCGCGGCCGGCCTTGCGGCCGGTCCGGCCCGCGTCGCTGAGACGGCGCAGCAGCGGAGTCGGCATGTATCGCGGCAGGCCGAATTCGCCGTGCAGGACGTCCATGATCGACAGGGCAGTGTCGAGGCCGATGAGGTCGAGCAGCGCCAGCGGGCCCATCGGAAGCCCGATTCCGGCAGTCGCCGCCAGGTCGATATCTGCCCGGCTGGCGTAACCGGTTGCCATCAAGTGGAGCGCATGATTCAGGTACGGCAACAGCAGGGCGTTCGCGATAAACCCGGCGCGATCGCCGATCTCCACGGGCGTCTTACCGAGGCGCCGGGCAAGATCGGACGCCGCGGCCGTCACACCATCGGTCGTCAGCACCGTCGACACGACCTCTACCAGGCGCATCACCGGCGCAGGATTGAAGAAGTGCATGCCGATGACGCGACCGGGGTGCTTGCTCGCGGCCGCGATCGCCGTAACGGACAGCGAGGAGGTGTTTGTCGCGAGAATGGCGTCGGGGCTGCAGACCCGGTCCAGCTCGGCAAAAATCTCCCGTTTGATTGCCATTCGTTCCGGCACAACCTCGATAGCCAGGTCGACCGCGGCGGCCTCGCCGAAGCCTGCGGCCGGCCGGATGCGGCTGCGGATCTCAGCCTGCTGGGCGGCGGTCAGCCTGCCTCTGGTGACCGCTCGGGACAGGCTGGCGTCGAGGATCCCGACGCCACGGCTCATCGCCGCCGCGTCGGCCTCGATCGCGACGACGCCGATCCCGGCGCGCGCGAATACCTCGGCGATCCCGGCTCCCATCGTGCCGAGGCCAATCACTGCGACCTCTCGAATCTCCATGGCCGCGAGATTACAGTCGCGGACGCAGCGGCGTGGCGGCGCCTGCCGGTGTCGGTTGCGCTCGTAACGTGACGACATTGCGATGCGATTCGCTCTATGTCGCTTGTAAAGTGAGCCGCCATGCCCCGACCGGACCGCAGTCAGGCACTGGACCATGTCGTGGTCCTCATGTTCGAGAACCGTTCGTTCGACAACCTGCTCGGCCGGCTCTATGAGCCGGGCGAGGTGCCTTCGTTCGAGGGCGTCACCGGCAAGGACCTCGCCAACCCGGTCCCCGACTGGGCGGCCGACCGCGGCAACGATGCCGGGAACGTGCACTACGGCGTGGCAGCCGGCATGAACACGCCGAGTCCAGATCCCGGCGAGGAGTACCAGCACGTCAATACGCAGCTATTCGGGATCATCGACCCGGCTGCCAATCGGGACGTCCTCGCCAGCGCGATGGCCGCGCCGTACAACGCGCCGCCAGATCCGCGGCTGCGGCCGTCGATGGACGGGTTCGTCGCCGACTACATCAGCTCGTTCACGGCCGAGATGGGCCGGCCGCCACGGTACGACGAGTACGCCCAGATCATGACCGGCTATGCCCCCGGCCAGCTACCAGTCGTCTCCGCGCTGGCGCGTGGCTTTGCCACCTTCGATCACTGGTTCTGCGAGGTGCCGTCGCAGACCTTCGCCAACCGGTCCTTCTTCCATGCCGCCAGTTCGTCCGGCTTCGTGAATAACTTGTCGCCGCCGGAGTCCTTCCCGCTGCGCAACACCGCAGAGACGATCTTCGAGCGGCTGGACGCTCGCGGCCTGACCTGGCGGGTCTACTGCGATCCGCCCAGCAGCATGTCACTCACTGGCGTCATCCACGCGCCCCGGCTGTGGCCGCACTTCGCCACCAGGTTCGTCACGACCGACCGGTTCCTGGAGGACTGCGCGAGCGGCAATCTCCCGGCGTACTCGTTCATCGAGCCCAACCTGCTCTACGGGCACAACGACATGCACCCGGCATTCGACGCGCTCTTCCCCGACTCGCCGCTGGATCCGCCGTCTTCGCTGCTCGGCGGCGAGGCGTTGCTGGCCAAGATCTACAACGCGGTCCGGTCGTCCGCCTCGGACCGCGGCTCGAACGCGTGGAACACGCTGCTCGTGATTACTTTCGACGAGCACGGCGGCACTTACGACCACGTTCCGCCGCCGCTGGTGCCGCCACCGGTGCCGGGCGGGCCGCCTGGTCAGCTCGGGTTCGGCTTCGACCGGTCCGGGCTGCGGGTGCCGGCCTTCGCGATCTCAGCATGGATACCCGAGCAGACCGTCGTCACTGCCGAGTACCGCAACACGTCGGTGATCGCCACATTGCGGGAGCACTGGCAGCTCGGCGGGGCGCTCACCCGCCGGGACTTCGTCGCCGCCGAGCTGTCACCGGTGCTGTCACTGGCGCGGCCGCGCGATCCGCAGAGCTGGCCAGAGGTTCAGGTGCCGCAGGTGCCGCTGTATACCGGCGAGGTGCCGGCGCCGGGCGCGGCTCTGCGCGGCTTGTGCAAGGCCGCGTTCCACGCCTGTGTCGCGCTGGCTGAGCATCAGGGCAAGAGCAGCCCGGCGGTCGTCGGCGACGAGGACCTGACCCGCGCCGACGGCCTCGCGCTGCTGGACGACTTGTCCGGAGACCTGTTCGTGCGGTTGCACGGCAGTTAGCCGCCCCAGTGCCTATTCCTGCCCGTGGCTATTCAGGCCAGTCGGAGTTCTCGATGATGTCGACGAAGTTGGCGCGCTGGAAGCCAGGCACGAAGCGGTCAAGCACGTCGGCCTTGACGTTGCCGAAGGTGGTCTCCGGCCGGGGCGCGATGCCGTCGGTGAAGGCATGCAGGATGCGGCGCTTGAAGTCCGGCCGGGGGTGTAGCGCGGTGATCGCGGCCCGGTCGGCGTCGCTGATGTCGTGGTAGCCGATGCCGAGCACGTCGTACTCCACGCCCGCGGTGACCAGGGCGACCTCGGGCTCCATGTACTGCGGGATGCCGGGCGTGGTGTGCAGCGCGATGGCGGTCCAGACCCGGCGGATGCTGTCCTCGGGCACGCCGTAGCTCTGCAGGTAACGGCGGGCCTCGTCCGCGCTGTCCACCTCGAATCGCCGGCCGCTGCCGCGGAACTGCTCGCTCAGCCCCAGGTCGTGGAACATCGCCCCGATGTACAGCAGTTCGGGGTCGAAACTGAGCCCCCGGTTGCGGCCCTGCAGGCTGCCCCACCAGTAGACGCGGCGGGAGTGGTGATAAATCAGGTCGGTGGTGGCCCCGCGAACCAGCTCGGTAGCCTCGCGGGCCAGCTTGGTGTCGGGAACCGCTACGCCGACTGCAGTCTGTCCGGGGCCGGGCACAACGCCTCCTCGCTTGTCATCAGGGTGGCCTAATCGCGCCCGGCGGGCTGGCCGGGGCCGGGGTGCGGATGTACCGAGCGCCATACCCCTGACATGGAGCATCACACCGGCAGCCACGCTCACACCGGCAGCCGCGCATCCTGCGGCGCCGTCCTGCCGCGGTGGTCGTCGGAAATGGCCGCCTCCCGGCTGCCGGTGCGGGTGGCGGCGATGCCCGCGATGACGACCAGGATGATCCCGGCAGCGGCGGGTGCGCCGGGAACCTGCCCGAGCACGAGCAGCCCGGCGAGGAGCGCGATGGCCGGTTCCAGGCTCATCAGGGTGCCGAAGGCGCTAGCGGTGAGACGCCGCAGGGCCTGCAACTCCAGGCTGAAGGTGACGACGGGGTGCAGCGCTGCCAGGGCAAGCATGATGCCAAGCAGCTGCCAGGTCAGCCGGCTCAGGCTGGGCGCGGCGGCGAGCATGCCGATCACGCCGGCCACCGGAATGGAAATGGCCAGGCCGGTCAATCCCGTGACGTGATCGCCGACGTGCTGGGTCAGCAGGATGTAGGCGCCCCAGCAGGCCCCGGCGGCCAAGGCGAATGCGAGCCCGGACGGGTTGATGCCGCCTTGCCAGGGCTGGGTCAACAGCACGACACCGATGGCAGCTGGCGCTGCCCAGCGCCTGCGCCCGCCGCCTGGACCATACAGCGACACGGCCAGCGGGCCGAGGAACTCCAGCGCGCTGGCGGTGCCGAGCGGGATGCACGCCACAGCGAGCATGAACAGCAGCATCATGCCCGCCGTGACCGCGCCGAGCAGGCTGCAGGCCAGCAGGTCCTTGCCGGAGAAGTCCCGCAGGCGCGGCCGGATGAGAACCACGAGGAGAACGCCACCCCAGGCCAGCCGCAGTCCCGCCACGCCGAGCGGGCCAAGCTGGTCGAACAGGCGGACCGAGAGGGCCAGCCCGAGCTGAACGCACGACATGGATGCCGCTGCCATCAGCGCCCCGCCCCCGGCGCCGGCCAGGGCGCGGGCTGGGGGGCGGCTGGCGGGCGCCGGCGGGTTCATGTCACCAGTAGAGCGCCCGGCAATCGTTCATGTCTACGCGTTAAATATTGATGTACTGTCCAGATATCCTGGACAATGAAGCATGGAGACACGGCGGCTTGAGTTGCTGGCGGAGCTGTCCCGTCAGGGCTCGATGCGCGCGGTCGCAGACGTACTCGGCACCACGACCTCGACGGTGTCCCAGCAGATCGCCGTGCTTGCCCGCGAGATGGGCACGCCCCTCATCGAGCCAGCCGGGCGCCGGGTCCGGCTGACACCGGCGGGCCGCCGGCTGGCCGAGCATGCGGTGACGATCCTCGCCGCGGTCGAGGCAGCACGACTCGACCTGGGGCCGCAGGCAGAACCCAGCGGCACCCTGCGAGTGGCTGGATTCGCTACCGCCATCCGCGCATACCTGTTGCCGGTCATCACGGGTCTGGCAATTACTCATCCACGGGTCCGCATGCTGCTCCGAGAGCACGAGCCCGCCGAGGCCCTGCAGTTGCTGGCGACCGATCAGGCCGACCTGGCGCTGGTCTACGACTACAACCTCGCGCCCACCGCCGCCGACCCCGCGATGCACAGAACTCCGCTGTGGACCGCGCGGTGGGGCCTCGGCGTGCCCGCGAGCCAGTCCGCCTCCGGCGGGGCGACGCTGCAGGTTTTCGCCCGCTTCCGGGCCCATGACTGG
>Ga0335072_10002981_pt1 | contig 25816 bp, 22 predicted proteins | sample Lox_Sample_21_FD_206725 | JGI IMG/M metagenome (GOLD analysis project Ga0335072, IMG submission 206725) | Soil microbial communities from Loxahatchee National Wildlife Refuge, Florida, United States - Lox_Sample_2.1 | ecosystem: Environmental > Terrestrial > Soil > Wetlands | place: USA...
CTGAGCGATCCGGTCGCGCGGGGATGGGCGTCGAGCCGGCCGGTGCGCACCTTCGAGGACGCGGTCATCTTCGTCCTCGACATCGAGAAGTGCCTCCAGCAGCTGAGTACGTTCGACCGCGAGTTGCTCGGGCGGGTTGTGCTGCAGGAATACACGCAAGCGGAAGCGGCAACGTTGCTCGGCATGAGTGTGCGAGCCATCTCGTACAAGCTGGGTGAAGCGGTCGACCGGTTGACCGAAAAGCTGCTGGCGGCGGGACTTCTGGTGGTACCGCGATGATAAAAGGGTGAAGGACGGACGGCGGAGCGGGGTGCGCTTAGAGCGCGCCCCATTCCGCTCCGGAGGCGGACACGATGCGGATTTTGCTCTCTTGTGACGGAAGATGCGAAGGCCGACCGGGAGACTGAAGGCCAGCTCCGGATCGCCTGCCTCAGGCGGTCATCCCACGCTCGTAACTTGCTCGGCTACCGCGCCTTCAAGGTGGGAGAGTACGACCACGTGTGTGCCTTCCGCGCCGGTCGTAGGTGCCGGAGCTTTTTTGACCGAGCCCGCGACAGGCTGCGAATGCAGACTGACAGCGTGCTCGAGCGCCTCGTCGTCCCACCGGCGCAAGACGCTGTCGACGATCAGCTTCAAGTCGGATGCGAAGGTGGCGCGCGCCATGTACTCCGAGTCGATACGACGCTTGGCAGGCAGGACTACGTCGTGATAATAGGCGAGCAGGTTGTGTTTCGGAACACGGTCAAGAAGCATCTCCTCGCGAGCGAAGACAAAGGTCGCGGCGCCGGTGATGCCGGGGCGGCAAAGCGGCTTGACCTGAACGTGCTCGCGCATCTTGGGACGCGGACCGACAAGGCTCATATCTCCAATCAGCACATTCAGCAATTGGGGGAGTTCGTCGAGCTTCCAGCGGCGCAGGAAAGGCCCCACAGGCGTAAATTGCTGGTTGCCGGCTGTGGTGACCGAATGGTGGGTAGCGGCATCGGTCATGGTTCTGAACTTGAAGATGGTAAAAGGGCGGCCGTGGCGGCCGATGCGCTCCTGAAGGAAAAACACAGGACCGGCGGAGGTCAAGCGCACGGCGATGGCACTGACGACCAGTACGGGAACCAGGAACGGCAGCCCGGCCACCACGCAGGCACAATCGAAAACCCGTTTCGCCGTAGAGCGGGACCAGGGACTGAGGCGCCTGCGCAAGGGAAGCACGTCGCCCCGCGTCCTGGGTACAACGGGGGCATCCTGATTCACTACAGTCATTGGATCGAGCCGTATGGATATGTTTGATTTTTCAGGATCAACGCTATGTGAAACATACGGGTTGGCGCTCAAGCCGATCCTCCTCGGTACAGCAGGAATCCACCCACATTAGACGGTGGCACTCCTGAATATGACAACGCTGCTTAAGGCAAAGTTGCGGTGGACGCGAAACCGGTTGTCCACTCGCTGCCCGGTATTACCGCACGAGTCTTTTTCTTCGCCCAATGCCGGCCTATCGGCCGGTAGTACGCAGAACGGGTAGGCCAATCGGGAGAGACAATTGAGTTAACTATACCAAACTCAAGGACGAGGATGTTACGAAAATGCAAAAATCGGCAGATCGGACTTAATCGAGTTGCTATGAGGTGAGGCCGATCGGCGTGTCTCTTCAATTCGGGAAAACGGTCGGAAAATCTGTGCCCAGGGAGTAGCGTTCGGATTGGTTCTCAGTGTAAGAGAGCTGACGCAAGAGCAGCGGTCCTCCAACACCCATCAGAGAAGCGAAGTTAAGGCAATCGATGTTCGAACTATGTCGCGGTAGGGGGGTACAACCGAGAAAGAGGAGACAGGTAATCACTTATGTTTATATTTGAGTTAATAGACTCCGGACGGGCTCAGCGGCACAGCCGTCCGACCAAGGGGAAGCAGCATATCGCAGGAATCGCCGCCATTTGCCAGGGTGCGATGGGGCAATTTCAACATGCTAGACTCATGGAATATGAGCATTTTTCCATGCGGAGCAGGTGCCAGCAGGAACAGAACTGGTTGGGCTTGCAGTTTGCCCGCATTGTGTCATCGGGGCCTCGGCAAGCTGAGCATCCTTTTTCTGATTCTCTCATCATTGCCGGCATTGCGAGCCCAGACAACGACCGAAAGCTCACCGGAGAATATGCAAAGTCCCACTAATTGGGATTGCTCGGACCCGCTGCTCGCGAACACGGCGTCGTGCGCAAGCCAAAACACGCGGTCAAATCCCTCGCTGCAACTTCCGCAGCCGCAGACGACCGGCCAGCCCGCAGCCATGCCGCAAGGGTACTCGGACCTCGAGCAGTGGTCGCGTCAGGCGGCGCTTGCACAGGCGCAGCCGACGGTCCTTGCTCCAGAGCCGCTGACCGAGTTTCAGGAGTTCATCGCATCGACGACCGGGCAGATTCTACCGATTTACGGGGCGAACCTGTTTCGTAACGTGCCGTCGACCTTTGCCCCTGTCACCAACTCTCCAGTGCCTCCCGACTACGTGATTGGACCGGACGACGTACTGCGCATCCGAATCTGGGGCCAGATTAACTTTCAGGCCAATGTGCGCGTGGACCGGTCCGGCGACATCTATCTCCCGCAAGTGGGCGCCGTGCATGTGGCGGGCCTGGTGTATTCCCAGCTTGATCCGCACTTGCGGGCGGCGATCGGCCGCGTCTATCGCAACTTCGACCTGACGGTCGACCTCGGGCAGATCCGCTCAATCGATGTGTATGTCTCCGGCGAAGCGCGGCGGCCGGGCATGTACACGGTGAGTTCGCTGAGCACGCTGGTAGACGCGATCTTCGCGAGCGGGGGCCCTTCGGTGCACGGCTCGCTGCGTCACATCGAACTCCGACGCAACGGAACAGTAGTAACAGATTTCGATCTTTACAGCCTGCTGATCCACGGCGACAAGTCGAAGGACGCCAAGCTGCTACCGGGCGACGTAATCTTCATTCCTCCGGTAGGTCCGCAAGCCGCAGTCACGGGCAGCGTACAGAATCCGGGGATCTACGAGCTAAGGGCCGGCGAAACGTTGGAGAGCCTGCTCGCGGATGCAGGAGGCGCGTCGCCGGTGGCATCGGAGACCCGGGTCTCGATCGAGCGGATTGAGGATCATGCGACGCGGCAGGCGATGGACGTCGCGTTCGATGCTGCTGGACTGGCGACTCAGGTGGCCGACGGCGATTTGATCCGCGTCTATTCAATGGTTCCAAAGTACGAAAAGACGGTGATTCTGCGGGGCAACACCGCGAACCCTGGACGGTTCGCGTGGCATCCGGGAATGCGGGTCAGCGACCTGATTCCCGACAAGCAGTCGCTGATCACCAGGAACTACTGGTGGCGGCGCGCACAGTTGGGTCTGCCGTCTCCCGAGTTCGAGCCCTTGCTGGGGCTTTCACAGATGCGGCAGCCGGCCCAGGACCAACCGATCGAGATGAACCTGAGGCAGCGGGAAGAACAGGAACGCGCAAATCAATTTGGGGCGCAGGGACTCGATGAGACCGGGGCGGAATCCGGCGAGTATGGAACCGGGCAAGGCACACAGGGGTGGCGCAATGGGTCCAACGACTCGAGCCAGCGGGCGAATGGGCCGCAGTCGGATGCGTATGGATTGGCTCAGAACCAGGAGAATTTGAGCGCGCAGCAGCGGGCTGGGAGCGCGTCGCTGGCCGCGGAAGAGTCAAATCCTTCCAGGCAGATGTTTCCCGAGGCGCCGCGTACGCGGGTCCAGTTGCTGGCGCCCGAAATCGACTGGAACTATGCAGTGATCGAACGGCAGGACCCGGAGACTTTGAAGACCAAATTGATTCCGTTCGATCTGGGCAAGCTGGTTCTGGACCACGATGCCTCGCAGAACCTGGTGCTGGAACCCGGCGACGTAGTAACAATCTTCTCAACCGCCGACATTCAGGTGCCGATCGCGCAGCAGACAAAGCTGGTCACGCTGGCCGGGGAGTTTGTTCACGCAGGTGTATATTCGGTGCGGCCGGGCGAGACTCTGCGGGACTTGGTGAAGCGCGCAGGGGGTTTGACGCCGAACGCCTACCTTTATGGATCCGATTTTACGCGAGAGTCAACGCGCGCAATCCAGCAAGCGCGCATTGACGAGTATGTACAGAACCTGAGCATGCGCATCCAGAACAGCGGCCTCGCCCTTGCCGCCTCACCCTCGGCCGCCGCGCAGAGCATGGCTGGCAGCGCCCAGTCGAACGAACGCAATCTGCTTGCGAGTCTCCGCCAGATTCGCGCCACTGGACGCATTGTGCTCGCCTTTCAGCCCGGATCCAGCGGCGTGAACAGCCTCCCCAATATAACCCTGGAGAACGGCGACCGCTTTGTCATTCCCCATGTTCCCGCCACGGTCAACGTGGTCGGCGCCGTCTACGACCAGAATTCGTTCCTCTATTCAACAGGTCGCAACGCAGGGACGTACCTCCGGCTTGCGGGTGGGCCCAATCGGGACGCCGACCGCCGCCACGAGTTCATCATTCGCGCCGACGGCGAAGTATTGAGCCGCGAGACCGTTCACAACGCCTGGGTGGGCAACGAGTTCGATAGTCTGCCGATCTACCCCGGCGACACCCTCGTGGTTCCCGAGAAAACCTTCAAGCCCTCTGCGTTGTTGGGCGTGATGAACTGGTCCCAGATGTTCTCGCAGTTTGCGCTGGGTGCCGCGTCACTCAGCGTGATTCAGTAGGCAGTCAGGTGGTTGCGGTAGATTCCGCGGTCGCGTCGCACACGGGGAGCTTCCTTACCGAGACATCATCGTCGCGGAGGCCACCGGCATCATTGACGGCGCTCTGGGTGCTGTATATTCATAGGCCATGCCGGGTGGGGAGCGGTTCATTCTATGCTGATACGTTCGCGCGCGCCGCTGCGGCTGGGCCTCGCCGGCGGTGGCACCGATGTATCCCCGTATTGCGATCAGTTCGGCGGGGCGATCCTGAACGCGACCGTCGACTATTACGCCTACGCGGCTCTGGAGCCGCTGGATTCACCCAGGGTGGAACTAGTTTCGGCAGACCTGCAGCAGAACGCGTCGTACGCTTCCGCTCCGCGGCTGGAGCCTGATGGACACCTGGATCTTTTCAAGGCCGTGTACAACCACGTGGTGCGGGAATTTAACGGCGGCAAGCCGCTGAGCGTACGGATCAGCACCCAGGTGGACGTGCCGGCAGGGTCGGGTTTGGGATCCTCATCGACGCTGGTGGTAGCGATGCTTGCGGCGTTCGTGGAGTGGCTGAACCTGCCGCTTGGCGACTACGAACTGGCGCACACGGCCTTTAGGATCGAGCGGGAAGAAGCGGGGCTCAAGGGGGGCAAACAGGATCAGTATGCGGCGGCCTTCGGCGGCTTCAACTTTATGGAGTTCGGTGCAAATGGGCGCGTTCTGGTCAACCCGCTTCGGGTGAAGGATTGGGTTGTCTCGGAGCTCGAAGCTTCGCTCCTGCTTTATTTCACGGGCAAATCGCGCACGTCGGCTGACATCATCGAGGAACAGTCTCGAAATGTGCGTGAGGGAAACGCTCTGGCCGTGGCCGCTATGCACTCGATCAAGGAAGAGGCCTTCCAGATGAAAGAGTGCCTCCTGCGCGGCGACTTTCCGCATCTGCATGAGGTTCTGCGGAACAGCTGGGAATCAAAGAAGCGGATGGCGAGCCAGATCACGAACCCGCAGATCGAACAGCTTTACGTAGCGGCGCTGGCAGCAGGAGCGCTGTGCGCCAAGATCTCCGGAGCGGGCGGCGGAGGGTTCATGTGGTTCCTGACGGATCCGATTCACAAGGGCCGAGTGGAAGCGGCGCTGCGCGGCATCCACGAAGGGGGCACGGCCTACCGGTGCCACTTCACGCAAGTCGGGGCAAAGGCGTGGAGGGTGCCGTGAGAGGCTCGCCGGCGAGTTGGCGGGGCAGCAAGCCAGCGGGCTGGCCGCGTGCTTGAGCGACGGGCGGATATTCTCGGTCGGCATGAAGGAGAGAACTTCTTCAAGAGGCATCCTTCTCATGTCGACGCCATCCCGAATAACACTACCGTAGCCTGGCGTATATGATGAAAATGCTTTGTCCCACCGGCATGGAGAGGGATGCAGCTCATTCAAAGTCAGTGACCGACTCGAGGGCAGGAATAGCTCGATGGAAGCGATCGTATTGGCGGGGGGACTGGGAACACGGCTGGCGGCGCGCCTCGATGGGATTCCCAAACCAATGGCGCCGGTGGCGGGGCGGCCCTTCCTCGAGATCGTATTAGGCCAACTCAAGAAGGCTGGTTACGTGCGCGTCGTGCTCTCGGTGGGACACCTGCACCCGGTGATTGAGAGCCATTTTGGCGCGGTCTATCGCGGGCTCAATGTCGATTACGCTATTGAGCAGCAACCGCTGGGGACGGGCGGAGCTATTCGTAGGGCGCTGGGACGAACGGTGGAGGATGACGTGCTGGTGCTCAATGGGGATACATTTCTCGAAGTGGACTATAAGGCGATGGCAGCGACGCAGACGGCGCAGGGCACGGCTTTGACGATGGCAGTAACGTGGCGCGAAGACGTTGGACGGTACGGCGGCGTGCGGCTGGAAGGCGACCGTGTTGCAGGATTCGAGGAAAAAGGGCGGACGGGCGCGGGCTGGATCAACGCGGGATCGTACATCGTGCGCCGCGATCTGAGGTGGCCGGCCGGATTGCCGGAGAAGTTCTCGTTCGAGAGGGACTTTCTTATGCTAGAGATCGCGCGGCTCAGGCCGGCGGCGTTTCGCTCGGAGGGAATCTTCTTAGATGTCGGTGTTCCGGAAGATCTGGACCGGGCACAGACAGAACTGGCGGGGTTCGCGGTGTGAGCCGTGGCCGCAAGGGTCTGGATGCGCGTCGCGGAGCCGCATGAATGAGCGCTGCGGGTTGCGACGTGAGCCGGTTCAGAAGCCCATCGAGGCTACACAACAGCGTTGTGGGCGATGACCGTCTTATACCACTCGGCCGTAAGCTTGGGAGCGCGGGAGAGCGTGGTGAAGTCCACGTAGTGGATGCCGAAGCGCTTGCTGTAGCCCTCGTCCCACTCGAAGTTATCGAGCAGGCTCCAGAGAAAGTAGCCCTTGACGGGGTAGCTCTCGGCGGCGGCGCGGTGCAACTGGGTAAGGTGGTTGCGGAGATACATCAAGCGATCTATGTCTTCGATGCGGCCATCGGAAGTAGGGACGTCGTCGGAGGAGCAGCCGTTCTCCGTGATGTAAATACCGGCGGGGTGCCAGAGGTCGCAGACGTTGCGGACGGCCCAGTAGATGGACTCGGGACCGAGATAGATCCAGTCGGAGGCCATGTGCGGGTAGGACGCAGGATAGGGAAGAATCTCGTAGCCCTTCGGGGTGTTCGCGGCGCGGACGTACGAGGGCGTGTAGACGTTGAGGCCGACAAAGTCAAGACGGCTGGCAATGGCTTCCATGTCGCCGGGCTGGACGCGGGGAGCCTCGGAGCCCTCGCGCTCGAGGTAGCTCTCGATGTAGCGGCCCTCCATGACGGCGGTGAGGAAGGGCGCGTTTTCGTTGCGCGTGGCGCGGCGGGCAGCCTCGATGTGCTCGGGGGTCTCGATGACGGGAACATATACGTTGGCATTTTCCGCGAGGCCAACCCGGACGGGACCGACGGCGCTGTCACGGATCGCCTGGACGCCCAGTCCGTGGGCGAGGATTCCGTGGTGGCGGACCTGGTTGGCCTCGGGGTTCGGCAGCTTGAGCCCCGGGGCGAAGCGGCCGCTGCGATAGCCGAGGTCGGTGAAGCACACAAACTCGTTGGTGGTCATGAAGTGGTGAACGCGATCGGAGAGATGCTTCGTTACGTAGGCGGCGTAGGCGGCGAAGGCCTTGGGTGTGTCGCGGGATTGCCAGCCATCGGGAAGGGCGGCGGGGAGGTCCCAGTGGAAGAGGGTGATGTAAGGCGTGATGTTGTTGGCGAGCAACTCGTCGACGAGGCGCTTGTAGTAGTCGAGGCCCTTGGGGTTGGGTTCGCCGGTACCGTCGGGGAAGATGCGGGGCCAGGCGATGGACATGCGGTAAGCCTGTACGCCCAGGTCGCGGAGGAGCTGCACGTCGGTCTTGTAGAGGTGATAAGAGTCGTCGGCCACGTCACCGGTCTGGCCCTCGAAGATTTTGCCGGGAGTGTGGGCAAAGACGTCCCAGACGGAGGGCTTGCGGCCGTCTTCGTGGACGGCGCCCTCGATTTGATAGGACGCCGTTGCGCAACCCCACATAAATCCGGGAGGATATGCGAGGTCGCCTGAAGGAAACTGGCCAAAGGAGAGCCGCGGGAGGGAGACTTGGGAGAGAGCAGCAGCCGCAGCGGCAGTCTTGCCAAACTGGCGGCGGGTGAAACCAGTCATCAACGATTTACCTCGTTTGCAGTCAACCGGCGATTATAGCCGAGGGGCGGCTTTGCACAGTAATCGTGCTCTAATGCGGAGCTGCTTTGCTTGCGCTATACTTGCAGCCTCCCTGATAGAAAGAACTCGTCGGGCGAATCTGACGCAAGCGAGGTAGCGCTCGATGCCGGCCACTCTCGTAACCTGCGAATGCTCCCTGGTGTGGAAGCTGCACCAGACCAAGGCCTCGATGCGCGATAACGCCGCCCTGCGGTGCAGTTGCGGGCGCATACTCATCACCTGGAGCGGCCCTTACATGTGGATAAAGGAACGGATTCCTGAGCCAAAAGAAAGGTAAATGCAACGCGCCCTTGTCATAAATAATAAGAAGAGCCGCGACCCTTCCACTGGCCGCGGCTCTGACCGGCTATGGGGGCGCCGGGTTACATCTCCGACTTACATCTCCTTAACGCCTTCGACGAAGGCCTTCAGCTTGCGGCTGCGCGAGGGGTGACGCAGCTTGCGCAACGCCTTGGCTTCGATCTGGCGGATGCGCTCACGGGTGACCTGGAAGCTCTGGCCGACCTCTTCGAGGGTGTGCTCGGAGCCGTCTTCGAGGCCGAAGCGCATCTTGATCACGCGCTCTTCGCGCGGGGTGAGCGTGCGCAGGACCTGCGAGGTGTACTCCTTGAGGTTGACGCTGATGACGGCCTCAGACGGAGACACGGCCTGGCGATCCTCGATGAAGTCGCCAAGGTGCGAGTCTTCCTCTTCGCCGATGGGGGTCTCGAGCGAGATGGGCTCCTGGGCGATCTTCAGGACCTTGCGGACCTTCGCGACAGGGATGTCCATGCGGCGAGCGATCTCTTCGCTCGAGGGCTCGCGCCCGAGCTCCTGGACCAGTTGACGAGACGTGCGAATGAGCTTGTTGATGGTCTCGATCATGTGGACCGGGATGCGGATGGTGCGGGCCTGGTCGGCGATGGCGCGGGTGATCGCCTGGCGAATCCACCAAGTGGCGTACGTGGAGAACTTGTAGCCGCGGCGGTACTCGAACTTGTCGACCGCCTTCATGAGGCCGATGTTGCCCTCCTGAATGAGATCGAGGAACTGGAGGCCGCGGTTGGTGTACTTCTTCGCGATCGATACCACAAGGCGCAGGTTGGCTTCGATGAGCTCGCGTTTGGCCTGCTCGGCGTCCATATCGCCCTGGATCATCTCGCGCTGGGTACGCTTGAGCTCGGCGATGGAGACTCCGGCGTCGGCCTCGATTTTTTCAAGATCTGTCCGGCAGTTTTTCTGCTGCCTCCGGTACTCCTTCTTGAGCTCTTCGCTCTTGGAGGCGTCGAACTTCTGATCGAGGGAGCGGATCTGGCGCTCGAGAGTGCGCATGTTGTCGACGGTCTTGTTGACCTTGTCAAGGAGGCGCTTACGCTCGAGCGGCGTGTACTTGAGCTCGCGCACGATGCGGGAGATGTAAACCTTCTCGCGAGCGATGGCCCAGCGGATTCGGCGCGCTTCGCGGGCTTTCGCCCTGGTGGCCGCGGCCGCGGCCGCGGGAACCTGCTTTTCTTCGAGAAAGGCAATCTTCTTCTGGTGCTTGACGAGCTGGTCAATGCGAGCAACGGTGGCGCGGACGCGCGCCTGCACGACGTCTTCCGTGAGTTCTTCTTCGTCGAAGACGACCACTTCCTTGACGTTGCGCACGCCGCGCTTGAGATCCTCGCCGAGGGCGGCGATCTCGCGAATAACGATGGGCGAGCGCGAGATAGCCTTGAGCACACGCATCTGGCCGCGCTCAATCCGCTTGGCGATTTCGACTTCGCCCTCGCGAGTAAGCAGGGGAACAGTGCCCATCTCGCGGAGGTACATGCGGACGGGGTCGTTGGTTTTCTCGAGCGTGCCCGGGGTCAGGTCGAGCTCGACGTCTTCGCCCTCTTCGAGATCGAAGTCCTTCTCGCCGGGGAATTTGGGGGCGTCGAGCAAATCGATGCCCTGGCCGTTGATGGTTGTCATCAGGTCGTCCAGATCGTCGGGCGAGCCTATCTCATCGGGGAGCATGTCGTTGACGTCCCCGTACGTGAGATAGCCCTTCTCCTTGCCAGCGTCGATCAGGCCCTGAATCTCGTCTTCGTATTTGTCTTCAATCGCCAAAACTTTTCCTACTCTCCCGCCACCGGCAACGCGCGGCCGCGCCGGACCTGGTCTGTTGGATGCGCGCGGAGAGCTTTTCGTGTGAAAGCCCCGGCGCACCCACAGGCACAACCCCGCTCCGACCCGCAAAAAGGAAGCGGCTTGAAATCATGGCTCGGAACAGGATGAACGCGCATCAGGTAGTGCCTGGAGTGCCCGGAGCCGCAGCTCATAATTGGGCAAAAAGGCGCGCATCCTCACAGAGATCAATAGAATACCACACTGGACCCGGGCGGCGCCAGCAATGCTGGCGGCAATATCTCAACTTTGCGGCCACCTTTGGGGTCCGGGCCGGCTCCATCCTTGCGTCTCCGGTCCCTGCTGTCAAGTGTTTAGACGCGGAGCCGGTCCAAAACGACGCAAAGGCAGGGCGAATGATCTGGAAATCGAGGCCTCAGGCGGCGTCGCCAAAGGGTTCGGGGTTGTGGAGACGGCGGAGGGTCCGGTCGAGCTCGAGTTTTTGCTGCGTGAGGACGGCAAGCTCGGCGAAGTCGCCGCGGAGTTCGGCCTCGGCGATGAGGGAACGGAGCTCCCGCTGGCGGCTCTGGATGGCGCGCTCCTCGAGCTCCTGGATGGCGCCGCGAACTTCGGGTTCCTCAGGCGGAGGCACTTCGGTCATGAGGGCTTCCGCGAGGAGGGCCTTCTGGGCAGGGTCTTCGACGGCCTCGATGGGGTTGGCGGCGCGGCGGTCGGCGAGGGCCTGCATGGCTGGATGGCAGCCAAGGGCCTCGAACCATGCAGGCTGGGCGGCGAGAGCCTCGGCGGCGAGGCGGCGAGATGCTTCGCAGTCGGGATCGGTGATGGCGAGGGCGCGGAGGAGAACGCGCTCGACCTCAGTGAGGGTGGTGGCCCGGATTTCAATGCGGTCGCGGCGGTGGAGTGCGGCCTGGCGAAGCTCCTCGCGGAGGATGGCGGAGTCGATGCCGAGCTTCTGGGCGGCGTCCTGGGCGAACTGGCCGCGGGCCAGCGCCTCCGGCATAAGGCGGATATGGGGCAGGAGGAACTGCATGGCCTTGACCTTCTGGTCCGCGCCGGCGCCAGGGAACATCTGGCGGGCGCGTTCGATGAGGTAGTCGGCCTGGGGGCGGGCGGCGCGGATGGCGGCCATGTAGGCCTCCACGCCGCGCTCGCGAACATAGCGGTCAGGGTCTAGGCCGTCGTCGAGGGTGACGATGCGGATCGTGAAGCCCTCTTCTGTGAGCAGGGCGATGGACTTCTCGGCGGCTGCGGCGCCGGCCGTATCAGGATCGAAGTTGACGGCTAGGTTTGGGGTGTGGCGCTTGAGCAGGGCTACCTGGTGCGGAGTAAACGCGGTGCCGCTGGTGGCGATGACGTTCTGGATGCCGCGCAGATAGACGCTGATAGCGTCCATCTGGCCCTCGACCAGGAGGGCGAAGCCGGCCTGGCGGATGGCCGTTTTGGCTTTGTCGAGGTTGAAGAGGACGTGGCCCTTGGAGTAGAGGGGGGTTTCAGGGGAGTTGATGTATTTGGCGCCGGCTTTGTCGCCGGTTTCGAGGGTGCGGGCCGTGAAGGCGATGATGCGGCCGCTCTCGTTGGCGATGGGGAAGACCACGCGCTTGCGGAAGCGGTCGTAGATCGGTCCCTGGGTCCCATCGTCGTGTTCTTTGGAGGCGAAGAGGCCGCTGGCGCGGAGGGTTTCCTGGTCGGCGAGGGGGCCGAGACGGTCGCGCAGAGCGTTGAAGCTGTCGGGGGCGTAACCGATGCGAAAGGTGCGGATGCCTTCAGGGGTGAGGCCGCGGCCGGCAAGGTACTCGCGGGCGACGGCGCCCTCAGGGGAGCGCAACTGCTCCTCGAACCAGGCGGCGGCGGTTTCGTGGAGATCGAGGAGCCTGCCGCGGAGGCGGGCTTCGGCGGCTTCTTCAGGGGAGGAGTACTCGCGTTTGGGCAGGGGAATGCCGCATTTCTGCGCGACGATGCGGACGGCTTCGGGGAAGGTGACGTTTTCGATCTGGCCGACGAAGCCGAAGACGTCGCCGGTGGCCTTGCAGCCAAAGCAATAGTAAAACTGACGCTCAGCGTTGACGGAGAAGGACGGGGTCTTCTCTTTGTGGAAGGGGCAGAGACCCGCGTAGCGCTGGGCGCCGGCTTTGCGGAGGCGGATGTAGCCCTCGACGATGCGGACGATGTCGGCCTGCTGCTTGACGGACTGGGCGAAGTCGGACATGAGGGGCTCAGGTAAGAGGATACGTCGGAGGGCGAAATGAGCGGTGTGGAAGAGGTGGAAAGCGAGGCAACTTGGGCGTTGCCGGGGGACATCTAATACCTTAGTTTCTGAAGCGTTTGCATTGCGGCAGAAGGATTTTTTGCCGGCAATCCAGGCGCCCTGGACATGCAGCCGGGCGCACATTGAATTCTATTTTGCTTTTCGCTCCCACACCCCCGGAGGTTGCGAACCATGCACATTGAAACCAGGCAGTTTGCCCGCCTGCTGACCGCAGCGGCTGTGTCCGCTGCATTCACAGTACCCACATCTCTCCCCGCGCAGACAGGCAACCACCTGGTGACGCCGTCGGAGCTGCAGCAGTCGGCAGTAGAGGCTTCGCGTGCGCGCCAGAAGAATATCGACATCCTGCGCAAAGAGCTTTCAACGCCCGAGGCGGAGAAGGCTTTCAAAGAGGCCCACGCCGATCCGGAAGAGGTGAGGAAGGCGGTGTCGAGCCTGAACGACCAGGAGCTGGCGCAACTGGCGAGCCGGGCACAGAAGGCGCAGAAGGATTTTGCCGCCGGCGGCATCTCGGACATGCAACTGGTGCTCATTCTGCTGGCTATCATTCTGCTGATTTTGCTGCTCGCACTGGTGTAAAGGCGCGAAGATGCTGAGATCGATGGCGCGGGTGGGCGTGCTCGTGATGGGCGCGTCTGTGGCGTGGGCCGCGGAAGCCAACGTGTGGCTGAATGTGCCGTTTGTGAAGCAGCAAAGAGACGGCTGCGGCGCAGCGGCGATCGCCATGGTGATGCAGTACTGGCAGGAGCAGGACCACCAGGAGAATGGGGCGGGCTCCGATCCCGAACAAATTTTGCGGGAGCTCTATTCGAAGTCCGCACACGGAATCTATGCCAGGGCGATGACGGGCTACTTTGAGGGCCATGGCTATCAGGCGTTCGCGTTTGCGGGGCAATGGCCGGACCTGGAGCGGGAGCTGGCGAAGGGCCGACCGCTGATTGCGGCGGTGAAGCCGGGCCCGGGCGGCGAGCTGCACTACGTGGTAGTGGCGGGACTCGACGAACCGGATCATCTGGTTTTACTCAACGACCCGGCGCGGCGCAAGCTGGCGAAACAGGATGCCGCGACGTTCGAGCGGCAATGGAAGGCTACTGGCAACTGGACGCTGCTGGCCGTTCCCAGGGAGCCCGCACGCTGACAACTCTGCGAACGATGCGATGCCACGCGAGGATGCGAGCTGTGGTGCTGGTGGGTGCGCTGGCGTACCTGGGGGCGGGCGGAGCCGCGCAATCGGCGCTCTCGCAGCAGACGCTGCAGCAGCTCTTCGCCGCCGGAAACTGGAGCGGGATTGTGCATCGGATGGACCCGCTCAAGGCGCGGAACGCGGACCAGGACTACTACTACGGAATGGCGCTGGCGCACCTGGGCCGGTGGCACGCAGCGCGAGAAGCGCTCGAGGCCGGGCGGCGGCTGGCGCCGGGAGATGTGCGGTTTCCGGTCGAGCTGGCGGGCGTGGCCTTCAATGGGAAAGAATATCCACTGGCCGCGCGGCGGCTGCGGCAGGCGCTCAGGATCGATCCGAAAGACGAATACGCAAACAACTTTCTGGGCACGGTGTTCTTTCTCGAGGGCAACCTTATCGCCGCGCTCAAGTACTGGAACCGCGTCGGTAAGCCGGAGATCGACGCGGTGCAATACGAGCCGGTACCTAAGGTCTCGCCGGTGCTGCTCGACCGGGCGTTTGAGTTCTCGCCGGCGAGCACTTTGCTTCTGCCGGAGTTCCTCTCGACGAAAGCGCGTATCCGGGGGCTCGGAGTCTTTCCGGAGTATCAACTTGAACTTGATGCGCTGCCAAACGGCCACTTTAACGCGGATTTCCGCAACGACGAGATGGACGGCCTGGGAAGCGGCAAGCTGGAAGCCCTGTTTAGGGTGCTGCGCGGGGTGGGATTTCAGGAAATCGATCCGGACTATTCCAACTTCCATCACAAAGCGATCAACTTTGATTCAATATTCCGTTGGGATGCGCAGAAGCGCCGGATTTTTGTGCATGTCTCCGGCCCGTTGGAGGGCGGCGCGAAGTATCGCTGGAACCTGGCAGCCGATCTTCGCGATGAGAATTGGGCCATCCGAAGCTCGTTTACGGGCGCTGCGCCGGTGCTGGCAGGCTTCAACATGCGAACAGGGACGGTCGGGTTCAGTCTGGCGTCATATGCGAGCGAACGATGGAGCTGGTCCGCAGGAGGCAGGGTATCGCATCGCGGTTTCAGGAACGTGAGCGCGGGCGCGGTTCTGACGCCGCAGATGCTGTCGAATGGCTACGAGCTGAAGCAGACGGCGCGGTTCGACGCTACGGTGTGGCGAGTTCCCGAGCGGCGATTTGAGGCGAATACGGCGCTGGGCTCGGAGGCCGCCAGGCTCTGGTCTGATCCACAGCGTGGATTCGAGAAGCTGACGGGCGAGGTTGCGTGGCACTGGTTCCCGAGAGCCGCGGGCGACGACTACGAGACGAGGGAGAGCTTTCGCGCGGGGCGCACCTTGGGGCAGCCTCCGCTCGATGAGTTGTTCATTCTGGGCCTTGAGCGCGACAACGATCTGCCGATGATTGCGCACATTGGCACGCGCGATGGCCGCAAGGGCAGCGCGCCGCTGGGCCGCGACTACTTCCTCGAGCATTGGGAGACGAACAAAAACATCATCGGCTTGGGGCCGGTGGGCGTGCGGCTAGCGCCGGTTGTGGACATCGGCAAAATTACGGACCCCGGAACCGGGCTGGGCTCGCACCAGTGGTTGTTTGACGCGGGCGCTGAAGCGAAGCTGCGCGTGTTCAGCACGGGGCTGGTCTTCTCCTACGGCAGGGATCTGCGCAGCAGGAACAATGCCTTTTACGTGACGCTGCTTAAGTGAAGCCTGGAAGGGCGGGAAGGCGGGACGGGGCTCTCGCTTCTGGCAAACGTGGCGCCCCGCCCGCTTCGCTTCACCGAACAGCAGCCACCACCTCTTCCTGCCGCTTCTCCACCCACTTGCGCGCCTCTGGCGACTTCATCCATTCACCGGCGACCTGGCGGGTGGCGACGTTCAGCCGGTTCCAAACGTTGACGGCAGCGATGGCGAGGACGATCCCGGCCAGCTCGCGTTCGCTGTAGTAACGTGCGGCTTCGTCCCAAATCTCATCAGGAACCGGATTTGCGCGGTCGCTGAGCCGCGTTACCGCTTCTGTGAGCGCGAGGGCGGCGCGCTCGGCATCGGTGAAATACGGAGCGTCGCGCCAGGCCGCCACAGCGAAGAGCCGCTCGTTGGTTTCGCCGGAATGCCCGGACATGCGCGCGTGCATGTCGACGCAGACGCTGCAGCCGTTGATCTGGCTGGCGCGCAGGTGGATGAGGCCCACGGTCTTCTGCGGCAGGCCCGTGTTTTCAGTTAGCTTGCCCAGCGCCTGCAGTGTTTCCATGGAGCCGGGGATGAGCATGGCGGGGTTTTTTATGCGAGGTTGCATGCTGATCATTCTCCTTTGTGACATGAATTGACTTTCAAGGTTTTCGGGGACCTCATTGCGGCGGGGCCCCCTTGGGCAGCGTGAGGAATGCAGCGCCGACCATCGCCGCCACGGTCAGGACAGGGGCAAGCCAGCTTGCCCACCCTGCGCCGGCCGTATCGCCGGACCGTGGAAGTCGTCGCGCCGCCGGACGCAGCGCCCACGAGGCAAGTGCGAAGCCGGCAAAGACGAGCGGGCCGATCCACGAGCCGGCCGCATCGCCCTTCAGCAGGTGGGAGGCGGCCGCGCCGGTGTAGTTGAAGATCGAACCCGCGTAGGCCCACTCCTTGAGCCGCTCAAAGCGCGGAGCCAGCAGCGCCAGCGCGCACGGGATCCTCCACACCCCTAGGATGACGAGCAGGTACATGGGGTAGCCTAGGCGCGCCAGGACCACCCGAACATACTCGATGCGCAGCAGGTCCCAGATTGCGCCCGCCGCCATCTCGAACGCCACAAACATCGTGAAGATCCAATACGCGATGGTGCGCGACCACTCCATGCGGTTTTGCGGCCGAGGGCCACCTTCATACCGCTCGGTAAAGATCGCGGTGGGGATTGCAGCAATGAGAAGGATTAAGACCAGCATTCCCGAGGCCCCCCTTTCTCGCGCCCCGTCACAACGGAGCGCTTTCAATCGTCATCACGATGACGGAACGCTCGATCAAAAGGTGACAGGCAGGCCTCGGGTCGAGAGACTTGCAAAGCCCGAATCGATCGCAAAGGACGCTTGCCTGACGAGGCAACCTGAAGCCGCTGTCGCCGTCCATCAAGAGGAGACAGACTGATGAAGGCACAAGCCATCGGTTATTGGATCACCACCGCGCTGCTCTGCCTCGCGCTCATCGGCGGCGGCGTCGCCAACCTGGCGCACGCCTGGGGCACGCTTGAAGTGATGCGTCTGCTTGGTTGCCCGCCCTACATCCTCACCATCCTGGGCGTATGGAAGGTGTTGGGAGCAGCCGCCCTCCTCGCACCCGGTTTTCCGCGACTCAAAGAGTGGGCCTATGCCGGCGTTTTCTTCGAGATGACTGGAGCCGCCGCATCCCATGCCATATCCGGCACACGCGCCTGGAATGTTTGGGTAACCGCCGGCTTCGCGCTGCTCACGCTGATCTCGTGGGCCCTTCGTCCGCCCAGCCGAATCGCCGGATCGCTGTTTTGGCCGGGGGCTCAGCCTGGGAGAACCGGCGCGGTAGCAGAAAGAACCCGCGCCTGAGAGAATCTGATCGATGCAGGGCAACGACTTCCTGGCCGAACAATTCGAGCAGAACCGGAGCCGGCTCCGCGGCGTCGCCTACCGAATGCTGGGCTCGCCGGTTGAAGCCGACGACGCCGTGCAGGAAGCCTGGCTCCGCTTAAGCCGCACGGGCGCGGAGGGTGTGGCCAATCTCAGCGGCTGGCTGACCACGGTCGTGGCGCGGGTGTGTTTGGATATGCTGCGCTCGCGAACTTCCCGGCGCGAGGAGTCGCTCGACGCCGAAGACGCGCCGGAACCGGCTGCCGAGGGCGACGCCGCGGCCGACCCGGAGCAAGAAGCCGTGATGGCCGACTCGGTGGGGCTCGCCATGCTCGTTGTCCTTGAAACACTGGGCCCCTCCGAGCGTGTGGCCTTCGTCCTGCACGACATGTTCGATGTGCCTTTTGATGAAATTGCTTCGATTGTGGGCAAATCTCCAGTTGCGGCGCGACAACTGGCCAGCCGGGCACGGCGGCGCGTGCAGGGCGCATCCCCCTCAGGCGAGGCCGACCCGGCGCGCCGCCAGCAGATTGTCGATGCGTTCTTGGCCGCTGCCCGCGACCACAGCTTTGAGGGCCTGCTCGCGCTTCTCGATCCCAACGTGGTTGTCCGCTCGGATGCCGCCGCTCAGAAGTTCGGCGCGGAGGCCGAGTCCCGCGGCGCCGAAACCGTGGCGGAGCGCGTTGCGCGCCGAGCCACCAGCTTACAGCGCGCGGTTGTGGCCGGAGAGTCCAGTATCGCCGTGGCCCCCGGCGGAAAGCTGCTGATAGCCTTCAGCTTCACGATCGCCAACGGCAAGATCGCGGCCATCGAGCTTATCGCCGACCCGGAACGCCACCGGGAGCTCGCCGTCACCCTCCTCGGGGAGTAGCGGTCGAGTCGCTGCACCCATTCCACAAATTTCACAGCTCCGCAAAATAGTTGTTGCAACGAATATTCGACTCCAGCATCGAAACCAGATAAAAGGAGCTAACCGCTATGAGCACTTCCACCGCCACCCCCGCCACCGTAACCACCTGGAACATCGACCCCGCCCACTCAGCCGCCGAGTTCAAGGTGAAACACATGATGATCTCGAACGTGAAGGGCAAGTTCAGCGGCCTCACCGGCGCACTGACCCTCGATGAAGCCAATCTCGCCGCCTCCGTGGTCGAAGCCTCGATTCCACTGGCTACCGTCACCACGGGCGACGAGCAGCGCGACGGTCATCTGAAGAGCGCCGAGTTTTTCCACGCCGAACAGCACCCCGAGATGAAATTCAAGTCCACGAGCATTGAAGTGAAGCATCCCGGAGAGTTGACGGTGACGGGCGACCTGACGATCCACGGCGTGACGAAGCCGGTCACGTTCGATGTAGAAGGGCCGACGCCACCGGCCAAAGACCCCTGGGGGAATATGCGCGTGGGGCTTTCGGCCACGACGAAGATCAATCGCAAGGATTTTGGGCTCACTTGGAATGCGGCTCTGGAGACGGGCGGCGTGCTGGTGGGCGAGGACGTGACGATCACGCTGGACGTGCAGTTCATCAAGGCGTAAGGAGAGGAAGGGTCATAGGCGTTTCATCCTATGGCCCTTGGCCGCAAAATTAGTTGTTGCAACAAATATTCTTTTCGCACATCTAATCTGTATCGAGCGATTGTCCCCGGCGCTTGTTCCCGGGCGCATCGGCCAGAGCGCATTTCCTCGGGAAAGGGGCCCGGAAAGACGCTGCGAACCGTGTGCAGCGAGTGGAGAATCGCACTGAGAGGTCCATCATGTCCCTTCGGGCAGTGAAAGAGATTTACCAGACAAAACCTACGATCGAGGGCGCGGGCGTGAAGCTTCAGCGCGCCTTCGGTTTCGGCAAGACCGCGGAGTTCGACCCGTTCCTGTTGCTCGACGACTTCCGCAACGAAAACCCGGCCGACTACCTCGCCGGCTTCCCCTGGCACCCGCACCGCGGTATCGAGACCATCACGTACGTGCTCGCCGGCGAGGTGGCGCACGGGGACAGCTTGGGCAACAAGGGACGCATGACGGCGGGCGACGTGCAATGGATGACCGCCGGCAGCGGCATCCTGCACCAGGAGATGCCCAAGGGCGACGCGCGTGGGCGGATGCACGGGTTCCAACTGTGGGCGAACCTGCCCGCTTCGCTGAAGATGACCGACCCGCGCTACCAGGACATCCCTTCGAGCGCGATTCCCGAGGTTACGGAGGACGACGGGACACGGGCGCGGATCATCTGCGGGGAGTTCTGGGGCAAGGCGGGCCCTGTGGAAGGCGTGGCGGCCGATCCGCGCTACGTCGATATTTCGGTACCGCCGAACAAGCGCAAGACGATCAAGGTGGAGACAACGCGAAACGCCTTCGCCTACGTATTTGCCGGCGCCGGAACCTTCCGCAACGCCTCGGACCCGCAGGCGGTGCTGACGGAGTCGGCTGTCGATCCAAATGCTACGCCGGTGTACGACGCGAAGAACCATTCGCTGGTGCTCTTTGATCGCGGGGATGAGATCGTGGTAACGGCGGGGCCGGAGGGGATCCGGTTCTTGCTGGTCTCGGGCAAGCCGCTCGAGGAGCCGGTTGCTTGGTACGGTCCGATCGTGATGAACACCCAGGCACAGCTCCGGCAGGCGATGAACGAACTGCAAGACGGGACGTTCATCCGGCACAAGTGAGCGCAACAATCGCGCCGCCCCTCGGAAGCGGCGGCGCGGTTAGCCCCCTTAAACTCGTCATCACGCTTTCAAAGTCAATCGAAGACCGGTTGCGTGAGCCACAGTGACGGCATACTTGCCGTCCTTCAGGCGGCCGTGTCTAGAGGACGGCGTGATGCGTGCATCCCGGCTGTCGAGTGCGGGCGCGTGCAGCGTTTCGGCCTCCACCATTCCCGCCTTGCCACTTCCAAAATCCACATGCAGGGTCAGGTCTTTCTCAGCATCTTTATTGAGAACGACCACGGAGGTTTCGCCGCTGGCGAGCTCCACTGCGTAGGCAGTCGCGTCGACCCCAGCGGCCTGGATTTGTGCCGTGAAATCGCCGGGGAGGAAGGTGGCGCCGGAGAACGCGCCGGCGAATTTGAGGCCATAGGCGACGGGCTCAAGCATGTACTCGGAGCCGAAGGTGGCGATGGGCGTGTAGAACGGATGAGGGTGCGAAGCGATCTCCCGAGGCGTTTCGCCGGTCTCTTTGAGCATGACGTCGCCGGGCAAAACTCCGCCGACTGAGTTGGCGACGGACTTGCCGGTCCCTCCATGGAGGTTGACACCGGAGTAGTTGTTGCTGGCCAGCAGCAGGGAGTAGTCGGCGGCCCAAAGCGCCGCGGCGAAGACGTCCGACACTCCCGGCTTGCCGCCGCGATAGCAGGTGTTGCCCTCGGTCATGCGCACGCGGACGCCCATCTTCCGTGCTGCAGAGGTAGCCATGTCGGCCGTCTTCTGCACTTTGGCCATGGCGGCCGCACTGAGCAGGTTGGGGACGTTCACCTCCGGGTTCGTCGCCGGCCCGCCAAAGTAGTAGTGGTGGGTCAGCGTTGTTACATGGGGTGGATTCCCAATCGCAGGCCACATCGCCGCGATCTCGGTGAGCCACTCGACGTTCGAGGCCACGTCGGGCATGCCGAACTTTGCGTCAGGGACGCGTGCGGCGATGGCGCGCGCCATGGCGAGCCACTCCTCAAGGTAGGTTTTCGCAGACCAGGTATTAGGGTCACGGAGATGGCGGCCGAAGAGGTCCACTTCATTGCCGATCTGGAAGTACTGGAGGCTCGAGCCCAGGGTTTTGGCCACAAACTCGCCTTCGGCGGCGGCGCGCTCCGGTGTATTGGTGCCCATGCCGATGCCGTAGAGGCAGCTCCACCCGGTGGCGCGCAGAAATTCGGCCAGGTTGCGGACCGCCTCGGCGGTGACGGCATAGTACATCGGTTTGGGCTCGCCGACTACCTCGCGGGTCTCAGGATGCTCGGGCTCAGGCGAGCCTGGTGTAGGCTTCCACCACTCGAACTCGCTGGTGTTGCCGCCAAGACGCAAGACGCCATGGAACGAGAGCGCCCTGAACTCGCGGATGAGGCCCGTGTTCTTAAGCGAGAAGAATGCGGCATCGGCGAGCTGCTGGACCTCATAGGAGAGGCCCACGAAGTCGACGGGCACGTGGGGGCCCGTGGCCTGGGCGGGAAGAGTCAGGGTAGCCTGCGCCGCGCTTTGGCTTTGTGCGCCAAGGCGACTCGCAACCACTGCGCTGGCGGCGACCGCGAGGAATCTGCGGCGGTTCATCGTTGTCATGGTTCCCTTTCAGAGAGCGGCGCGGAGCCGTCTCGAATTCGGTACCCAGTATAGGCCGGGGAGTCGGGTTGAGAGTGGAATCAGTTCCTTTAGAAAAATAATTTTCCAATCGATAGTTCGACGGTGTATAAGTGTTGTGCCCCGGGGCTGACGCAGGCGAGCGCTCAAAGTGCGGCCAGCGAAAGCACCACCAGGGGCTGATCCGTTCGACACGACGCCGCAAACGAGGAGAAGCTGGCCATGAGCCTTCGTACGCTCGCTGCACTTACTCTCTTTGCCGTTCCCGCCGCCTGCATCGCCCAAACGGCGCCGGACGGCCTCGTGCCGCCAAAGACCTGGGTGGACAAGGATACCGGCCACCGCGTGTGGCGGCTGAGCAACGAGCCCAACTCGGGGGGCTTTTATTTCAATGTGAATGCGTACACGCCGGACCTGAAGCAGATGGTGTACACGGCGCCGGACGGCATCCACGTGCTAGACCTGGCGACGCGGGAGACCAAGCTGCTGGTTTCGAATCCGCCGCGACCGGCCGACGCGCGGGGACCATTTTATCCGGGGATGGTGCATGCGATCGTGGTGGGGCACAAGTCCAACAGCGTGTTCTTCACCAGAACCGATCCCATGACGCATGTGACCGCGGTGTACAAGGCTGACACCAACACCGGCGCGGTCCGGAAGCTGATCGACCTGCCGGCGAACCACATGATCGTGAGCGTGAACGCGGACGAGACGCTGGCCGTAGGGACTTACATTGTGGGGGGCTCGCGCGGCGAAGCCTACGGAGCATCGATGCAGGGCGCCCAACGGCCTGGGCAGCGGGCGCCGGATAACCGGGTGGCGAGCGAAACCCAGGGGCCGCATTTCCAGCCCTCCAACAAGGGCGAAATGATGGAGAGGCGGCTGGCGGCGCATCTGCCGATGGTACTGTTTACGATCCGGCTGGAGCCTGGGCCGCATGGGGAGAAAGCTGGCGAGGTAAAGATCCTGCTGCATTCGACGGACTGGATCAATCATCTGCTGTTTTCGCCGACCGATCCGGACCTGCTGATGTATTGCCACGAGGGGCCGTGGCAGAAGGTAGACCGCATCTGGATGATCCACACGGACGGGACGCACAACACGCTGATTCACAAGCGCACGATGTATATGGAAATCGCCGGGCACGAGTTCTGGGGACTGGACGGCGAGACGATCTGGTATGACTGGCAGTACCCGAAAGGCGAGGACTTCTTCCTGGCCAGCTATAACCTCAAGACCGGCGAGCGGATTGCTTACCACATGCAGCGGAACGAGTGGGGCATCCACTTTAACCTGACGCGCGACCTGAAGCTGTTCTGCGACGACGGGGGGGATCCGGGGCAGGTAGCGCGCGCCAAGGATGGAGAATGGATCGAGCTACTGCGGCCGCAGATGATCACCGACGGCCCCGGCACGATCAACAGCTCCACCTACTGGCAGCCGGGCGTCTTCCATGCCGAGCACCTGGTGAACATGGCGCACCACTACTACCGCGAGGAGCCTAACGTGCGGTTCTCGCCGGATGGGACGATGGTGATCTTTACGAGCAACATGTTTGGGCCCAGCTATGTCTTCGGCGTGGAAGTTGCCAAAGCTATAAACCCGCCGCCCCAGGATGTCGTATCCACGCCCGAACTGGCGAGCCGGTACAATCCGCGGAATCCCCCGCCGCTTCATTAGGGCGGTACCGGTACGCATTCGTTGCACGCCGCGAAGAGGCGGAAGATACTGCTTGAGTGACGATGCAGTCTCTTTCGCCGCGTTTTTGCGCCGGCATTTGCGTTCTTGCGCTTCTGCTTTGCGCGGCTCCGGCCTTTTGCCAGCCTGCTCCATCCAGCCGTGCGGCTCCCTGGCCGCAGGCCGACCGTCTGTTCCGTTCCGATCCGCTCTGGCCGGGCGGCGACGGGGCTTTTTCCGTCGATCTTGGCCACGGCCGCATTCTTTGGCTCTTCGGCGACTCTTTCATCGCTACCAAACCCGGCCAGACCCGCCGCCAGGCCGCGTTCGTCCACAACAGCGTGGCCATCGAAACCGGCTACAATCCCGCGCACGCCGCCATCCATTTCTATTCCGGCCGTCGCGCCGGCAAACCCGCCGCGTTCATACCGGAACAGGGCGCGGACTGGTTCTGGCCGATGGACGGGGTCCGGCTGGGCAATCGCCTGCTGCTCTTCTACATGCGTATAGCCCGGAACCGCGATCCACATTCACTCGGCTTCCAATCCGTTGGCTGGAGCGGCTTCCTCGTAGGCAATCCCGACGCGCCGCCTTTGCAGTGGACTCTCCGCAAACTGGGCGGCCCCGACGCGCGCGGACCGATGCTGGTTGGGATGGCGCTTCTGCGCCAAGACGGACTTCTCTACGCCTTCGACTTGAACAACGGGACAGGCGGCAACTTCAATGCCTATCTTCTGCGCTGGCAAGTCGCAGCGGCAGCCGTAGGCCGCCTGGACTCGCCGCATTGGTGGTGCGGCGGCGCGAGGGCTGGCAGGCGAATTCTACTTGTCGCCAGGTTGTCATTCCCAACGCCGGCAGCGAGTTCAGCGTCCAGCACGATCCCCGCGGTGGCTTTCTTGAAGTAAGCGGCGAAGGATTTGGCGCATCGACCGTCGTCCTTCGTCATGCACCGCGCCTTGAAGGGCCATGGAGCGGGCCAGAGCCGATTTACCGCCCGCCAGAATCCGACGGACCGGACCCATTCGTCTACGGCGAAAAGGCGCACCCGAAGCTGAGCGGCGCCGTTCTCGTCGTCACCTACACGGCCAACAGCTCCGATGCACGGCTGGCGACGGACATGAACATCTATTTTCCGCGTTTTGCGCGTGTGACGATCGAGGGCAAACCGGCGGCCAAATTGCTGCCGAATCACCCTTGACCCGTCCCAGCGCCTGTGGCAATGCAGCGCTCGCGTTCGGAATAAAACTATCGAAGCTCGCTTCCTCGGCCACGCCCCGGGGCTTCCCGGCTATACCTGAGCCAAGCGGCCGCCTGCGACGGAGTCAGCCTCGTCTCCAGGTCGGCAAGCGCCTGGGCCGCCGTGATGCTTCGTTCTGCGGGCATAACTCGATCGAGAATCTCACCAGCCTTTTGTACCAGGTCGGCCGCCGTGATGATTGTCATATTCGCCTCCGGAAAAGCAGCGCAGTCGCGAATATACACACAATAAGTATGTGCTTCCAGTTACTCCCGCATCTGCAGGCGGTCGAGCAGGGGGAAGAGGATGATGGCGACGACGGAGTTGCCGATGGCGATGAAGAGCTCCGTGAACCACTGCCAATCGTACTGGAGCCCCAACAGGACGCGGTAGATGAAGATACAGATGGCGCTGGAGAGGAGTGAGAGCAGGAAGTTGAGAAACAGTCGGATGAGGTGGTTTTCGACATCGATGCGAATGCCGACCGAAGCGGCCAGAAAGCCCACCACGGTTTTGGCTATGCCGTTTACGCCGATAGCGCGCTGCGAGAGCGCATCCTCAAAGAGGCCGATGACAGCTCCCATGATGGTGCCCTGAATGGGACTGCGCCGGCCCAGGGCGAAGTAGACCGTAACTACGAGAGGCAGGTCCACCCAGGCATAGCGTCCGAGGACGCGTGGCAGCCAGGCCTGCAGGACAAGCGAAGCAACGGGCACCAGCGCGTAAACCAGAACAGGATAGCGGTGGATCTCGAGATCGCGGCGAAGGTTCGCGCCGAGCACGGACATGGTTAAGGGTTCCTCCGCTGCTTGGAGGATTTAGGTTGACTGCGAGGCGCCGCGGCGCCGACTGCCGGTGGAGTTGATTTCTTCGGCGCAGCCGGAGCGATGGGACGGCCCTCTTCATCGACGGCCGGTGCGCCCGTCTCCATCGTCCCCGCTGGCGGCGAAAACACATCGGGATGCAGCGGTTGCGGCGGCTGCGCCATCGGCGCCGGATTGGAGCTCTCGTTGATGGGCTGCTGTTCAGGCGGCAGATTCGGCACGATCAGGTTGGGCAGGCGCTCGGCGTTGATCTGAGCGGCCTTTTGCTGCTGCTCGATGGCCGCAGCCTGCGCGCCTTCGAGGGCCTCGC
>Ga0335072_10002983_pt1 | contig 25802 bp, 21 predicted proteins | sample Lox_Sample_21_FD_206725 | JGI IMG/M metagenome (GOLD analysis project Ga0335072, IMG submission 206725) | Soil microbial communities from Loxahatchee National Wildlife Refuge, Florida, United States - Lox_Sample_2.1 | ecosystem: Environmental > Terrestrial > Soil > Wetlands | place: USA...
CACACATGAAGGACTGAATTTGTGAAAACGGTTGCCTTGATAGCCCAGAAGGGTGGGGTGGGTAAAACCACGCTTGCCATTAATCTCGCGGTAGCCAGCGGATTAAAAACGGCTGTCTTCGACCTTGACCAACAGGAGAGCGCAGCGATCTGGGCAGACCGCCGCCAGACTGACAATCCTCACGTCGAATTCTTAACCGAGCGCCGCCTAGCGGACGGACTACAGGCCGCGGCACGGGGCGCGTTCGAGCTGGCGATCATCGATACGCCGCCCGCCGCAGGCCCGCAGGCTCTCACAGCAGCGCAGTCCGCTAACCTCATTCTCATTCCATGCCGGCCGAGTCTTGTTGATCTCGACGCCATTAAGCGAACGGCTCAACTTGTAAAATCTTCCGGCATCCCCGCATTTGTTGTTTTCAATGCCGCGCCGCCCAGCGCCACCACCTTGCTTGAGGACGCTCGCGCTATTGCAGAAGGGGCGGGGCTCAACGCCGCTCCGGTCATTCTTCGCGAGAGAAGCGCCTACCGCGCCTCATGGCCACTCGGAAAAGGCGTGGTTGAGATAGAGCCCGACAGCAAGGCAGCCCAAGAGCTGCTTGAACTGAAGGATTGGGTTCTTGCACAGCTTCAAATGTGCACACCTTCAACCTCTGAAGACATAAAGGAGGCTTCCAATGGCTAGACGCTCCATACTGGCGCCAGCGCGCGAAGAGAAACCTGCGACGCCCGAACCGGGTCCAGTGATCCCATCATCACAAGTCGTTCACGAAGCAACGCCGGAGCCCACGGTCAGGCGCGCGACAAGCGTGAAGCCAAGTCGCATTGCCAAACTTCACCTGGGCGGATACTACAATCCCGATGATCCAAGCGTGATTGCCTTCCAAAAGCTCGGCATTGATCTTCGGAAATCGCAGCAGGAGATGATTCACGAAGCGATTCGAGACTTCGTCGCGAAACATGAGGCATCACGCGCGTTCAGCAATTAGGCGTTCTGTTCCTCCAGAAACGCTTCAACGTCCTCGTCTGGCGCTCCGGCTTCGCGCATAGCTTCCGCCGTCCGTCGAACTTTTTCCATCGAAGGGGAGGGGAGACCACCCTCCAAACTGATGGGCTCGGCTGTTTCGACCTGTCCCCGCAGTCGCGCCATCCGGCCAACCTTGCTGCGATTTCTCTCTGCTATGGCCGCGCGAAACTCATCCCCGGTCTTTTTCCACCAGGCGACCGTAACCGAGTCGATGGGAGCGCGTGAATGCAACCGCCCTAATTCAATCTGGACTCCCATATCAGACAGCCCGTTCACTTCGAGGATTGCGGGGTCGATCACTTTCCGCTGAAAATTATCCGCTCTCGCGTAGGTTTCCGGGGGCACTCCTAACAATTCGCGGAACCGCTCAACCGGAAACGTCTCAACGCTGCGATCCATATTCGCCCGCAGCTGAAGAAGTTCGTACAGCGCGATGGCGTACTTGCTCGTCATCGAACATACAATCTCCGCCTTGATCCTTCCCCATCTGCCCGATGTCTCCAGTATGGGAGCAAGTTTGCGCGGCAGCCCATATCGCAAGGTCGCCCGCGTCGCGAGTTCCTTTGCGGAAACGTCGAAGAAATCAAACAAGCCGGTAATCACGACGCGTTTTTCCGATCCTGGCTGTCCACTGCCAGATTCAGCCATATAGGCCACATTCACCTTGACCGACATCAACCGATTCAGGCTATCCCGCAAGCGATCACTGCTCTCATGCTTTGAAAAAGACTGCCGAATCGCACTCAGCGGAATTTCCCACTCCGCATTTGGATCGAGCAAGCGCCCACTGTCGTGCGCGTTCTGGTAAAGAAGATTGAGAATGGCGCGATCACTTGCCTCAAGCAGATGCGTGCCGGTCATTTCAATCAGCTCACCCGGCTTAGGAAATCCGTGATAGTTAGTTTTTTGTTCGACGGTGAGGCTCATAGGGCCGAGAAATACACTCCCCCTACCGCAAGTCAAGTAGTGATAGGAAACATTTCGGCCCGTTTGGTAGGAGATCGTAGCGCCACCGGGAGGTCTTCCGATTATTGTGCAACTCATCGCCCGCTTGGTAGGAGACGTGACCTTGCCCGTTTGGTAGGAAACCTCCGTCGCCCGTTTAGTAGGAAACGTGACCCAATCTTATGGGTCAATTCGGCATTTTCAATGATTCTTGGTGAGTTCTGCCCATTTAGTAGGAGACACCGCCCACTTTGTAGGAGACATCACTTAGCTACCACGCCCGTTTAGTAGGAAATCGCTTCTGCCCATTTGGTAGGAGACCCAGAGAGTATCGACGAACGAAACCACAGGAGCGCAAGTTTTGTTCGTGAAATCCGCCCACTTAGTAGGTAATCTCCGCCCGATTGGTAGTGAATGGCCGCCCCTTTAGTAGGCTCAAACCGCCCGTTTGGTAGCAATAAGGCTGCTAAGACGCTGTTTCGCAAATTTTTTTCTCACCCTGAATATGAATTTAAGAGAAATTGAATCTTTCCGGTGTGGATTGTTTCCTACGTCTCCTACTTGGAAGCTCAAGCCCATACCAGGGCTTTCGCTTCCCATGGAAGGGCTTCTATAAGCCAGCCCTTCCATACTCATGACCTTTTACAAGCACTTTCACAATAAGCACTCATCGTCACACATCAACATGTAACGTAAAGATTCATTGCTACTACTGCTTTGGCGACTTCAAGCCATCCAGGCTTTCAGTCGCCTAGTCCAAAGCCCACAGCAATGTCCGAGCAACTGGAACGGAGACGCTATGAAAAAGATAAAAGCGGTTGGGTCGGGGGTCGGACAACACAGGCGACGGTCGATCAGCCACTCATACGCGGATTCTGAAGTACCGCAGGAACGTGTTTCGTCGCAGGCCACTCTCAAACAACCAACGGGCGTAATTTATGCGTGCCCAACGGAAGGGACGAGGATTGCCTGAACCGCTTTGTCCGGCCCCCGGCCCAACCGGGCCGGGGCTATGAACCACTCAGGGCGTTGCCGGGTGGACCTCCCGGCCGATGGCCCAGATGAAGCCCGACAGCTCGCGCGCCACCGCAGTCACCGCGACTGTCGGTTTCTTTCCGCGCGCCTGAAGTTTGCGGAACCGCTGACACAGCCGCGATTGCGCTTTCCATGCGATGTCCCGCACCCGCTTCGGCAGTTTGTTAAGAATCGCCATTTTGTCCGCGGCGACCCGGGCCGGATATTTATAGGACCATGCCGCCTCGATAAGCGTCTGTCTTGCATCGCGACTTCCGGTCTTCGTAATCCTGCCGCGCGCGACGTTGCCGCCGCTGGAATATTCCGAAGGCACCAATCCGACATAGCCCATAAGTTTACGCGGGGTCTCGAAGCGGCTCATATCGCCGATAGAGGCGACCAGGGTGACGGAAGCTATCGTGTCGAACCCACGCAATCCTCTCAGCGCCCCGACCAGCGGACCCATCGACCAGCTCGGAATCATGTCGTTGATACGCCGCATGAGACCATCTCGCCGCTCCTGTGCCGTCTGAATCGCCTCCATATAATCCTGAAACACGCACTGATGCGCGGGTTGCTCAAATACCTGGCTTGCAAGCCATTTGTGGTGCACTCCGTTCCAGTTCTTCGTTCCCGGATAGGTGCGCCCGTAACGCAGGAGGAAGGCGAGGAGGTGCTGGCGCGCGCGAACCAACTCTCGCGTGGCGTCGATCCTTGAGCGCACCAGGTCCCGCATCGCCTCGTGGACTTCATCAGGCACCCATACGGCGGTGAGATCGCCCGAACGATGGAGGACGGCAAGCTTCTGGGCGTCGCGCCGGTCGGTCTTGACGCGATCCCCCGGCTTCGTGGGAATCCGTGATACGGCGGCCACCAGGCAGCCATGACCGAGGCCCTTCAGAGTCCGATATACACCGTACCCGCAGCATCCGGCCTCGTAACAAAACTCCAGCGTCTCGCCATCCCCACTCAATCGCCGGGCCAGCTTCGCCAACTGTTCCGGTGTGTTCGGAATCGTGCCGACAAACCGGACCGGTGCTTCGCGGCTTTGCTCGGCTATCGCCACCGCAATGCTCTCTTTGTGCACGTCCAGGCCGATGTACAGGGTCTTTTGCATACGTCCTCCATAAGGTTGATACCGCCCCCCGTGTTTACGGAGAACATCCGCAATTTTCTCACGAGTTCGGCGCTTACCCTTGTTATCGATCTGTTCTTCACGTTCGTGTTTCTTGCCGTCATGGCGTTCTATTCGCTGTGGCTCACCGGCATCGTTCTCCTTTCATTTCCGTTTTATATAGCGATTTCGGCGCTGGTGACGCCTCTCTTCCGCCACCACCTCAATGAGAAATTCAATCGCGGGGCGGAGAATCAGGCGTTTCTGGTGGAGACCGTCACCGGCATCGGAACGCTCAAAGCGCTCGCGGTCGAGCCGCAGATGCAGCGCCGCTGGGAGGAGCAGCTTGCAAGCTATGTCCGCTCCAGCTTCAAAGTATCCAATCTCGGCAACTGGGCAACCCAGGGGATACAGCTCATCAACAAGCTGGTGACGGCCGCAGTTCTTTTCTTTGGGGCAAAGGCCGTCATCGCGGGAGAAATGACCATCGGCGAACTGGTCGCCTTCAATATGCTCGCAGGCCGCGTGGCGCAGCCGGTCTTGAGACTGGCGCAGATATGGCAGGATTTTCATCAGGCCCGCATTTCGATTGACAGGCTGGGCGACATCCTCAACGTGCCCACGGAACCCGCGTTCACTCCCGGCCGCACGGCGCTACCCGACATCAAGGGAGCGATCAGCTTCGAGCATGTGCATTTCCGCTACAAGGTCGATGGCCCGGAAATTCTGCACGACATCAACCTCACTATCCCCGCAGGCCAGGTCATCGGCATCGTGGGGCCGTCGGGCTCAGGCAAATCCACATTCGCCAAGCTTGCCCAACGTCTCTACGTGCCCGAAAGCGGACGAATTCTCGTGGATGGCGTTGACCTCGCGATGGTGGATGTCTCATGGCTCAGGCGTCAGATCGGCGTCGTGCTGCAGGAGAACGAACTGTTCAACCGCTCCATCCGCGAGAACATCGCGCTTGCCGATCCTGGAATGCCGATTGAGCGCGTCATCGAGGTGGCAAAGCTCGCAGGCGCACACGACTTCATCCTGGAACTACCGCAAGGCTATGACACGCGCGTAGGCGAGCACGGCTCCAGCCTTTCCGGCGGCCAGCGCCAGCGCATCGCCATCGCCCGCGCGCTCATCATGAACCCGCGCATCCTCATTTTCGACGAGGCGACGAGCGCGCTCGACTACGAAAGCGAGCGCGTTATCCATGACAACATGCAGTGGATCGTGCATGGCCGCACCGTGCTCGTCATCGCGCACCGGCTATCCGCCGTCAGGAACTGCAACCGGATCATCACCATTGAAAAAGGCCGTATTGTGGAAAGCGGCTCGCATGATGAGCTGCTCAGGTCGGGCGGCCGATATGCCTCACTCTGGCGTCTCCAGGCTGGCAGGCAATAATGGGAGGGCTGCACCGCATATTCACCGGCCATACCGAGGAAACGGAATTTCTGCCCGCCGCCGTTGAAATCATGGAGACTCCCCCTAAGCCCGCGGGCCGCCTGATCGCCGCCCTGCTCATGCTGTTTTTTTTCATCGCGCTGCTCTGGGCCTGCATCGGTTCCGTTGACATCATCGCGACCGCGCAGGGCAAGATAGTCCCCACCGGACGCACCAAGGTCATCCAACCGCTGGAAAGCGGCGTTGTGCATGCCATCCACGTGCAGGACGGTCAGAAGGTCAAAACGGGAGACGTGCTCATTGAAATCGACACTACGGTGAGCGCCGCCGAGCGCGACCGCCTCAAAAACGACTATACGCAGGCCATGCTGGACGCCGCGCGGCTAAAGGCGGCACTTGAGCTTGACGGCGACCCGGATGCGAAGTTCGTGCCACCCGAAGGAGCCACGGATGCGCAGATTGCGCTGCAAAAGACTCTGCTTACCAATCAGGTGGATGAAATCCGCGCCAAGCTCAGTGATCTCGATCATCAGATTGCTCAGAACACGGGGAATAGAGATGCCGTTAAATCCACTATCAACAAGCTCACCCAGAGTATGCCTTACCTCAGGAAACGCGCAGAGGCCCGCAAATCGCTGCTCGACAAGGGCTACGGCTCCAAGCTCGACTATCTCACCATTGAGCAGGATCTGATTGAGCACCAGCAGGAGTTGCAGGTTCAGAAGGGACGGCTGGCGGAAGCCAATGGCGCGATTGACGCGCACAAGCAGCAACGCCTGCAGGCGGAGGACGAGTACCGCCACACCACGCTAAAGGACCTCGCCGAAGCCGAACAGAAATCAACGAGTCTGCATGAACAGCTTGTCCAGGCTGCCCAGAAATACCGCCTGCAGACGCTCACCGCCCCGGTGGACGGCACCGTGCAGCAACTGGCGATTCATACGGAAGGCGGTGTGGTGACGCCCGCGCAGGTGTTAATGTCCATCGTGCCGGATGACAGCCACCTTGAAATCGAAGCGATGGTCTCCAACAAGGACATCGGCTTCGTGCACGCGGGCGAGGATGCGGAAATCAAGATCGACACGTTCAACTTCACGCGCTATGGGCTGCTGCATGGCAAGGTCCAGTCCGTGTCGCAGGACGCCATTGTCCGCGAAAAGCCGCAGGGAGCGACTGGCGAGAAGCAGCGCGCGGGCGATGAAAGCGACTCCAGCGAGCCGCAGGGGCAGGAACTGGTCTACTCCGCGCGCGTGTCGCTTGGGCAAACGCAGATGCAGATCGACGACCGCCTTGTGAACCTTGGCCCCGGCATGGCGGTGACGGTAGAGATCAAAACCGGCTCGCGCCACATCATCGAATATCTCCTCTCACCGCTCATGCGCCACAAGCAGCAGGCGCTGCGCGAGATGTGACCACGCTTTCGGCCACCGTAGAACCGTTAAGAGCGACGAGCGCGCCATCTTCTCCGCCGCGTCGCACGCGCAGAAGACCGTGGATTTGCGCCACAGCCTCAATCCCCCTAGCGCGCAGCTTGCATCAACGCCTGAATAATCTGCGCAGGCATCTCGCGGCCCGTGACGGAGTTGTCCGCGTTCACGGTGAAGAGAATGCCTTTGCCGCCGTCCCCCATTGCGATCCATGCACCCGTATTGCCCGGAGCGCCCTGCGCCACTTTCGGGCGGACAACCTTGTAGCTTGCTTTCGAATTATCCGCGCGCGTGAACGTCAGCATGCCGTTCTGTATCGCTGCGCCGCTGCCGGTGATTGCGCCCGGAACCGCCGCCTGCGGAACGTTCCCCGCGCCGCCGAAAAACGCCGCCTGACGGCTGGTATCGGGAGTCACCACTTTGGGCCCCGTCTGCTTAGGCTCTGTATTCTGCGGAGTGAAATTCGCCAGCAGGAAATCATCTTTTAAATTGTGCATGGAAGCCAGTACGCTTTGCGGTATATCTTTATCTTTTTCATAAGCCTTTTTCAGGCTGTTTTCCTTTAGATTCCACACGTAAATATGCCCATCCTCATTGTTCATAAACCATGAGCCTTGCTCATTCCAACCCATATAATGCGCTTGATGACCCGAAGGCACTTCCGGAGTCGTGAAAATCACCTGGGGACTGCCCTTGACATAATTGCTCCACTGAATCTTGAGCCCCCTCGGAGAGGTTAAACCGGGGAGATTGGGATCGTCCAAATCATTCGCGGGTGCGGGAGTTCCCGGCTTCGGCCCCGTTTGCTTGGGACCCGTATCCTGCGGCGTGCCCTTCGTAGCGGCGAGCGGGTTATTTTTGAGGGAGGCGATTGTTTCCTGGGGGATTTGCTTGTAATTCTTATAGACCATCGTGAGGCTGTTCTGCCTGAGGTTCCAGACGTCGATTTTGCCGTCATCCGCGCCCACGAGCCATGAGCCCTGATCGTTCCAGCCGAGATAGGTAGCGCCGTGGTCCTGCCCCGGCATGATCACCTGAGGATTGCCTTTGTCATAGTTGTTCCACTGAATCCTGAGAGCGCCCGGAGAAACCAGGCCGGGCAAATTGGGGTCCGCGTTGTTATCGGCCTGCTGCGCCCGTGCGGGGCGAGGAATCATGACTGCGACGAGTACAACGCCGGCGGTGAAACTTGCGATGCGGTTCATGTCAGCCTCGAAAATCGTGCGAGATTAGAATCCTACAAATTGACTATAATAATCAAGTATTTGGTTATGATGTGCCTGTTTTTGGAGCCCCGAGGATGCCCGTGCTAGCGTCGATTTTCAGTGAAACTCGTCAACGGCAGGCAGTTACGGGCGGCGCGCGTCCTACTGGGGTGGGATCAGACGAAGCTTGCCGGCTCCGCGCGCGTGGCCATCGGTACGGTGCGCCGCATGGAATCCTTCGACGGCGCAATCCACTCGCAGACCGGCACCCTGCTCAGGGTGCAGCGCGCGCTTGAGAAAGCCGGAATTGAGTTTCTGGATGACGACCGGCCTGGCGTGCGGCTGAAGAATGCGCAGCGGCGCTCCGCTCGTTGATCTCTTTCTCGTCAGGCAGATGCACCTGGAACAATCCCCAGCTCCCGTTGCAGCGCAGCGCATAGCACTGCCCGACGCCGAGTGACGTTAACGGCCGGACTTTGAGGACATGCGGCCGTCCCTGCACGGGCGGCAGCGGGATGCGCTCCGACAAATTCTCCTTCGTCTGAATATCCGGCGTCCTGAAATAAAGCGCATTGCCGCAGTTGTTGAGCAGCATTTCAAGCGCTGTCCTGCTCCGGTCCCCCTGCCCTAATTTGTAAGCCATCGCCGCGATGGACTGGGTTGCAAGCACCACGCCAGTGCGATATGCCCGGCATCTGTCTAAAAGACTCTGTTCGCCGTCTTCGGTCCCGCAGGTCAGGAACCTGTGCGCTTCGTCCACGACATAGAAGAACGGCCGCACCTTGTTTTGTCGTTCAAAAGCAAAGGCAAAGAACCGGGACTTGAGGCACCTGCCCACCATGTCGGCGACCGGCGACGTGCCTTTGGGCACATAGACGACGAGATCGCCGTTATTCAAGGCATCGGCCACCGACAGCCTCAATTCGTCGGGAGGGGGCTCCAGGGGATTGACCGAAACGCAGGCCGCAAATTCCTCCGAGGCCATATCGGCCAGGATGCCGTTGACCATCCAGATCACGCCGGAGCGCGTCCCGTGATAGAGCCGGTTAAGCGAAGACAGCCTTGCCGTCATCTCGCCGGGGACGCCCATCTCCGTCGCCGCAGTCACGTAGCTGTCGAGTACAAAGCGGTCGTCCTCTCCCGCACAGATATTGAGCAGCGTGCCGTGCGGCTTGAAGTAGTTTTCTGCGCAGTAGTCCAGAGCCGGGAGATAGCCAGCATAGCGGTCATCCTCGGAGAGGGAGTGCCGCATCCGGTCCCACAGGCATTCAACGGAGCCCTTGTCGCGCTTGTGCAGATACATCTCAATCGCCACGAAATCGCGCAATACGGAAGCGGCCTGCAGGTTCCAGGAAGGCTCGCGCGTGCGCGCCTGGTCCTGCACGAAGAAATCGGAGTGCTGCAGAATCAGATCCATCGCCTCGAAAGGATCGAGCTTGCCCAGATCCCGCCCCTCAAACAAATGCAGCACCGGCCCGCGGTTGTCGGAAGAAATTTCAATGACGCGCCGCCCCCTCGCCTCCTTCTTAACGATGTCGCGCAGCTCCTCCTTCGGGTCAACTACCAGGACAGAAGGCCGCAGATCCTCTGCCGAATCCGCGCTCCGCGCTTCCTTCGCATAGCTCGCATACAAATCCGCTTCCGGATAGCGCAGGATCGCTTCAAGCAGCCGCATCACGGCGGAGACGCTCTTGCCGCTGCCTGTCTCGCCCGTAACCAGGAAATGCCGGGCCATCTCAGGGGCGCTGACGCATTCCTCCTTGCCCAGCAGCTCACGCCATCCGGGAATGCGGAACTTCGGATGCCCGCTATGAAAAGGAAAAGGCGCGCTCATAGGGATTCTGTTTCGCAGATGCGGTCGATGAGCTTCAGCTCAAGCGCCTGTTGCGGCGAGATAAATCTTTCCTGGCGCATGAGGCGCGCGACTCGCCTGCGATAGCTTATCGCCTCAGTCGCTTCCTGACCTGTATGCTCCGCCAGCAGATCGACGAACCAGTGATCCCAGCGCTCAAGCCTGCGCGTCACCACGCGCAGCTGCGCGACGGTATGCGCACCGTTCTCGCGGTAGACGGTCCGCACGGAGTGATAAAGCAAACGGCTGCGCTTCGATGCCGTGCGATGGCCGAGCGTTCCGAAGGAGAGGAGCATAGCGGCAGCAGAAGCCACTTCGTTCATCCCGAACGTGCGCAGCACCCTGCCCTCGCCCCTGCGCCAGGGCTCCAGCGCATGCACGAGGTAATGCAGCGCGTCGGCATTGCCGCCCGGCGAGTCTATATGTAGGTCAATCGTTCGGAACTGGTAGTAGTTGTGGAGGAGTTTGATTTCATCGAGGAGAGCGTAGGCGACCGTCATCTCGATTTCCCCGGTGAGGCGGATCACCGGGACGGATGCATCGAGCGTGGTCGTAATGGGCATCGGGCGACGCCCGTGTGGGAACTATCCGACACCAGAAAAAGTCCCACACGGTGATCTACGTTAGATCGAACCCGAGCGTGTGTAAAGTCGTGACGAGTTGATCACCTCGCCAATAGGGGAAAAAGGCAGAGTCGGGACGACCTCTCCGTGCGCAAAGGTGTCTCTTTTTCCTCACACGGAGGCTCTTGTCGCCTCTCGTCTTGCGCCGATGGGTGTTTAATGGCCCGCGGCAAGTTCAAAGAGCGTTCCCGGATGGCTGCCGGTGGCGTCGGAGGCGAGCGTGTAGGCCGAAGCGCTCACGGCGAACTGGTTAGCGTACTGATTGAGGAGCTGGAGCTGCACGCTCGCGCCGTTGTCGCTGACCGTGACATCGGTATAGGTGCCACTGGCCCCTGTGCCCGTGACGCTGCTGATGGTGGGACTGTTCGTGAACTGGAAATTCCCCAGGTCGATGCTGTCGCTGCTTCCCATACCCGCTACGGTGCCCGCAAAGCTGGCAGCGGAGCCCAGTATCAGCTCCTCTATGCTGCTGCCGGAAAACACGATGTTGTCGGTTGTCGAACCGCGGAAGATAAGCTGCGCATTCGAGCCGCTGATCGTGGCCGTGCTGGTGCCTGTGATGTTGTTGTTGACGGCCAGCGCATCGCCGGAGCCGCCCACCGTCAAGGTGTCGCTCTGGGAGCCATAGACGTTGGCAACGTTGGAGGACCCACCCAGCGTGATGGTGTTGCTGCCCGTGCCGCGATCCGTCACGGAGTCGCCCGTTCCGGTAAGCGTGACGGCCGTGCCGCTGCCATGAAGCGTGGCCGAGTCGCCGTTACCCGAAAGCGTTACGGTGTCGTTGCTCAGGAGAGAGAGCGTGTCCGAAGCGCCCGTCACCGAATAGGTGTTGCTGCCGGAACCGCTGCCGTAGTCAATGGACGAGGCGCTTGTGCCCGTAAGGTCGATGGTGTTGTCGTCTCCGTATGCGACGAAGCTGTCGCTGGTGCCGCCCACCGTGACGGTGGAGTCATTGCCGCTATACCCGGAATTGCCGCTGCCACCCATTATGAGCGTGCTGGACGGGTTGATCTGCGCCTCGTTGGAAGTGCCGTCGAGCGTAATCGTGTTGCCCGAGCCCACATCCTCGGCAAAATTGCCGGTGCCGCCGGTTACGTTGATGGTGTCGTTGCTCGCGCGCGCAATCACGATGTTGCCGTTGCCGGTGATCGTGGACAGGTCGCCGTCCACCGCGAGCGACACCTGATTGTCGTTGCCGTTTACCGCGAAGTTGTTGCCGCCGGGGCTGTTGTCCCCATCGTCCGCGCTGTCGTCCTGATCGACGTTGCTGTTGCCGTTCAGATTTACCGTATTGCCGCCGCCATAGGCCACAAAGCGCTCATCGGTGCCCTGGAAGGTGACCACATCGTCGTTTCCGCACCAGGCGAAATCGTTGTTTGCGTCCGGGCCAAAAGTAATGGTGTCGTTGTTGTTGAGCTGGACCGTGTTGTTGCTGCCGGTGAGAGTCGCGGTGGAATTGCTTGCCACGTCGATGCCCGCCGCGCCGCTGAGCGCGAAGGTCTCGCCGTTGCCGGCAATATCGGCGTCCAGCGTGCCGTTGGTATAGTCGATGATGGTGTCCACCCATAGCTCCGTGCCCGTGCCGTTCGTCCCTGAATAACCCTGGTCCTGCTCTTCAAATGTCGTTCCGGAGGGTACGGAGAACTCCTGCTTCTCCGAACCATCCGCTGTCCAGTTGATCGTGTTGGCCTCGACTCCGCTCACATTGTTTGTCACCGTCATGGTGCCGTCGCTGCCCTGGATGGTGGCGGTTTGTCCGCTCTGCACCTCCACCGTGTCCGGGTCGGCGAATGCCAGAAGCTCCACGCCGCCCGCGAACGTGATGCCGGGATTGGCGAGAGAAATCTGCGTCTGCGCGCCCGTGCCCCCGAGGACAAAAGTGGTGGTGCCCGTCCCGCCGATGAGCACATCGCCTGTGCCGCTGCCCGCCTCCAGCGTATCCGTGCCCGCGCCCGCCGCGAGTATCTGATTGTTCTGGCTGTTGCCGATGAGGGTGACGTTGAAGAGGCCGGGCGACGTAATCAGGTTGAAATTGCCGGTGACGTTTTCGGCGGCGAGGCTGTAGGTGCCCGCCGTATCCGCCGCGATGTTCTCCGCGCTTCCCGAAGCATTCTCGACATTCGTGAACCCCGAAAGCTCGCTTGCCGTGAGCCCCAGCGTCGTCGCGTTGTCGTTGAGCGTTTGCACTCCGGTAATGGCCGCAAGCGAAATGTCGTTGGCGTTTGCCTCGGTCACGACGCCGTTGACCGTGAGCGTGTTGCTGCCCGTGCCACCCGTAATCGAAGTTCCAGCAAACAGAGGGAAATTAACGATGAACGTGTCGTTGCCAGAGCCGCCGTACACCGTATCGGCAGAATTGACATAGAACGTATCCGTTCCGCCTCCCCCATAGCTGGTTCCACCTAAGCTGTCGTAGAGCGTATCGGTGCCGTCACCCGCAAATAGAAAGTCACCGGTATCGCCTACCCCATTAAGCGTAACTGCGCCCGTACTGTATGTCGCATCAAGCGTATTATCTAGCCCGCCGGTGCCGGTTAGCGCTACGGTGCCAGAGGTATCTCCTGCATCAAGGGTATTTTCCGTACCAGAAGCCGTGTACAGCGTATCGTTGCCGGAGCTGCCTGAAGCATCGAGAAGGACATCGCTTGAATCACTCGATGAGAGAGTGTCGTTACCCGAGCTGCTTGCCGTCAGTGTTACGCCGTTAACGAGCGCGGTAGAGAGGCCGTTTTCTTCCAGTGTCGTGCCGCCATTGGATAGCGCGGTGAGGTCGAACGAATCGCCCGTATCGAGGTCATACGTGCCCGCCGTCGTGATGCTGATAGCGCCAGGCTCGTAGTCTCCCGATGATGATTCATAGTTGGCGTTGGACATGTGGCCGTTGAACGCATTGAACTGGGCGCCTGTCATGGTCACGGAATTGCCACCGGTAAGATCGAGAGAATCCACATTCGTTATTGTTGCGCCGCTTATGTCGCCGCTGGCATCGAGCTGATAGCCACTTGGATTACTGCTATTGCCTTCCACCACCGAACCCGCCGCCAATCCATTGGTGGCCAGAAACGAGCTGTTGCTTCCCGAACCGGCAACCAGCGTATCGACTCCACCGCCCGCTATGAGCGTTTCTTCCTGGCCACTGCCCGCCTCCAGCGTATCGTTGCCCGTGGCGCTTGCGGTGAGGGTTTCATCATTCGCGCTGTTGCCGATGAGCGTCGTGCCTGAATTCGACAGCGCCGTCATGTCGTAACCGAGCGAGGTTTCATCCGCAAGGTCATATGTGCCACCGCTTGCCGCGCTGATGGTCCCGTTCAGGAGATCGTTGACGCCGCTTGTGATGCTCGTGAAGCCGTTGAACTGGCCCGCGGTGAGCGTGATGTCGCCGTTGTTACCGTCTGCCAGTGCGATCTTCAGCGTCTGGATGCCGGAGATTGTCGCGCCGCTAATGTCGTCGTTTGCAACAAGCGTGTTGCCCGTGCCGCTACCCGTCACCGTCGAACCGGAGGCAAGCCCATCATAGGCGTAGAAGCTGTCCCCGCCGCTGCCGCCGGTTATGCTGTCTACACCGCCGGCCGCGTAGATCTGATCCCCCGTGCCGCTGCCTGCCGTGAGCGTATCGTTGCCATCGCCCGCCACCAGCACGTCGCCATTGCCACTGCCTGCTGTCAGTGTGTCGTTGCCAAAGAGGCTTGCCATCAGTGTCTCGTCTGCGCCGTCGTTGCCAATGAGGGTCGTGCCTTCCCAGGTCTGGGCCGTCAGGTTTGCGGTAAATCCGGACGCCACGCTGCCGCGGGTCAGATCGAACGTCCCGCCGCCTATTGCGTCGATGGTCCCGCCGCTTCCGGTGATGGTCTGATACCCGTCATACTCATCTTGGGTCAGCGTCACCGTGCTGTCGGACACGTTCAACGTGTTCCCCGATGGCGGGGTCGGAGCGCCCGAAGGATACAGCGCGTTGAAATCGTCCTCGCTGAGATTGCTTGTATTAAAGCCCAGATCAGTCAGGTAACTATCCAGCGCCTGAAGCGGGGTATCGCTGCTGGAGACAGGTGCAATCGTGTCGTTTGGTGTTATGCCCGGAAGCGAGAGCACCGTGCCGTCAGTCAGCGTGAAGGTGTCCGTATTGTTCGATGGATTCAACGAAAGCGTGCCAAGCGGTATTGGGTCAGCGAAAACCAGAGGGATGTTTACAGTGCCGGAGTCCGTGTATTGACTAGCGGCTAAGAAAGTGCCAGGTTCGATGGTTACACCGCCTCCATTCGCTACATCAAACGTAATTGAATCGGTGGCAAAGTCCGCGGGGCTGTCCGACACAGTTGAACCTGAGGCCAAAGTGACCGCGTTGCCGATGCCCGCGATGCCCCCCGTCGCGCCGGCCGCCAATGCCACGGCCACGCTGCTAAGCGCCGCATCATCTCCAGTCCCAGTGATAGCTGCGGCTGTCGTTTGTCCACTTGACGACGTGGTGGTGGTTTGCGTGTATTCCAGAGTACCGCCTAGGTTCACTTCGGAATAAGCAGCAGTCACTTCTGTCTCCGACCCATCGGAGTTATAAGTGAAGTCATCGCTTTCAGAACCACCGGCATTAAAGTTTTGAACAATATCCATCTGGTTGCTGGAAGGAAAAGACACGACAGCACTGCTGTAGGAATAGCCAGAGCCACCCTCGATCGTGATGCTTGATGGATTTTCGAGCGCCGCGGTATTCGCGCCTGGAAGCGTGCGGCCAAAATTGTACCCGGCAACTTGTGAATTCACATTGACCGGCGGATTGCCATACAGTCCACTTGTGTTCAACGCTTTGTGCCCAGTAAGGCTCAGAACTAGGTTATTGACCTCGTTAAAACTTCCCGTCATGGCCAAAGTGATATTCAAGGGTATTCCGGCATATCCAGCGAATAGGCCAATGTCGAAGGAAGTCGCGTCTGTAAACGCACTCACGAAAGTGGACGACTCCGCGGCATGTTGACCACCGTCATATGTATGTTGAAGGTCATACTGGTTACCTGGATAAAAGCCGGACGCTATTTCACCCAGAGCGATGGGATAGCCATAGATGGTCTCAGCCCCGCCAAGACCTAACGTCTGCACTGTCACCGCATCTTTAACAGCCCCAGCAGGCCCATCGATCAGTTGTTGTACGGAATAATCCTCAGGCACGATCAGGTAGGCATTGGGATTGGCATTGGAAATCTGAGTGCCATTCGCGTTGAAAATCGGAGTGTTCTGCGCCTTGCTTGTATTGGGGTCAACCACGGGGCTGCCATTGTAGTAAAGAAATTGGGCTGGCCAGAGCCGGCCGGCGTTATCTTTTACATAGAAAATCTCGTTCACTGGGTTTTCTCCATTTGCAGAGGGTTGCAGCTTGCGACCATTCGCCGGTCAGAGCTTGGGCGGTGTTTCGGATGAAAATCTAACGAAGTAAAAGTGCTTACCTAGGGGTGTTGCTTCATAATTCATGAATCCAAATGGCGGAAGCTTTGATGCGGCGTCTTTCCATTGGGACGAATGTTGTGATGAGGGGAGCACGATCTCCCCAGTCGAATCATAAATTACACCGACCTCAAACACCGGCTCCGTGGCAATCAGTGCAAAGTTATCTTCGTCTTCTAAGCTGCATATACCAAGCACCTTGTCATTGCCAAAGTGTAAGCCGGATGCAATGCAACGTTGGTAGTGGCCAGGAAACATCAGCAGATGGAGGCGTGTGTCGAAGTGAGTTGCGTTCGACAGAAAGAGCCAGCCATATAGAATCAAGCCAGTACCAAGAGCTATCAAGTAGGGTTGTGCGACTGGAACGTTTCTCTTTATTGCACAGATCACTGCCCGGAGGAATAAATAAGGAAGCTGCAAAAAGAAGACCACAAAGCATACGCCAGCCAGAAAATGATGGTTACTCCTACTAAGGAGGCACATCAACGCGTACGCCGAAAATATCAATACTGTGTTCGTATATTTGTTTAATAAATGCGAGATGGAACTAGTCATAACGCTCAGTAAATCCATCAATGAGAGTTGAGTACTCTGAAGGTGCACGCGGTAGTGGTACTGGAAGTGCAACGACTCGTCTAGAGGGGAAATATTGTGACCTTATTCATTTGTTACTTGACCACACCTGTATAACCTCTCCCAGGTCCCCTCGACGCTCTAAAACTCCTCTCCGCCACCGCCTGCCCTTTCCCTGATCCCGCCCGCGCTCTCGCTATCGTGACGGCTGTGTAGCGTGCGGCGCTCGCGCGTCAATTAACGAATTTTCCCCTCTCGCTCCGCTCGATTCCTCGCGCAACAAAATTCTATGGACCCGCTCGCTGAGGCCGCCCGCTTGGTGCGCGCCGTCAGCGAGATCGCATTGGGCGGTCTCCGTCAACTCTTTGAAGTAAGGAGACTATTTATGGCTGTAATCGCAACTTTGAAACCCGTTGAGGCAAGGCACGTATCGGACACCTATTCGACCGCGTCCATTCCGCTCAACAAACTGGTGCCCTGGGACGGCAATGTGAGGAAGACCGAAGCGACGAAGGACATTGAGGAACTTGTCGCCTCGATTGAAGCGATGGGCATTCTTCAATCGCTTGTGGTGAAGAAAACGAGCCGTGGCAAGTTTTCAATTATCGCGGGACGGCGGCGCTACCACGCATCCTGCATTCTCGTGGAGCGCGGCAAGATGGCCTTCGATGCGCCAATTCCGTGCCAGATCGTTCCGTCAGGCGCGGACTCCGCTGAAATCTCCCTCACTGAGAACGTAGTGCGGGCTCCGATGCACCCGGCCGACCAGTTCGAGGCGTTCAGCGCACTGGTGGACGACGGCTCGACGCCCGCCGAAATCGCCGCGCGTTTCGGGATCTCCGAGACGGCGGTGAAACAGCGGCTCAAATTGGCCCGCGTCAGCCCCACGGTGTTTCAGGCATACAAGGACGGGAAGCTTTCCTTGGAGCAGGTGCAGGCCTTCACTGTTTCGGACGATCATGCGGCGCAAGATAACGTGCTGGAAAACCTATCCGAATACAACGACGAGGCCGACACGATACGCGACTCGCTTACCGAGAATGACATTCGCGCAAGCGACAAGCGCGCGCGGTTTGTCGGAATCGCGGCTTACGAGGAAGCAGGCGGCGCTGTCAGGCGCGACCTGTTTGCAGAGGACGACGAAGGTGTCTTTCTGCTGGACTCGGCGTTGCTCGACCGCCTGGCTCTCGAAAAACTGAAAGCCGAAGGCGAGAAGGTTAAAGCCGAAGGCTGGAAATGGGTTGACGCAGCGCTCGACATCGACCGATCCGAGATGGATTTCCGGGTGAAGCGACCGGAGCCCCTGCCCTTGTCCAAGAAGGAAGCCGCCGAGCACAAGCGGCTTTCGGAAGAGTACACGGAGCTGTTCGACAAGAGCGACGAGCCCAACGAGGAAACATCCGAGCGGCTCGATGCAATCGAGAAGCGCATCGCGGAGCTGGAAGACAGGGATTCGGCCTACACCCCCGAGACGCTCGCCATAGCCGGTGCAATCGTCACGCTGCGCTACAACGGCGAACTCGAAATCCTTCGCGGCCTCGTCCGCCCCGAGGACATTTCGCAAGGCGAAGAGGCGACGCAAGCTTCCAAGCCCAAGGAGCGGCCGGAGTTTTCCGCGAAGCTGGTGGAGAGCCTCACGGCGGCAAAATCAGCGGCCATCGGTGCGGCCTTGAGCCAAAACCCGTCGGTTGCGCTTGCCGCAGTCGTGCATGGGCTCGCAATCAGCGTCTTCGATTCCTACAGCGGAGATGCGCGCCTGCACATAAGGGCGCAGGTCACCGGATACGCCGAGGAGTCCAGAGGGGCAAACGAGCTGGGAACCGCTTATGACACATGGGCGGACAAGCTTCCCGGCGAAGAAAGCGCGCTCTGGGAGTGGTGCCTTGAGCAGGACCAGGACACGCTGCTGGACCTGCTTGCGTTTTGCGCCGGACGCACTGTCGATGCGGTCACGTCCAAATACGACTCCGACCCCGACCGTATCGCCCACGGCGACGCACTCGCTGCCGCTTTGAACCTCGACATGAAGCAATGGTTCACGCCCACGGCGGAGAACTTCTTCAAGCGGGTAGGCAGGACGACCATCATCAACGCGATAAAGGAAGCCACCGGCAAACCCTCGAAACGCTCGTGGGAGAAGCAGAAAAAGTCCGAGCTTGCATCGCTTGCCGAGCGCGAAATCGCCGGAACCGGATGGCTCCCTCCGATTCTGCGGGCATAGCGCCACTGGGGCGGCCTTCGGGCCGCCCCTCTCTTTCATCTCCACTTCATCTGAACCCTCAATTCTTGGAAGGAAATCATATGTTTGACAGCGAGTTTTTCCCGACACCCGCTTCCATCGTGCAGCGGATGCTCTCCAAAATATCTTCCGACGCCCGTTATTTTCTTGAACCCAGCGCTGGTAAAGGCGACATCGCGGAAGGCATAAAGCAGCGATCCCGCTATGCGCGTGTCGATTGCATCGAACAGTCGCCAGAACTGGCCGCTATCCTGGCCGAAAAGGATTTTTCAGTCGTCGGCTACGACTGGCTTTCCTACGCGGGCGTCTGCTATTACGACGCGATTGTCATGAATCCGCCGTTTTCCAACGCCGACGAGCACCTGCTCAAGGCATGGGATTTCCTCTACAGCGGCGAAATCGTTTGTCTGCTCAATGAGGAAACCATCAAGAATCCTTATACGGAGCGACGCAAACGACTGCTTGGCCTTATTGAACAACACGGAGAGACCGAAGCCCTGGGCAACAGCTTCAGCACCGCAGAACGCAAAACCGGCGTCAATGTCGCGCTGGTGTATCTCAAGAAAGAGTCCACTGACGACACGATAGATCTATGGGCGAATACTTCCGAAGAAAAACAACCCACCGAGGACATCGGACTGGATAAACAGATGCTTGCCATCCGCGACCGGCTTGGCAACATGCAGCACTACTACGACGAGGCCAACGGTCATATGCTGAAAGCGTTCCGGCATATCCGTAAAGCTGCGCTCTACATGGCAGCGAACGACATTTATGTCGGGAGTGATTACCACGAGGCCGTGCGCCTCGCGCTCGACAACGTGACGCATGCCCGCGCCGAATTCATCCGCAAGCATCGGCACGACGCCTGGCTCAGCGTCTTCAACAAGATGGAATTTCGTAAGTGGCTGGACAAGAAGCAGACGGACGAGTTCATTCGCGACATCGAGCGCAACGGCAACATCCCGTTCACAAAGGAAAATATCCGAGGCACCCTTGAAAACGTATTTGCGCAGCGCACGCGGCTCTTCGAGCAGTCGGTTGCCAATGTCTTCGACGCGCTCACCCGCTATTTCAAGGGGAATACCAATCACACCGAAGGCTGGAAAACCAACGACAATTACAAGGTGAACGAGAAGATCGTCTTCCCCTACGGCTGCAGCTTCGATGCGAAGTATTTCGGAAAGTTCGAGCGCCTCTACCACGGAGGCATGATTGACATTTATCACGATCTGGATCGCGTGCTGTGCGTGCTATCCGGCGAGGATTTCGCCCAGTGCTTCACCATCGCGGCGGCTCTTGAACGCAAGTTCGACATCCTCGGCCACAACGTCAAATCTCCGTTCCACAATGAGACCGAAAGCAGGTTCTTCGACATCCGGTTCTTCAAGAAAGGCACCGTTCACCTGAAGTTCAAGGACCGTAAACTCTGGGAAGCATTCAATGTCACCGCCTCCAAGGGCAAAGCATGGATAGGGCGGCAGACGCAGAATGCCGCCTGACCCGGATTGCCACATGCCAGTCACTTACCACCCGCCTCTGCTCGTTTCTCGCCAAAAACGCCCATCTCCGTGCTTCGTCTCTCGCAACACTACCGTGCGCGAGCGCGGCACGGCGCTGTGAAGGCGCGAGGCGTGCGCCTATCTTTCTCGCATCCGGCCTGCGCTTTAGGTGATTGCCCCCCGCCGTGTTTCTTCGTCCGGTTTTGCTTTTCCTGGTCTGTGGGCTCCACGCTTCGCCCAGGAGCATTGCATCCCTTGCTTTGCCGCCGCCCTGTGCCGTCCTGGAGGAGCGAATCCGATTTTCGCCAATCTCCTTTTGCCCCAAGAGTCCCGCTGCTTTCTCGCTCATTTACGGCGACGTAAGCGCGCGTCGCGGTCACGTCAATGACGGATTTTCCCCTCTCGCTGCGCTCGATTCCTCGCGAGCCAAAATCCTTATGACTTGCCCGCTCATCCGCGCGCTCTTTGCGCGCCGTAAGCGAGGACGCATAAGGCGGCCTCCACAAACCAAAAGGAGAAAAGACAATGGCTATCATCGGAAAATTCACCAAGGACGGCGCAGGCTACACCGGCAGCATCGAGACGCTCACCATGCGGGCGAAGCTCACGCTGGAGCCCAACACGCAGAAGAAAAGCGACAAGGCTCCGGACTTCCGGATCATCCACATCGCGGAGGGCTTCACCACCGAGATCGGCGCGGCCTGGATCAAGACCGCGAAGAAGAGCGGCGCGCAGTACATCTCGCTCTCGATTCACGACGATCCGAGCCTGACCGAGCCGCTTAACTGCCGCCTGGTGAAGACGGGCGCGGAGAACGGGCACACGCTCTACTGGGATCGCCCGGAAGAGCGCGCCGAGGCCGACAGGGCCGCGGCGTAACTCAAGCGGGGCGGCGGCAACGCCGCCCCTTTTCTTTTTTCTATCGCAATTCAAAGGAGTATTTCACATGACTGACACCGACGACTTCACGGCCAGCTACAACCGCCACCTCGAAATGCTGGCTCAAACCAACGCCCTCAACAAAGCCGTCGTCTTCGATGCGCTACAGGCGGCTGGCATCGACACCGTAACTGTCAATTTCAATGGCGAAAGCGACAGCGGCCAGATTGAGGAGGTGGTGGCTTATGCGCAGGAAGGCCCCAGGCAACTCCCCTCCACGTCCGTAAAACTACAGTCCGTGAGTTGGGGAAGCACCGAATCGATCTCCAGCGAGCGTCCCCTGGCTGAGGCAATCGAAGACCTCTGCTATGACTACCTCTCGCAGGAACACAGCGGCTGGGAAAACAACGACGGCGCCTACGGCGACTTCACCTTTCATGTCGGGGATCGGCGAATCGAACTCGGCGTGCATGTGCGGTTCAGCGATTCCGTCTATCACGGCTACACGTTCTGAGGGAGGGCATCATGGCACATCCGTATCACCACTCCCTCTCCAGCGTGAAAAAGTGGGGAGGCACCGTCGAGGACTATATCCGCATTCACGATTGGCTCGACGAATCGAAGAAAATCATCGCGGACTTCCGTCACCGCGCACTGCGGCATCATGCTGAAGGCATCTTCATGGCCGAGCGCGTCTTCGGGCCGACCGTGACGCTCTCCACCGGCCGGATCATTCCGACGCGGTGGATTGGTGAGCAGCACGTGCGCGAAGACCTGGGTTTCATCCCGTCATTTGCGGATTGGGCCAAGGCCATCCGTCCCGAAGCATGGATGGGCCGGACGCAAAAGCTCGAGCATGAACCGTCCTGAGTCACAAGTTTCTTGCAAGTTGTGTGGGCGCTCCTATACTTCACGCGACAAATCGTGAATGGAGCGTCCACACGGCAATGTTCAAGCGCCTGGCGCACCTGATCTCCGCTAATGACGCGGTCGAAAGCGCCGCTCGCCAGCCCTTTCTTCGCCCGGTAATCTCCCTTGGCCGCTGTGCAGAACTTGCAAAAATGAGCCTGCCTCTGCTGATTGAAGAGGCGTCATGGTACGCGGAGCAGCAGCTCAAATGGACCGGGCTTGCCATTGCAGGCGAGCTTGCGGCCGAAGGACTATGGACATATCAGATAAAGAAACAGCGAGAGGAAAAAATGCCGGAGCGAGCCGTATGAACGCAGAAGCAGAACGGGAAACATTACCCAGCTACAGGCATCTTGGGATTCAGCTCTCCGAGTACAGCTTCGATTGCCCACGGGGAGTCTGGCGCGCGCGCCTCATTGCGAAAGGATGGGGCAAGAACAAAAACATACTCCTTTATCTTTCCGAAATGGAGACACAAAAGAAATTCTCCATCTCACTGTTCTTCTTCACTACGAACTACCGTCCCGAGGACGGGGGATTCGATTTCAGGTCGGCAGGCAGACGCGGCGAGATTTTCGAGCTTGAAACGGATATAGGACACACCGGCAGAACGCGGCTACTCTCCGCAAAGCTCATACCGCAGTACGACGATGCCGCCCTGGCGCAACCGCAAGGCACACTTACGCCGACTTCGTAGCGCGCGTGGCGGCATCCGCCGTTTCGTTCAGCTCGACGGCACGCCCGCCGCTCTTTTCCAGCTCGCGCAGCCAGTTGGGCTTCTGGCCTTTCGCGTTCCAGACCAGATCCGGCTTTGCCGGATGCCGGTAGAGACGCCCGCCGCGGTAGGCGGCTGCACGGCGAGCCGTTTTGCCCGCAACCGATTTAAGGCTCAGGCCCACGGATGACAGCAGCGTCCTCGCCTCGGCGAGTGCGTGTTCCTTGCGCTCGCGGTCGCGCGTCTTGAGCAATTCCTGCGAGCGGGCAATCACGTCCCGCAATTCCTCATCGCTGAGTGCCGCAAGCGTTTCGTTTGTCATGCCGCCTCCCGGTCCCTTACCTTGATGGATTCGATGAACATCTCGCCTTCCTCCGCCAAATCGTCTTCGACCTCGTTGCCTTCGCGCAGGATGCTGAGCCGCTGCAGGCGGAGCATGTCGCGGAGCTTATTGCCGAGATTCCGGCCGCTTAGGACCACGACGCAATCGTCGAAGACCAGCTCCCATTTGCTGCCGCCTTCGGTTTTCCTGGCGGTGCGGAACAGCGAATAGGCAAGCAGCAGCTCGTCGCCGTCCTTCTTGATGATGACCAGCATCGCCGGATGCGTTCGCGCCTGGCGCTCGCTTTCAACGGACATGCGCGATTCGGTGTCCTCCGCAGGTTGCTGATCCTTCTGGATGATTTTGCTTACGACGCTCGCATGTTTAGCGGTCATAGTGCTGCTCCCTCTGCTGGATTACACGTTGCTGCCACAGGCCGCGCGACACTATCGCGTCATAGGCGTCCTGCATCCTGTCCCCGAAATACCGCGCGAGGCGGCGCATATCGAGGCGCTTGCGCTTCTTCGGGGCCGCGTCGGATTCGCCTTTCAGCAGCTCGGTCGCCGACATGCGCTCCGGGGATTTCTGCACGGCGTCTTTGAGCGCCTTTGCGTCCTCCGTGTAAATTTTCACGCTCTCGCGGCCGCGCGACAGCGACACATACCAGAGCGCGCGTGTCACGGCCTTGAGCGATGCTGCGCCTATCGCAACGAACACCCGGTCCACCGTCTTGCCCTGTGACGCGTGCGATGTATCGACATAGCCGTGGGCGATATGGCCGAAGTCCTTGGGGATCACGACGCCGTTGTCGAGCTTGATGTCGCCTTTCTTGGTGAAGCCTTCGACGGTAAAGATGTCGCCGTTGTTAAGGCGATGCTCCTTGTCGCCGGGGCGGCCTTCCACCTTGCCGTAGCCGTTTTCGGTGATGCGCAGGCGCTCGCCGGGCGCGACCGCGAGATTACGCGTCTCATACACGCTGAAACGTTCCGCATGGTCGAGCGGCAGCGAGGCCTGCGAGCCGTCCTGGCGCAGGATGATGACGTGGCCCATCTCCTGCTTCAAAACCATCGCGGATTCGCCCTTGGCATAGCCGCCGGACGTTCCGCGCACGCCGTTCTTGCTCTTGCGGGCTCCTGCGACCGCCTTGTGGAACTTCACGACCTGGCCCGCGCGGTAATTGCGGGCGTCGCCCTTTTGCGCTCCCGTCCAGTGCGTGTTGCGCCGCGCCTTGAAGAAACATTCATGGCCGCCGAGCCGGTTCTTCTGCTTCAGCTCGTCGCGGATGTCGGCGGTGATGTCCATGCCTTCCGCATGCGTCGGCGCAATTACCAGCGCCGTTTCGCCGTCGCCGACCGCATCCATGTAATCGTCAACCAGCATCCTGCGGCGCTGCTCGCCCGTGGCTTCGACAATCGCGCCCATTTTTTGAAGTAACTCAAAGCCTTTTTCGGCACCCTTTGCCGTGCCGGTGCTGATTGCCTCCACCGCCTTGCGGTAGTCGCTTTTCTTTTGCCTTCGGATATGGGTGAGCGTTGCGACGCTCAGGCCCGCTTCCGATTCCAGCAGCCGGAAGGCGTCGCCGCGCGCGACCGCCGAATGCTGCTTGTAATCGCCCGATAGCACGATGCGGGCGTCCAGCTCCTCCGCCAGCCGGAACACGCTGCGCGCATCCTTGCTGCTCATCAGGCCCGCTTCGTCTATCCAGAGCACCTGGCCTTTGGCGCGTTGCTGGAGCTTCTCGTCCACGAGCAGCTGGGCGACGGTCGTTGCATTCTTAAAGCCGTCCTTATAAAGGACGCTTCGGGAGGCCTGGGCCGAGGGCGCAAAGACCAAAACCTGTTGCCCGCTGTTCTCCTCGATGGCATTGACCGTCGCCTTCATCATCGTCGTTTTGCCCGTGCCCGCGGCGCCGCGTATGCCCACGACGCGGTCGCGGCTATGCAGGACGTGCAGCGCGGCGTTCAGCTGCTCGCCTTCGAGACTGCCGACCTTTTCCACGTGCTTGCCGAAGGGGTCGACTTTGCCCCTGCCCTCGCGCACAAAGCCGAGCATCTGCAATTCTTCCGTGCGCACGGCGCGCGTGGTGACGAGCATTTCGCCGAAGCGCTCGCGGCGGATGATCTCTTTGCCTTTCGCGGCCTTGTCGATCGCTTCGGGCAATACGCTGCCGACACCGTAGCGCAGCGCCTCCGCCTTCAGGCGCTTTTCCGAGGTGACGGACGCCCGCTCGAAGCAATGCTCCACCGCATAATCCATCGCCTGGCTCGCATCGATGGCGCTCGCCGCTCCGCCGCCTCCGCCCGGCTTGCCACCCATCGCCGTAGCCAGCGCAACGCGCTCCTCATGCGTGAGCCATTCGTTCCATTCGCGGCGCAGCTGCGGCTTGCTCTTGCCCTTTTTCTTGCCCTCGCGGTTGCGGTAGCCGATGCTGTGCTTGCCTTCGCCGGTCGTGACGCCAAGCCGCGCTGCTTCCTTCTCAATCTCGTTGCGCCTGCGCGAGAATTTGTCGATGACCGACTGCGGCACGCCCGCCAGCTCGAAACTCAGGCCCGCCCGCTCCGTGGCATAGCCCAGAGCGTTCAGCTTGTGCGCGAGGCGCGCGTCAAAGGCCGCCTCGTAATAGGGCGCG
>Ga0335072_10002984_pt1 | contig 25801 bp, 25 predicted proteins | sample Lox_Sample_21_FD_206725 | JGI IMG/M metagenome (GOLD analysis project Ga0335072, IMG submission 206725) | Soil microbial communities from Loxahatchee National Wildlife Refuge, Florida, United States - Lox_Sample_2.1 | ecosystem: Environmental > Terrestrial > Soil > Wetlands | place: USA...
GAAGGCAACGGCGGCGTGCTTGGTCACCGCGTACGGCGCCGAGCCGAGCTGGGTAAGCAACCCCGCGGCCGAGGCTGTCACGACGAGGTAGCCCTCGCCGCGGGCAAGCATCCCCGGCAGGAGAGCACGCGCGACGTACACGTGGCTGTGCACGTTGATGGCCCAGATCTTCGACCACGCGTCGTCGGATGCTTCCTCGCCGCCCGCGACGATGATCCCGGCGTTGGAGAAGAACAGCCCGACCGGGCCGAACGCTTCCTCCGCTCGCGCCACCAGGGCCTGGACGTCAGCCTCCCGCGTCATGTCAGCTGTCACCGCAACGGCGCGGCCGCCGGCCGAATCGATCTCGGCGGCCACCTTCGCGGCACCCTCGCCGTCAATGTCGCAGACCACGACACCGGCCGCGCCCCGGGACGCGAGCCCCAGCGTCAGCGCCCTGCCCGCACCGCTGGCTGCGCCCGTGACGACCGCTACCTTGCCGGTAATCTCCATGCTCAGCCTCTCTCCTGGGCCCGGACAGCCGCATCGGCCCACGCCCTGAGGTCAGGATCGGACTCGATGAGCGCGGCGTACTTCTTCCGGGCTTCCTCGCGCTTAGCCGGAATGTACTCGGTCGGCCACAGACCCGGATGGGGCTCATATCCTTTCAGCACGTTCCGGGCCACGGTGACCTTGTGCACCTCGTCGACGCCGTCCGCGATCGACATGGTCGGCGCAGCCGCGTACATCGCTTGCAGCGGCGTCAGGTTCGTCGTGCCGAGGGAGCCCATGATGTGCAGGGCCCGGTAGGAGACTTCGCGCAGGACCTTGCCCATGGTGTACTTGCAGGCCGCGATCTGCGTCCGCGCGGCCTGCGTGCTGGAGTTGTCGATCGTCCACGCCGTCCACAGCACGAGCAGCCGCAGCATGTTGATCTCGGCATAGGAGTCGGCGATCGCCTCGGCGACCATCTGGTGGTCTGCGATGACCTTGCCGTGCGATTCGCGCGACAGGGCCCGCTCGCACATCATGTCGAAGGCGAGCTTCACCTGCGCGACAGTGCGCATCGCGTGGTGGATCCGCCCGCCGCCGAGCCGCCGCTGTGCGAGCACCCTCGCGCCGTCCTCCGGGCCCAGAAGATTACCGGCCGGAACGCGGACATTGTTGTAGCGGATATGGTTGTGCAGCGGCGGAAAGCCCAGGATCTCCACGCCGGGCGTCTCCCGCGGCACGATGAACATGCCGTTCGTGCACATCACGATGATGATGTCGGCCCGTGCCCCGGCGCTGGTGAACCACTTCTCGCCGTTGATGACCCACTCGTCGCCGTCGCGGACGGCAGCGGTCTTGAACAGGTTCGGATCAGACCCGCCCTGCGGCTCGGTCATCGAGTAGGCCGAGAACATCTCCTGCTCCATCAGCGGGTACAGCCACCTGCGCTTCTGCTCCGGCGTGCCGTACGCAGCGAGGATCTCCATGTTGCCGGTGTCCGGCGCAGCGGTCCCGAAGACCACCGGCGCCGACCGGTACCGGCCCAGAATCTCGTTCAGCAGTGCCAGCTTGAGCTGTCCGAAGCCGGGGCCGCCGAGCTCCTTGTCGAGGAACAGCGCCCAGAGTCCGTGATCCTTGACCTGCTGCTTGAGCGGATCAGCCAGCATCTTGGCCTTCGGATCGCGCGAGTACGCGGCGCCCGGGAACACCAGGTCGAGTGGCTCGACCTCGTTCCGGCAGAAGTCAGCGACCCAGTCCAGCTGCTCCTGGAACTTCGGCTCGGTTGAGAAATCCCACGCCACGGCAGCCTCCCGGGTCAGCGACGGCACGGAGTGAGGGGCGCGCCGCACGAGTAATAGAACCCGATTCTAGAAGGGCGCGCAGTTCGGGGCTAGCGCCAGCCGTGCCACTTCCCGTGGCCGCGGACCTCGGCTTTCAGCCGCTCCGCGTACTGGTCGGCCGGGTGCCCAAGCCGCGGAGGCTCGGACGCCGGTGCGGGCCCCGCCGCCGGATCTCCGGAGCTCCCCTCCTGGCCCCGGAGTTCCTCGCGAACTGTCTTCACCCAGAAATACGCGCCGCAGATCGCGAACAGCGGCCACTCGAACGTGTACGCCCAGCTGAGCTCGTTACCGGACTCAGCGCGGTGCAACTGCCAGTCACCGAGCCACAGCATGCCAGCGAACGCGAGCACCGCGAACGCGTGCCAGGCCAGCCAGCGCGGCCGCAGCAGCACCAGCCAGCCCGGCCCGGCGCGTCGTGCCGTGCGATCGGCCGCGTGTCCTGCTGTCACAGCCACCCTCGCGGCAGCAGCGCAGTCACCGCGATCACTGCGAAGAGCAGCGTCAGGTACGCGATCGACAAGTGGAACAGCCGCATCGGCGCCGTCGCGATCCCGGCTCTGATGCGTGCGCGGAGCCGGTGTGCCTCAAGGAGGAACCAGCCGCCCAGCACGGCGGCGCTCACGCCGTAGGCCAGGCCCGCGTAGGGCACGAGCACGAGTGTGGCCGCCACCATCAGGTAGGAGTAGACAAGGATCTTCCGAGCGACCGTCGCGGCGCTGGCCACCACAGGCAGCATTGGCACTTTCGCGGCCGCATAGTCGTCGCGGAACTTCATGGCCAGCGCCCAGAAGTGCGGTGGCGTCCAGAAGAAAATGACGCCGAACAGCACGATCGCCGGCCAGCTGACCGTGCCGGTGACTGCGGCCCACCCGACGAGCACCGGGAAGCAGCCGGCGGCGCCGCCGATCACGATGTTCGACGCCGTGCGCCGCTTGAGCACCATCGTGTAGACGAACACGTAGAACACGATCGCGCCGTCGGCGAGGATCGCGGACAGCCAGTTCGCCAGCAGCCCGAGCAGAACTGTCGAGGCCGCGCCGAGCACGATCCCGGACGCGAGCGCCTCCCCCGGCCGCACCGCGGCGACAGGGCCCTTAGCTGCCGCAGTACCGTTCGCCATCGCCGGGGCGTCAGCCGCTGCCGTGCGCTTGGCCACCAGCGGCCGGCCCGACGTGCGCTTCATGACCGCGTCAATGTCGCGGTCCAGATAGCAGTTCAGCGTATTCGCGCTGCCCGCCGCGAGTGCGCCTCCGGCGAGAGTCACCGCAATGAGCCGTAGCGACGGCAGGCCGTGCTGAGCCAGCAACATCGTCGGCAATGTCGTCACGAGCAGCAGCTCGACGATCCGCGGCTTGGTCAGCAGGAACAGCGCTCGTGCCAGGACCCGCAGCGAACGCCGGCTGCCGGGCCCGGGCAGCACGCCCCGGTCACTGTGACCAGCCAGCGTCCCGAGTGTCACTCCGGTGCCTCCGGCGTGCCCGTGTCGGCGTCCTTGTCAGCGTCCTCGTCGGCGCCCTGGTCAGACTCCGTGGCTCCGGTCTGCCAGCCCTGGCCAACCTGCGGAGCTCGCGGCTGCGCCTCCCCCGGCTGCGCGTCCCCCGGCTGCGCGTCGCCAGGCTGCGCGTCCCCGGGCTGCGCGTCCGTCGGCTTGGCGTCGCCCGAGTCCCTCTCAGCCGGCGCGAGGTCCTCCGGGTTGGTACTGGCAACTAGGTGCGCGCCGGCCGGCTCGTGGTGCGACTCCGTGGTGCCGCCACCCGGAGCCAGGCTGAGGCCACCCGCCACCGACGCGGCCTGCGCGACGTCCGGCGCCGGTGCCGCGGACGATGCGACCGACACGCGGCGGGCGGGCACCCGGCGATGCGGCCGGGAGAACAGCAGGTACAGGATCAGCGTGACCACGGCGAACAGCACCAGGGGGAACGCATAGGTCAAGTTGTACCCGTGCGGGGTATTGTCCGGGTTGATCGCCGCGAGGATCAGTCCAGGCACTGCGGCCTCCTGCTCTCCGTCATATGCTGCTCACCTGATAGCCGTCCGGGACGGCCAGCCGTGCCGGCGCGGCGTTAGCAGGCCGTCGAGCCCGGCCGGCGAGTCCGCGGAATCCTCGTTCGCGAGCCACTCCATCATCAATGCCACCGCGGCGATGATCATCGGGGGCAAGATGCCCATCCACCAGACTGCGCCGGCCAGCTGCTGGTCATCGAGGACGCTCATCACATGGTGCGCGGAGTTGGCGTACACGGGGTACAGCACCCCGGAGCCGAAGACGAGCATCATGCCGTAGACCGTCGACGCCGCCACGGTGCCGGCGACCAGCGCAAACCTCCGCAGCGCCGGCACCTGCTGCCGGAACGGCCGCGACGAGACCAGCTGCAGCCAGAACACTGCGCCTGCCGCAAGGTAGCTCACGTGCTCGATCAAGGCGAGCCCGGCACTCGACTGTGCGTGGTCGAACAGCGCCGGCACCTGCCAGACCAGCCACACCACGTTCGCTGCGACCACCATCAGCACCGGGTGCGCGACCAACCACCGCGGGAGCGTTCCCCGCCGCACCGGCCGCCCCGACCAGGCTGCCGTCAGGGCGTCCCACGGACCGCCGACCACGGCCAGGCCCGGCCCGACGACGGCGAGCAGCAGCGTCTGCAGTGCGCGCACCCAGATGTAGCGGTCAGCCAGGTAGCCCACTGGCGACACCAGCGCGACCAGCACCAGCAGCAAGCCCAGCTGGTACAGCACCGCCTCGCGGCGCCGCTCCCGTAGCCAGTCCGCGCCCCCGGTCCACCCCCGCAGGCGCCACAGACCGGTCAGATGTACGCCGGCGAGCACCAGGTAACCGGCCAGGACCGGCCAGCTAGCGGACCAGTGCTGAGCTACTGGCGTCACGACGCTGCCTCGTTTCCGACGTTCTAATGGACCACGTAGAACAAGATCCACGCGACGATCGCGACGACCGCCAGGTAGTTCCAGGTCAGGGTGAACGCGCTGAGCGAGGCCTGGAAGCGCTGCACCGCAAACGCCTCGGCGTAGGTCGGCGGCTGCTCGACGAACGAGATCTGCGGGATCGCCCGGCAGCGCATGATCAGGATCTCCAGCCACACCATGGCGCAGAACGCGATCACGAGAAACATCGGGTTGTAACCGACGAACACGCTCGCGAACCCGCTCGCGCCGGGCCAGAACGAGAGGTCGGCCAGCTGCCAGATCTGCACCGCGACCGCCGCCAGGCCCAGCAGCAGCGAGATCGTGGCGCCCGCCAGCCAGGCGGACTTGTTCCCCCGCTTGATGGCTTGCAGGACCGCGGTCTGCAGCAGGGCACTGACGACGACCAGCGCGAGGATGGTGACGCCGATCGCGATTTTCGGGTGCGTCTGCGCCGTGTACCAGAGGTGGTGGCTGTTCAGCGAGCGCAGGTAGAAGAACGCGAAGATGAACGCGCCGAACAGGAAGGTCAGCGCCCCGAGCGCCAGCCGGACCCCGGTCCACGAGGCATTCAGCGCCGACTCGTGGTAGAAGAGCGCCTCCTCCTCGGCCCCGCTCAGCCCGCCCGGCTCCGCAGTTGTCTCTGCCATCGCTCACGCCTCCGCTTCGACTGGCGCTGCCTGCGCGATCGCCGCGCTGAGTACTCCGGCCGGCGGATTCAGGTCGGCGACCGGCTGAGCGTCCTTCACGCCGTAGTTATAGGGGCCGGTCAGGATGACCGGGACCTTCTCGAAGTTGCCTGGCGGCGGCGGTGAGGGAACCTGCCACTCCAGCCCGAGCGACTGCCACGGGTTGCCGACCTCGCGCTCGCGGACGAAGACGGTCGACCAGACGAAGTTGATCACGAAGAGCAAAATCGAGCCCCCGAGAAGAAACGAGGAGATCGACACCCAGTCGTTGATGCCGGTGAGGTTCGTGGCGTACTCGAAGACCCGGCGCGGCTGGCCGGCCATCCCGACGGCGAAGAGCGGCAGGAAGGTGGAATTGAAGAAGATGAACATGGTCCAGAACTGCCACTTGCCGAGTTTCTCGTTGAGCTTGATACCCATCATCTTCGGCAGCCAGTAGTAGACGCCGCCCATGAAGGCAAAGATCAGCCCGCCCATGATCGTGTAATGGAAGTGCGCCATCACGAAGAAGCTGCCGTGCTCGGTTGTGTCGGCGGGCACGTCGGAGAGGAAGACGCCGGACACTCCGCCGACGAGGAAGTTGAAGTACATCCCGAGCGCGAACAGCATGGGCACGCTGAAGCGGATTTTCGCTTTCCAGAACGTCCCGAGCGCGACCAGGTAGATGAAACCGGTCGGAATCGAGATGAGCTCGGTGGTGAGCATGAACAACGGGCGCATGTCCGGGTTGATGCCGCTGTCGAACAAGTGGTGCTGCCAGACGAAGAAGCTCAGGAGCGACACGCCGATCATGCCGGCGGCGGCGACCTTGTACGCGAACAGCGGCTTGCGGCAGAACACCGGGATGATCTCCGACACGATGCCGAAGCCCGGCAGCGCCAGGATGTACACCTCTGGATGGCCGAAGAACCAGAAAAGGTTCTGGTACAGGTAACTGCTGCCGCCGAGTGAGTCCTCAAAGAACGCTGTCTGCGCAGTGCGGTCCATCAGCAGCATGTACATGCCGCCGACGAGAACCGGTGCGGCCAGCACCATCAGGAACGCCGTTGACAGCATCGCCCAGATGAAGGCAGGCAGCCGGCTCCAGCGCATGCCTGGCGCCCGGTAGCAGATGATCGTCACGATGATGTTGAATCCGGCCAGGATCAGCGAGATCCCCATCAGGCCGAAGGCCACCGCGTACGAGTCCGCCCCGACGGTGGCCTGAATGGACAGCGGCGCGTAACCGGTCCAGCCGAACGGGAAGCCGCCGAGCATCAGGCCAGACAGCAGAATCAGGAACGCCATCGGCGTCAGCCAGAACGACAGTGCCTCGATCCGCGGGAACGCGACCCGCTTCGAGCCGATCATCAGCGGCACCAGGTAGTTGCCGAACGGGCCGAGGATGACCGAGCTCATCAGCATCATCATCATGGTGCCGTGCTCGCCGACGAGTTCCACGTACACCTGCGAGGTGAAGACGTGATCCGTCGGCGACAGCAGCTCTGTCCTGATCGCCATCGCGAACAGGCCGGCCGTGCAGAAGTAGATCAGCATGCCGACCAGGTACTGGATGCCGACGACCTTGTGGTCGAGCGAGTACCGGAAGTACCGCGCCAGACCGGAGGTCTCGTGCTCGGGCACACCGGTCGACACCGGGGCCGGGCGGCCCGCCATCTGGCGGAACACGTCGTTGAAGACACCGAGCCCGGCGAGCCACCCGATGATCGCCAGCAGGTAGCCGAGGACGATCGGCCAGTCGCTCGAGTCGGACAGCACGATGTTCGGGTAGAGGCTCGGCCCCGATCCCGCCAGGTAGTTGCCCAGCAGATGCCCGAGCAGGTAGCCGACCACCGCACCGCCCGCTGCCGTGTGGATAGCGGGCCTGCGCCACCAGGCGCGCTTGCCTTCGGGCGCTACCGGCTCACCCCCGCCCGCACCCTGAGCCCGTTCCGGTTGTGTCTCGATGGACATCCGGTCACCTCTTCATCGCTGCGTATTCGTGGCTGCACGGACTGCACGAGCCCTGGTCACGGCTGGACCGGGTCCTGGGGCGGGTAGTAGTAACCGTTGGCGCCGGCGATGCCTGCCTTAGCCATCGCCTTGTTGATCTGCGGAACGACCGTCGGGTCGTAGCTGGTCGCGTAGGGCGGCAGTATCTTCGTGATCGACGCCAGCTGCGCCTCGGTCTTCGTGGCCCACGCCCGGAAGGCCGCGACCGAGACGACCTTGCCGAAGTTGAACATGGCGCCATGCCAGAGACCGCACAGCTCGGCGCACCGGACGGTGACCGTGCCGGTCTGCTCGGCAGTTGTGTACGCGACGTTGTTGACGCCCGGGTTCGCGTCGGCTTTCACCCCGAGCTGGTACGCCCAGAAGCTGTGGATGACATCAAGCGAGGTGACGTTGAACTGAATGGGCTCACCGACTGGCAGCATGAGCGCGGTGGTCTCGAAGCCGCCGAACTGCGGGTAGCGGTAAGTGAACCGCCACTGCTGCGCGATGACCTGCACCTGCAGCGGCGTGCCGCCGCTCGGCTTCCAGATCGGGCTCGGGCCTTCCCCTCCGCCCGCTCCGGCGAACCCTGGCGCTACCAGCTCATAGGTGCCGAAGCCTGCGAGGAACAGCACGATGACCGACGTGACGGTGATCCAGGTGGTCTGGATCCGGGCGTTACCGTGGATCGGCGGTCCGTCCTCCTCGTCGTCGTCGCGACGCCGCCAGACGATCAGCGCGTAGATCCCGAAGACCAGGACGAACGCCATGATCGGCGCGGCGATCACGGACATGACCTTGATATCGAACTGCTGGCTGGCGGCAGAATTGGACATCCGCCCCGGCGGCATATGCGGCCCGTAGACGACCCAGAGCAGCACGTCAGCGATCACCGCGACGGGCAGCCAGATGAGAAATATCCGCAGCCCGTGGTTGGGCTCGGCGGCGCCCGGCGCCGGCCTGTCATCCGCGACTGATGCAGCCATCAGGACACCACCTCCATGTATCCCGTCATGAAGCCGATCGTCTGCATGGGGCCGCCGAAGCCGTCGATGAAGCCACCGCCACACGGGATCCGGCACTGCCAGAAGTACTGACCCGTCCCTTTGGGCGTCATGAAGCTGAATGTCATCGTCTCGTGCGGGCCCGAGGTGCAGGGTGACGTCCCGCACAGCGTCGCCGTGAGTCCCGGCGAGCCCATGGGCACGTTGAGGTTGATCCCGGGGATCGAGAACGTGTGTCCCACAGTGCAGCCGGACCAGGAGTTCAGCTGCTTCACCGGCTTGCCGTCCACGTCCTCGGTGCCGCCGATCGTCCCGGTGACCTTGCCGAAGTACGGGTTCCGCAGCGGCGTGCAGCCGTCATAGCCGTAGATCGTCATATCGACCTTCGTGCCGGCGGGCACCCGGAAGATAGTGGTGTGCAGCCACTTGCCCGTCTTCGGATCCTGGATGAAGTACGACACCCAGTCCGGATGCGAGCTGACAGTGTTCTGCGGGTCTTCCTGCAGGACGACGTGGACGGTGGCACCAGCGTCCGGCGTCACGCCGGAAGCGAAGTCCACCAGCTGCGGGCTGAACAGGAAGTAGTGAACGACGACGAAAACCGCGACCGCTGCGACAGCTAGGAACGCCACCACAAGGGTAACGACTCGGGCCGGCAGCGACACCGGCCATCACCTCGCTTCTTGCGCCTATCGGCTGAATTGCCACGCCGGGCCGACTGGCTGACCCTGGCAGGGCCCGCCGTGAACGAGTCTGATCTTGCGATCAGCCGTTCAGCGCAGGCAAGGATTGAAGCGCTCTATGACGAAATTGTCATAGTTGACCAGCAATAACGTGCGGTCGTTAGATTCTGTGCAGTACAGGCAGATGTGCCGCTTGCGCGCGAAGGGGCGACCCAAATCCGCCAGTGCCGCTTGACCTAACCGCCAGACGAGAGTAGACGACTGCTGTTCCACTCCGAAGTCATGCCAGATCAAGGGACCGCACGCCATGACAGTCCGTCAGGCCGACGAGCAGCGGCACCGCATCCTGGTCGTGGACGACGAGCCGTACATCCGGGACGTGATCTCCCGCGCGCTGACGGCAGTCGGGTATCAGATTGACTGCGCGCAGGACGGCGCTGCTGGCCTGCGCCAGGCCCTCACCGGTGATTACCAGCTCGTCATCCTTGACCTGGTGATGCCGGCCGCCGACGGTCGCGAGGTACTCGTCGAGCTTGGCCGCGGCCGGCCGGACCAGCCCGTCCTCGTGCTGTCCTGCCTGTCCGACGTGATGACCAAGGTCCGGTGCCTCGATTCCGGTGCGAAGGACTACCTGACCAAGCCGTTCTCGCTGGACGAGCTCCTCGCCCGGGTGCGGGTGCAGCTACGCGGCGAGCCGGGAGAGCTCCACGGCGTGCGGCACGCCCCCGAGCACCCGCCGCCCGCTGAGGTCATCCGGGCGGGTCATCTGGTGCTGGACCTCGGGCGGATGCAAGCCGATGCCGGACCGGGGCCGGTGTCGGTCACCCGCCTGGAGATGATGCTCCTGCGAGAGCTCATCGAGCACAGCGGTGAGTCCGTGACGAAAGGCTCACTGCTCGCCACAGTCTGGGGGATCGATTTCGACCCGGGCTCGAACGTGGTCGACGTCTGCGTCCGCAGGCTGCGCTCGAAGCTCGGGTTCGATCTCATCGAAACGGTGCGTGGTGCAGGGTACCGGCTGGCGTCCTGACACCCTCATCCCGACGCGCTGGCGGTCCTGGACCGGCTGGCTCGATGTCACCTGGATCGTCCTGTGGGTTCTCGGCCTGGCCGGGATCGTGTTCGGGCACTGGGAGACGATCCCGTTCCATCTCATCTGGCTGACCTTCGCGCTCATCTACAGCTTCCGGATCCGGACCACCCGGCCGACCGTGCTGGTGCTCGCCGCCATGCTCGTCACCACGCTCGCCGCGATCTGGCTCACGCTCCTGCGGGGTGCCGAGCCCGCCGACGAGCTGACCGAGGTGCCGCTCATGGCGGCGATGTTCTGGATCATGGTCTGGCACGGCCGCAGGCGTCTTGCCGCCAATGCCGAGCGTGTCGCGGTCAGCGAGGAGAACGAGCGGCTACTCGCTACCCAGCGGCGGTTCCTCCAGGATGCCTCGCATCAGCTCAGGACGCCGATCACGATCGCGCTCGGCCACTCCGAGCTACTGGCCCGGAACCTCGCGGCCGAACAGGACAAGCGCGATATCGCCGTGATCGTCGGCGAGCTCAACCGGCTGCGTACGCTCAGTGAGCGACTGCTGCTGATCGCTGCCTCGGCCAGCCCGGAGTTTCTTCAGTCGGAGCACGTCGACCTGGACGAGTTCATCGCGGAGACACTCTGGCGCTGGCAGCCGACCGCCAGCCGGCACTGGCAGCTCGGCCAGCTCGACGAGGCGACTGCGATGGCCGACCGCGAGCGGCTCGGGCTCGCGCTGGACGCGCTGCTGGAGAATGCCGTCCAGCACACCGGCGTGGACGACCTGATCCGGCTCACAGTTATCAGGGACGACAAGGCCGGCCTGGTCAGCCTGATGGTGCAGGACACCGGCCTCGGTATCGAGGCAGGCGAGCTCGAACACGTCTTCCAGCGCTTTGCCACCGGTCAGCGGCCGGCCGGCGGGCATCGCGGCACCGGCCTTGGCCTTGCTCTCGTCCGTGCCGTCGCCGAAGGTCACGGAGGTCAGGTACGCGCGCAGAGCACGCCCGGCCTCGGCAGCCGGTTCGAGTTGCTGCTCCCCGTCGCAAGCACTCCGCGGCCAGGCGACAGGCAGCTGGTACTGCCGGCCATCACCGACACCGGAACACGAATCGGGGCTGACTGACAGGTGTCCTCCACCCTTTCCCGCAGGCCGTCTAAGCTTCCGGCGCGCCCGAGCGGCTGGCCCACCCGGCGGATGCCGCGCTGGGTCCTGGCGGCTCTGACGGCCTTCCTGGTCGCGGGCGTCGCAGTCGCGCTGGTGCACAAGCCGACAACGGCCGAGCGAGCGAGCGACCTGCGCGGGTTTCTGCAGGAGGTCGACTCCGACATCTCGTCGTGCGCGGCTGGGGTCGGCGAGTCGCTGACCGCCCTGCACGCCGTCGAGGCGGAGCACTTCAGCAGCGCCACCGACGTCTCTGACGGCATCAGCGTGGCGGACCAGGGTGCGGCGAACTGCGCGCCCGCGAACAACGAGCAGATTGATGACCTCGAGACCTATCAGGTGCCGGAGTCGCTGGACAGCTTCGGTCTCGCGGGCTCGGTCACGAGCCTGGTGGCCTGGGCTGCCCCAGATGCCGAGCGAGTGCAAAGCGATGTGGCGCAGGTGCTTGCGGCATCGACGCCGGCGGCGCGCACCCAGGCTCAGGCGACGCTGACGGCCGCGCTCCGCGCGCTCAACCGGCAGCGTGCTGTCGCCGACCGTCCGGTGCGTGCCGCCATCACGGCGCTGCGGGTGCACGCTGCTCCACCCCGGCTGCCGGGCTGACGGGAGCGCCAGTGACGTATCTCGCGCAGCACTGGTCGTTCGACCCGTTCGCGATCATCGCCATCGTGGTCGTGATCTGGCACGAGATCGGGCTGGCCCGCCTCGCCCGCCAGTCAGAGCCGGAGCGCACCCGGCAGCGCCGCCGACGCTCGCTGATGTTCTACGCCGGTCTGGTGGTAGTGCTCCTGGCCGTCGAGTCGCCGGTGAATTACTGGTCGTATCGCTACTTTTTCGTCCACATGATTCAGCATCTCCTGCTGATGTTCGCGGCGCCGACGCTGATCGTGGCCGGAGCGCCCTGGCAGCCGTTGCTCCGTGCAATCCCCGGCTGGTCGCCGACGCTGCGGGGCGCGGGCAGTTTCCTGCTGCGGCCGTGGGTCGACGTGACGCTTTTCAGCGTCGTCATGATCTTCTGGCACCTGCCCTGGCCGCTGGACCTGGCCGAGCGCAACCAGGCAGTACACCTCTGGCTGATGGACGCGAGTTTCCTCGTCGTCGGCGTGCTGTTCTGGCTGCAGTTCCTCCCGTCGCCGCCGTTTCGGATCAAGATGTCGACAGTCGGGCAGGCCGCCGCACTGGTGCTCACGAACAGCGTGATGTGGGTGCTGGCGATGGCGATGGGGTTCCTCACCAGCACGTCCTGGTACGCGGTCTATAACCACGTCCCGGGCGTGCTGCTCCCGGCCTTCGCCGATCAGCAGATCGGCGCCGGCATCCTGTGGATCTGCGGTGACTTCTGGGCAGTGCCGACGATGACGTTCGTCATCCGCAGGCTGTTGTCCGAGGACGGCAGCATCGGCGCCGCGGTGGACCGGGTACTCGGCCGCGGTTCCGACCGGTACAACTGGGCCAACCGCGGTTAGGTCACCGGGGTTGCGGCGGGCGCGCTGGCGTGCTGCACTCAGAACGGCTTGTCGAGAACGGCCTTAACAAGCAGGCACTTTGGGCGATAGCATCCCACCTGCCGTTCTCGCCCGAGTTGACTGAGCGGCATGACGGCTTAGAGTGAACGACGTATGCCAATTGTCCCGGTAGGAGGTACCGATGGGCCCAACGCTCGGACAGCGCTTGCGCGCGCTACGGATCGAGCGGGGCCTCAGTCAGGCAGACCTGGCCGGGGATCTGGTATCGGCCAGTTACGTGTCCCTGATTGAGTCCGACCGACGGTCTCCCGAGCACGAGGTCCTGGACGGCCTGGCCCGTCGGCTCGGCTGCTCGGCGTTGTTCCTGGAGTCCGGCGTCGCGCCGGAGGAGCTCAGCGAGCAGCGGCTGCGGCTGCAGTTCGCCGAGATCGCCCTCACCAATGGATCGCTCCACGAAGCCCGGGACCAGTTCGCCGAGCTCGCGCACGTCACGACAGGCGAGATCCGGCATGAGGCGACCTGGGGGCTAGCCCGGACCGAGGAAGCGCTCGGGAATCTCCACGAGGCGCTGACGCACCTGGACGGGCTCCGTCAGGCAGCCCAGGCGGGCGAGCCCGGAGCCCCCGGACTGCTCAGGCTCAGCAATGACCGCTGCCGCATCTACCGCCTGGCCGGAGACGCCGCCCGCAGCATCGAGGTCGGCGAGGCCGCCCTTCAGCAGATCCGCGATCTCGGCCTGGACGGCAGCGAGGATGAGATCCGGCTGGCGAGCTCGCTCGTCGGAAGCTACTGGGCCCGCGGCGACATGTTCTCTGCGCAGCACCTGGCCAGCCAGGTGATCGAGCGGGCGGAGAACCTCGGCTCGCGTGAGGCGCAGGGAAACGCCTACTGGAACGCCGCGGCTGTCGCCGCGGCGCGTGGCCAGGTTTCGCTGGCACTCGAGCTCGCCACGAAAACGCTCGCGCTGCTTTCCGAGAGTGCGCCGGCCCGCACACTGGCCGGCATGCGCGTCACCTACGCGTGGCTCCTGCTGCGGTGCGAGCCGCCGCAACTCGACGAAGCGGAAGCGCTGCTGACTCGCGCGCACGCGGTACTGACTGATCTTGCCTTCGGCCCGTACCTCGCGAGCTGCGAGACGGAGATGGCGCGCTGTGCACTGCTCCGGGGTGACTACGACGAGGCGATGCGGCTGGCGGCCGACGCATCGGGCCGCGGCACGGGAAACATGGCCGAGTCTGCGCACGCGCGTGTCGTCAGCGGGCTGGCCCTCACCATGGCCGGCCGGGCTGACGAGGGCGTCGCCGTCATCCTCGAAGCGGCGGATCAGCTCACAACGCTCGGCACGCAGCTGGACGCGGCGCGAGCCTGGCGCGAACTGGCCGAGGCACTCCTGCAGCTGGGCAGGCCCGAGCAGGCCATCGACGCGTTCCGGCGGGCGGCTGACTACGCCGGAGCGCGGCCCGCCACGATCAGCCTCGCCACCGCCAGCCCCCTACCGGTTGCTGACTAGGCCGTTCCTGACGGGCCCCGCGCGCAGGCTGCGAACGAGGAAGTCCGTCGCCCGCACGCGCACGTCGGCCAGATTCTGCGGCCGAACGTACCGGTGGCCCTCGTCCTCGTAGATCGTCAGCTCGCACTGGCCGCCAGCGTCCTGCAGCGCTTGTGCGAGCGCGACAGCCTGGCCGACGGGCACCTGCGCGTCCTGCCGGCCGTGAAACAGCCGCACCGGAACCCGGATGTCTGCTGCCCGCGCCAGCGGCGAAGCCGCCTCAAGTCGGACGGCATCTCTGCGGGGGTCTCCGATCCTGGCGGCCGTCACGGCGCCGTTCCCGCGTGACTTCAGGGCGGTGACGTAACGCACCAGGTCAGTGGGCGCGGATGCCGCGCCCACGCCCGCCAGCGGGACCTCCGACTGGGTCGCGAGCATGAGAGCCGCGTACCCGCCGTAGCCGTATCCGATGGCGCCGATGCGCTGCTCGTCGATCAGCCCGGCCACGGCGTCGCAGCGCAGCGTGTCCACGAGGTCCGACTGCATGGCCAGCGACCACTGCCGGTCGCCGGCGTCCCGGAAGCGTTTTCCGAAGCCAAGCGAGCCGCGGTAGTTCACCTGGACGCAGCACAGGCCGGCCACCCCGAGCGCCTGGGACCAGGGATCAAGAGTCACCAGATCGCGGGCCCATGGTCCGTCGTGGATCGCCAGCACGACTGGCCACGGCGGCGGCCCGTCGGGCCGGGTGATGAACGCAGTAAGCAGCAGACCGTCCCTGGCCCGGAACTCGATCGCCTCCCGTGGCTGCATCCGCGTCCGGGCGAACCCGCTGAACCGAGCCAGCGGCTTGCTCACGTCCTGGCTGTCGCGGCCGATCGTGACGAAAGCAGGGCCGCCGACCGGGGCCGACACCTCGGCCAGGCAGTGGGTGCGGTTCCGGCCGACAATCGTCGCGGGCCCGTCAGCGACGTCGCGCAGGCGGGCCAGATCCGCAGCCGCCGCGCCGGTCAGCGCGCGCTGCGGAGTGACGGGATCCGTCGTGGTCACCAACTCGGGCCCGGTGCCGTCGGGCGACATGAGCACCGAGACGATGTCGAATCGGTCGTCGGCGCTCAGCAACCGCGGCACCCAGTCTGGTCCCGACATCGCGACGAGCGCGATCGTGTCGCGCCCGGCCGAGCTCAGCGCGAACAGGGTCCGGCCATCGGCGGAGAAGGCCAGGGGCCTTGACAAGCTCGCGTCGCACTCTGACAGCGTAAGGACGCGCGACCACGAGACATCCCCGAGCGGCGTGTGCCACCACTCACAGCCGTCACTGGCGGGATGAACCGCGATCGCCTGGGTAGCGCTCGCGAGCCAGCCGGTGGCGGGCCTGCCCGGCGACTCCCACTCGGCAAGGACGGAACCGCCGGGTGTGACGGCCTGCAGACGAAAGCTGCTGGTGGACGGATGGCGCACGCCGATGAGAATGGCCGGCTTGCCGACCTCCGCCTGCCCGGCGTACTGCGCGTCCGCGCCCAGACCTGGCGTCAGCCGGGTCAGCGTGCGGGCCTGGAGATCCAGCCAGGCCACGACGCGTTGGTCCGCGCCCGGCAGCTGCAGCACAAGCACCAGGCCATCGCCGCCGGTGCCCCAGCAGTAGTCCAGCAACCGCCAGGGCCGCAGATCGGACGTGAGCTGCATCGGCGACTCGCCGGTTCCGATCCACACATTGGCGGCACCGTCGTACCAGCGGACGGCCGCGAACCCGTCACCCGCGGGGGCAAGTCTCGGTCGGGTCCAGTCTGGCCGTTCCGGGACGACGTATTCGGTGGTGGCCATCCTCACCCTGATCGCAGGGCCGCCGGCGACACGGAGCCAGCGACCGGTTCTTATGCCGCCGCTAGGGACGTTATCGGGCAACTTCCCCAGGAGTCAAGGCCAGCCTTGACTGATCCACTTATGCCTGACTCCGGTGTGTAGTGCAATGTAAGAGCAGTTTTGACTCTGTTTCATGACTGCGAAGCCGAGGCGGCATATCGCCGCCTCCGACACCAGATGGGTGGAGAATCACATGACCAGCATCCGCATCGCCATCGCGACCCTTCTCGCCGTCGGCGCCCTGCTCGCAGGCGGGGCCGCGGTCCAGCACAACGCCTCTGCCGCGACCAGCCACCAGACCGTGGTCGCCAGCGGAGGCCCCGTGCTGTGCTGCGACTGAGGGCCGCCGGAAGAGTACGACTGCACTGCCGCGGGACTGGCCCGGTTCACCGACCGGGCCGTCCGGGCAGTCAGCGCGCCTAGCAGCCGGGAAGCGCGACGGTCCAGGCGTTGTTACGGCCGGTATGGAAGTTGAGATCTGGTCCGACGTCGTCTGCCCGTGGTGTTACCTGGGCAAGAAGCGCTTCGAGCAGGCGCTCGCCGAGTTTAGTCACCCAGACGACGTCCAGGTCGTCTACCGCTCGTTCGAGCTCGACCCGGACGCGCCGTCCGGCGTGACGACGCCCGTCGTCGACGCACTGGCCAGCAAGTACGGGATGACTGCGGAGCAGGCGGAGCACGCGCAGCGGCAGATGGAGGAGCGGGCGGCCGCCGACGGCCTGACCTTCCGGATGCGGGATCTGCGCAGCGGCAACACCAGGGACGCGCACCGTGTGCTCCAGCTGGCCAGGCAAGCCGGGCGGCAGAGCGAGACCATGGAACGGCTGCAGCGCGCCTACTTCACCGACCAGGAGTCGATCTTCGACCACGACTCGCTGGCCCGGCTCGGAGCAGAAGCAGGTCTGGACGAGGCTGCGGTCCGCTCGACGCTCGCGTCCGACGCGTTCGCCGATCACGTCGAGACCGACGAGGAAATGGCCCGCGCGATCGGGGCGACCGGCGTGCCGCTGTTCGTGATCGACCGGAAGTACGGCATCTCCGGTGCTCAGCCCGCGCAGACCATCACCCAGGTCCTCGAGCGCGCCTGGGCAGAGTCCGACCCCGCAGAATCTGCAACTGAGGCCGGGGCGTAACCAGGCGGTCTTATCTGGTTCGCTACTACGCATGAATGCTGCCGACGGCCCGCCCGCCTGGTTTACCGCTGCCCTGGCAGCCCCGGTCACTGAGCGCGCCGTCACGGTCGCCGGCACCCGCATCGCCTACCGGGAGTATGGCGGCGCCAGCGGCAACGACAGCGGCGTCGGCAGCGGCGTGGTCCTGGTGCACGGCGGCGGAGCGCACGCACGGTGGTGGGACCACATCGCGCCACTGCTGTCGGGTGACCGCCGGGTCGTGGCGCTGGACTTGTCCGGGCACGGTGACAGCGAACGGTCAGAGGCGTACAGCTTCGACGGCTGGGCAGCTGAGGTCATGGCTGTCGCAGCCGATGCCGCTTTCGCCGGGCCACCTGTCGTCATCGGTCACAGCATGGGCGGTTTCGTCGCACTGCGGACCGCGGGTGTGTACGGCTCGCAGCTCGCCGGCATCGTGGTTATCGACTCGCCGGTGCACAACCTCACGCCCGAGCAGCAGGCCGCCCGCGAGGAGCGGGCCTTCGGGCCGCTGCGGGTCTACCCGACGCGCGCGGAAGCCATCCGGCGGTTCCGGCCGATCCCGGACCAGCCGACCCTGCCTTACGTGCGAGAGCATGTGGCCGCAACGTCAGTCCGCGCTGCGGCAGGCGGCTGGAGCTGGAAGTTCGACCCGGCGGTCTTCAGTCGCGACCGCGCCGTCCCTGAGCTGCTACAGCACCTCGACTGCCGCGCGGCACTGTTCCACGCCGAGCATGGCCTGGTGCCGCCGCAGGCGTCCGAGGTCATGTACGACAAGCTCGGGCGCCGGGCGCCCGTCATCGAGATCCCGGCTGCTGGCCACCACGTGATGCTCGACGAGCCGATTGCGCTGGTGACCGGAATCCGGACTCTGCTGGCCGACTGGGATCATTCGCTGCCGGTCCAGCCACACTAGTCCGGCGACTGCGCCGACCCGGGCCCAGTGCCCTCTGTCAGCCAATCGGATGATCGGGTAGTCAGCCGCGGTTCTCCCCGTTGTGGCCGGCCGGCCGATGCCCGCAGGACTCCTGTCCGGCGATGCTGAAGCAGACATGAACGCGAGCACGCCAGGAGAGCCACATGCAAGCCGCTATCGAAGTTCAGGGCCTGCGCAAAAGCTACGCCGACACCGTCGGCGTGCAGGATGTCTCCTTCACCGTGGAGCACGGCGAGATCTTCGGCATCGTCGGGCCGAACGGCGCGGGTAAGACCACGACAGTCGAGTGCATCGAAGGCCTGCGCGTCCCCGACGGCGGCCAGATCAGCGTCCTCGGGCTGGATCCCGGCTCCGACCGATCCCGCCTGACCCAGCGGCTGGGCGTTCAGTTGCAGGACAGCGAGCTGCCCGAGCGGCTGCGGGTTGGGGAGGCGCTTCGTTTGTACAGCTCGTTCTACGCGGCTCCGGCCGACTGGCGTGAGCTGATGGAGCAGCTCGGCCTGACGCCCAAGGAAAGAGCGAAGTTCGGCAAGCTGTCGGGAGGGCAGCGCCAGCGACTGTCGATAGCGCTCGCCCTAATCGGCCAGCCCGAGGTCGTGGTGCTCGACGAGCTGACGACCGGACTGGACCCGCAGGCCCGGCGGGACACCTGGGCGCTGATCGAGGGCGTCCGCGCTCGCGGCACCACAGTGCTGCTGGTCACTCACTTCATGGAAGAGGCCGAGCGACTCTGCGACCGCGTCGCGGTGATCGACTCCGGCCGGGTGATCGCGCTGGACAGCCCGGCCGCACTTGCCGCCTCTGCCCAGGCAGAGCAGCGGATCCGGTTCCGGCCGACCTCGCCGCTCGACGACCAGCTGCTCCGGGAGCTGCCCGATGTGATCAGCGTTCAGCGTCACGGGGGGCAGGTGACTGTGACCGGCACCAGCAACGTCGTCAATGCCGTTACCTCGCTACTGGCCAGCCGCAACATTGTGGCCGAGCAGTTGCGCGTCGACCAGGGCAGCCTGGAAGACGCCTTCGTCGCCCTGACCGGTGGGCATGACACAAGCGGGCCGGGCACCGGACCCGCCAGCGAAATCGGGAGGACCAATGTCGGCTGACACGTTGACCACCACGCTGCCGGGACCCGCGCGCAGGCCCGCGCTCGCACAGCTCACCAGGACCGAGCTGACCCTGTTCCTGCGCGAGCGGACCGGGCCGATCTGGGGGATCGTGTTCCCGGTCGTGCTCCTGATCATCTTCGGAGCGATCCCGTCGTTCCGGAAGCCGGTCAGCAGCTCGCTGCCCGGCGTCTCGGTGCTGGACTCCTACGTGCCGATCCTGCTGGCGTTCGTGCTGGCTATGATCGCTCTCAACGTCCTGCCGCCAGTGCTGGCCGGGTACCGGGAGAAGGGTGTGCTGCGTCGGCTGAGCACCACCCCAGTCGGCCCGGCCAGGGTGCTGACTGCGCAGCTGATCGTCGACACCGCTGCCGCGGGCAGCACGATGGTCGTGCTGGTGCTGGTGGCCAGGACCGGCTACGGCGTGCCGTTCCCCCGGCAGCCGCTTGGGTTCGCCGTCGCGGCGGTACTTGCGGCGATTGCGCTGCTGAGCCTGGGGCTGTTCCTGGCCGCGGTGACTCCGACCGGGCGGGCCGCGAACGCCATCGGCGCCATGCTGTTCTTCCCGATGATGTTCTTCGCCGGGCTCTGGCTGCCGCAGGCGGCGATGCCGTCTGTGCTGCGGCACATCAGCCACGAGACGCCGCTCGGCGCAGCCGTGCAGGCGATGACCACCGCGTGGCAGGGGCAGTGGCCGCATCCGCTGCAGCTCATCACGCTGGCCGCTTACGCGGTGGCCTTGACCGTGGCGGCAACTAGATTGTTTCGCTGGGAGTAGATCCGCGGTGACGACGGCTAAGCGAGGCGAGCATGACGATGCGAGGATCCGGCAGCCAGGACGACACTGGCCGGCCGACTCGTGGCCGGACGAGCGGGGGCGGGACGGAGCCAGACGGCCGAGTAGCCGAACTTGAGCTCTTCGAGCGGCTGGAGCAGCCGGTCCTGGCCATCCTGCCCTACCTGATGCTGGTCGTCTCGCTGCTGGCGACGGCACTCGTGCCTAGCTCGCGCCCGGCTTTGCCGCTGGCGCTGATCCTCTCGGCCACGGTAGTGGTCTGGACACTGTGGGTCTTCGCACTGCATCCGACCTGGCACAACCGCCGCGGCATTATGGCCGTTTTCCTGGTCATCCTGCTCGTCCTGGCCGGGGTCCTGGTATCGATTGATCCCTGGTTCGGTTTCTTCGCCTTCAGCTGCTACTTCTACTCCTTCTGGGCTGCCACCGGCAGGTGGCGTGCCGCCGCGGTCTGCGTGGTGGCCATTCTGATCGCAACTTCGCAGGCCGGCGGCCTGCCGGGCATCGGCACCGAGCCAGTGCCGACCTGGTTCCTGCTCTGCATCGTCAACATCGTCGTCAGCGCCGGCTTCTTCTGGTTTGCCACCCGGAGCGATGCGCAGAGTGAGCGTCGTAAGGGTCTCGTCATCGAACTCAGCGAAGCCAACCGCAAGCTCGAAGAGACGCTTCGGGAGAACGCGGGCCTGCAGGCGCAGCTCGTCGCGCAGGCACGTGAGGCCGGAGTTGTCGACGAACGGCAGCGGATGGCGCGGGAGATTCACGACACGCTGGCCCAGGGCCTGGCCGGGATCATCACCCAGCTGCAGGCGGCCGAACGGGCTGGCCAGGCGGGTCCGGAGTCCGAGCGGCAACGGCACCTGACCGCGGCGATCGAACTGGCTCGGGAGAGCCTGGCTGAAGCCCGCCGGTCGGTTCTCGCACTCCCGCCGGAGGCGCTCCAGCCCGGCCACGTCACCGACGCCCTCAGTGACGTAGCCCGGCGGTGGACCGGGCTGAACCGGGTCGAAGCCCAGTTCACCGTAACCGGAACGGCGCGCCCGCTTGCCCCGGAGACCGAGCTGGTCCTGCTGCGGGTCGCGCAGGAAGCACTGGCCAACGTCGCCAAGCACGCCAGGGCCGGCCGGGTCGGCCTGACCCTGTCCTATATGGAGGATCTGGTTACCTTGGATATCCGCGACGACGGCATCGGCTTCACCGCCGAAGGCGACGCCGCTGGCGCCTCTCCGGCCGCGGCTGAGCAGCCAGCGTGGTCATCCAGGTCAGGAGGAACGGCCGGTCCCGACGCGCAGCTGGCCGGCGGTTTCGGGTTGATGGCCATGCGGGAACGAGTCGAGGGAATCGGTGGCACCGTGGAGATCGAGTCCGAGCCAGATAGCGGCACGGCGATCTCGGCTAGCTTGCCGGTCGGATGCAACCGGGCCGGGTCCGAGGTGGCAACTGAGGTGCCGGTCAGCGGCGCAGCGTGACCAGGCGGCCCGGGTGATCAGGCTGCTGATCGCTGATGACCATCCCATCGTGCGCGACGGGCTGTCCGGCATGTTCAGCGCTGAGCCTGACGTCGAGGTCGTCGGCGAGGCCGCGGATGGCGCAGAGGCCGTGCGGCTGGCCGGTCTGCTGCGGCCCGACGTCATCCTGATGGACCTGCGGATGCCCGGGATGGGCGGAGCCGCCGCGATCGACGAGCTCGCCCGCCGCGGCAGCACGGCCAGGGTGCTGGTGCTCACCACCTACGACACCGACGACCACGTCATATCGGCCATCGAGGCCGGCGCCACCGGCTACCTGCTCAAGGACGCGCCGCGGGCGGAGCTACTTCGTGCGGTCCAGGCGGCAGCCCGGGGCGAGGCGGTGCTGGCGCCGGCCGTCGCCAGCCGGCTGATGGGACGGGTCCGGGCGCCCGAACCTGCAGCCGAGCCGCTGAGTCAGCGCGAGCTGGAGGTACTCGGCCTGCTTTCGACCGGCAACGCGAACAAGGAGATAGCGGCCAGGCTGTTCATAAGCGAGGCGACGGTCAAGACCCACCTGCTGCATATCTACGCGAAGCTCGGGGTCAGTGACCGGGCTGCGGCCGTGGGCGAGGCCTTCAACCGGGGCCTGCTGCGGCCGGAACCGCCAGCCTCGCCGGATTAGGCTCTGGATCATGCAGGCCGCGACAGCCGAGCACGCCGGCCCTGACATCGTCGGCACTGGGCCCCGGGTGGTCGTCGTCGGCTCTGTCAACGTCGACCTTGTCATGGACCTCCCGGAGCTGCCCGCCGCCGGGCAGACCGTTCTCGGCGGGGCGCTCACCCGGCACGAGGGCGGGAAGGGCGCCAACCAGGCCGTCGCGGCCGCGCGAGCCGGCGCCCGCGTTCACTTCGTCGGTGCGGTCGGGGCCGACGACGGGCACGACTCCGTCGCGGCCCTGCAGGCCGATGGCGTCGACGTCGCCGCGCTCAGGCGCGTCGACGCACCGACCGGTCATGCGTTCGTGCTGGTCAGCGACAGCGGCGAGAACCAGATCGCCGTCGCCTCAGGCGCCAACGATCTGGTCACGGCAGATCAGATCACGGCGGCACTCAACAGGCTGCGGCTCGTCCCAGCCGACGTGGTCGTGCTGTCGTTCGAACTGCCAGCCGCGGGGCTGCGCGCCGCCGTGGCGGAAGCTCGCGCCGCAGGCAGCCGCGTCGTGGTCAACCCCGGCCCCGTTCGGCCACGTTTCGATGATCTTCTCGATGGCGCGATCGCAACGCCGAATGCCGGCGAACTGATCGCACTCACCGGACGAGCGGGCAGCACCGCCGGCGCTGACGACGAACTGCGAGCTGCGGCAGGCTCGCTGGCCAGTCAGACCCGTGCGCCGGTCGTCGTCACGCTCGGGCCGCATGGCGCTCTGCTGACCGACCGGACCGGGGCGCTGCATGTGCCCGGATACCGCGTGCCCGTGGTGGACACCACCGGTGCCGGAGACACCTTTACCGGCGTGCTCGCGGCGAGCCTCGCTGCCGGGATGGCGCTGCGCTGCAGCGTGCGGCGAGCGGTGGCCGCCTCGGCGCTCGCGGTCACCCGGCACGGTGCTCGCATGGGCATGCCATCGGCCAGCCAGATCGACGAGTTGCTCTCGCAGGCCGCCGGCTGACGAGCTGGCGGGCAAAATTTGCCCCGCGGCTGGTTTGCCGATGACCGCGACTGATCACAATGGCGCCGTGAGAACCGCCGTCCTCCCCCGCCCGGCGACCCGGGATCCCATCGCCGAGTTCTTCGCGGGCCTGGCGGCGCCGGGGCACCTGGCGACGTTCGAGGGGCAGTCCGCGACTATTCGCTTCGACGTGGCGCGCGCCGATCCCGGTCACTGGTACGTGACCATCGACGACGGCGCCGTCGCCGTCAGTCAGCGCACGAGCGAGGCCGACGCTGTGATTACCATCGAGCCGCCTCAGCTAGAGGCCCTGGTCACCGGCCGGCTGAATGCCCAGGCCGCCATTCTGCGCGGGCTGTTCACCTGCGAGGGCAGCATTGCCGCGGCGATGATGTTCCAGCGTTGCCTGCCGGGTCCGCCCGGCGCCACCGGCAGGGCGGCGCCGATCAGCTCGGCGGCCGTCATGGCTCAGCGGAGGCCGGAGTGAGCGATCAGCTCGTGCAGATCCTCGAGGGCAACACGTTCGTCGTCAGCGACGAGCGGGGCGATATCGAGGCGTCGACGACCGACCCGACCGGACTGTTCTCCTTCGACACACGCTTCCTCTCGCGGTGGGTACTGACCGTCAACTCGGAGCGGCTCACCGCGCTGTCGACCGACGACCTGCAGTACTTCCAGACCCGGTTCTTCCTGGTACCGGGCAGCGGCACCGTCTACGTCGATTCGAAGCTGTCAGTCATCCGCCAGCGCGAGGTCGCGGACGGCTTCCACGAGGAGCTCCGCGTTCTCAACCACCGCAGCGAGCCGGCCGAGCTCACCATCCGGATCGAGGCAGCCAGCGACTTCGCGGATCTGGTCGAGGTCAAGGACGCGCTGGCAAAGAAAGGCAGCTACCACGCCCAGGTGGCCGGCGGCAGCCTCGTGCTCGGCTACCGGCGGGAGACTTACAGCCGGGAGACCTGGATCTCCGCGACCGCTCCGGCGGCGATCGACGAGCAGGGCCTGACGTTCACCGTCACCGTGCCGCCGCATGGTGAGTGGAGCACGGAGCTCGACGTGGTGGCCTCAGAGGGCGCGCTCGACGGGTCGGTGTCCGGGCCGGTCGGCATCCGCGGTCAGCACACGCGCCGAGTGCGCCGGAACATGGCACGCGGCCTGGAGAAGTGGCTGCGGAAAGCGCCGAGTGTCGAGTGCGACTGGGAGCCGGCCGAGCACATCTACCGGCGGTGCATGACCGACCTGGCTGCGCTCCGGTTCTCCACGCTCACCATGCCGGACCGGTCCCTGCCCGCAGCGGGCCTGCCCTGGTTCATGACGATCTTCGGCCGGGACAGCATCTTCACCAGCCTGCAGGCCCTGCCGTTCGCCGCGGAGCTTGCCTCGACCACGCTGCTGGCGCTGGCCGAGCGCCAGGGCACGCGGATCGATGACTTCCGCGACGAGGACCCGGGCCGCATCGCGCACGAGATGCGGTACGGCGAGCTGACCGCCTTCGAGGAGCGACCGCATTCGCCGTACTACGGCACCGCGGACGCCACCCCGCTGTACGTCGTGCTGCTGGACGAGTACGAGCGCTGGACCGGCGACCACAAGCTGGTGCGCGACCTGGAGCATGCCGCCCGGGCCGCACTGAACTGGATCGACGAGTACGCCGACCTGCAGGGCAACGGCTACGTCTCCTACCAGCGCCGCAACGCGAAGACCGGCCTGGAGAACCAGTGCTGGAAGGACTCCTGGGACTCCATCTCCTACCGGAACGGGGACTTGCCCGGCTTCCCGCGAGCGACCTGCGAGCTGCAGGGGTACGCCTACGACGCCAAGGTCCGCGGCGCGCGGCTGGCGCGGCTGGTCTGGAAGGACGCGGCGTTCGCGGACCGACTAGAGAAGGAGGCCGCTGACCTGAAGCGCCGCTTCAACCGGGACTTCTGGGTGGCGGACGGGGAGTACTTCGCGGTCGCACTGGACAACGACGGCCGCCAGGTGGACTCGCTCACCTCCAACATCGGGCACCTGCTGTGGAGCGGGATCGTCGACAAGTCGAAGGCGCGGTCAGTAGCCCGGCACTTGCTCAGCCCGCAGCTGTTCTCCGGCTGGGGCGTGCGGACGCTCGCAGAGGGTGAGGCTCGCTACAACCCGATCGGCTACCACGTCGGCACGGTCTGGCCGTTCGACAACTCCTTCATCGCCTGGGGCCTGCGCCGGTACGGCTTCAAGGCGGAGGCAGCCTGCCTGGTGGCCGGGATCCTGGAGGCGGCGGAAGTGTTCGACGGGCGGCTGCCGGAGGCCTTCGGCGGCTACCCGCGCAGCGCGACGCGCTATCCGGTGCAGTACCCGACGGCGTGCAGCCCGCAGGCCTGGTCGACCGGCGCGCCGCTGCTGCTGCTGCGGGCGGGCCTCGGGCTCGAGCCTCAGGGTGACAACCTGATCGTCGACCCGGCGCTGCCCCTGCGGCTCGGCAACCTCGAGGTGCTCGACCTGCCGGGCCGGTGGAAGCGGATGGACGCCTTCGGGCGGGGTCGCATCGACACCGACCGCGTCACCCGGCGCTAGCGCCCCGCGCGCTGCGAGCGCTCCGCCCGGCTGGCCTGGCGCATGGTCGCGGCAAGGTCTTC
>Ga0335072_10002985_pt1 | contig 25786 bp, 28 predicted proteins | sample Lox_Sample_21_FD_206725 | JGI IMG/M metagenome (GOLD analysis project Ga0335072, IMG submission 206725) | Soil microbial communities from Loxahatchee National Wildlife Refuge, Florida, United States - Lox_Sample_2.1 | ecosystem: Environmental > Terrestrial > Soil > Wetlands | place: USA...
AGCGGGACCTCACTTTCTCAGGGCGCGGCCCTTCTGGCATGTCGCCACCGGCTTGAAAGGCCGGCGCGTCTACCAGTTCCGCCACGGGCGCAACAACCATCCTCGGTTGCACACCGGACGGAACAACCGTGGTTGAAGCCGCACGCGCTCGATCTGCGCACGCGGAGCGTGGTCAGGGCAGTTGGCCGATCGAGCAGAAGCATCCGCCGCGCACGATCCCTACGGTGTTGTCGTGGATCATCGGCTCCCAGTCGCCGTCGATCCTACGCCCCAGCTCCCGGTTCACGGCCTGCTCGGCCTCGGCGAGCCGGTCGGTAAGGTGCTCGCGCCATTCGTGCAGCGTCCACGTCAGCCCCATGACGGCCTGGCCAACTATTCCCGGCGTCCCGTCTGCCGCCTGACCCAGTGATGCTGCCCACCAAACTGCGCCGTCGTACTCGATCGCTGGTATCGATATACCAGCCTCGCGCAACTGTTTGCGGTCGCGGTCTCCCCAGTCGTTCGTCAGACCCATTAGTAGCGGGAGCTTGATGACGAGTCCAGCATCGGGCCAGTTGCGTATCAGGGTCTCAAGGACGCTCCGGCGAGCCCAGTCACGATGGCTGTAGAGCCCGATCAGGTATGCGTCCTCGGGGCGGAACACGGCGAACACGAGGTCATCCCCGTGTTTGGGCGTCAGATGCAGGTGATGCACACCCCAGTCAGCCAACAGCAGGTCTCTGTCCTTGCGCGCCGCCAGTGAAGGCGCGTTTGGGTCATATCCCTGCCGGACGCGAGCACTCAGATGCGGCCCCATATCTTCGCCAGCCTCAATCTTGGCAATCAGCGCATCGAGGTCGGCTTTTCGTTTCGTGGCCTTCGGATCGGCTGCCAGCTCGGCCGAGAAGTGGCAACGCCGCGGCGTCGGCGATACGAGCCGCGCGCGCCAAGTCCCGTACTCGGACAATAGGCTGCGAAGGTCCATCGTTGTAAGGCGTCCGGCTGTGTCTGGCACGCAGGCGAGCACGTGCTCACGAATCACGGCCTCCACACAATCCATCAAGTCAACATCGGCTACGACAATCACCCCTCACGACCGAAAGATACCGCCAGTCCTGGGCATCGGACGACAGACGCCGCGGCGACTGTCCGCCGAAAGCTGCTGAGACGCTTGGTCGATCGCCACAATGGGAGGATGCGTCGAGGCGATACGGCGTCGAACTCTCAGGCACAACGCACCGAACCAGACGCTCGTCCCGGTTCCTCCCAGGCTACTTGAACGGGAGCTACCCCGGGCGCAAGGAAGCCTGATGGCTGGGGGACAGCGGGAACAGCTAAAAAAGAGGGTTGTCTGGCGGAAGGACCCCGGGACCCCCATACTTCAAAAGGTATAGCGGCGGTATAGCGGCGCGGATGCCCGCCCAGCCGGATCATCGCTCTCGGCCTTGAGCATGAGGCTCTGGCCCTCCGTAATGGCGGCAAGACGCTAGTCCAAGCCGCCGAGCAGCTCAACGAGATGCTCGCACTGCGGGGGACGTACTGAGGGGCGCGACCCCGACACCTTAAAAGGCGTGGCTGTTGTCGGGGCATGGAAGGAGCCCTTCCTAGCCGCGCTCGGCAGAGACAGGCTGCCGGGATCAACCGGCGCACCGTCTACGGACAGCGTGACCGCGACGAGGAGTTCCGTGCTGCAATGCCCACTGTCCAGCGGCGGTGGCATCGCCGATGGCGGGGACCACGAGACCACTTAGAAAAGGGTTGCTCTGAGGTCGCGCCGGCGCGACCTCAGCCTCCGACTCAGCGCCTAGACGGGAACTGGCAGGAGACCACCAAGCGGGCTGCGGCAGCCGATCTCGGTTCCGGCGCTCGTGTGGAGGATCACCGGGGTACCTCCGATGGCTTTGCAGTTGGCGTCGAAGCGTTCGGTTTCTTCCTGCTGCCGGCGTATGGCTTCTCGTTCTTCGCGTTTGCGTTGGGCGTCCTGCTCGCTGCGCCGATGTTCTCGCGTTTGGGCTTCCCGCAGCTTCATCGACGCGCACTGCGCCGCAGTGACGGTCCTGAAGCTGCCCGTCCGTCTGAGCGGCCCGCCGCTATCGCCTCGGGCCGTCACGACATAGCGGTAGATACCTGCCGGCCTGGCACAAGACCAGCGGACGATCGTGGCAAAGAGCGTGCTGGACGAACCCCAGCCGATCTGCTCGGTGCTCCTGTACTTGCCGTGCGTGAGTGTGAGCGTGATATTCGTCCACGGGGTTGTCGTCACGATCACGTCCGTGTAGCCGGGATGCACACTCGTCGCCTCCCTGTGGCTTTGGGGCCTCACCTTGAGCACCGTGGCGGGCGGGCTATAGACCATGAGCCGCCGCTTGGGAGACGCAGCCTTTTCGGGGCCGTTTGCTCGTTGTACTTCCCATGTGTATTCGCCAGGCCCAAGGTTGTTCGGGCTCCTGATCTGGACAGTTGTGGCACCCGTCGGTGGATCGCTCGTCCACGTGCCCAGTCCGCCCAAGGAACGCCAGGCGTCCAGTTTGCCGTACTTGAAGCGCTCTGCTGTGACAAGGTACTCTTCCCCGTCCCCTTCGATCATTTTGGCCGTGCTCCTGATAACGAGGGTGTCTTCGCCAAACGGCGGGGCGGACCATGAGAACGTCATAGCGCCCGGCAAACTCCGCCAGCTTTCCGCGGGGCCGATCAAGCTCGGCGCCGGGAGCGGTGCTCTCGGGAGAGTGATCCGCGCTTCTCCAATGGTGTAGCGGGACGTGGTGTTTTCACGCACGCGACCGACTCGAAACCAAACTTGATCGGGGCCATTCTCAGTGGGCACGTAGCTGAGGTGTATGTCGAAGGGGCCAGGCCCGACACGCGCTGGCGTCCCAAACGCTGAGGCGCATTCCTCGTATGCTTCTGAGCCGTTGTCCGCCAGTTCGGTGCCGCCGTAGCATTCGTGCGTGCCCGTCGCATAGACCCGTCCTTCAAGGACTCCGGCGACTTCAGTCGTGCCGGTCACTTCAACGGCGATCGGCCGGCCAGCCAACACAGATGACGGGCTCACGTTTACGCTTAGAGAAGCCACCGCTGGTCGCACACCAAAGTGCGCTTCCGCCGTGGCCTGCGTGGAGCTTCCGCTGGGTTCGCCCACCTCGATGTACGCGCATCCGACATCCCCCTGGGGTCCTGAGACGGGGTAGGTCTTGGTGAACGAGCCCGCGAGTGTTTCGCCGCCTTCGGGTGTTAGCCGGGCGCCCTGCCTCGCAGCTTCCCAGGGTGCTATGGGACAGCTCGGCGAACCCAATACGTAGACCAAGAGCACGCCTTCCGGCGCCGTGCCCGACACCGTGATTTGGAACGGGGTTTCTTCGATCGGGGTCGAGGGAGAGACCGTGATCGAGAGCGAGTCGGCGAGCGCCGTTGGTGCGCTGATCGCCAATGCCATGCCAGCCGCGCCCAACGCCACGAACAGCGTTGCGCAGCGAGGTGTTAGCCGCAGCCAGTGGGCCAACCCGCCGGCACGCTCCGTGTCCCGGTCCGCTGCTCGCCGTCCGACCTCGCGCATGACGACAAAGAGCATACCCTGACAGATGCCCTATTGAGGTATCGGTCAGGGCCGCGGATCGTGCTGGGCTATGCCAGCGCCCGACCCCGGCGACGACCCACGCGCGACCTTCGGCGCCAACCTCCGGGCAGCCCGCGAACATGCCGGGCTGACCCAAGAAGCGCTCGGGCACCGCGCCGACTTCCATCCGACCGAGGTCAACCGGATTGAGCGCGGCCGGCGAAACCCCGGCTTGCTGACGATCGTCAAGCTCGCCAAGGCTCTCGGGATACCTGCCGGCGACCTACTCGCAGGGCTATAGGGAGCGCGCTCGGCGACGCTCCCGGAGCCATCGCAGTGCAGCGAGTTGATCGGCGCGTGCCAGATTCGCCAGGCGGTAGCGGCCGGCGTCGTCGGACAGCATCATTTGACCGTGCCAGCCGGGCCGCAGCAGCGAGCTGTCCGGCACATCGTCGGGCGAGTCCCGATCGGGGCAGGCACGTTCCACGCGCGGCAGCCCGTAGTCGTCGCATCCCTCGGCTTCTGCGTGGTGCTGTTCCCGCTCGGCGTCGGGTGCGTGCTCCCGTGCCAGCTTTTCCACGCGATCCACGCTGAGGCCCAGCCGCTCGGCTGCGAACCCGGCGGCGTACTCGCGGGGCACGCCCGCGCTTGCTTCGGTCCGCCATTGGGACAGCATGTGGGTGATCTCGGCATCGCTCCAGCCGATCGAGTGAGCAAGAACGCAGACCGCGGCTAGGTCGGGCTTGAGGACATGCATCCAGTAGTGCGCCCACTGGGCCTTGCGCCGGGTGCCGGGGTTGTCACGGCCCTTGCCCCGGACGCCACGACGGCGGCCGTAGTTGCGCGGCCACACTTGCGCCAGTGCCGCCATGAATGCGGCTCGCGCGCGAAGCGGCAGCTCGTCCGCGTGGTGAAACGCCCACGCCGCCATGTCGTACAGGTGATCGTCCTCGGTAATCGTCCGGTAGGTCGGCGCGTGCTGCTCTGCGTGAACAAGCCGGAGCGGCACAAATGCCGCCGAGTTTTTGCCGTCGTGCCTGGCACTGCTGTGATCGTCAGCCATGACAACGCAAATGACACCGCACGCGCCGGTCGTGCTCGCCGAGCTGCGCCGGGCGCGCGGCCTGAGCCGAGAGCGGTTGGGCGCAGCGGCCGGTGGTGTCTCAGCGGCCACAATTCGCCGCACTGAGCGCGGCGAAACGCGGCCTCACCCGCGTACTCTGGCGGCTCTCGCACAGGCACTCGGCTGCCGCCCGGAGGACATCCGATCGACAAACGAGCAACGCCCCGGTGTCCGCCGGGGCGTTGCAAAAACGAGCGGTGGAGACGCTCGGGATGTCGGGCCAGGGTAGCGCGCCCGCGGGACGCTCTGGCGTGGCGATCCTGCGCGATCGGCACGACCGCTGCTATCGCGGCATCGTCACAGTCACCCCCGCCGGGCTGGTCACGATGGACGGAGGTCAGCTTGTCCACGTGGACGCACAAGGCGAGCGTCGCTATCCACCGAAGCCGCGAGCGTGGTCGCCGGCTGGGTGGCGCTCGATCTGCTGGATCGATGAGGAGCGCGCAACGTGACGGCCGACATGCTCGACCGGGTTGGCGCGTTCGTCGGCAGGTTCGTTGTCCTGCCGTCCGAGGCCGCACGGATCGCGCTCGCGCTCTACGTGTTGCACACCCACGCGATCGACGCCGCGGAAGCGACCCCGTACCTGCTCGTGTTGAGCCCCGAGCGCCAGAGCGGCAAGACGCGGCTCCTCGAAGTCGCCGAGCTGCTCGTGCGCTCCCCGTGGCGTGTAGCGGGGGCCTCCGAGGCCGCGCTGTTCCGGCGGATCGAGCGTGACCGGCCAAGTCTCCTCCTGGACGAGATCGACGCCGTGTTCGCCAGCAGCACGGAGCGCGTCGAGCCGCTGCGCTGCCTGCTGAACGCCGGCAATCGTCACGGCGCCTCCGTCTCGCGCGTGGTCGCCAAGGGCAAGTCGATGGAGGTCGTGGACTTCGCGGTCTTCTGCCCGAAGATGCTCGCCGGCATCGACTCCTCGAAGCTCCCCGAGACGCTTACCGATCGTTCGGTCACGATCAAGATGCAGCGCCGCCGTGACGGGGAGCGGGTGGAGCGGCTGCGCTACAGGCACGCCTCGCGCGACGCGGAGCCGATCCGCGAGGCGCTGCAATCGTGGGCGACCGCGGCCGTCGAGCAGCTACGCGACGCCGAGCCCGAGCTGCCCGATGAGCTGGGCGACCGCCAGGCCGACGCATGGGAGCCACTGCTCGCCATCGCCGACCATGCGGGCGGAGAGTGGCCGATACGGGCTCGCGCCGCTGCTGTAGAGCTGAGCGCACCTGTGGAGGGTGAAGAGGTGGGCCGCGGCGCGCAACTCCTCGCCGTGACCCGCGAGGCGCTCGGTGACTGCGAGACGATCAGCACCGCCGATCTGCTGGCAAGCATCAACGCCGATGACGAGCTGCCGTTCGGCGGCTGGCGCGACGGGAAGGGCCTCGACGCCCGCGGGCTCGCCCGACTGCTGCGCCCTTACGACATCCGACCGCGCACGGTCAGGATCGGCGAAACGACGGCGAAGGGCTACACGGCCGACGGACTCCGCGATGTCTTCGCCAGGTACCTGCCAGGAGCGTCACAAGCGTCACCTCCGACACACCCGGAGGAACCACCGACGGAGAACCCGCACGAGTACAGCGATGTAACGCATGTGACGGATGTGACGGCCCAGGCAGGAGCGGGGCACGGAAACCTCGCGGGTGCCGTATGCGTCTACGCTGGACACGCCGGGCAGTGGCGACCCCACCCGGACACCGGGCGCGTCATCTGCTGGCGGTGCCACCCGCCGGCAAGGGAGCCAGCTTGACTCCGGCCGATCCCCCAGCCGCTCGGGATGACGCCACGTTGGCCCTCACGCCACGCGAGCGCATGTTGGTCAACGCCATCGCTGCCCGCACCAACACAATGGTGCTGGACAACCTCCTTGAGCTTGGCCTGGACAGTCTTGTGGACCGCATCGTGGAGCGCCTGCGCCCTGCGGATGACCCCTCACCGCACCACGGGCCGGCACGTCTCGTTGACGCGGCGACGCTTGCGGGCGCGCTCGGGGTGGATCGGAGCTACGTCTACGCCCACGCCGACGAGCTGGGCGTCGTGAGGCTTGGAGGCGGCTCGAAGCCGCGTCTTCGCTTCGATCTGGAGTCGGCGCGCGAGGCGATGTCTCGCTACGCCAGCAAGCAGTCGCAGGACTCCAACGCAAGCACTGGAGCCAAATCTGCGGCGCCGCCCGTGCGTCGGAGGCGCCGTCTGCCAGGTCGCCTGCCGGAACCAGGCTCCGTACTGGCCGTCAGACCCCGGACGGGGGCGTGATGTCCGTCCCCTCCTGCTCCTCGACTTCGGTGATCGCGTCGGCGAGCTGGTGCAGGTCGGCGCCGAGGGCGCGCAGGAGCCGGGCGAGTGTGCTCCAGCGAGCATCACGCCGGCCGCCCTCGATGTTGGACACGTACGCCTCGCTGGTCCCCGCACGTTCGGCGAGCGCCTTCTGTGTGATGCCGGCTCGGTCGCGCAGCACTCGCATCGCCCGGCCGAGGACGTGGGGATCGTCGGTGCTGTTGGGGTCCATGAGTCGTGCCGCCCCACCTCTGGACTTGCGATATCAGGTGTGTTGCGCTACTCTTCGCCTACACAATAAGTGGCGCCCGCGGTGCGTGAACACCCGGGCGCCTGGCACCGAAGACCAAGGGCTTCGGCGCGCAGGCCACGATACCCGCTCAGGCTATTGCGGCTCCCCTCGCCCCGGCCTGTCTTCGGTGCCTCCCGACCAAGGAGGAGCCGAAGATGAGCAGTGAGCCGCAGGGGACCGCCTACATCGCTGGGCGGGCGATCATGTTGCAGCTACTCCAGCCGCCCGAGGATCACCCGGAGTGGTGGACGCCGGCGGAGCTGCGCGAGCAGATAACGGACCTCGATCCGGCGATCGTGGATGCGGAGCTTGCGCGTCTGGCGGAGCTGGGCGCGGTGGTGGTCGATGGAGGGCGGCTGAAGGCGAGCGCGTGCGCGCGCTGCCTGGACGCGCTCGGCCTGATCGGGGTCTGACGATGAGCGCGCCCGATCCACAGACCGAACCCGTCCAGTTCTACAGGTACGCCAAGCGGCGCCAGGCGCGCGGGCTGGGGGTGCTGGCGGCGCCGTGTGACCATCGCGTCCCGCAGGAGCGGCATGTGGAGATGCTGCGCTTGCGGCTGGTGGAGGGCCTGACGCTGCGCGAAATCGGCAAACGGTACGGCGTCACCGGGGCGAGCGTGCGGGAGGCCCTTGGGCGCTACTTCCGGGTGGCGGGCGCACGGTTCCGGGCGCACGGTGGACTCATCGTCACGGCCCCGGCCCGGTTCGTGGACGTGCTCCGCGAGGCGGTGGTCGTGATGTTCGCGCGCGCCGCCGGGGAGATCGAGGATGACGGGCACGCCCACCCGAGCGAGGGCATCGACCCGGGGCTCCTGGAGCCGTTCGATGCCTACCGTGCGTTGCTGGAGGTCGTGGGCTGGGGGCGGACGGTCCCCGCGGCGCCGGTGCAGGTGAACGTGTCCGCGCATCGTTGGGCGTTGGAGTCGGCGCTCGGGGAGTACCTGGGCCTACAGCGCTACTTGATGCAGGTCCCCGCGACACCCGCCGGCGCCGGGCAGCGCGGACGCGCGCAGCGCAAGGTCGAGCAGATCGAGGCGTTCCTCGCCGGCTGCGGGAGGGAGCACGACGCCACGCCGGGGGGTGAGGCGTGATGGCCGACGCCTACAGGGCCGAGCGTGCCCGGGTGCTGGGCGTGTTCGGGGAGAACCTGCGCGGCCTGCGCAAGCAGCGGAAGCTCGCGCAGGAACGACTCGCCGAAGTCGCCGACCTCCACCGCAACGAGATCGGCGTGTTGGAGCGGGGGCAGGGCGAGCCGGGCCTTCTCACGCTGCTGATCCTCGCGGACGCTCTGAAGGTCCCGCTGCGGGGTCTGACGGAAGGGGTGCCCGCGCCGAGGGAGCACAGGCCCGCGCGCGTGGTGATGCCAGGGGGCGGGACATGACTCCGCCCGCAGTCTTGAGAGAACGGCTCGCCACCGCGCGACGGGACGGCGTGAGCTTCGATGAGGCGTGGCCCGTGGCGCTCGCGGCAGCGGCGAACGCCGTGCAGTGGGAACGCGAGGAGTGGCGGGACCTTCTCTCGGGCATGGTCGAGACGTGGCGCGCAGCATGGGAGCGCCGCGACGCCTCAAGCGCGGAACGCGCGGTCCTCGCTCTCGTGATGCCCGGCGGCAAGCCGCTACCGGAACGCGCGTGCGAGAACTGCGGTGAGGAGATACCCGCCGACCGCCACCGCGCGGCGCGGTTCTGCTCAGACCCTTGCCGCCGCCACGCCACCTACCTACGCGAACGCTCAGCGGCGTAGGAGGGTGCGTGATGGCTCGCAAGGCGACAGGCAAGGTCATCGAACACGAGGGTAAGGACGGACGCACCTACCGGGCACTGCGGTTCACCGCATACGGCCGGCGCCGGTACGTCTCGCTCGGGGCCGTCTCCGCGGCCGAGGCGGGGCGCACACTGCGTCACGCGATGGCCGACGTCGAGCGCGGTACGTGGCAGCCACCGGCCGCGGTCGCCCCGCCGCCGGAGCCCGAACCCATGCCGACCTTCCACGAGTACGCGGAGGAGTGGTGGCTGCGCAACGAGCGCCAGTTCGCCGAGAACACCCGTCTCGACTACCGCTGGCGGCTGGAGTCCCACCTGCTGCCGTTCTTCAAGGACCACCTGCTCGACACGATCACGTTCGATCTGGTCGAGCGCTACATCGCGGGCAAGCTCGCCGAGGACAAGCCGCTCTCGCCGCGGTCGATCAACATGACGGTCACGCTGCTGGCGGCGATCCTTGAGGGCGCAGTCGAGCGGGAGCTGATCGCGCGCAACCCCGCGAAGGGCCGCGGGCGTCGGGTCCGCGAACGGGCGCCCCGCCGCAGCTACCTGGAGACGGCCGCGCAGATCGAAGCCCTGCTGGACGCGGCCGGCGAACTGGACCGCATGGCGCATCCGGCTTGCCAGCACGTCGAGCGGCGGGCGATGCTCGCCACGCTGACCTTCGCCGGTCTGCGGATCGGCGAGCTGTGTGCGCTGCGCTGGCGGGACGTAGACCTCGCCGCCGGATGGCTGCACGTCGGAGAGTCCAAGACCGACGCTGGCAGGCGGCGCGTGAAGCTCCGCGGAGCGCTGAGGGACGAACTCCTCGCCGTGCGCGCCCGGCGCTCGCACGCCGAGGCCGAGGCGTACGTGTTCTCAACGCTCAAGGGCGGTCGTCCGAGCCCCAACAACCTCCGCTCGCGGGTGCTCAGGGTAGCCGTCGAGCGCGCCAACGAGAACCTCGCCAAGCGCAAGCTCGCGCCACTGCCCGAGCGGATCACACCGCATTCGCTCCGGCGGACGTTCGCAAGCGTGCTGTACGCGCTCGGCGAGGACCCCGGCATCGTCATGGACGAGATGGGTCACGCCAACCCTGGGCTCGCGCTGCGCGTCTACCGCCAGGCGATGCGGCGTGGCGAGGACGAGAGGGCCCAGCTCCGGGCGCTCATCGAAGGCGGCGAAGTGGCAGGCGGATTGACCTCGCAGTCTCTCTCCCGCTCGTGTAATCGCTCCATAGCGAAGGCGCCGTAGGATGCAGCCGATGACAGGGCGGCTCGTGAAGGCGATCGTGCCGGTTGCGGTCTTTGCTGTGGCTCTCGCGGTCAGCGTCGCCGGTGGCCACCCGGGGAGGCTGCCGGGGATTGCGATGGGCTCTGTGGTTCTGCTGCACATCGAGCGTGCCGCAGCCGCACTCGGCGCGCTCGGAGCGGTGTGGTTGATCGGCTGGCGCGCCTTGCACGGCGACTTCCCGATCAAGTTCGGCAACGTCGAGTACGCGGAAGAGGTCGAAGCGTCGTCCGAGGCCGTTGATGCGCTTCGTGAGCGCGTAAAGCTGCTGGAGGACGTGGTGCTTGCGGATATGCCCGATGATGACCTAGACTCGGAGGGGCGATGACCCCCGACGAACAGACAAGCCGCACGACAACACCGGCCACCGCGAACGCATCGGCGGCTGTACAGCGCCGCCAAGAGGCGCTGGACCGTGCGCGACGGGAGTTGCCTGCGCTGCGGCGGAAGACCGACGACGCGGCCGCTCGGCTGCGTCGCCTCGCTGTTCGGGCCGCACGATAGACGGCTGTCCCGGACCAAGCGAACCCTCGCGCTGCGCGTCTACCGCCAGGCGATGCGCCGCGGCGAGGACGAGAAGGCCCAGCTCCGGGCGCTCATCGAAGGCGGCGAAGTGGCAGATATTGGCAGACGAGCCTCCGAGGCTCCCTCGGGGCGGGCCGAGCGCGAGGCCGCATGAACGCGGAAACCCGCTCTGGGCGCGTATATTGAGGGCTTCAAGGGCACGTAGCTCAGTGGGAGAGCGCTCGCTTCACACGCGAGAGGTCGCTGGTTCGAAACCAGCCGTGCCCATGCTCAAGCTTCTTTATTTGAGCGGGATTTTGCTTTTCGGCGGTGAGCTTGGTGGGCTCGCTTAGAGGCTCAAATCGTCCATGGGCCCATTTATGGGCCCGAAGTCCTTTTCGGGGGTGCGGGTGGCCTGGCGGGTGAAGGGGCATTCCGGGGGCTCGTCGGCGAAGCGCATCAGGTCCCATACTGCCTGGCGCTCGCCGGACGTCAGGCGGCGGTTGCGGGTCTGCTGGTAGACCTGCAACGTGAACGCCGCCGACGTGTGGCCGATCTGGTCGGCGATCCAGTGGGGGTCGCGGCCGGCCTGTGCCGCCAGCATCGCCCACGTCCGTCGCACGGCGGGCGAGCTGGATGGGGCGGCGCGTCGAGCAGCGATCGCAGCTCGTCCACCTCCAGGAACGTCCGCCCCGGCTTCGCCGTCGGCAGGAACCGCTCCCTCCGCGTCCCCACCCTCACCGGGTTGCGGTCGATGTAGCCGTAGTCCACCGCCCCGCTGCAGAATCTGGCCCAGCAGTGCCAGCATCCCGTTGATCGACGTGTTCGACAGCGGCCGCCTCCGGCGCTCGTAGCTCTTGCCGTCCCTCCGCCTCACCGTTTCCATCGGCGGCCTGTCCCGTGCCGTCGCCTCCCGGATCACCCGCGCCCGGCCCGCCAGATCGTCACGGAACCGATCCACCCCCGCCACGTCGATATCCGCCAGCTCCATCCGTCCGAAGTGCCCCACCAGGTAGCCCAGCTTCCACTCCACGTCCGCCATCGTGTCCTCGTCCAAGCCGTGGCTCCGCTTCGCCTCCACCACCGCACGCGCGAACGCCTCGAACCTCCGGCGGCCGTCCACATGCTCCGCCTCCCTCCGCACCGTCGAGCTCTTCCTCTCAGGCGGCAGCCACGTCCCGCGGACCACCTGCTGCTGGATCGACTCCAGCTCGATCTCCGCCCGCGTCCGGTTCCAACCCTGCCTGTCCGTGCCGAAAACCAGCCGGTGACGACGGCCATAGGCGTAGAGCCGGGCGCCGAACGTCGTCGTCGTCCCGTCGGCCCACAGCCTTTCCGTCACCTCACCCGTCGTCCGCCTCGACATCACGCTCCCGGCCGTCCGCCTCTCCGTTCTTGGAATACCTCCGCAGCTCCCCAAGTCCCGCCGGGGGCCGCCGATGCCGCGCCGTCTTCAACGCTCTTCCCTACCGGCGCCTACCCGGCGCCCTCGACGGCCGCCTACGGTCCGCCATCGCCGCCCGCGCCGTCTGTAATAAGCATCTTTAGGTGCAACTGTGCCGCGAGGCGGAGCGTCAGCGGAGCCGAGGCGGCTGGGGGCATATGGCGCGGGGGCGGGCGGGGTGAGACGGAGAGGGCCGGGATGCCGGCCGGTGCGCGGCGGAGGGGGCGGGCGCGGTAGCCTGGCGAACGGCCGGTGGGACAGCTGCTTACGCGAGGTCTTCGACGGCGCGCAGCACGCGGGGATCGGGGGGAAGGCCGCGCCAGAGGTCCCGTGCCTTGACCGTCGGCCACTGCTCCGCCGGGAGGTTCGTGCTGAACAGCGCCAACGTCTCGCCCAGGCGACTGGCCGAGGGGGCGATCACGCCGTGGCGGCCAAGCTGGTGGGCCGCGGCTCCGACCGCCTGGCAGCGGTCGTATTCGCCGGGCTCTGAGAACAGGTCCTCGTCGGTGAGGCCGACCGCCGCGCGCGCCTGCCTGGGGCGCAGGTCGAGGATGTCGTCCACCGCCACCTCGCACATCAGCACCCGGCGCTCGATCACGGCTGCCGCGAGCTCGCCTGGCCGATCGAGCTCGTCGTCGACGAGATGTCGGTACGCCTCCGCCACCACGCTCTCGCGCGGCCTGCCGAGGTAGAGAACCTCGAAGGCCCTGCGCGCCCCCCATCTTCCGCCCGCCGCGCTCGGCGCCAGATCGTTCCAGCGCAGGCCGCAGTGGCGTTCGAAGTCTCCGCCCACCGCCACCGAGTCAAGATCGGAGATGGCCGAGAGCAGCTCTCGGTGCCTCACATCGCCCCCGCGTTCATCCGCTCGATCGCGTCGAGCACCTCGTCGAACTCGCCCGCCGCGAGCAGATCGATCGGGCGCCGTCCGCCGAGGCTCTTTTTGCGTCCATGCAGCCAGATCTCCGCGCCCTCGCGCGAGTACACCTCACGCAGCTGTCGGGTCACGTAGTGCAGCTCCAGCAGCCTGTCCCGGCTGTGACCCCGTGGCGTGCTCGCGCCGGCCGACCAGTTGCGCACCTGCCTGTCGCCAACGCCGACCACCCGTGCCAGGTCCGCCATGCTGAGCCCGCCCTTGCACGTGTCCTTCACGATCCGCGCATACACCGCCTCGCCTGACGGCAGCTCATCGATCCTGATGCGCCTCGCCGCACTGTGGGCCATCTCGGGCTTCCTCCTCCGACATGCGGCACCTGATAGCCGCTAGATTTCCTATTGAACTTCCGCTAGGATAGCATGTCCGGATTCCGGAAAGGAGCTAGATGCCGATGCCCGAACTACTGATCCGCCCGGCCCACGGCGACCACCTCGTGCTCGAGGACCTGCTCGCCCCATCGCACCTCAACGCACGGCCCATCGACCGGATCGTGCTCTGCGCCCACGACGCCGCCCGCGACGAGCTTCTGCTCGAAGCCGCCCGCAAGTCCGGCGCACCGCTGCTCGTGGACCCCCTCACCATGCTTCTGCAGGACCCCGTCGACCCCGACGACCCCTGGGTCCGACTGGTGCCCTTCGGACGCGCCGACGCCCTGCGCGCCGACGAGCTCTCGTCTCCCTTTGTTCTCGACCAGATCGTCGCTCAGGCTGTCGAGTTCCAGGTCGATCGCGGCGCCACCACGATCATCCCGCCCTACTTCTACGCCGACGCCCCGGACTCGCCCGCGTTCGCCGCCAGTCTCGCCGCCATCGGGCGCACCGCGCGCCGAATGCGCACCGACGGCGTCTCACTGCCCCTCATGCCGCTGCTCTGCGCCCAGCTGCGCTCCTTCACCACCCGCACCGGCTGGCAGCGAGCGCTCGACAGCTTCACCGAAGCCGCGATCGACGTCGGACCGCAGGCCATCGCGCTGTACCTCTCCCCGCTCGGCGACGGCCGCGAGAGCTACGCCAAGCTGCTTCACCTGCATCTCGCCGCCCGCCACCTGCGCGCCGCCGGCGTCCCCACCATCGCCTGGCGCCAGGGCGTCTACGGCTCGGCGCTCGTCGCGGCCGGCCTGCACGGCTACGAGTGCGGTATGGGGGTCGGCGAGCGCAGCGACGTCCGCGGGTTCATCGGCGCCCGCAAGCCCAGAGCGCCGGACAGCAAGCCGCAGGGCGGCTTCGCCGCCAGCGGCATCTACATGCCGACCCTGCAGCGCTCGGTGCCGCCCAAGGTCGCCCGCGTCCTGCTCGACGACGCCCGCCTGCGCGGTCGAGTCATCTGCGACTCGATCACCTGCTGCCCACGGGGCGCCGAGTCGATGCTCCAATCCAAGGGACGCGCCCACGCCGTGCGCTCCCGTGCCCGCGAACTCACAGAGCTCGCCCAAATGCCGAGCGAGAAGTGGCGGCTGAACCACATCGCCAAGCAGGCCGCCAGCGCCCGCCTCACCGCCGCCAAGGCCAACGAGGTGCTCGCCCGCGCCGGCCTCGCAGAGCGAGTCAAGACCGAGGGCTACGAAGCCCTCGGGCAGGTCGCCGAGCTGTTGCGTATGCCGCCGACGGGAGGGCGGCCGCGACGTGGCTTGGTCAGCGAGCCCATGACTTGAGCCTCTGCTGCCACGGGCGGCGGGTTCGCGCGCCGGGCCGCCGCCTACGACACCGGCGCCGCGAGCTCATCGCCTTCCGTCAACACCGTCCGGCGGTAGAAGTCGATCAGCGAGTCCGCCGGCTGCCTGCCCGTCAGGAAGGTCATCAGCCACTCCTGTAACGCCTCCAGCGCGTCCTGCGAGAGGCGCAGCCCCCTGTGCTTGGAGAGGTGATTTTCGATCACCGGTTGGATGTGGTCCAAGCGCGCGAAGCCCTCCTCGAACCCGAGCTCGCGGCTCTCCGGGAGATAGAAGGCGTTCGTGAACTCGTAGCCTCGGATCCGCCGGCGCGTGTGCTCGTCGTACTGGTCCGCGCCGTACACCGGCACCACCATCACAATCTCCGCGTGACGCGCCCGGCCCTGGCGAGGCTGGAACTCCGACGCGCTGCCGCCCCCCAACACGATCACCGGCCTTTCCCGCTTCGTCTTCGCGATCACGGCGCCTTCGTTGGATTCCATCTTGAGGCTGTGCACCGGCGGGTGGGCGAAGATCTCCGCCGTCCGACCGCCGACCGCGTAGTCCAGCTCGGTGTCGTCCTCTGGGTTCACCCGCGTGATCTTCAGTCCGTGGCGGGCCGGGAGATAGACCGGCTGGTCACACCAGATCTGCCCGGCCTCCACCGCCTTCTCGCACGCCTCGTAAAAGGGGTCGATCAGCCCGTGCATCGGTCAGTCTACGGCTCGACGTCGGGCTCGACGGTGATCCGGCCGCGCGCCTCCTCCAGCGCCAGCCGTTCGTCCTCCGGGTCGCTCAGGAAGACACCCCGATCGCGCCCCAACGGCCCCTGTGAGTGGCGGCGGCGCTCCCGCCAAGAAGCAAGCTGAGCCTGTGCCTCAGCCGGCAGCGTCGGAGCCGCCAGCGGTCGCTGCCGGCGAAGTGGGGGGTTGCTGCGGGCTTGGGTCATGTCGAGCGGTTGGCCGCGGACCGCGTCGCGCATCGGCGCCGTGTGGAAATAGACGTGGTCCAGCAGTTCGTTGAGTTCCAAGGCAGCGTAGCGACGAATCACGTCGTCGACCATCCGGCGGGTGCCGCTCGGCCAGTCATCGCCGTCCGGCGCCCCCGGCGCCGCCCGATACATGCGTGCCCCCTGCCACGTGCCCACCACCAGCTCCCGGCCCTCCATCGGCTCGAGCGTCTCCGGCAGCTCCAGCGCGTACGGCCCGTAGTGGTAGAACAGCCAGCGCAGACCGGTTAGGGATGGGCTCGCTGCCGCCGCGCGTTCGACGTCGATCAGGTAGAGCAGCTTGACCAGCCTCGTCTGGTTCAGTGTCACGCCCTTGTCGCGTGCCGCCGCGACCATGTACGCGATCAGCGACCGCAGGTCGGGCTCATGGCGGTCGAAGACAGGCATCGCGGCGGGGGCTGCGGCTGGGCCACCCTCGTAGAGCCTATCGGCAGTCCCGGGCCTTGTGATGAGCTGTCTCTGGCTCGCGTGCGGCTGGTCTCTCGACTTTGTGACCCGGTGCACCCGTCAGCGTCAGCGCAAAGTCCGTATCTCGATACGCTCTCGTCGTGTTGTTCGTGGAAAGACATGAGTTTGTGCCTACAACGGCGCTTGCCACGTTGTTGGCGGTCTTCGCGGGGACCGCGCTTTTCCCGGCTGCCGCCAGCGCTGGCGAATGGTTGTTTCGATTTGGCAGCGTGCCCGACTCGCCAGATCCCTATCCAGCGCTGGCGATGAACGCAAGCGGCGAAGCCGCGCTAGCGTTCCCATTCAACGGCGTCCGCGTATCCCTGCGCCCGGCCCACGACCAGTTCGAACGTCCTGAGTGGGGCGGCGTCCGTGTCTCGGCTGAAGGCATCGAAGGACAGACGCCAGCGGTCGCCATCGACGGCCGCGGCGACGTCGTGGTCGTCTGGGAGCAGTACACCGCTTCTCATCAGATATACGAGGCGATCAGGCCAGCAGGTGGCAGCTTCGGACCGCCACGGCTTGTCGCTTCTGTAGGCGAAGGAGTCAGCTCTCCTAGCGTGGCGATCAACGACGCTGGCGAAACGACGGTCGCATGGCTGGACGAACAGGAAGGAAGCAAGGTGGTCAAGGCCGCAACCGCACCGTTCGGCGGCTCCTACTCGTCCGCGATCAGCCTCTCGGGCGCCGGCGCCAACGCCATCCAGCCACACGTGCTCGACACAGCATCGGGGAAGACGATCATCTACTGGGGTCGACCAGGGACGAGCGGTACGCGGCTCGAGGTGGCAGCACGTAACGTCGGCGGCACCTTCCCCGCCCCTGGCTCCCGCGGAGACGGCGAGATTCTTGGCGAAACCGTCGTCGCGCCGAGCTTTGCGACCGACTCGGCCGGCGAAGCGATAGCGACTTGGAGAACCCCATCCGGTCAGATCTCCTGGACACGGATGCCGGACGACTCGGACACGTTCGGAGGCGCCTCGATCCTCGGGAGCGGCAGTGGCCCGCCCTGGGCAGCGATCAACGAACCTGGTGAAGCCGTGATCGCGTGGCCTTCCGCCAACACGGTGCGGGTGGCAACCGCACCACCAACGGACGGCTTCGGGACACCGGTCGAAGTGGCCGCTGAATTTGCACCGGACGCCACCCACGTCGTGATCGGCGCATCAGGCAGCACCGCCGTAGAGTGGGAACGCACGGGCTCCGCCGACGCGGGCAAGCAGGGCACCTTTCGCCCGCCCGGGGGAACCTTCGAAAAGCCGACGAGCCTCTATGGCGGAAGCGCCCCCGCCGAAGGCTCGCTCGCGGTCGCCAGCGACGCCGCCGGGGATCTCCTCGCCGTTTGGGGAGAGCCAGGCTTCTTCGAGGATATGACCTCGATAAACTACGACGCCGGACCGCAACTCGGTACTATCACTGCGCCCGAAGACGTAACCGTAGGGCAGTCCGTCGCGTTTAGTACCCCGATACCATCCAGCATCTGGGCGCCCCTGAAGACGGTCAGCTGGAGCTTCGGAGACGGAACCCACGCGAACGGCACGGCGGTCACACACGCATACTCCGCGCCGGGCACTTACCAGGTCACCCTGACCGCCGAAGACACAGAAGGCACAGGCTTACCGTTTCTTCCCGAAAATCCCGAACTGTTCCCCCAGTACGTCCGCAACCAGACAACTCGGACGGTCGTCGTGAGCGCCATCGCACCCAGCGAGACTGTGAATTCCAGCCAGTTGCCGACCGGGCAGTCCCTAAGCGCACTTTCGATACAGCCAAGTTCGTTCCGTGCCACCGATACCGGTCCGAGCGCGATAGCTGCTCGTCTACGCCCGCAGGGGCAGGCAGGCGCGATCGTACGCTTCGCGCTGACCCGCGCAGGACAGGTCACTTTCAGTGTCGTAGGTGTCGCCCGAGGCATTCGGCATCACGGCAGATGTATTCCAGCGAAATCGCGCCCCACCCACGGGCATAGCAATGCATGTCCATACATGCACACACTTGGACACTTCGCTCTGACCGGATCGGCCGGTACCGACCATTTCGCTTTCACTGGTCGACTCAACAGCAGGATGCTGAGGGCGGGTCGATATCTACTCGTGGCAAATGCACAAGGCAGCCACCAAGCCCCAGCGCAGGTCCCTTTCCGCGTACTGCCACACTGAGCGTAGCTAGAGGACACCTACGCAATCGAACCAAAACGCCGGTTCGATCGCTTCCACTTGCCCAGTGACGGCGGTTCGATCGAATGCGGACGATAAATTGCGCTCGTGGCAGCCGTGTACTTGTTCGGCGACGAGGCCGGTAACTTCGACTTTTCCGGCGGACCGGGCGCGAGCCGCTACTTCGTGCTGGCGACATCGCCAAGCGCGAGGCGCCAACCACACTGCGCGACGCGCACGCTCTCTACCGCCAGCGTCTCCGGGAAAAGTTAGACCCTCGCCAGCTAGCCGCGCGAGCGGCAGAGCCCAGGGGCTCTTTCGCCGGTGAGGGTCACACGGCGAGAGTAGCAAGCCGGGACTCAGTGGTCAGCCCTGAGTTCCAGACGATGCTCGACCCGTGCCGCGTCTCGACCAGTATGTAGCGCCCGCGCGCCACCCGGACGCCGACCTCTCCACGGTGGGCGTCGGCAACGACGAGGCCGTCGTCGCGGCCGCCGTCGCCGAGATCGTCGCCACCGAGCTCGATTGTCGGCGTTCATCGGCTGGCTGCCAGGACGCATCGCCGGGCCGCCTCCAGGTCGAACGATGCCGGGTCGAAGCCGCCGGCGTCCTTGAGCTCGGCGTAGCCCCAGGGGCCGCCGCAGTCCTCGGGCGGGCGGGCGCCTTTGCCGGCGAGGAGCGCCGGTCGTCCGTCACCGGCGTCCGGCTCGATCACCTTCTCGAGCACTATGTCGTGCTCCCAGTTGTCGCCGAAGTCGTAGGTGTAGCGGATGCGATCCTTCGGGCTGAGCAGCACCTCGTCGAGCGTCGTCTCGGCCTCGTCGGCGCAGTCGTTGTCCCATTCGGGGTCCAGGACGCCGGTCTGCTCGCCCTGGTGCTCGAAGCTGTGCAGGTGCGTGTCGGTCCAGCCGAACGCCGCCTGGATGATGTGGTGGAGCGTCGCGAAGGTGGTGTCGGCGCGGACCTGCACGCGACGCCAGACCGGCGGCTTGCTGATCCCCTTCAGCGTGATCTTCAGCTGGAGAATCTCGTCGGGCTCGACCGCCTGCGGCACCTCGACGTCGGCGACGTCAAGCTCGCCGCGCGCGTTCCAGCCCTTGATGAAGGTGCCCAGCGCCTGCTCGTCCTCGAGGTCGACGCCGGCCGTCTTCGCCGCCAGCAGGAACTGCTTGGAGGGCCGCCGACCGCCGGGTCCAGTGCGGCCTCGACCATCTCCTGAGCCCACCCTACGATCGACTCTCGGGTTTCGTCGACGGCCCACCGCGGGATCCCGCGCCGGCGAGCGGCGAAGCGCACCCAGGCATCGAGCGCGACAGGCAGGCGGTCGAGCAGCTCGGGCGTCGCCAGGACCTTGCGCGGAACCCAGTCGGCCATGAACAGCTCGACGACCACCGGGCTCCAGCGCAGCGGGTCGCCGCCGGTGTAGCCGACGCAGAAGTCGATCGCCAGCGACGCCACCCAGGCCTCCTCGCCGTCGGGCGCGAACCCGCGCCCCTCCGGCGAGGAGAGGAACTCATCGCGCAGCCCGTCGCGCTCCTCGCTGGAGAGCTCGGTGGGCTCTGGCGGCTCTCGAGCAGGACCGTGCGGGCGTCGTCGAACACAGCCTCGCTCATCACCGCGGCACGGACGACCTCGGACTCGCCGATCTGCTCGATCCACCGCGGGACGCCGGCCACCGGCGTCGAGCCGGCGAGGAGCTCCGCCGCCAGGACGCCCAGCTCGCCGTCGTCGAGCTCCGCGATCGACGCCAACGCGACCCTCGCGGCGGGATCGGCGAAGCTCGCCAGCCGGGTGACGAGCGGCTCGCCGAACAGCAGCGCGGCATCGACCCCGACGGCGTCGGGTAACGGCGGTCCGTGCCGCTGCTCGCGAAAGGTGCCCAGCAGGTGCGACGCCCACACCTCCGCGTCGAGCGCCGAGTCAACCTCAGCCGCCGACTTCGCGATCGTCCTTGCCACTCGGACCTCCTCGGGCAGCGGCGCTCCTTGCGCCCGCTCGCGTTCGCGGCGCTGAGCTACCCGAGCTGGATGACCGCCGGATCCACGTCGTCGTCTACCGCCACTCAAGCCCAAGACCGCAAACACGCGCAGCAACGGCGCGCTGCCAGATCCCGCAACTAGCGCCGATCCCCGCCATCAAAGCAGGGCACGGCCCAGGCTCAGGATCCTCCTTCAGCACCGCCACGGCGGCAAACGTAAGAGAAGGGCAAGAGACCAGTCAAGATGGATACTCGACGGCCCGAGCGCAAAGAGCCACCGAACAGGGGATGGATATGCCGGCGGCATTCACACCACGAGAGGAGCCCTCATGCAGAGCACGCGACTGAACACCACCCAGCTCGGCGCCACCGGCCTGGAGATCACCCGCGTCGGGTTCGGGGCCTGGGCGATCGGCGGCGGCGGCTGGGAGTTCGGCTGGGGCCCGCAGGAAGACGAGCAGTCGATCGCCGCCATCCACCGCGCGCTCGAGCTGGGCGTCAACTGGATCGACACCGCCGCGGCCTACGGATTCGGGCACTCCGAGGAGATCGTCGGCCGCGCCATCCAGGGACTACCCGAGCGCCCCCACGTGTTCACCAAGGCCTCCCTCCTGGAGGGCCCCGGGCGTCGCGTCCTGCACAGCCTCAAGCGGGACTCGATCATGCGCGAGGCCCACGCCAGCCTGGAGCGGCTCGGCGTCGACGCGATCGACCTCTACCAGATCCACTGGCCGATCCCCGACGAGGACATCGAGGAGGGCTTCGCGACGTTCGCCGAGCTCAAGCGGCAGGGGCTCGTGCGCCACATCGGGGTCTCCAACTTCGACGTCGACCAGCTGCGGCGCATCCAACGGATCGCCCCCGTCGAGACCCTCCAGCCGCAGTACTCGCTGATCGAGCGCGACGCCGAGCAGGAGATCCTCCCCCTCGCCGAGCGCGAGGAGATCGGCGTGATCGTCTACTCCCCCATGGGGTCGGGACTGCTGACGGGACGGATGACCCGGGAGCGGATCGCCGCGATGCCCGACGACGACTGGCGCAAAGACGACGAGCGCTTCACCGATCCCCAGCTGTCCCGGAACCTCGAGATCGTGGATCGCCTGAGGCTCGTCGCCGAACGCCACGACACCGTCCCGGGCGCCGTCGCGATCGCCTGGACCCTGCGCAACCCCGCCGTCGACGGCGCCATCGTCGGCTTCCGCTCACCCGAGCAGGTCGACCCCCTCGTCGACGCCGCCAACGTCGAGCTGACCGACGACGACGTCGCCCTGATCGAGGGAGCGCGGTAGACCCGCGGACGGCACGCAGCCGATCGCGCCGCGTCCGCGACCGCGCCCTCGGCTCACGTGACGGCGACCGACAGCCGCCGCGCCATGACCCGCACCGCCTCGGGATTGGAGTCGATCAGCACGTAGCGCCTGCCCAGCTTCGCCGCCACCGCCCCCAGGGTGCCGCTGCCGGCGAAGAAGTCAAGGCACCAGTCGCCGGGGCGGGTCGACGCCTGCACCATCCGCCGCACGATCCCCTCGGGCTTCTGCGTCGGATACCCCGTCTTCTCGCGCCCGCCGGTGGGGACGATCGTGTGCCACCAGACGTCCGTCGGGAGCTTCCCCCTGGCTGCCTTCTCCGCCGTCACCAGACCCGGCGCCATGTACGGCTCGCGGTCCACCGCCTCCGCGTCGAAGTGGTAGCCGGCGGGGTCCCTGACATAGACCAGGATCGTGTCGTGCTTCGCCGGCCACCGCCGCCTGGATCGGGCGCCGTAGTCGTAGGCCCAGACGATCTCGTTCAGGAAGCACTCCCGGCCGAAGATCTCGTCGAGCAGCAGCTTGCAGTAGTGGGCCTCGCGGTAGTCGATGTGGAAGTACAGGGTGCCGCTCGGCGCCAGCAGCCTGTGGGCTTCGCGCAGGCGGGGGTCCAGGAAGGCGAGGTAGTCCTCGAAGTCGTCCCCATAGGAGGACTCCGCGAGCAGCCGCGTCCGGTAGCGGCGGCCGGTGAAGCCCGTCCGGTCGCCGTCCTCGTCGGGCGCGGTCTCGATCATCCTGCGCCTCTGGGCCTTGCCGGTGTTGAACGGCGGGTCGATGTAGATCAGCTGGAACGACCCGCCCTGGAGGCCCGGCAGGACGTCGAGGTTGTCCCCGAGCACGATCCTGTTCTCGCCGTCGCCGTCCACCGTGCCGCAATCTAGCGCCCGAAGAGCGCCGACGCGACGACTTATATCTCATAATTCGTGATATGATAGTGCAGTATGAGTGATAAGCATCGGGTTGGCAGCGCCGTCCTGTTCCCCACCGACCACCCGCTGGGACCGGCCGAGATGATCGGGCGGGCGGGCGACGTCGAGCGGGCCGCGCTGGCCCTGCTCGGCGGTGGCAACGTCGTGATGGCGGGGCCGCGTCGCACGGGCAAGACCACGGTCGCCGACGCCGCGCTCGCCGCGTGCGCCGACGACGGCGCCTACACCGCCAAGGTCGACCTCTTCGAGTGCCCCGGCCCCGGCGCCCTGGCGCACCTGCTGGCACTGGAGCTGCTCGCCAACCGGCCGCCCCTGCGACACGCCATCGCCCAGGCCCGGCGGCACGGCCGCGGCCTGCTGGAGGCGCTGCGCACGGCGGGCGCGCTGCGGGCGCGCCTCGACCTCGGCGGCGCCGAGCTCGAGCTCACCATCGATCCCGGCCGGGCCGAGGAGAACCCGACGACGGCGCTCGACGCCGCCCTGCGGCTCGGACAGCGCCTCGCCGACCGCGACGGACGCCGGGCGGTGATCTTCTTCGACGAGTTCCAGGACATCGCCGGCGGGCGCCTCGGCGATCCCGAGGTCACGACCCGCCTGATCCGCGCCGTGCTCCAGCGCTCCCGAGCCGTCAGCGTCCTGTTCGCCGGGTCGATCGAACACCTCATGCGCGACCTCTTCGCCCCCAGCGAGCGCGCACTGAGCCAGTTCGGCTCCTTCCACGAGCTCACCCCGATCGACGCCGACGAGTGGGCCCCGGGCATCCAGCTCCGCCTCGGCCGGGACCGCACGACGATCGACGACGACGCCCTCGCCCGCCTGCTCGAGCTCGGCGAGGGGCACCCCCGGACGACGATGCTGATCGCCCAGCACACCCACATGCAGGCCATCGAGGAGCTGCGGCGCAGGATCGACCACGCCATGGTCCTCGCCGGCCTCGACCGCGCCCTCTCCGCCGAGCGACTGCGCCACCAGCAGCAGCTGGAGCGCATCCGCCTCGGCGGACGCCACTGCGAGACCGTCGCCGTCCGCGTCGCCGCCCGCGCAGAGCCCTACAGCGGCCTGCAGCCCCAGCAGGCGTCCCGCGCGCTCAACGCCCTGCGCGACGCCGGCGTCGTCGAGCACGCCGGCCGCGGAAGCTGGGAAGTGCCCGACCCCCTGCTCCGCCGCTATCTCTGCGCCCGCCGCCTCCGCTGAGAGCCGCTCCGCGCCCGCGCCCGCCCCGCCGGCGCTCGCGGATCGGCCTGAGCGAACGTCGCCGCGAGACCCCGCCCGGCATCTATCCTTGCCCCATGACCACCGTCGTCGTCGACCCCCACGCCCACGAGCTGGATGCCCTCAAGGAGCGTCGGCGGGTCTCCGGCCTCGATCGTCTCGACGAGATCTGGGAGGGTGTCCTGCACATGGTTCCCGCCCCCAACTACGGGCACGCCCGACTGACGCAGCAGCTGGCGGTGGCGCTTGACGCTCCCGCCCGCGAAGCCGGCCTGGAGGCGGCGATGGGCGAGTTTAACCTCGGCGACTCCAGCGAGGACTACCGCGTCCCCGACGGCGGCCTGCACCGTCCCGGCACCAGCGGCACCTGGCTGCACAGCGCCCCGCTCGTCGTCGAGATCGTCTCCCCCGGCGACGAGACCTGGCAGAAGCTCCCCTTCTACGCCGCCCACGACGTGCAGGAGCTGCTGATCCTCGACCCCGAGAGCCGCACAGTCCACTGGCTCGCCCTGAGGGACGGCGGATACAGCCCGATCGAGCACAGCTCCCTGATCGACCTCGGCCCGCGGCGACTGGCCGAGCAGATCGACTGGCCGTAGGCTCGGGCGCCGGCGGCGAGACCTCGCCCGCCATCACGAACCTGCCGCGAGCCCGCGTCGCTCCCAGCCCCGCCTACCCAACCGGCGCCGCCGCCACCGCCGGCTTGGGCGTCGGTGCCAGCAGGATCACCCGCTCGCCCGGGCGCAGCTCCATCCCGGGCTTGGCGGCGCGGACCTCGCGCCCCTCGGTGACCGCCACCGCCCGGCAGCCGTCGGGCCAGGCGATCTCGTCGAGCCGGCGCCCCAGCGCCGGCGAGTCGGGGCCGACGGCGAGCTCGACGAGCTCGTACCCCCGCAGCGGCGTCGGCGGCTCATGGACGGCGGGATCCTCGCGGGCGAACTCCGCCGCCTCTGCGCCCCGGGGGATCTCGCGGACCTCGGCCCCGATGCGCTCGTGGAGGGCGGCGAGGACGTCGTTGCGGGTGACCCAGCCGCGCAGGCGCCCGCCGTCGTGGGAGAGCACCGGCAGGCCGTCGCGGCCGAACAGCACCAGCTGGCGCAGGGCCTGCTCGAGGTCCTCCTCCGCGAACAGCGCCTGGGGCTCGCGGGTGCCCGTGACCGGCCCCACCAGCAGCTCCCAGGCCGGGGGAGCCGGCGCGGCGGGCTCCTGCGAGGCCGGGGCGGAGACCGGCGGGGCCGGGAGCGACGACCACGCTGGAGCGCCCCCGGCGAGGCCGTCCCCCGGCGCGAGACCGGCGGCGCCGTCCACGAGCGCCACCCCGGCGCCGCCGTCGGGAAAGGGCTGCATGACGTCGGCGACGGTGAGCTTCTCCAGCGCCCCCGTCGCCCGCGGCCGTTCGATGTCGATGCCGCGGCGCAGCAGCTTGGTGGTGTAGATCGAGCCGTAGCTCAGGTGTTTTGACAGCGCCGCGGCGATGCCCGAGGCGAGCATGATGGCGACGGTGATGCCGAAGTTGCCGGTCATCTCGACGACGCTCGCGATCGCCGTCAGCGGCGCCTGGGCGGCCGCCGCGAAGACACCGCCCATCGCCACCACCCCGTACAGCGCCGGCGGCCCCGCGGCGGGTCCGAAGACGTGGTCGGCGACGACCCCGAATGCGGTCCCCCCGGCGGCGCCCATGAAGAGCGACGGCGCGAAGACCCCGCCGGAGCCGCCGATGGACAGGGTGAAGCTCGTCGCCACCACCTTCCCCAGCATCAGGATCACCACGAACCACAACGCTTCGTGACCGGCGAAGACTTTGTCCATGACCGGGTAGCCGACGCCGTACATCTGGGGCAGCGCCAGCAGCAGCAGCCCCAGGGCGACCCCGCCGACGGCCGGCCGGGCCCACTCCGGGCGACCCCTCCAGCGCTCGTCGACGAAGTCCTCGAGGCCGTAGAGGACGGTCTTGAAGCCCACCCCGAGCAGG
>Ga0335072_10002987_pt1 | contig 25780 bp, 13 predicted proteins | sample Lox_Sample_21_FD_206725 | JGI IMG/M metagenome (GOLD analysis project Ga0335072, IMG submission 206725) | Soil microbial communities from Loxahatchee National Wildlife Refuge, Florida, United States - Lox_Sample_2.1 | ecosystem: Environmental > Terrestrial > Soil > Wetlands | place: USA...
CATATCCCCGGCCCGTATTGAGCCGCAGCCAATATCGTCCCGGCAAGATATTTTGGATCACGATCGAATCGTCGTTGGAATTGTCAGGAGGGCGGACTGTTCCGCCGCCCCAGGGTGCGAAATCATCGGCCGGCTCAACCGTGGGATACAGGTAAGCCTGCGGCCCGCGGACGATGTAAGGATGTTTGCTGTCGCCTCCATTTGCGGCAAAGCTCCGAGTGTCCTGCGTGAATTCTTCCTTCACCCGCAGGGTCACCGAACTGTTTCGCGTCAGCGTCAGAACCGATCCTTCGACGGGAGCACCCGCGACGCTGAGATTCACTTGGCCGCTGGTGGAATCCTGCGCGAACGTGCGGGCTTCGACCGTGTAGTTGCCGTTCGGCAGCAGACCCTCAATTCGATGCATGTCGGCGTTGTAGCCCAGCGAATATCCCGGCCCAGACTGCCCGTGCAGCTTGACGCGGATGTCCATGCCTCCGTTCATTTCGCCATTGGCGACGGGAATCCTCACGGGAAAGTACTGCTGGTCGGTGATGGTCAGGTTGGCTTCAAACGTTTGACCGGCCGCGAGATCGATCGTTGCGCCAGCGGAAAATTCACTCGCCGCGGGAAAGTAGACTGGCGGGAATCCATAGCTGGGAGCACCAGTGGCGTTTACCAGCGGATCGTTATCCATGAATTCATGAGTCATGATCTTGTAAGCGCCGGAAGTCAATTCGGCAAAGCGAAACGAACCGTCGGATTTCGTTTGAACCATCGCGGCCGGGGTCCAGCGCGCAACGCCGTCTTGAATCCTCTGCGCCAAGAGTTGAACTTGAATTCCCGGGATGGTCTCGCCGGTCGTCGTGCTCACGCGCCCTTTGATGATGGACTCAGGCATCAGCGCGATTGTGATGTCGCTGCCGCCCGATGCTGCAATTGCGCGGCCGGTTTGCATATCTCCCAGAAAACCAGGTTTGCGGGCAAGCAGCCAACCTATCTTGCCGGGCTGCACTGTGAACTCGAAGTGACCATCGCTGTCGCTCATCATGGCGTAGCGGTCATCGGCGGAGTGAACCAACGCCCGCGGAACCGGCAGCCGGGTAACGGCGTTCACGACTGTGCCGCGAATCGTGTTTTGATCGTCGCTTGATTGGAGATCCTGCGCCGAAATCACCCCGGAGAGAATGGATAGCAGGACGCAAAACGCAACCACGCCGCTGGTCACGCGGGCGGACGCGCGACAGATTGGCCTGACACACGCGCGAGGGGCCATTCGAGGAAGAGACATTCCACGTGCTCCTTGGATCTGTGTACGGTATGGACACCGGTCGCAGGAGTGTAAGCTCGTGCCCGATCGAAGTCAGTCGAGAATCAACTTACTCCGCTGGTAGCCTACGATGCGAAGTTCCGGGTACGGGGATGCCGCAAGCGCTGTCTCCGCCGAAAACGAATGTCGACCCGCCAATGAGCGCGCCATCCCCGCAAGCGGCAAAAGTACGTCTCAGCAGGAATCCGCCGAAACCGCGTCTACCGTGTCGCCGCGTGGATTTCGTCAACAATTCGGTTGAGGTGATAGACCTGCCGCATTCCTTCGAGTAAAGCGCGGCTGTCGACCGCGACGGCGCGATTCTGGGCTGCGTCGTAGCCGTAATCGCCGCCGAGAGAGAAAATGTTCCCGTCAAAAATCAGGCCAACGATCCTGGCATCCTTGTCGATCAGGGGGCTTCCCGAATTGCCGCCGATGATGTCGTTGGTCGTGCACAAATTCATAGGCGTCGCCAGATTGATCGAGGTCTTGGCCTTGATCCAGCTCTCGGGCAAATTGTAGGGCGGCGCTCCCGTAGCGCGGTCGTACAAGCCCCCGATCGTGGTATACGGCGTAACGAATTTGCCCTCGGCATCTTCAAAACCTTTCACCGTTCCATCGCTCAGGCGCAGAGTGAAAGTGGCATCAGGATCAACGCTGGTTCCATAGACAGCGAAACGTGCCTTGGCAATTTTTTCAGCGGCGGCCCGCGTGGGAGCATCTATCCGCGCCTCATAGTCTTTACGGACGGCCAGTAGATCGTCATTGATTAAAGCGGCGAACCGGATCATGGGATCGGTGGAGGCCGCGATCGCGCTCTGGCCGCCGTTGTACAGCTCTTCCCGAACCTTCGGATCTCCCAGCTGCGTAGCGCTCACCAGGCGATGCGCCAACTGCTCTGGCGACTCCTTGCCCAGCATTTTCCGGACGAAAGGATCGTCGGTTCCCAGGTCGCGGCGAATGGTCGAGAGCGACAAAGTGAGGGTAAGCTCTTCCAGATCTGGATAAACGGGTACAGGAGCAGCTAGCCGCTGCTGGACGCCGACCAGCGCCTGATCGGTGAACTGCGGCAGCCGTTCGGAGTTGGGCTTGATGCGCTCGGCGGCTGCCCGAACCAGCGTGATCGCAGTGCCGACCAGCGTTCCCCGGAAGGCTCGGTCGCTCAACTCGGTGCTGCGCACAAAGAGCTCGGAGCGCAAACGCTGAACGCGGGCGATGTCGTCCCAGGCAGAGACGTCGGCGCCCAGCTTCGGGTTGGCCGCGGCGGCCGCGCGCAACTTCTGTTCTTCACGCACTTTGGTCGCAAAGAACCGCGGATCGAGCAGCGCCTGCTGCCGGCCAAAGTAAACCTTGAAACCATTTTCGAGAAAGAACAGGTCATCCCCGGCTTCGCGCGCTTGTTGTGGACCGCGGGCGATGAACGCCTCCAGTTCCCCGCGCCGCTCGGAAATTTGCGGTATCAAGTTGGGGTAGAGCACGTCGCGGTCGAAGGCGAGTTGCGATGTTGTCAGTTCGCGAAACGTTCCCCCCGGGTTGCCGGAGACAAAAACCAGATCGCCATCTTTCGAACCGTCGGTGCTCCAGTGCAGGTAATCCTTGCTGGCTACCGGTTTGTCTCCTTCATAGGCCCGCAATAGGCCGATATCAAAATCGAAGCGGGGAAAATTGAAATTATCCGGGTCGCTGCCGAATTGCGCGACTGAAAACTCAGGAGCGAAAACCAAACGCACATCGTTATAACGTTTGTAGCGGTAGAGGTTATAGACGCCGCCATGATAAAGCGACACTACATCGCAACGAACGCTCTTATCTGAGCCGCAGGTTTGCTGGAGCTCGGCTTCTTTCGCATGCAGAGCTTTGTTGGCCTGGTTGCCGGTCTTGCCAGCTGTAGCGGCCTGAACTTCTTTGGTCACGTTGCGAATTTCGACCAGTTGGTCAAGTTCGAAATCGGGGCACTTGCGTTCCTCGGCTGGCGTTTCCGCGGAATAGCCAATCTCGGCAAAATTCTGCTCCGGCGTTGAAATCTGCTCTAAACAATCGACCACGCAATGGTGATTCGTCATCACCAATCCTTGAGGGGAAATAAATGATGCCGAGCATCCGCCCGCCACGCGCAGCGATGACAGACGCACGTGGTCGAGCCACTCCGGTGACGGCGTAAATCCGTACTTGGCACCCACGGTCTTCGAGGGGAAGTTGTCAAACGTCCACATGCCCTCGTCGGCGTGCAGAACCTGGCCTAACCCGATAAAGACCAACGCCACGCCTCCGGCCAAAATCGCAAGTGTGAAAAAGTTCTTGATTTTCATCGTTATTATTTCCTTTGACCCGAAGATTTCACTGTCGTCACTAGTCGGTCCACTCGCCATCGAACGGCGGTGATTTTTTCCAAAGAGACATGATCCGCCTCACCCCGGATGATGGTCAAGGAGCGATGTGTGCCGCACCTATTTCTGTGCGCTCTCTTCGGAGCGTTATCCAACGGCGAGCTACAAATGGAAGAGGCGACACTTTGTCGGTGGCAATCCCACTATTTGGCCAGTTACGACTTGCAATGGCTCGCCGCCTACCATCGGCGCCTTGGGAACCGGAACCTTGGAAGTAGATCAAAAGCGGCTGCAAAAACACCTTGGAAATGCGTTCTCTCTTCGGTAACTTAGTTATCCGGGATGGGCAACTCTGCGGGCTCATGTCCATTCTTACGGCGAGAGTGCGCCAAACATGTCAACAGCCCCTGCGGAAGTGACTCCGGCCAGTGACGCTTCACCCGGTCAGGTCCTGCTGTCCGGAGAGTCGAGTCTCGCCTCGCCTCCGCCACCAAGCTCCCGAAAATTATTCGTGCTGCTGATTCTCTTGGTTGGTGTGCTTGTGATCGCGGGCGTGGTCGCGGCTGTGTTCCGCAGCCGAAGTCCCCGCGCGGCAGACGGTTTGCATTCACTTTTGCCCGAATCAGCGAGAATCTTGCGCCTGAAGGGAACAACCGAAGCGGTGCAATCCCGCGCAATCCTCGCGCCCATGCTCCAAGGTCAGCAGATTCCCACACTCACAATTGTTCACATGCTGCCCGCAGGCAGCTGGGTGAAGCGGGGCGATCTTCTGGTCGAATTCGATCGCCAAGCCCAAATGCGGGACTACGTCGACAAAAAAGCCGACTACGAGAAGCTGGTCGACCAGGTTAGCGAAGAGCAGGCGAAAGAAGTGGCCGCTCGGGCCAAAGATGAGACGGAACTGAAGCAGGCCGAAGATAGCCTGCGCAAAGCCGAACTCGAAGGGCAAAAAGATGAGATTGTCTCGCGGATCGACGCGGAAAAGAATCAGGAAACACTCGAAGAAGCCAAAGCCACTTACGACCAACTGCAGGAAACATTCGATTTAAAACGCAAAGCGGCGCAGGCGGCGATCCTGATTTTGGAGATCCAGCGCGATCGAACCCAGCAGACCATGATGCATGCTCAGGCTAACTCCGACCTGATGCAGATTCATTCTCCGCTCGACGGCGTTGTTGTGCTCAACACGATCTGGAAGCAGGGCACGATGGGCGAAGTGCAGGAAGGCGATCAGGTGCGCCCCGGTGTTCCCTTCATGCAGGTTGTGGATCCCTCCTCGATGCAGGTGCGAGTTCTTGCCAATCAGGAAGATTTTCCCAGCTTGCGGGTGGGAGAGACAGCGACAGTGCGGCTCGATGCGTATCCCGACATGGCATTTCACGGCAAGCTCGATCAACTGGCGCCCATTGCTGAGACCGGCGATTTTTCCAACAGACTTCGAGTCTTCGTTGTGATTTTTTCCATTCAGGGGCACGATCCCAAACTGATGCCGGATCTTTCTGCGGCCGTGGACGTAAACCTTACGACGTCGACAGCGGACACCAATTCGCCGGGCCGGGCCTCGGCGGCGAGGACTGGCTCGTGACATTCGAGGGCCTCAAGCGCTTCTCGCTGCAACATAAGATTCTGGCCATCATCATTATCGTGCTGGCTGGCAGCGCGATTCTGCTCGGGTCCGTGAGGCTGGGCAGGCATCCGCCGTCGGTTCCAACGGTCGAAGTCACGCGCGGCGATTTTCTCGACTCCATTGAGTTCCATGGCGAGATGAAGGCGCTGAAGTCAGTCACAATCAGTGCTCCCGCGGATGCCGGCGACTTGCAGATCGTCAAGCTTTCCCCGGAGGGCACAAGCGTAAAGCCCGGGGACGTGGTCGTCGAGTTTGACAAAACGAAAACCGAGCAGGATCTGGCGCAGTTTCGATCCACGCTGAGATCTGCAGAAGCAGAAATTGCCCAGGCGCGCGCCCAAGCTCGTCTGGCAGCTGAGCAGGACAAGACTGCCGTATTGAAAGCGCGATACGACGTGGAAGGTGCAAAGCTCGAAGCCAGCAAGCAGGAAATCGTGTCCAAAATTGAAGGTGCCGAAGCGCGATTGAAATTGGCCGACTCGCAGCAGGCACTCAGCGAGGCCGAAGCCAAGGAAAAATCCGATAAAACCTTGAACGACGCCACCATTGAAAGCAAGGTGCAGGCCAGCGCAAAAGCGAAATTTGACGTGCAGCGCGCCGAGCATGCCTTGTCTCAGATGACCTTGCGTGCTCCTTCGGCGGGAACGATTACGTTGCTGCAGCATTGGGCCGGATCGAACATGGCCACCTATCGAACTGGAGACCGTGCCTGGCCCGGCGCCGCCATCGCCGAACTGCCCGACGCAAATACATTGCGCGTCTCCGCCCGGGTTGACGAAACCGAACGTGGACGGCTGGCAGCGAAACAGTCCGTCACCGTGCAATTCAATTCCATCGCCGATCGCCAGTTCACGGGCCATATTGAGCAAATCGGCGAGATCGCCAGCCTCGATTTTTCCGGCGGCTGGCCGCTGACTCGAAATTTCACGCTTTATGTCGCTCTCGACCAGAGCGATCCGCGCTTCAAGCCAGGCATCACGGGGGATGTGAACGTGCTGATCGAAAAAGTGCCCAACGCCATCATCATTCCAGCGGCCGCCATGTTTCAAAAGTCCGGGCAGAATGTGGCCTACGTATGGCGTAGCGGAGAATTTCAGGAAATTCCCATTCAAGTGGGACGAAAGAGCGGCGACAGAATTCTGGTGGCGAAGGGCGTCAGTCCGGGCGATAAGCTCGCTCTGCGCGATCCAACGGCGAAGGAATAAGGGGTAGCGAATTGCTGTGAGAAAAAAGCGCGTATTTACCGTGACGATCGGGGCATCGCTGGTTTGTGTCGCGATCGCCGGATTCGCCATGGTTCACTGGGCCGCGCCGAAAACGGCCGCGCTCGATTTGCCTGTCGCACGCGTCAAGCGTGGCGATCTCGCCATGCGCGTCTACGTCACGGGCGAACTGCGGGCGAGCCAATCGCAGATGCTCACCGCGCCTCCCATCGGCGGCGGCGCGCTGCAGATCACCCATTTGCTGCACACCGGCACGGCGGTAAAGAAAGGCGATCTCGTCATTGAGTTCGATCCGGCGGAGCAGCGTTACAACCTCGAGCAGCAACGTTCTGAATTAATGCAGGCCGAGCAAGAGATCACAAAGGCAAAAGCGGACGCGGCGGTCGCAGCCGCCCAGGATAAAGTCGCGCTGCTCAAAGCGCGCTTCGATGTGCGCAGCGCGGAATTGGACGTGCAAAAGAACGAACTGGTCAGCCCCATCGACGCACAGAAGAACAATCTTGCTCTTGAAGGCGCGAAGCGCGTGCTCGCGGAATTAGAGCAGGACATCAAGTCGCGCAGTGTCTCCAATCAGGCCACGATCTCTTTAGCGGAAGAGAAACGAAACAAAGCCAAACTCGCCATGGACGAGGCGCAGAAGAACATCGAAAAAATGCGCGTCACCTCGCCGATGGATGGCCTCATTGCACTCGAGAAAAATGAAAATGCCGCCGGCGGATTCTTTTTCAGCGGCATGACCCTCCCTGAATATCGCGAAGGCGATCAAGTCGGCCCCGGCAGCACCGTGGCGCAAGTCATCGATCCGAGCGGCCTGGAACTCGCGGTCAAGGTCGGCGAGATCGAACGCAACAACATCAAGGTGGGCCAGACCGTGGATATCGTGCTGGACGCGCTGCCCGGCGAGACCTTTCATGGAACGGTGAAGACTGTGGGATCCGGCAGCGCGCACATGTTTTGGGATGACGACAGCGGGACGAAATTCGAAGTCACGGTGAAACTCGCGGGCGTCGACAGCCGGATGCGCCCTGGGATGACAGCGCATGTTTCGATTTCCGGCGATACGCAGAAAAATGTGTTGTATATTCCGCGGCAGGCGCTCTTCTTGAAAGACGGCAAGCGCATCGCGTATGTGCGGAACGGAAACAACTTCGATCCGCATGAGGTCAAAATTGAAGCCGAAAACGAGAGCCGCGCTGCAATTCAGGGGCTGGGCGCCGGCACCGAAATCGCTCTGATCGACCCAACCGCTCCCCGGAAGAGTACCGCTGCTACGATTTCACCGGCTGGGGGTACGCCGTGATGGCGACACTGGCCTCCAATCCGAATCCGGGCACATTGCGCAGCTATCAGAATTGGCTGCCGGATATACAACTGGGATTCCAGAATCTGCTTCTGCACCGCCTGCGCTCACTGCTCACTATGCTGGGCATGATTTTCGGCGTCGCCGCCGTAGTTTCCATGCTCTCCATCGGGGCGGGCGCTCGGCAGAAAGTCATGGCGCTGATCGAGCAGATGGGTGTTCACAATCTCATCGTGGAGGCCAAAGAGACAACGGAATGGCAGGCGCATCAGAAGATTCGCAAGATTTCGCCCGGCCTCACGTTCAAGGATTACCGCGTGATTCGCGACGATGTGAGCGACATCGTTGCCGGCACGCCCAGAAAGCGATTGACTCCATCGAAGACGATTCCGAAATCACAGCAAGATCTGCCGACGATTTATGGAGTCGATCCCGTGTACCAGAAAATCGCCGGCCTGCAGGTGCTCGACGGCAGATTTTTCACCGACGACGAAGAGGCGCGCGCCGCTCCCGTATGTGTGCTCGGCGCTGCAGCACGAAGCAGTTTGTTCGGCTCGGCCGACCCGCTTGGCCATTACGTCAAAACGAATGAAACCTGGTTCCGTGTGGTCGGCGTCGCTTCGCCTTTGCTCAGTTCTCAAACCGAAGTTGCGGGCGTTCCTACGCAAGACCTGAATAACATCATCTACGTGCCGTTAAACTCCGCCGTTCTTCGCCTCGAAGACAATTACAGCGACGTGCGCGATGAAATCGACGGCATTTATCTCAACATCCGCGATGATGCCGATATGAGTTCGGTCGCGCAGGTTGTGCGCGCCATTCTCGATTCTTCGCATCATGGCGCGGGTGATTTCAGCGTGATCGTGCCCGCCGAACTTCTCGCCGAGCAAAAACGCACCGAACGACTGTTCAATGCCGTCATGGTCGCCATCGCGTCGATCTCTCTACTCGTGGGCGGAATCGGAATCATGAATATCATGCTGGCCAGCATCTTGGAGCGAACGCGCGAAATCGGGGTCCGCCGCGCCGTTGGCGCCCGGCAGGCCGACATCGTTCGCCAGTTCGTCGTGGAAGCCATTCTGATTTCCTTCGTTGGTGGAAGCTTCGGCATTATGTTCGGCTTCCTGATGTCCCGGCTGATCGCCTGGCTCGCCGGATGGTCCACGATCGTGACTGTAGGTTCCATCCTGCTTGCGTTCATAGTCTCGATCACCGTCGGATTGATTTTCGGAATTTATCCAGCAGTCAAAGCCGCGCGACTCGACCCAGTCGAAGCGATTCGTTACGAGTAGCGCGGCGCTCTTCACGCACGGCAAATACAACCTGGAGGGATCGGCGAATGTCCTGCTCTCGCCTCGCGCTTGTTGTGTTCCTGCTCTCGTTCTTTATTTCTCCCGCCTCGTCGCAAACTCGCGAGCGCTACAAAGATATGGCAACGCCGCGCGTTGTCTCCGACAAACTTGCGCCCCCGCAACTACGAAAATATGTTGTCGACGGAAAACTGCAGATTAGCCTGCAAGATGCGATCGTCCTTACGTTGGAAAACAACAGCTCGATCCGCGTGCAGGAAACGCAAGTGGATACTTCAAAGTTCAGCGTGCTCGGTTTGCACTCGCCCTTCGATCCGGTGGTGACGAGCTCCTATAACATCACCAGTACGATTTCGCCGCCATTCAGCAGCTTGCAGGGAACGGGCGGACTGAACATAAACGTGAAGGATACGTCGAAGTTTCTACAGTTCGGTTATGCGGAGACTTTCGAATCTGGCACGCAAGTACTGGCGCAGGTCACCAGCAGTTACAACTCCATCAACAACTCATTTTACCTGTTGAACCCCTATATCAGCTCAAGCCTCGCTTTCCAGGTCACGCAGCCGCTGCTTCGCAATGGATGGCTTTTCGCCAATCGCGCGCCGCTGATCATCGCCCGCCGCAACCTGCAACAGACACAAGCCGCATTCTCCGCGCAGGTGAACAACAACATTCTGCAGGCCGTGCAGCAGTATTGGGCCGTCATCGAAGCCCGCGGCAACCTGGAAGTCGCGCGCCGCTCGATGGATGCCGCCGAGGCGACTTACAAGCACGATAAGCGCGCGCTGGAACTCGGGGCCCTGCCGCCGCTCGATATCTATCGTTCTGAGTCGCAGGTGGCTTCGCGGCGCGTGCAGGTCATTCAAAGCGAATACACCCTGAAGGAAGCCGAAGACACACTTCGCATGACGATCGGTGCAGACCAGGATCCATATTTTCAGGCGATCGACATGGAATTAACCGAGAAGCCCGAACCTGACGGCGAATTGCTAACCATCGATGTTGCCACAGCATTGCGACAGGCATTGGATGGCCGTCCGGAGTTCGTGGCCGCGCGTGCTGCGCTCTCGGCCGACGACGCTCGAATCCGCCTCGCGCAAAATCATCGCTTGCCGCAACTCGATCTCATGGCGCTTTATGCGGCGAACGGAGTGGGCGGAACGCAGATCAACACAAGCGGCCAGGCGACCTCAACCTCTTCGGTCAACCAGCTTTTCGGATTCAACTATCCGACCTACGAAGCGCAGTTGACGCTGACGCTACCGGTTAAGAATCGCGCCGCCCAAGCGGAACTGGGAACCGCGCTCGTCTCTCGCAGCAACGATTTGTATAACCAGCGGCAAGTCCACGAACAAGTCGCGCTCGATGTCAGCAATGCCGTTCACCAGCTGGAGCAGGCGAAGCTCAGCATCGCGGCCGGAAAGGATGCTCTGGATTTAGCACGCAAAACCATGGCTGCCGAACAGCGCAAATATGAACTAGGCTCGAGCACGATCTTTCTTGTTCTCGAGGCGCAAACCGAATTGGCAGCGGCCGAGCAGAGCCTGATCCAGGCTGAGGTTGGATATCAGATCGCAGTAGCGGGCATCGATCATGCGACCGGAAAGCTGCTGCAGCCATATCAAATTCAAATTGAAGATCTGACGCGATAGAAAACGCCGCGTTTTGGCATTCGTGCCTTTGGCCTTTTGGAACTCTCGCTGACACCTCCCCGTATCTTGGAGTAGCATTATCCGTCCCCAAGGAGACATCTCTCCCGGTATGAAAAAAATCGATATTTTTGTCCGCTCCCTGATTTGCCTCATCCTGCTCTATTCGATTTCCATCGCTGCTCAAAACAAGAGCAAATCCGCGGCAGCTCCCGACAACACTCAAAAATACAAGAACCCGAATCTTCCCATCGAAGATCGCGTCGCCGACCTGCTCTCGCGCATGACGCTGGAAGAAAAAATCGGCCAGATCGCCCCGCCGGCAGATCGCGCCGTTCACGTGGTCGACCCAACTGGCACGTTCACCGACGAGACGGCCAGCGCAATGATGAGACGCTGGTACGACCCTGATCTTGTCTTCCCCGCTCGCAAAGCGGCCATCCTGCGCAACGGCGTGCAACGCTACCTGAAAGAGAAGACGCGACTCGGCATCCCCGACCTCTTCATGGGCGAGGCCCTTCACGGATTCATGGAATACGGCAGCACCAGTTTCCCGCAGGCGCTTAGCCTCGCCAGTACGTGGGACCCGGATCTGGTTCACCAGGTGTTCACTGCCGCCGGCGATGAAGCGGGGTCGTCGGGCGTAGGCCAGGTCTTCACACCAGTGCTCGACATCGCCCGCGATCCGCGCTGGGGACGCACGGAAGAAACCTACGGAGAAGATCCGTTCCTCGCCTCTCGCATTGGAGTGGCTGCCATCACCGGCCTGCAGGGCGATTCTTTCCTGATCAACCGTCACCATGTCATGGCCACGGCCAAGCACTTCGCGGTTCACGGAATGCCTGAAGGCGGCACCAACACCGCGCCCGGAAATTATTCCGAGCGCATTATTCGTGAGAACTTTCTCGTCCCGTTCCAGGCCGCTGTCAAGGAAGGCCACGTCGGCAGTGTGATGGCCTCCTACAACGAAATCGATGGCGTTCCTTCTCATATCAATCACTGGCTGCTCGACAAAGTACTGCGCCAGGAGTGGGGATTCCGCGGATACGTGACGAGCGACGGCAACGGTCTGCAGATGCTGGTCGAAACTCACCACGTCGCCGCGAATAATGCCGATGCCGCCCGCATGGCCCTCGCAGCCGGAGTTGACTACGACCTCTCTGACGGCTCCGTCTACCGCACACTGCTCTGGCAGGTGAAGATGGGGATAGTTCCTGAGGCGCTGGTCGACCGCGCCGTCGCGCGCATTCTGGCAACCAAGTTCCGCCTCGGCCTCTTCGACAATCCGTATGTCGATCCCGATTACGCAGAGAAAACCACGAATAGCGCCGGGCATCGCGCGCTGGCGCTGAAGGCGGCCCAAGAGGCGGTGGTCCTGCTCAAGAACGACAAGAACCTTCTTCCACTCGATCTCACCAAGCTCAAGACGATCGCCGTAATCGGCCCCAATGCCAGCGGAGTTCACCTCGGCGGATATAGCCGCGATCCCCTGCATGGCGTGAGCATTCTGCAAGGCATCAAGGACCGCGTCGGCACGAAAGCCAACGTCGTCTACGCCGAAGGCTGCAAATTCACGGACCAGAATGACTGGCACGGATGGTTCGCCAATGACGTGAAGCTGGTCGATCCGGCCACCCAGCAAGACAGTGTGAAAGCCGCCGCCGAAGTCGCAAAGAAAGCCGATGTGGCGATCCTGGTAGTCGGCGAAAACGAATCGACCAACCGCGAAGCGTGGGCCGAAAATCACCTCGGCGACCGCGACTCCCTTGATCTGCTCGGCGCGCAGAACGATCTGGTCAAAGCTGTCGTGGAAACCGGCACACCGACGGTCGTCCTGCTGATTAACGGACGCCCGCTCTCCATCAACTACATTGCCGAAAAAGTTCCGGCAATCCTCGAAGGATGGTATCTCGGCGAGGAAGGCGGCACCGCGGCAGCGAACGTGATCTTCGGAGACGTCAATCCCGGTGGAAAACTCCCCATCACGTTCCCACACTCGGTCGGTGATCTTCCGGATTACTACGATCACAAGCCCTCCGCCAACCGCAGTTATGCCTTCAGCACCCGCAAGCCGCTCTTTCCGTTTGGCTATGGACTCAGCTACACCACGTTCAAGTTCGAGAACCTGCGTGTCGAACCCCCACGGATTTATTCGGGTGGGACCGCCAAGGTCAGCGTCGATGTCACGAACTCCGGTTCACGCGAGGGCGATGAAGTCCCCGAGCTCTACATCCACCAGCGCATCGCCGAGGTGACGCAGCCGGTCATGAAACTCGAAGGATTCCATCGCATCACGCTGAAGCCGGGCGAGAAGAAAACCGTCGAGTTCACCATCTCGCCTGACACGCTCAGCATGTTGAATATCGACATGCACAGAGTCGTCGAACCAGGAGTTTTCGATGTCATGGTCGGTCCCAGTTCCGATCAGACAAGTAAAGTCGAACTCACCGTTCTGGGCCCGCACGGCGAAACGGGCAAGCCGCTGCCGCCGCCACCTCCGGCGGGATCAGAGTCTGGAGTCGTCAGCACGTTTGACGAGGGCAAGATCGCGGCAAACTACGGCTCATGGATGGTGAGTACCGATGAGATGATTGGGGGAAAATCCAAGGCGTCGCTCGACATTGCGGAATCGGGCGCGAACGGCTCGAAAGGCGCGCTGAAGGTTTCCGGGGAAATCATTCCCGGATCCGGTCAGTTCAGCTGGGCCGGAGCCATGTTTACTCCGGGCAGCGCTCCCATGGAACCCGTGAATCTTTCGAGCAAGAAAGAGATCAGCTTTTGGGCGAAAGGGGATGGCCATACCTACATGCTGATCGTTCTCACCGCCGCGCGCTCTGGGCAAAACGGCATGCCCGCCATGGTCCCGTTCGTAGCCGCTCAGGACTGGAAACAATATGCGTTCCCGTTCACCACATTCCAGACAGATGGCAGCGATCTGACGGGGCTTATGTTCGCCGCGACGCGGCCGCCCGGCAACTTCGACTTCTCCATCGATCAAGTGGAGATCAAATAGCGGGCAGGCGCTTTCTGCGAGAGTCACTACACCGGCTGACGAAGGCCATGGCCTGGCCTTCGTCAGCCCGCAAGCAATGCTGAATTACTGCCGCATTGAACAGCAGCCGGCAATCCGTCTTGGAGAGCAAAGTACCCCAAAACACGCCAATTAGCTGCTGGGGGCTGTCTTGAGCACTCACCCAGAATCCCGGGAAGGCATCCGCCTTCAGCCGCGGAAGGTACTGGTTTTGATTCCCCTGCTTCTCTTCTGGCCTGCGTTCTCCATGTGCCAATCGCAGGCGCAGAGTGTGCTTTGTCGTGAAGGGATCGGGAGTTTTGGTGCGACCCTCGGCAACGGCATCACCGTCCACGTCGGTGCGGCACGCGAAGGGGGACTGGCGAAGCGGGCGTGCGCCGCCAAGCTCAGCTGGAAGCAGCAGGAATTGGTAGTCGAGGCGAATGCTTCCGAGATTGACCTCGACGCATTCGGCGTGGACTTCGGTATCGGGGCTCCGGCGGCGGCCTTCCAATTGAGGGAGTCCGAGAGCGATTGCTGCATGGAATACCTAATTTATTCCTTGCAAAAACCGCTTCGCCTCTTTCGCGCGATTACTGGCGGAGGCTTCTTCAGCGCTTCAGACGTGGATCTGGATGGACGGATCGAAATCTGGGCTACCGACGCTAACGCGGTGAATGGCTTTGAGGGTTTGAATCTGAGCGAGATCGACTTCCCTCCCGTGATCGTTTTTCGCTTTGAGCATGATCAGCTGCTGGATGTAAGCGCCGAGTTCCGACCGTACTTCGAACAAGAGATTGCGAAGATCCAGGAAGAAATCTCTCCACGCGATCTGCAAGATTTCAGGAACAGCGATGGCAAATTGGCAGAAACGCCCACACCGGCTAACGCCGAAAGATTACATCGGCTGCGCGCTGCCAAGACGATGACACTAGAGATCGTCTGGGCTTACCTCTATAGCGGACGCGAGGAAAAGGCGTGGCGTGCGCTGGCCAAAATGTGGCCGCCCGATGACCTTGAACGGGTCCGGGAAAAAATATTGAAAGCACGGGCGCGGGGACTTCATGGCGAAGCTGACGATACGGCTTCGGGTCCTTTGCCCAAGAAAAAGAAACAGGTTCGCATATTGGAGTTGGACAAGTTGTCAGCCGCAGGAAGCACATCCGGGATTATTCCGCCGAGAGCAATACAGTTGGATCTTCCGCCCGTAGCTGGGGGTAGGCCGCCAAATCATATGCTTCTTGATCTGGTCATTGATGCAGCAGGAAAAGTCAGATCTGCGGAGCCGGCTGAAATGGCAGCGTATCCGCGCGGCTGGATTGAAACGGCATTGGCCTGGAAGTTTATTCCGGCATTCAGAGACGGGCGACCTGTGGCCAGTCGTCTGCGCATAAACGTATTGCCAAAGCGATGATCACGGGTAGTGGATTTTTGGCTTCGAGCGTGTTAGCTCCGTGAATGAAGCTCGTTGGATATTATTTCACCGGTGTGAGCTAGAGGCATCGAAGGCGCTCTGGAGTGAACCGACAGGCTTAAAACAGAGCTGGCGTGGCATTGTCAACCTGCCCATCGTTCCAAAACAGGGTTACTGAAGTTTCCGTTATAACGTCCAAACTGCTGTATCTAAACCCATTTAACTGATATCTCTAGAGTTTTGGGAGCTTGCTCCTGCGCCCAAGGCGGGGCTTCGACCTTGGTGTGCTCAAACGGTGTCTCCAAACTATGACCGGTGCCAGCAGCATCGCGGAAGCACGCGCCTCTCGCACGCCGTCGTGGAGAGGACTGTATTTCCCTGCCAAGCTGTTAATCGCTTTTGTCATCATCGTTGGAACGGCTGTGCTGGTATACGGCGGAATCCATCAGAGCAGCCGCAACATCGCAGAGTTTATCTGTTATGTCGGCATCGCTATTCTCGCTTCGCGCCTGAAAGTCACGTTGCCCGGCATCACTGGAACGTTGTCGGTCAACTTCCTGTTCATCCTGCTTGGCGTCATCGAACTGAGCTTCACAGAAACGCTGATTCTGGGCTCGATTTCCATGTTGGCGCAGTGCTTGTATCCAGAGCGTCCGCAGGCGCTGCAGGTGACATTCAACGTTTGCGCGGGCGCAATCTCGACCGCGCTGGCCTATCTCGTGTATCACCATCCGTTGGCCAATCTGCTCCTCGACAGCCGTCCGGTGCTGCTCGGAGTCGCCGCGACTGTCTACTTCATCGCCAACGCCGGATCGATCGCGGCAGTTATTTCCCTGACCGAGCGGCGCCCGCTGACGCGTATTCTCGTCGATTGCTATTTCTGGTCATTCCCGTATTACCTGGTCGGAGCCGCAATCGCCGGCAGCATCGCTTACCTGAACCACATCTCCAACTGGGAAACTTCGCTGTTGCTGGTTCCGGTGGTGTACCTGATCTATCGATCCTATCGGCTTTATCTCGGCAAGTTGGAAGACGAAAAGCGCCACGTGGAGGAGATGGCCAACCTGCACCTGCGCACGATTGAAGCCCTCGCCCTGGCCATTGAGGCCAAAGACCACACTACACACGAACACCTGCAGCGTGTGCGCATCTACGCCATTGAAGTCGCGAAAGACATGGGAGTGAACGGCGCCGAACTGGAAGCGCTGCACGCGGCTGCGCTATTGCACGATATCGGCAAGCTGGCGGTGCCGGAACACATCATCTCGAAACCCGGCCGGTTGACTCCAGAAGAATTCGAGAAGATGAAGATTCACACGCTGGTCGGAGCGGAGATCCTGGAACGGGTGCGATTTCCATATCCGGTGGTGCCGATCGTGCGAGCGCACCACGAAAAGTGGGATGGTTCCGGATATCCGCTGGGTCTCAAAGGGGCTGAGATTCCCATCGGTGCGCGCATTCTCTCCGCCGTCGACTACCTCGATGCGCTCGCGTCCGACCGGCAATATCGGCGGGCCTTGCCCCTGCGCGAGGTCATGCAGAAACTCGCTGCCGAATCGGGTAAATCATTCGATCCCAAAGTCGTCGATATTTTGCAGAAACGATACGAACAACTCGAGCGGCTGGCGCAGGCAAAGTCACGCGAAGACTCGAATGGCCCGCTGTCGACCGCTATCAAAATCGAGCGCGGACTCGAGCCTGCCGCCGGCTTCGAGAATGCAACCGCGCAGGAATACGCCGGCAAGGAAGCTACATTCTTGTCGTCGATCGCCGCCGCACGCCAGGAAGCGCAGGCATTATTCGAGCTTAGCCAGGATCTCGGCGCATCGCTCAGCCTGGGCGAAACACTCTCCGTTTTCTCGGTCAAGCTGAAACCGATGGTACCCTACGACGCAATCGCGATCTATGTGCGCCGCGAGGATGAACTCGTTCCCGAATATGTAAACGGCGATAACTATCGGCTATTCTCTTCTTTGCGCATTCCGATCGGGCAGGGACTCTCCGGTTGGGTGGCACAGAATCGAAAACCGATCATCAACGGCAATCCCTCTGTCGAACCGGGATACTTGAACGATCCTTCGAAATTCAGCACCTTGCGGTCGGCGTTGGCCGTGCCGCTCGAAGGCGTCGCCGGAGTGATTGGCGTGCTTGCGCTCTACCGTGGCGAAGGCGATGGCTTTACTTCCGATCACCTGCGTATCCTGCTCGCGGTGAGCGGCAAGATGGCGTTGGCCATTGAAAACGCGCTCAAGTATCAGCAGGCCGAAAATTCCGCGACTACGGACTATCTGACCGGTCTGCCGAATGCGCGCTCGCTGTTCCTGCAACTGGATCGCGAACTCGCCCGCTGCAAGCGCGACAACTCGACCTTGACCGTGATGGTCTCAGACATGGACGGTTTCAAGCAGATCAACGACCGCTTTGGCCATCTCGAGGGCAACCGCGTGCTTCGTCTATTCGCGCAGGCTCTGAAAGACAGCTGCCGCGAGTACGACTACGTCGCGCGCATGGGCGGAGACGAGTTTGTGATCATCGCTCCCGGTTTGGGTGCCGATGCAGCCAAAAAGAAGGCCGATCAGATGGGCGCCCTGGCGCGGCAGGCCGGAGCTGAGGTCTGCGGCGAAGAAATCCTATCGCTCAGCGTGGGCCGCGCCGTCTATCCCGAAGACGGCAAAGATGCAGAGCAGTTGCTCGCCGAAGCCGACCGCCGCATGTATATCGAGAAGCAGAAGCAGCTTGCCTATAAAGATCGCCGCGTGCATCCGAGACTCAATTGCCGGGTTGCCATCGAGTTGCAGAGTGAAGGCGGAACCGCTCCAGTATTCGCCAACCTTACCGACATCAGCATGGGCGGTTGTTACATCGAGACCAGCGCGATTCTCTCGCCCGGCAGCAAAGTCAAACTCGTGTTCTCGATGGATGATGCCAACCTTTCGGCCGAGGGTGTGGTGGCGAGGCTCGAACCTGGCTCCGGGATCGCGGTGCAGTTCAGGGAAGTAAATCGCGACGGCCGCGAGCGCATGTTCAAGGTTCTGGAATTTGTGCAGAAAACCACGGCCTACTACAACAGCCGCTACTTCGAAAATCTGCTGAAGCGCTGATTCCGTCCGCCACTCCGAGCTTAAGCCAATGTGTCGTCCATCGGTTCGCTGGTAAGAAGAGCGAGCCGCAAGGGCTAAAGCCCAGGTCTTTGGCGGCTCCTGGCGGCACGGCTAAAAGCCGCGCCCTTTCCAAACCGTTTGTGAGAGACGGTTGGAAGCGGTTCGGTCCCAAAGGGCGCAGACCTCAGGATGACAAATTATTGGAGTGCAGAGTCACCGACGCGTGGGCCGACGGAAGGTCTCTACTCTGAGAATTCCCAGCCTTCTTGCTTCATCTTGCGGTTCGACCAGCGCTGCAACTGCTCGAACAGTGCCGGTTCGATGACGGCGAACCGGATGCCGACCCGCCCGTCGTCGCCAACCCACATGAGCCGTGCTTTGGCCTGAAAGAGCACTTCGCTTTCAGGGAGCAAGAACAGTACGTCGAGAATGCCCGAAAAGCGCAGCGGTTCTTTGAGATCGTCGATCCCCATGCCGCCAGTGCTTAAGTTGACGCCGCGAACCTGAATCTCGTCGCCGCGGGAATTCTTCAGCGTAACCGGAATATCAACCCGCGCCCGGAAGAATTTCTGCTGTTCGCTGCTGACGATGCCCAGAGGCGAACTATTCTCTCCTTGCGCGAAGCTGATGTTGTACTCCTTCAGCTTGCGGCTGAGCGTGCGGCGGGAAATGCCAAGCTGTTCGGCTGCGAGAGCACGGTGGCCTCCGGTGCGCTCCAGGGCTTTGATAATCATTTGCTCTTCCATGCTGTCGAGGTTAGCGACTGGAATGGAAGCAGTCTGGCGCATGGCGGATGGTTCGCCGGTGAATGCCGCGCTGAGGCGGGAGAAATCGATTTCGGATTTCGCCGACTCCATGGCAACCTTCGCGACGAAATTGCGCAGCTCGCGAATGTTTCCCGGCCAGGAGTGAGATAGCAGCGCCGAGATAGCCTGCGGTGAAAAATGCTTTGTCGGAGATTTCAGCCCCAGGAAGTGTTCGGCCAGAGCCACGATGTCTTCCGGCCGTTCGCTCAGCGCAGGCACCTTGAGCTGGAACTGGCTCAGTCGATGAAACAGGTCCTGGCGAAACCGGCCATCGTTCACGGCGGCCTCAAGATCCTGGTTGGTCGCAGCGACCACGCGAACATCGACACGAATCTTGCGATGTCCGCCCAACCGGTAAAATGGCTGGCCATCGAGTACGCGCAGCAATTTCACCTGCGTGTGCAGCTGCAGTTCCCCAATTTCATCGAGAAACAGCGTGCCTTTGTCGGCAAGTTCGAAAAGACCAGGTTTCGAAGCATCCGCGCCGCTGAACGCGCCTTTTTCGTATCCGAACAGCTCGCTTTCCACCAGATTCTCCGGCAGTGCGGCGCAGTTGATGTCGACCCACGGCCGGTTGCGGCGATGCGAAGATTCGTGAATGGTCCTGGCAATCAATTCCTTACCGGTGCCGGTTTCGCCGGTAATCAGAACCGTTTCCGTATGCTCAGCGACGCGATCGACCATGGCGATGAATTTGTGCATCGCAGGACTGGCGAGGATGAACTCCGTTTCATCAATTTTGCGGGAGGTGATGCCATGGGCTCCGCTTAATCGCGCCGACTCCGGCTGACTCGAAGCAGCCGTGTCCGGGCGCGGCGTGACCATTAGAACAATGGAAGACGGGGCGCCGTCGCCATCGCGCAGCGTCGTCGTCGTAAGAGCGACGGGAATCACTCTTCCACCTTTCGTCCGGGCGAATGCGTCGGAGTGGTATTCGCCATCTGCATGCGGGGTGAGAATGGCTTTCAGCAATCGCGATTCATCTTCGCTGAATTTTTCTCTTTCGCAGAAGACGGAACGGAATTCGCATCGCGACAACTCTTGCGGCGAATACCCCAAGATTTGGGTGAGGCTGGAATTGCAGCCGATCAGAGATCCGCGAATGGTCATTGCGGCTAGACCCATGCGGCCGCTTGCCAGTGAATTTTCAGGCGCCGCGCTTCCCGGGGCGAGAGAACCGCGTGCGGTCGAAAGATCGGATTGGCGCTCGGAACTCGGCATCTTGCGATGCGTTGATGTTGACACGGCAACAGCCGATCATCCGACAACCGCACGCACTTGGGGCGTAACGAAAGTAACAGGTTACCTTCACATTTCGCCAAAGGCCTCGGAACACCCGGCGCAATATCGCTGCAGTTTCTTCGCCGTGTTACTTAAGTAAGCTGCCGTGCTTTTATTCGTGCAATAGCATTGCGCGTAAGGCTCGAAATGCGCCTGTCTGCGCGTCAGGCACGACGTCGTGTGTTTCGGGAGAGTAAGTTCTTGTCCGGAAAGGCGTAAGTAGAGTGTCGAAAGAACGGACACCCATGACTGAGCACACCGACACGAACCCGGCCGCGGATTCTCTGCCCATTCCGGCCAAGCTTTTTGTCGGCACCGCAGTCGCCATCGGAGCGGTTACGATGGCCGTCGCCTTCTTGAACTGGCATTCCCACGACCTGACACGATTCCTCTCGTACCTGCTGGTTGCGCTGTTCGCGTCCGGCCTGAAAGTCCAGTTGCCCGGTATTGACGGCACCATGTCAGTGAACTTCCTGTTCATCCTGCTGGGTGTGATGGACCTCAGTCTTCCCGAGACGCTTGTAATCGGTTGCGCCGCTACCCTGATGCAGAGCGTCTGGCAGATACGCAAGCGGATCGATCCAGTGAAGGTTCTGTTCAACGTCGTAGGCATGATGGCCAATGCCAGCGCCCTGACGTATCTGAGCTATCACTGGCTGACCGCGCGCTTTGCATCGAACAAACCCATTCTTCTGATGGTCGCCGCGCTCGTATTTTTCTTTGCGAATACATTGCCGATTTCGGTCGTCATCGCGTTGACCGAAGGGAAATCCGCTCGCAAAGTTTGGTCGGAGTGCTATTTCTGGTCTTTCCCATATTACCTGGTGGGAGCCGCGGCAGTTGGGCTGGTTGGAATTATCAACCGGTCCGCGGGATGGGAGACTTCGCTCTTGCTCCTGCCGCTGATCTACTGGGTGTACCGCTCGTATCGGCTATATCTGGGCAGGCTCGAGGCGGAAAAAGATCGAGTTGAGATCGAAAAGAGGCACGTCGAAGAGATCGCCTCGCTCAATATGCGCACGATCGAAGCCCTGGCCCTTGCGATCGAAGCCAAGGATCACACGACGCACACGCACCTGCAGCGCGTGCGCACCTACGCGGTCGAGATCGCAAAAATCCTGCTCTTGCCGGAAGAGCAGATCGAGGCTCTGCGCGCCGCCGCGCTTCTGCACGACATTGGTAAGCTTGCCGTGCCCGAGCACATCATTAACAAGCCGGGGAAGCTCACCACGCAAGAATTCGAGAAGATGAAAGTGCATCCGATCATCGGCGCGGAGATCCTGGAGCGGGTTGCGTTTCCCTATCCGGTGGCGCCGATCGTACGTTCGCACCACGAGCGCTGGGATGGAACGGGATATCCCGAAGGGCTGGCGGGCGAGCAAATCCCAATCGGAGCGCGGATTCTCGGGGCCGTCGACTGTCTCGATGCGCTTGCTTCCCACCGGCAGTATCGGCCGGCGGTGCCTTTAGTCGAGGCCATGGCCAAAGTCAAAGAAATGTCGGGAACGTGGTTCGACCCGAAGGTGGTTGACATCCTTGCGCGAACCTACGTCGAGTTGGAACGTGCCGCGCTCATCGACGAAGAAACTGCGGCCCCGCATTCCCTGTCGAAAACGATCAAAGTGGAGCGCGGACTCGCTCCCGCTACCGGATTCGAAAGCCCTGAAATCATTACGCGCGGCCTTGCCGAAAACGCCGACTTTCTGAGTTCCATCGCTTCCGCCCGGCAGGAAGCGCAAACCATGTTCGAACTCAGCCAGGAACTTGGTGTGTCACTTAGCCTCAGCGAAACTCTGTCGCTGCTGTCGATGCGGTTGCGGCGCATGATTCCCTACGATGCGATCGCTGTATTTGTGAATCGCAATGGATGGCTCTTGCCGGAACTGGTGAGCGGCGATAATTTCCGCCTTCTCTCGGCCTTGAAAGTCCGCGTGGGAGAAGGATTGTGCGGCTGGGTGGCGGAAAACTGCAAGCCTATCGTGAATGGAAATCCGCAAGTGGAAGCTGGGTACGTCGTCGATCCCAACAAGCACTCGCAGTTGCAATCGGCTCTGGTTGTGCCGTTGGAAGGTTTGAATGGTGTGGTCGGCGTGCTGGCCATGTATCAGTCGGCGCGCGATGCGTTCACCTCTGACCATCTGCGAATTCTGCTGGCTGTGGCATCGAAAGTCGCGTTGTCGGTGGAAAACGCCCTCAAGTATCAGCAGGCCGAGAGTTCCGCCACCACCGACTATCTCACGGGTCTGCCCAACGCGCGTTCGCTGTTTGTGCATCTGGCGCAGGAAGTCTCACGGTGCCGTCGCACGAAAACCCCGATGGCCGTCATGGTTTGCGATATCGACGGGTTCAAGCAGATTAACGATTCCTTCGGCCACCTGGAAGGCGACAAGCTGCTGCGGGAATTCAGCGCGCGTTTGAAAGAGGCTTGCCGTGGGTACGACTACGTCGCCCGCATGGGCGGAGACGAATTCGTGATCACCGCTCCCGGTCTCGAACGCCAGGCGGCCGAAGAAAAAGCCGAGCGGCTGAATCAGGCTGCGATCGAATCGGGTCGCCACATTTGCGGGCGCGACTTGATCTCCCTGAGCGTCGGCATGGTTTTCTGCCCCGATGATGGTCACGACGTCGAGCGGCTGCTCGCTGAAGCCGACCGCCGCATGTATTCGATGAAGCTGATTCATCATGAGGCCGCAGCCGCCCGTGAGCAGGAAAAATCCCGTGGAGCCGCCATCCGCTAGGAGAATCCGGCCATGCTCTGGCGAAAACTCGCAAGGCATGCGTCGGTCCTGATCGCCACGGTTCTGCTTGGCGGATTACTCTCTGCAATTCTCGTCCGTTTTGCTCCGGGATTCGATGTGGACGAAGCCCAGCTCGACCCACGCCTGAACGCACAGAGTATCCAGGCGATTCGCGAATCGCGCTGGGCCGAGCGCAACATTCTGCAGTTTTATTTCAATTCTCTGGAACGCGCACTACACGGGGACCTCGGGACATCGGTTTCCCTGCAGCAACCGGTCAGCACTCTCCTGCGGGAACGCGGTCCGTTGACGTTGCGCCTGGTTGGTATGGGGCTCCTGTTGAGTTGGACATTCGCCATGGCCATGGCCCTGAGTGCGGCATGGCTGCGCATCACCGTTTATGACGCGCTCACCACCGTCCTCAGCGGAGCATTTCTCTGTATTCCTTCGGCCGTGCTGGCGCTATTCTCGGTGCTCTGGAATGTCCCAGGGGCGCTGGCGATCGCGCTGATCGTCTTCCCGAGTGTGTATCGTTATGCCCGGAATCTGCTCGCAAAAGCCTATTTCATGCCCCACATCATCATGGCCCGCGCCAAAGGCCTGAGTGAGCGGCGGATTCTGTTCTGGCACGTCGTTCCCGTTGTCGCTCCGCAATTGCTAGCCGTCGGGGGAGTCTCGGTCAGCATCGCGATCGGAGCAGCCATTCCGGTCGAAGCACTTTGCGGTTTCGCCGGCGTGGGCCAGCTCGCCTGGCAGGCGGCATTGTCGCGCGACCTGCCGCTGCTGATGAATATCACGGTCCTGGTGACGCTCGTAACCTTGCTGGCAAATTCCAGCGCCGATGTAATCGGACATGTACTCGGAGGCCAGCGGGTGTGAGTGTCTTGTACAAAAATCTCTGGCGCAGGACAGCTTGTGTGCTTCTGCTGCTGATCGCGGGCGTCTCGCTCTCGGCCAACTGGCTGGCTCCGGAGGGATATGCGCGGCAATATCGCGAAGAGGCGAGTGCGCCTCCCTCGCGCCAGCATTGGCTAGGCACCGATGAAATCGGACGCGACCGTTTCGCCCGGGTGCTCTACGGCACGCGAATTTCTCTTCTGCTCGCGCCCGCCGCAGCCCTGCTTTCGACATTCATGGCCGCGTTCATCGGAGGACTGGCTGGACATCTGGGCGGCGCGTGGGCCCGCGTTGCCATGGCAGTCACCGATCTTTTCCTGGCGATGCCCTGGCTGTTTCTGTTGATTACAGTTCGGGCCATGATGCCGTTGAATATCTCGCCTATGATCTCAGTACTGGTAACGTTTCTCTTATTGGGAATGTTGGGCTGGACCAGCGCGGCGCGCGTGCTGTGCGCGACCGCGGGATCATTGCGCGATTCCGATTTTGTCAGGCAAGCACGGGCCTCGGGCATTCGCTCCTCGCGCCTGTTCTGGATTCACGTCCTGCCCAACCTGAAGCCCGTCCTCTATGCCCAGTTCTGGATTTCGATCCCCGCATTCATCTTGAGTGAGGCGAATCTGGGAATTCTTGGTCTCGGCGTAGCCGAGCCCATGCCATCATGGGGCAGCTTGCTGAAGGAACTGGAAGGACTGATTTCCATCGGCGAGGAGCCGTGGAAGTTCGTGCCTTTAGTCCTGCTCGTCATCGTAGTCACATCGTTTCAGCTTGTGCTCTCGGACCAGGAACAGATGGCAGCATGAACGGCCATCAGAAGAGGGTTGTAGTCATGAAGTTCGTCCAGAAATTCGCGGTCGTATCTTGCCTGCTGCTAGCCGCAGGTCTCGTCAATGCACAAACCGGCGGCGTACTGCGCTTCTGCCTCCGCTCGGAGCCGAAGACCTTCGATCCGCTGAAAGTCGAAGACGACGCCTCCGTCTCGATTCGTTATCTTACGGGCGGCGTGCTGGTGCGCATGAACCGCCAGACGCAGGCTCTGGAGCCGGAACTCGCCCAATCCTGGAAGGTCTCAAAAGACGGCAGGCAGATTACGTTCAAACTCCGCAGCGGCATCTCATTTTCCGACGACACTCCATTCTCCGCGGAGGACGTGGCCTACACGATCCAGCAATTGATGGACCCGAACCTGCATTCGCCCACGGGAGATGCGTTCCGCTCCGGGCCGGGCAAGGTTGAAACAAAAATCATTTCTCCCACCCAGATTTCAATTACATTTCCCGCTCCCGTAGCCGGGCTCGACCGCCAGTTCGACCAGGTCGCGATGCTTTCCGCGCATTCGCCGAAAAAAGAAATGGCTGTGCTCGGTCCGTTCATGGTAGCGGACTACAAGCCGGGATCGACCGTGCTATTAAAGCGCAATCCGAACTATTGGAAACGCGACGCCCAAGGCAGGCAACTGCCATATCTCGACGCCATCGAACTCGACATTCAGCCCAATCGCGACGTGGAAGTGCTTCGCTTCAAGCGTGGAGAAATCGATCTCATCAATTCGCTGGACAGCGAATATTTCGACAAGCTGGCCGCGACCTCGCCGCAACTCGTGCACGATGCCGGGCCGTCGCTCGACAGCGAGCAGATGTGGTTCAACGAAGTCTCCAAGGCTCCGCTGCCCGGCTACAAGAAGAACTGGTTCCGGTCCACCGCCTTCCGCGTTGCAATTTCTGAGGCGATCAATCGCGACGACTTGAGTCGCATCGTTTTTCGCGGACACGCGCAGCCGGCCATCGGCCCCGTTTCACCCGCGAATAA
>Ga0335072_10002988_pt1 | contig 25777 bp, 21 predicted proteins | sample Lox_Sample_21_FD_206725 | JGI IMG/M metagenome (GOLD analysis project Ga0335072, IMG submission 206725) | Soil microbial communities from Loxahatchee National Wildlife Refuge, Florida, United States - Lox_Sample_2.1 | ecosystem: Environmental > Terrestrial > Soil > Wetlands | place: USA...
CAGAACACGCCGCCCAACCAGGTGCTGGTCGGGATTGCGCTGTTCCTGACCCTGTTCGTGATGGCACCGACGATCTCAGCGATCAAGAAGGACGCCTGGGACCCCTACTCCAAGCACGCGATCTCGACGACTCAGGCGATCTCGCGGGCCGAGCAGCCGCTGCGCCAGTTCATGTTCGCCCAGACGCGCACCCAGGACCTGTCGCTGTTCGTGAACCTCGCCCACATCAAGAACCCGGAGACGCGCGCGCAGATCCCGACCTACGTCCTGATCCCGGCGTTCATGATGAGCGAGCTCAAGACGGCGTTCGAGATCGGCTTCCTCGTCTTCCTGCCGTTCCTGCTGATCGACCTGATCGTGTCCTCGACGCTGATGTCCATGGGGATGATCATGTTGCCTCCTTCATTCATATCGCTGCCGTTCAAGATCCTGCTGTTCGTCCTGGTCGACGGCTGGGACCTGATCACGACCTCGCTCGTCAAGAGCTTCCACTGACATGGATCAGGACACAGTCGTCAATCTCGCCACCCAGGCGATGATGCTCTCGCTGAAGATCGCCGGCCCGATCCTGATCCTGGGGCTGATCATCGGCCTGCTCGTGAGCATCTTCCAGGCCGTCACGTCGATCCAGGAGCAGAGCCTCTCGTTCATTCCCAAGGTGGTCGGCGTCGCGGTGCTGATCGTCGTCCTCGGGCCGTGGATGCTCGATCAGTTGGTCGGCTACGCCCAGAACCTGTACATGTCGATCCCGTCGCTGATCGGATGAACCAGCTGACGCTCAACCACGTGATCACGGCGCTGGGCGGCGGCCAGTCGGTCACCGCCTTCTTCCTCGTGCTCGGACGCGTCACCCCGCTGTTCGTGCTGGCGCCGCTGTTCTCGGCCAAGCAGATTCCCGCGCAGGTCAAGGGCATCGTCGGGGTGGCGCTGGCGATCGGACTCACCGGGCTGGCCATGCACGGCCAGCAGATCCCGACCCAGCCGCTCCAGGTCGCCGGGCTGATGCTCGTGCAGATCCTCGTCGGGATTCTGTTCGCGTTCGCGATCGGCGCGCTGCTGGCCGCGGTGCAGACCGCCGGCGGGCTCGCCGACATCGTCTCCGGTTTCTCGTTCGGCGCCACCGTCGACCCGATCAACGGCAACCCGGGCGGCACATTCGCCGAGCTCTACTCGCTGATCGGCGTGATGCTGTTCATCGCGATCGGCGGAGACGCCTGGATGCTGCGAGGGATGGCGCGGACGTTCACGCTGATTCCGCTCACCAAGGCGCCCCAGCTCGGATCGCTCGCCAACGCCGCCGAGGTCTCGTTCGCCTCGATCTTCACCTCCGCGCTCGAGGTCGCGGCGCCGGTGGTCATGGCGCTGCTGATCACCGACGTCGCGTTCGGCATGGTCTCGCGCGTCGTTCCGCAGATGAACGTGTTCTCGGTCGCGTTCCCGCTCAAGGTCGGCGTCTCGCTGCTGGTGGTCGCCGCCACGCTCCCGTTCCTCGGCGGCTGGATGCAGGACCAGATCTACACGTCGGTCGCCACCGCCCTCCACGCCTTCTAGAGCCATGGCCGACCACGACAAGACAGAAAAGGCGACACCCAAGCGCAAGAACGAGGCGCGCAAGCGGGGCCAGGTCGCCAAGAGCAGCGACCTCAACGGCTCGGTGGTCCTCGTGGCGGGGCTGATCGGGCTGACCGCCGTCGGTCCCTCGATCGTGTCCGGGATCTCCGGCTCGATGCGCTCGACCTTCCAGGACATATCGCATCCGGGCGAGTACACGACCGCCGCCGGCCTGCACGAGTTGTTCTCGGCGGCGATGCACACGATCCTCACGACCGTCGCCCCGATCGCCGCCTTGTGCATGGCCGCCGGCGTGGTCGTGAACGTCGCGCAGGTGTCGTTCAAGCCGTCGATGACCGCGATCAAGCCGGACTTCAAGAAGATCAACCCGATCATGGGCGCCCGGAACATGTTCGGGATCCGCGTCGCCACCGAGGGGATCAAGGCGCTCGCGAAGGTCGTCGCGGTCGGCGTGGTCGTCGCGATGGCGCTCCTGCCCCAGCTCACGAGCCTTGGCGCGAGCATCGACACGCCGCCGGCCGCGCTCGGGATGCTGATCAACTCGAGCATCATGGGCATCGCCGAGCGCGCCGCGATCGCCTATGTGCTGATCGGAATCCTCGACTTCATCTACCAGCGCTACCGCCACAACAAGCAGCTGAAGATGAGCAAGCACGAGGTCAAGGAAGAGGGCCGGTCGCAGAACGCCCCGCCCGAGGTCCGCTCGGCGATCCGCCGGCGCCAGTTGCAGGCCGCCCGCGCCCGCATGATGGCCGCGATTCCCCAGGCCGACGTGGTCGTCACGAACCCCACGCACTTCGCGGTCGCGCTCAGCTACGACGGCAGCCACCCCGCGCCGGTCGTCGTCGCCAAGGGCCAGGACCTCGTCGCCAAGCAGATCCGGCGAATCGCCGAGGAGAACAACGTCCCGATCGTGCCCGATCCCCCGCTGGCGCGTTCGCTGCACAAGTCGGTCGAGATCGGTCAGATGATCCCGGCCGAGCTGTACGCCGCCGTGGCGCAGGTGCTCGCGTTCGTCTACCGGATGGCCGGGCGTAGAAAGGCCGCGGTATGAACGAGAGCACGCTCCAGAAGCTCATGAAGCACACCGACCTGGTCGCGGCGGTGGCGGTCGTCGTGGTCGTGACGATGCTGATCGTCCCGCTGCCGTCGATGCTGCTCGACCTGTTCATCACGATCAACATCTCAGCCGCGCTGGCGGTCGTGGTCGCGACCATGTACCTGCAGAAGCCGCTCGAGTTCTCGGCCTTCCCGAGCCTCCTGCTGCTGACGACGATGTTCCGGCTCGCGATCAACGTGTCGGTCACGCGTCTGATCCTGACCAAGGGCGACGCCGGCAGCGTCGTGCGCGACTTCGGCCAGTTCGTCGTCGGCGGGGACGTCGTGATCGGCCTCGTGATCTTCCTGATCCTGGTCGTGATCCAGTTCGTGGTGGTCACCAACGGCGCCGGCCGCGTCGCCGAGGTCGCCGCCCGGTTCACCCTCGACGCCATGCCCGGTAAGCAGATGGCGATCGACGCCGACCTGAATGCCGGCCTGATCACCGACACCGAGGCGCGGTCCCGGCGGTCGGAGATCGCGCGCGAGGCGGACTTCTACGGCGCGATGGACGGTGCCTCGAAGTTCGTCAAGGGCGATGCGATGGCGGCCCTGATCATCACCGGGATCAACCTGATCGGCGGGATCGTGGTCGGCGTCGTCCAGCACCACATCGCGTTCGGAACGGCCACCCACACCTACTCGCTGCTGACCGTCGGCGACGGCCTCGCCGCCCAGATCCCGGCACTGCTGATCTCGGTTGCGACCGGCATCCTCGTCACTCGCTCGGCGTCCGAAAAGGACCTCGGGTCCGATCTCGCCAACCAGATCCTGCGCCAGCGGAAGGCTCCGCTCGTGGCCGGCTGCGTGGTCTGTGCGTTTGCGCTGATCCCGGGCCTGCCGAAGCTGCCGTTCCTGTTCATCGGCGGGATCATGGCCGCGATCGGCTACTCGGTCCGCAACGGCATGCCGGACGAGCTCGCCGCCGCGGCCGCCGCAGCCGCGCTTCCCGCGCCCCAGGAGAACAAGCCGGCGGCGCCGCGCGAGGATGTGCTCAAGGAGCTCCCGATCGACCCGCTCGAGCTCGGCATCGGCTTCGGCCTCGTGCCGCTCGTCGATCGCCGCACGGGCGGTTCGCTGGTCCGTCGCGTGTCGATGATCCGGCGCCAGATCGCCTCGGAGCTCGGCATGGTGATCCCCCCGGTCCGGATCCACGACGAGGTCGACCTCGACTCGCACGAGTACGTGGTCAAGGTCCGCGGCACCGTCGTCGCCCGCGGCATGATCATGGCCGGCCATCACCTGGCGATGGATCCGGGCGACGCGGTCGGAACGCTGCCCGGAATCCCGACCACCGAACCCGCCTTCGGGCTGCCGGCGCTCTGGATTCCGGAGAGCCAGCACGCCCAGGCCGAGGCTCTCGGATATACGGTCGTCGACGGCGAATCGGTGATCGTGACCCACCTCACGGAGACGATCCGCGGGCACGCCGCCCAGCTCCTCACGCGGCAAGACGTACGCCAGCTTCTGGATCAGCTAAAGGAAATCAACGAAGCTGTCGTTACGGAGGTTGTGCCCGATGTTCTCTCGCTTGGCGAGATCCAGCGTGTGTTGCAGTCGCTCCTTTCGGAGGGCGTTTCCATCCGCGACCTCGGCGCTATCGTCGAGTCCGTCGGAGACAAGGCCCGCATCACACGCGACCCCAGCCTGCTGGCCGAATATGCGCGTCAGGCGCTCGGCCGGGCGATCACCGCACCGCATCTGGACCCGATGCAGACGCTGCGCGTGATCACGCTCGACCCGACGATCGAGCAGGAGCTGGCGACATCGATCACCCAGACCAGCGACGGCGAGTACCTGGCGATGGAGCCCACACGGGCCCACGCGGTGCTGAGCGCCGTCAAGAGCCAGTCCGATCAGGCTTCCGCGCGTGGCGGAATCCGGCCGGTGCTGCTCTGCTCGGCGCGCGTGCGTCGCCACGTGCGCCGGCTCGTCGAATCATCCGTACCCCACCTCCCCGTCTGTTCTTACAACGAAGTCGCCCCAGGCATCAGTGTCGAAACCATAGGAGTAGTTAGCGCATGAGTACCCTCACCGAGCCCCACACGAACGGCCACGACCGTGAGCTCAACGGCGTGCGCACCTACCGCGGCCGCAAGCTCGAGGATCTGATCCCCCAGATCCGCGCCGAGCTCGGCCCCGACGCGATCATCCTGCGCCAGCGCGAGGGTCTGATGGGTGGCGTCGGCGGCTTCTTCGCCCAGAAGTGCGTCGAGGTCGACGCCCAGGCCGGGCCTGGGCGGGATCGAAATGAGATCGACATCTACGACGAGGACGAGCCGGTCAACGGGTGGGAGCTTGATGACGAGGAATATTCCTTTCCGGCCCTGCCGGCCCCCGAAGAGCCCGTGGCGCCGCCGCTGACCCCCGCCGCGCAGGACGCCGTCCAGCCCCCCGAGGTCGCGATCCCCGGTCCCGAGGCCACCAGCCCCGCTCTCCCCGCGGAGGGCGCGGCCGAGTCGTTCGTCAGCCGCCTCGAGCAGGCTGCCGCGCACGTCGATATCGATGAGCTCGTCAAGCTCGTGACCACCGGCGGGCTGCCGGCGTCCGACCAAGTCGCTCCGGAGGCGCCGGTCGCCCCCGAGCCGGTTTACACCCCGATTCCCGAGCCCGTCGCCCCCGTCCCGGCCCCCGAACCGGTCGCCCCCGCCCCGGCCCCCGAGCCCGTCGCGCAGCAGCCCGCGCCGATCGCTCCCGCGCCACCGATCCCCGCGCCGGCACCGATCCCGCCGGCCGCCAACCAGTGGGTCGCCAAGCAGGCCGGCGACGTCGACCCGAACGATGCGCAGGCCGTTGCCGAGGAGCTCACCTCGCAGGGCATCAGCGACGCCTGGGCCCAGCAGCTGATCGTCGCCGCGGCGGCGCACCGCTCGCCGCTGGCGAAGGGCAGCCTGCGTGACGCGGTCCGGGCCACGCTCGCCGCGATCATCCCGGCGCCGGCCCCGCTGCCCGCCACCGGAGCCGCGATCGCGTTCGTCGGCGCCGGCGGCGCCGGCAAGACCCGCTGCGCCGCGGCGCTCGCCTCGGCCTACGCCAAGGGCTCGACGCTCGCCGCGAGCGTCGTGTCGCTCGGCAGCGACGACTGGGGCGGAGACCTCAAGGAGCTGCTCAAGGGACAGAACGTCTGGGTGATGGGCGCCGCGGTCGGCCCGGAGGCGGCCCCGGCCGTCCAGCACGGCCGCGACGGCGGCCTGGTCGTGATCGACACCGCCGGAGTGACCCCGCGCGATCCGGCCGGCGTCGAGGCGCTTGCCGGCGAGCTTCGCTCGCTGTCGCTCGACGCGGTCTACATCGCGGTCCCGGCGACGTTCAGCGTTCACGCGGCCCGCAAGCTGGTCGAGGGCTTTGCCGCCCTCGGCGCCGACGGCATCGCGGTCACGCACGCCGACGAGGCCGACCAGCTCGGGATCGCCGCGGAGCTTGCCCACATCAGCGGCATGCCGGTCGCCTACATCCACGAGGGCCTGGAGCTCGACGGCGCGCTATCGGCGGCCGACCCGTCATCGCTCGCGGCACGCCTGCTTCCGTAAGGCCCGCCTCCACCGACACGCCCGCTCCGATGACCTCCGAGCCCGAGCCCAAGGACAACGTCGTCCGCCTCAACGTGGGCGGGAAGGACGGCAAGCTGACGACGTCCGTCGGCAGCCACATTCCCGTGCGCGTGTACGAGCGAAGCGGCGACTATCTGATGCTCGTGCTGATGCTCGACGCCGGCGATGAGCTGTCGCAGGACGTGGTCGAGCCCCTGCTGCTCGAGTACGTCTCGCCCCGCGGGCTGGTCCGCTTCCACGGGCAGGCCGTCGTGCAGGAGCGCGACCTGGTGCGGTTCGACGTGTCCGCTGCGGCCGAGGTCACCCAGCGCCGCGAGTTCGTGCGCGTGCCCGCGGCCCAGAAGGTCGAGGTCGCGAAGGGACATGACAGCCGCGCGGGCGTCGACCGGATCGATGCCCACGCGATCGACATCAGCGGCGGCGGCATGCTCCTGAGCGGAGCCGAAGGCCTCCCGCTCGGGACACACGTCCGCTTCAGCCTCAACCTCGGCGCGGGCGTCAAGCCGATCGAGGGCAACGCCCAGGTCGTCCGCGCCGGTGACGAAGGCAAGCGCGCGCTGGTGTTCGACCAGATCTCTCGCGGTGACCGTCAGCGACTGATCCACTTCGTCTTCGAGCGCCAGCGCGAGGCGCTGGCCAAGATCGGCCGAGTGATCGACCACAGGAGCGCCGGATGAGCAAGAAGGCTGACAAGCCCGGTAAGGACGAGGGCAAGGACAAGAAGAAGAAGGGCAAGGGCAAGGACGGCGCCTCCAACGGCTCCGAGACCTCGGTCGTGCCCAGCGTCGCCAACCATCCTCGCGCCAGCTATCAGGTCCGCCGCGCGAAAGGCTGGGGCGGGATCGCCGGATTCGCGATCGCGGGCTATCTCAGCTACAAGGCCGGCGTGCCGACGTTCGATGTCGGCCTGCGGGCGCTCGTGGCCGGGATCGTCGGCTACATGCTCGCGTGGATGTGCGCGGTCACGGTCTGGCGCCACCTTGTGATCGCCGAACTGCGCGCGGCGATCGAGCGCACCCAGGACCCAGATCCGGATCTGATCCCGGCGCGCGCGCAGAAGTCCGCGCCCGCGGCTGAGGCGGCCCCAGCACAAGCCGCGGCCGGCTCGTAGAGCACGCCTGACGGACCACCATGGACCCGATCCACCCGATCGTCCCCGTCCCGCCCAGCATTCCGTCGGTGACCCCGGCACCGATGGCCGGCAGGGTCGACCGGGACGGATCCCGGGGCAACCCCGATTCAGATCCCCACCCGCGCCGGCGGCGGAGCGGGCGGGGACCTGAGTCCGCGCCCGCGGCTTATGTCTCTGAAGACGGGCGGGAGTACTACGACGAGGCCCCCGAGGACGACGACGACTCGGGCCTCCACATCAACGTAACCGCCTGACCCACGGGGGTTTTCGCGAGACCGTCCAGACGGCTCTGGACGCCCCTCAAGTGCGGACCGAACAGGGCGATAACCGGAGAGACCGGCAGCAAGGAGCAGCCGGGGGACAACCCCAAAACGACCACACCATGGAGGTGTAAATATGTCCCTTTCGATTCTCACCAACACGTCTGCGATGCAGACGCAGATCAGCCTGAATAACTCGAGCATGGCTGTGTCGACCGCGATGCAGCGTCTGTCCTCGGGTCTTCGGATCAACTCCGCGGCGGATGACGCCGCTGGTTACGCGATCAGCCAGGGACTCACCTCCCAGGTCAACGGCCTCCAGCAGGCCAGCCAGAACGTCAGCGACGCGACCTCGATGGTCCAGACCGCCGATAGCGCGCTGAACAACGTCCAGAGCATGCTTCAGCGTGTCAGCGAGCTGGCCGTGCAGTACCAGAACGGCGACCTGTCTTCGTCGGACAAGTCCGACATCCAGGGCGAGGTCAACCAGCTCACGCAGGAGATCGACCGTCAGCGCGGCGCCGTGCAGTTCAACGGCATCAACCTGCTCGACGGCTCGGCCGGCACGAACGGCGCTGTGACCTTCCAGGTCGGCCCGTCGTCCAGCGATACGCTTTCGGTCTCCTTCCAGGACATCGAGAGCTCGTCGAACCTGGGCACCAGCGCGTTCAGCTGGGGCAACGCCTCAACCGGTGGCCAGGTCTTCGACCTGAGCCAGAGCGGCGCGGTGAGCGCCATCAGCACGGCGATCAACAACATCTCGTCGCTCGCGGCAACGCTGGGTGCGGTCCAGAACCGTCTCCAGTACACCTCGACGTCGATCTCGACGACGCAGGAGAACATGTCCTCGTCGCTGAGCAGCATCCAGGACGTCAACATGGCGTCCGAGATGACGACGTTGACCCAGCAGCAGGTGCTGCAGCAGGCCGGCACGGCGATGCTCGCGCAGGCCAACTCGCAGCCTCAGCTGGTGCTGAAGCTCATCACGGGCTGATCCCACTTTCGCAGGGCCGGGCGGCGCTCAGGCGTCGCCCGCGCCCGGCGAGAAAGTTTTCGCAGGGTCAGGCCACGCGTAAGCGTGGCCGGCACCCGGCGACCCAAGCTCGGCACTGCCGAGGGCACAATCCGCCCGCGCCTCTCCTACATACCGCGCGGGCCACATAACCACGTCCGATTCATCGAGGGAACCGGAAAGCGGAGGCGGACTGCCTTGGTGGTCCGCCTCCGTGTGGATTTAACGAATAATCGGCGCTCCCATGCCGGACGCTGATCACATCTCCCAGACATGGCGCGGCCGCTCGGCGTTCGTGACCGGAGCGTACGGCCTGCTCGGCGGCTGGCTGGTCAAGGCCCTGCTGAACCATGGTGCCCGCGTGACCGTGCTCAAGCGCGATGACGTCGCTGCTTCCGGGCTCGTGCTCGAGCGAACCGATCGGGTGGTCAACATCGTCCACGGCGACGTGTGCGACGCCCGCCTGATCGAGCGCGCGCTCGGAGAGTACGAGGTCGACACGGTCTTCCACCTGGCCGCCCAGGCGATCGTGGGGGTGGCCAACCGAGGACCGACCTCGACGTTCGAGACGAACATCCGCGGCGCATGGACGGTGCTCGAGGCCTGCCGCCGCGCCGGCGTGACGCGCACGATCGTCGCCTCATCCGACAAGGCCTACGGGCCCCACGACGAGCTTCCGTACCGGGAGAGCCTCCCGCTCCAGCCGATCTATCCCTACGACGTCTCGAAGGCCGCCGCCGACATGCTGGCCCGCTCCTACTGGCACACGTTCGGGCTACCGGTCGCGGTGACCCGTTTCGCGAACCTGTACGGGGGTGGAGATTTCAATTTCTCTCGGCTGGTTCCGGAAGCGATCGTGGCCGCCATCGAGCGGAGGGCACCGGTGATCCGCTCCGACGGGACGCCGGAGCGCGACTTCCTCTACGTCGAGGACGCCGTCGCGGCCTACCTCGCGATCGCCGATGCGCTCGACGACGGCCCCGCGGCCGGCGAGGCGTTCAACGCCGGCCCCGGTAGCCCACGCTCGGTGCTCGAGGTGGTGCGGCTGATCTGCGAGCTGGCCGGGACCGGCGTCGAGCCGGACGTGCGCGGGAGCGGAACGCCGTCGGGCGAGGTCTCGTGTCAATGGGTCGACTCGGCCAAGCTGCGCGCGGCCACCGGATGGGAGCCCCGGGTCGCCCTCGAGGACGGGCTGGAGCGCACGATCGCGTGGTATCGCGAGCATCTACACGCCCGCGCGGGCGCTTAATCCCGCGACGCGCCTGCCGATCAACCGGGGAGATGGCCTCGAACATCTCGATCATCGTGCCGCTGGCCGGCGGCGCGGCTCAGGCGCTGCGCTGCTTTGAAGGCATCGCGGCCCAACCCGAGGACCCGGCCTACGATGTCGTCGTCGTCGACGACGCGTCGGTTGGCCTCGAGAACCTGCTGGCGCAACTGGATGGCGACGTCGACGTCGTGCGCACCCAGAGCCGGAGCGGGTTCGCCGCGTCCGCCTGGCTCGGACTCGGGCACGCCGGCACCGACATCGTTGTATTCCTGCGCGACGGGGCCGTGCCTTCCCCCGGTTGGCTGGCGCCACTGGCGGATGCACTCGAGGATCCAGCCGTCGGCCTCGCGGTCAGCGCGACCGCCGGCTCGGGGGCGGAGAGCCCGGTGACGGCATGGTCGTTCGCCGCCCGTGCCGCCGACCTGCGCGCAACCGGAATTCCCAACGTTCCCGGGCCGCTCGTGGTCGGGGCGCTGGCCGTCTCGCTGGCCGAGCGGGGCCTTCGGATCGTGAGCACGCCCGCGAGCGTCGTCGCCGAACCGGGCCTTCGCACCGGCGGGGGTCGCCGGCCCCCGGGAGAGGCGCCCGAGCTGACGGTGGTCATCCCGACGCTCGACGCCACCTCGGAGCGCCTTCGCGCGTGCGTGGCCGCGGTCCAGGCAAACACCGACGCCGCGCACGAGATCGTGATCGTCGACAACGGCTCCCCGCCTCAGGGGTTCGCCTCGCCGGTCAACGCGGGGCTACGGGCGGCCAGGACGTCGTACGTGGTCGTGATGAACGACGACGTCGAGGCTTTGCCGGGCTGGTGGCCGCCGCTGCGCGCGAGCCTCGACGCCGGCGCTGCCGTCGCCTTCCCGCTCACGATCGACGGACCGATGCGGTTCGACTTCCCCGCCTGGTGCTTCGCCATGACCAACGACGGCGTCGGGGAGTTCTCCCACGACGCCGGAGAGTTCTTCGATCCCTCGCTCGTGCTCTGGTACCAGGACACCGACCTGCTGCACCGCCTGCGTCAGGCCGGCCGGCCTCCGGTTCTCGCCGAGGCCTCCCGGATCCGCCACGGGTTGTCACAGTCGGTCGGCACCGAAGATCCCGAGCTCAGCGCGTGGATCCGCGTCCAGGTCGCCGCCGACCGCGAGCACTTCCTGGGCAAGCATCCGGACGCCGTGCTCCAAGGCCACGCGCTCGCCGCCTGACCGTCAAGAATCCAGCGGCGCGGCCGAACACCAGGGTATGAAGGCCCTCGATGTGCTGGTCGTCGGCGCCGGCTTCGCCGGCTCGGTCTGCGCACGCCGCATGGCCGAGGACCTCGGACTGCGGGTCCTGGTGATCGACCGGCGCCCCCACGTCGCCGGTAACGCCCACGACGCCCCGGACGAGCACGGCGTCCTGATCCACACCTACGGGCCGCACATCTTCCACACCAACGCCGCCAAGGTCAGCGAGTTCCTGTCGCGCTTCACCGAGTGGCGGCCGTACGAACATCGGGTGTGGGCGGAGCTCGACGGACAGATCGTCCCGCTGCCGATCAACCGGACCACCGTAGAGGCGCTCCACCGCGTCGAGCTCAGCGGCGAGGAGGAGACCGCGGCCTATCTCGCCTCGCTGGCCGAGCCACGCGCCGAGCTCAAGACCTCGGAGGACGCCGTCGTCGCCAAGGTGGGACGCGACCTCTACGAGCGGCTGTTCCGCGGCTACACGCGCAAGCAGTGGGCGCTCGATCCCTCAGAGCTCCACGCCTCCGTGTGCGGGCGCCTTCCGGTCAGGAGCAACCGCGACGACCGCTACTTCGGCGATTCGTTCCAGAACATGCCAGCCGACGGATTCACGGCGATGTTCGAGCGGATGCTCGACCACCCCAACATCCAGCTCGAGCTCGGCACCGAGTACGACGACATCCGGGACGAGGTCCAGCCCCGCCACATCGTGTGGACCGGTCCGATCGACGAGTTCTTCGGTTACCGGCTCGGCAAGCTCCCGTACCGGAGCCTTCACTTCGAGCGCGAGACTCGCGCCACGCCGGGCGGCCGGCTCGTCCAGCCCGTCGCGGTCATCAACTATCCGAACGAGCGGATTCCGTTCACCCGCGTGACCGAGTTCCGCCACCTCACCGGGCAGGTCTCGGACTTCAGCACGCTGACCTACGAGTACCCGACGGCGGAAGGCGACCCCTACTACCCGATCCCGCGACCCGAGAACCGCGAGCTGTACCACCGCTACGAGGCGCTGGCCGCGAGCGAGCGGCCTGACGTCCTGTTCGTCGGCCGCCTCGCGCGCTACCAATACCTCAACATGGATCAGGTGACCGCAGCCGCCCTCGTCGCCGTCGAGCGCTGGGCCGCCGCGCGCGACCTGGCCCCGATCGAGGCCCTGCCAGAAGCCGCGTGAGCGCGCCTGACGTCATCGTCGGCTGGCTCCAGAACGACTACGGCAAGCTGGGCCGCGCCGGCGAGGCGATCGCACACTCGCTCGTGCGCTCATCCGCGGCCGGACGCGTCGCCTACGTCGAGCCGTTCCACCCCGCGCCCGGCGAGCCGCAGCTCGGCGCCCGCGACGACCGCGGCCTGTTGGTGTTCTCCGGCACCGGCGCGCCGCCCACCGGGCAGCACGAGGTCGCGCGCGGCGTCGTCGGGCTTGCCGAGCTCAACGACCCGGTGCTGCTCAACTTCGGGGTCTCGCAGGCGAACTGGTGGCTTCACTACGAGTTCGCGCCGGTGTGCTCGCGGACCGTGCTCGTGGCCTACGACAAGCTCGCGGACTGGACCGCGATGGCCCCCCACAAGGCGGTCCTCGAACAGGTCCGCCGGCAACTGATCGCGGCCAGCGACGTCGTCGTCGGCCTGTCCGAGGGATCGATCGACGACGTGCCCGACGCGACCTACGTGGGCCACGGGGTCGACGCGACCTGGCACGAGCCGGACGTCGACGCTCTCCCCGAACCCGCCGACCTCGCCGTGATACCGCGCCCGCGCGCGGTGTACGTGGGCGCGCTGTCGATGCGCTTCGACGTGCAGGCGGTCGGCGATCTCGCCGACGCGGGGATCGACGTGGCGCTCGTCGGGATGTCGCCGCTGCCGGCGCTGGTCGAGTTGGCCGCGCGCCATCCGCGCATCCACCTGCTCGGCGAGCGTCCGCCGGCGCAGGCGGCGGCGTACCTGCTGCACTCCGACGTCGGGATCGTGCCCCACACCGACGAGCCCTTCACGTACTCGATGGAGCCGCACAAGGCCTACAACTACGCAGCGGCCGGCCTTCATACGGTCACGCTGAACACCGCCCACGCGCCGGCGCTCGGGCCGTTCCTCAACGCCACCCGGGACCGTGAGACGTTCGTGGAAGGCGTCCGCACGGCGATCGCAGGCGGGCGGCTGTCCGCCGGCCAGGTGGCGCAGGCCCGCTCGCTGAGCTGGGACAGCGTTGCCGAAGCGATTCTCCGCGCGGCTTAGGCCGGGCGGTAGGCGATCGTCGCGCCGGCGGGGCCCTGCTCGATCTGCGGGCAGGTGTCGGCGCCGGGTAGGAAGCCGCCGTGGAGCTCGATCTGGACGTGAGCCCCCGCCGGCAGCGGCTGCGCGAGTGGCACGATCAGCGCGGCCTGAGCGTCCATGTTCAGGATGTCCTGCGCCACCCACGTGCAGTTCGTCATCTGGAGGGCCTGGGGGTCGTCGCCGGCCGACCAGGACCACAGATCGGAGCGCCAGCCCGACGACGTGCTGATCAGCGTCACTCGCAGTGCGTCCAGTCGGAGCAGGCCGTCGATCAGTACCGGGAACACGGTCACGCCGCACACGCCCCCGGCCTCCCCGCTCCACGAGCCGATCGCCACCCCCTCGCGGCCGAGCCGCAGCGGGACGACCCCGGCCACCGGGGCTCCGGTCATCCGGTGCAACTGGACGCGCATCGCGCCGGCCTGGGACAGCGGGCCGGTGGTCGAAGCCGCCACCGGGTCCTCCCACAGGGCGCTCGCGCCCGCGGGCCAGAAGATGCGCTGGAGCGGCTGCTCGTCCAGTTGCGCCCGAGTCAGGCGGCGCAGGATCGGATCGCGGTCGTGGGGCACGAGCGGCGACGCCTCGAAGCTGTTGTAGTCGTCCTCGGCCTCCCAAGCTCCGAACGTGCGCGCCTCCTCGGGCGTCGGCTCGACCACGAAGCGCTCGATGATCCGGCGCCCGACCAGCGCGTCGACGGATCCCACAAGCTCATCTCCGCCGGCTAGCCGGTAGCCGTTCACATGCCGCTGAAACGCCCTGATGCCGTCGTGTACCGCGCGGCGCTGCACGCGCTGATGCTCGGGCTCGAGGTTCGCCGCGAATACCGGCCGGCCGTCGTCATCGATCTCGAGCGTGCTCCCGTCCTCAGAGATCAACAGCAGTTCGAGCAGCAGGCGGTTGCGATCGAGCGCCACGATCTCGAGCGGCAGCGGGTCGCCCGGGCTGGTCAGGAAGCCCTCGATCCGGTGGCCGCGCAGCAGGCGGTCCTGTGGACAGGGATCGGACATCAGGTACAGGCCGTGAAGCCGTACTCCGAGCCCCTCGGCGTCGATCAGCGCCTGGAGGTTCTCCTGGTTGCCGCCCGAGAAGCCGACGTCGACGTAGGCCACGTCGCCCTGCACGCCGCCGAGCGCCTCACGGAGGTGGGCTACGAAGTTCGCGCGGCGCCTGGCGGCGATCCTCCGCACCTCGGCGAGCAGCGGCGGACTGCCGAGGACCGCGCTCAAGAACCGCTCGAGCACCGCGCGATTGCCTGCGTGCTGGGCGGCCTCGCGCGCGATCTCGGCGCCCCCGGGGACCGCCGAGGGGTCGATGCCGAGCGTCCGCCCGGCCTCGGCGACGCTCGGGATCCTGACCCGGGAGAACACCGCGGCCATCTCCGAGGCGTCTGCCTTCGAGATTCTCGCCCGCGCGACCGCGGCCCGCGACGCCCACAGCAGTTCGCACTGGAGCTCCGGGTTGCGATGCGACGGGGCGACGCTCTCGATCAGCTCCTTGAGCAGCCGTCCCTCCCGCATCACGCACAGGGCCCGCGTGATGCCGAGCTCGGCGGTGCGCCGCTGAACCCATTCGGCGTAGCCGGTCATCACCGGCCCGAGCACCGACGTCCCAGTGTGGAATGCGACCGTGTCGTCATGGCCGGCCGAGGTCGCGGCGAACGCGGCGCGGCCGCGCAGCGCGGTCAGGCCGCGGTCATCGGTGGATGGAACGCGGACCTTGGCGTCGGCACCCGTGTGGCAACCCTCGGCGGTCACGATCGCCCCCAGCCGCTCGGGCAGCTCGGCCCAGTACACGGCCCGGACGCCGGCGGTGCGCGGCGCGGCCACATCGGCGACGGGGTTGTTGCCTACGTGGACGATCTCGGCCGGGGACACGCCCCAGCGCTCTGGGAGCAGTTGCCACAGCCCGTTCTCCTTGCCGATCCCGAGGTCAGCGGAGCTGATCACCTCGGCCCTGGCGAGGCCGGCCATTTCAGGACGGTCGATCAGGGAGCCGATTTCCGCACTCGACAGGTACATGTCGCTCACGAACACGACCCGCAGGTCGAGCTCGGCCGCCAGGCGACTGAGGGTCTGCGCCAGCGGGCCGTCGGCGATCGTAATCCGGCGCTCGAGCGCCAGCTCCGCCGACCGTAGCTCGTCCACGCTCAGTGGCGTGACGTCGCCGCGGAACTCGGCGTAGATGTCGCCGAGGTTGATCTCGTGCGATCCCGTCTGGCTGACCTTCCGCTGGCGCGCGAGTTGCTCGGCGACGATGCGCATGGTCGCGAATGTCGCCGGGCTGATGCTCCCGGCCAGCGCCCCGCGCTCGTGCAGCTCCTCGCCGAGGAGGTGGAAGGCGTCCGCCGGCTTGGGGACACGGCGCCAGAGCAGGGTGTCGAAGCAGTCGAGCGAAAGGACTGAGGTGCCCGGCTGACGCACGGCCGTCTCGAGCTCGGCGAGCCGAACGTCGTCGAGCAGCGTTGCCGCCCCCTCTATCTCGCTGATCGCGGTCATCGGCTCACGCCGCCTGCCGGGTCAATCGTTCGAGCGACGACGGGGTGAACACCTGCATCCGCCCGGCCCGGTCGGTGTGGCGCGAGTAGCGAACGTCTACGGCCATCAGCATGCGCCGCCGGGCACTGTCCTCCTGGGGCCCGACGATCGCGATCAGGTCGATGTCGTCGCGGCGTTCGAGCCCGCAGCGATCGACGAGGCCGCGAAGGCCGGCTTCGGCGACTTCGGTCGGCAGCTCGCTGGCGTCGATCACGAGCGTCACACCGTCCGATCCGCCCATCGCCTCGACGTAGGCCAGCATCATGTCGTCGCCGTCGAGGAGCTCGCGGGCGTCCGCGAGCATCCGATACGGCCGTGCACTCGGGAATGGATCCGGCGCGCCGGCGTCCGCGGTGGCACGCTCCGCGCTGTCGTGCAGCCGGCGGCGGACCTCGAACCGAAACGGATCCCAGGCCAGCGCCCTTAGCGCGAGCCGCGCCTCGCCGAGCGAGTCGCCGTCGGCCGCCACGTCGTCCGCCTCGGCGATCAGCGCGTCGGCTCGGGCGCCGTCCTCGGGCTGCCGGTCGACGAGGTCGACGAAGAACGAGGCGCCGGCCTCCACGGCGATCCGCGCGTGCCGTTCGACACCGCTCCAAGCGTGCAGCAGCTCCTCGCCGCACAGCGCGTCGAGCGGGAGATTGCGCATCGCCCACAGCTGCAGGCCGATCGCCCGGCGGTTCTCTCGTACCGCCCAGTTTCCGCACGCGCCGTTGGTCATGTTGCTGCCGTGCATCCGGTAGAGCGCGAGCGGTTCGGGGACGTAGTCGATGCTCGCGCACACGGCCACGTGAAGCGCGATCCACCAGTCGGCGAACGGGATGTGTGCCGGCACCGGGGCATAGGCGTTCCCCAGCGACGCGCGGACCATGATCGACGACGTCGTGGCGAAGTTCTCGAACAGCAGCGCCGCCAGACGGTTCTCGCGGATCGGTCCGTAGTCGAACAGCTTCGACGGGCGTATCACACGCTCGTCCTCGTCGACTACCGCCATGTCGCTGAACACGAGCCCGAGCCCCGCGTCGGCCTGGAACATCTCCACCTGGCGGCGGGTCTTGTCCGGGCGCCACACGTCGTCGGCGTCGAGCAGGGCGATCAACTCGCCGTCTGACTCCGCCAACCCGCGGTTGGTCGCCGCGATATAGCCGGCGTTCGGCTGGTGAACGACCCGCACCCGACCCGGGTTGCGCCCGGCGATCTCGTCGACGATGGGGCCGGTCGAGTCGGTCGAGCCGTCGTCGATCACGACGATCTCGAGCCGGTCCGCCGGATAGTCCTGCGCCAGCGCGCTCTCGAGCGCGCGCGCCACGAACTGCTCATAGTTGTAGGCGCACAGCACGACGCTGACCATCGGGGGAGCCATTGCCCCGGTGATCGGCAGCGATGTCAAGTTGTTGAGGCTCGCACCGATCACTCAGGGCATGGCCTCGGTATCCGACTGCGCACGCGCGGACGACCTCCTCACGAGGGGCGAGGCGCTGTTCGCCGAGGGCGATCTGGCGAGCGCGCGTGCGCTCCTGACGACGTGCGCGCGGGACGGGAGCGCTTCCGCCGAACAGCGGGCGCAGGCCCTCAACGACCTGGCCGTGATCGCGGTGGCCGCGGGCGAGCCGCGCCAGGCCGCCGAGCGACTGCTCCTCGACGCGCTCGTGAGCGAGCCCGGCTACGCGCCGGCGCTCGAGAACCTCGGAGACTGGTGCGCCGGCGGCGGCGACCTGGTGCAGGCGACACATTGGTTTCGAAGGCTCACGGCGGCGGTGCCGGAAGACGGCCCCGCGTGGGACCGGCTGGCGGGAGCGCTGCACGCACGTCACCGCTGCGCCGAGCTGGCGGTGGTCGTAGAACAGGCGCGGGCGCTCGGCCATGCGCTGAACGGCCCGATCGCGCCGCCCGCGGCACCGGACACGACGCCGACGCGCGCTGACGTGCGTCGCGTGCTGATCGTGGCCGACCGTTTCTTCCCCCTCGTCGGCGGCACCGAGCGGCTGGCCGAGGCCGTCGGCGCGGCGCTCCAGGCCGAGGGCATCACGGTCGGCGTTGCGACCCGCCCGCTGCCCGAGCGCACTACCCGCGAGCACCGCGGCATGACGATCCACGAGGTCGACGGCGACATGGTGACGGGCCTTTACGCGGTCGTCATGGGCGAGCGGTACGACGCCGTGCTCGCGTTCGCCAACGCCATGGTCTGGCCGATCATCGCCACGCTCCAGCTGCCGCGGCCCCGGCCTCGCGTGATCGTTGTCCCGTGCGTGAACGCCGACGACTCGGCCGGTCTTCGCGCCCGGCCCGACGTCCTGCGCGCGTACGCGGAATTGGTGTCCGGCGCGGACGTGGTCGGCTACAGCTCGCGCTCGGGGTACGACATCCGCCTGTGCGAGGACCTCGGGATCACCGGCGAATACGTCCCGAACGCCGTCGAGCGGATTCCCGTCCCGGCGGCCCCGGCGCCGACGGCCGCGATCCCAGGCGACTCCCCGCTGCTCGTGATGGTCGCGAACCTATGGCCCGTGAAGAACCATCTTGGCCTGCTCGACGCGGTGCGCTCGAAACCCGGCGACTGGCGGCTCGCGATGATTGGCGCCCCGGAGTTCCCCGATCACGCCGCCGAGGTGCAGCGACGGGCCGCGCTCGATCCGCGCGTGCACCTGCTCGGCCAGGCGTCGCCCGACGCCGTCGCGGCGGCGATCGAGGACGCGGATCTGCTGCTTCTCCCCTCCCTGGCCGAGGCCACGCCACTCGTCCTGCTGGAGGCGATGAGCCGGGAGGTACCCTGGATCGCCACGCCGACGTGTGGCGCGGCCCACGACTACTCCGGCGGGCTCGTGTTGCCGCTCGAGCTGTTCGGCGAGGGCATCGACTTCCTCCTCGCCAATCCGCCGCTGGCGGAGCGGCTCGGCGCGGCCGGCCGCCGGCATTGGAGCGCCTGTTACACGTGGGACGTCATCGGCCCGCGGTATGCCCGGATCGTCCGCGGCGAGCCGGTCGAGGACCTCGACGCGCCGGCGCAGGCCCTGCTCGACACCGAGGGTGTGCGGGCGGCCTTCTACGATGCGCGGGCGCGCGCAGCCGCCTAGCGCTCAGGCCGCCAGCAAGCCCCTCAGCGCGCCGATCGTGGTCTCGTCGTAGCGCGGCAGCCCGTCGTGCTCGCGTCGCGAGAACACCGCGGCGACGCCGGCCGGCGCCTCGCTGACCGCGATCATGTCGGGCGTTCCGTCGCCGTTCAGGCCCGCGGACTCTACGGCCCGGACCAACGGCTCGGGGTCGGGGGTGACGATCACGAGCGTGACGTCGTCCGCGCCCGAGATCGCGGCGCCGTATGCGCCCAGCAACGCCGGATCCGCGACAAGCTCGTCGGAGAACGCCAGGATCGCGACGCTCCGCGCCGCCGCCGGCAGGCGGGGGGGAATTCCCGCATCCGGGATCAGGCCGACCTCGTGCCCGACGGCGAGCGCGGCCGGATCATCGGCGAGCACGCCCTCCGCCCACGCGAGCACGCCGTCGCCGAACACGCCCGGCCGGTTGACCACGATCTGCGCCTTGAGCCGCTGATCGCGCCCCAGCGACTGGTCGAACACGCCGCCCTCGTGCACGCGGTAATAGAACACCGCGTCCGGGGCCGGCCGCCCGGTGAATCCAGCCGCGGCGATCCCAAGCCAGTGGTCCCAGTCCTCGTAGCCACGGACGTTCAGGTTGTAACCACCGGCGGCATCCGACGCCGCCCGGCGGAACATCGCCGTGCACGGGATGATGTTGCGCCGCTTGAGCGCCTCGAGGCTCCACTCCGCGTAGGGGAAGTACCGATCGGACGCGCCGAACTCCTGCATCTGGACCCACGCCATGCCGGCGCTCGGATCAGCGTCGAGCGCCGCGACGCACGCCTCGAGCACCGTCGGGCCAAGCCTGTCGTCGGCGTCGAGGCACACGATGTAGCGGCCACGAGCGCGCCCGATCCCCAGGTTTCGCGGGATCGCCGGCTGGCCGGAGTTCGGCTGGGTGATGACCGTGATGCGCTCGTCGCCGGCGGCCAGGCGCCGGGCCACCTCGAGCGAGTCGTCGGTCGAGCCGTCGTCGACGATGATCAGCTCGAAGTCGGTGAACGTCTGGGCGAGCACGCTGCCGACCGACTCGGGCAGCCAGCGCCCGTAGTTGAAGCACGTGACGATGACGGTGACGGCTGGATCTCCCACGCCCCCATCCAGGTAGGCGTCCTCGGCCGCGGCGTTTCGCGCCCGTTCCGCCTCGCCGGGCGGCGGGCACACCGCTTCACCCTCGAGCACGATCCGGCAGCAGCGGTCCAATCCCGGCTCGCGGCCGGGTAGCAGAGCGTCGAGCGAGTCGTAGGTCAGCTCTCCGGTGTGGGCATCCGGCATCCTGATCAGCGGGAACGGGATGCACAGGCGGAAGAACAGGCAGTAGGCGAACCGGAGCGCGAGGCGCGTGATCTCGGGCGAGACCGCCGCCACCGGGAGCCCGATCAGCGAATCGAGCAGGTCCTCGTAGGTCTCGCGCTCGGCAACCGTGTGCACGAACGACGTCCCGGCCACGCGGTTGCCGGCGGCGACGACCACGTTCTTTCCCTTGCACGCTAGTTCCAGGCCGGCAGTGCTCACCCAGACCAGGCCCACCGAGCACAGGTCCATCAGCGAGTACGAGCTGATCTCCTCGTCGGCGTCGATCATCCGGACGTTGGGCGGAAGGTTCTCGGCAAGCCGTCTCATCTCCTCGAGCTGGACGCGGTTGGCGCCCGTGGAGCGCCGGCTCCCCGTGTTCGGATGGACGCGAATGACCAGATCGATCTCCTCGTGGCGGCGGACGTGCTCGATCGTCCGCTCGATCCATTCGCGCTGCGACACGAACCGGCTGCCGTACTCGTCGTCGCCGGCGACCTCGTCGTCCGAGGAGGTGAACAGCACCCACGCTGGCCGCTCGACGCGGAGCCCGAGCCGCTCGCGGACGTCGTCGAGCGGCTGAAGCGGCGCCGACAGCGCTCTCCAGCCGAGGTCGCGACCGTGCTCGCGCGCCGCCATCAGCCCGGCGGCGTCCTGAAGCTCGTCGCTCGTCAGCGGCACGTCTCCCCATTCGCTCCAGCACTGCCGGATCGGCCGGAGCGAATTGCAGCTCACGTTCTCGACCAGCGTCAGCGTCTCCGGGCGCAGTCCGCGCTCGTGCAACACGACGCGGATCCCGCGGGCGCGCGCCAGCTCGAGCGCCACCCGCGGCGACGACTGACGTCCGTTGAACACGACGAATATGTCGGGGGCGCTTTCCTCGAGCAGCCGATCCAGCGCGAAACAGGCGATCAGACCGCTGTACACATAGCTGCGCATCCCGCGCTCGATGGCCGGATCGGACACGTCGATGTCGTTGCGCCGGAAGTGCGACTGCACCGACGACAGCACCCACTGGCCGACTCGCCATTCGCCGTAAGTGGCGGTCAACAGCTCCTCTGGGTGCAGCGAGGACGCCCAGCGCTTGGCCTCGCGCGCCTCGTCGGTGTTCAGATAGCGCCCGAGCCACCGGTAGTCCATGCCCATCGACGCCGCCAGCCTCGCGACGTCGGCCTGGCAGTGCCCGCACACGTCGGCCGGACGAGGCAGGACCGCCTCCCAGTACAGGTCGCAGTCCGTGTACAGCCCGTCGCACATGACGTACTCGACCTGGGCGCCGCGAAGCTTCAAGGCCCGGAGAATCGTCATCTCCCACAGTCCATGGAGCGCCCAGCGGTTGTAGGGCGCGTAGCAGAGAACGCGCGTCGAGGTCACTGCATAGATGATCGGCGCCCCCGCCGGGGTCTTTAGGGGTCGGCGAACAGTGCCGCGTGGACGACGTCGACCGGCACGCCATCGACCAGCGATTGGCGCACCCGCCGGCCGTCCGGCACCATGCCGGCACGGTCCATCACGGCGAGCATCCCCTTGTTCACCGACAACGTTCCGGCCGTGACCTTCCGGGCGCCGCCGTCGAGCAGCGCCCGGCACACGCTCTGCCAAGCCTCGCTGCCGTACCCGTGCCCCCAGACCGCCCGCTCGCCGATCAGGATCCCCACGTCCACCACTCCGTGCCGATCGACGTACGCGGTCATGTTCCCGATGTGCCCGAGCGGCCCCGGCTCGGCGATCAAGGCCAGGAACAGGTTGTCGGTGCCGGCGAAGGATTCGAGATACGCACGGCACGACTCGAGCGTGTGGGTCTTGAAGCGCTGCTCGCTGTAGCGCACGACCTCGTGATCGTTGAGCCAGCCGACGTACCGAGGCGTCATGTGGTCCTCGGTGACGGGCACGATGCTGAGACGTTCGGTCCGAATCGGGAGGTTGCAGAGCGCCATTGGCCTACGTCCACAGGCGCTCGATGCGAGGGTCAGGTGGCAGGTGCGACGGCATCCCGGGCGGGAGCACGGAGATCACGCGGCGCCCGGCCTGCAGCGCGGCGAACATGGCCATCGTTTCGCACCCTACGACGGTCCCGGCCCAGGCGACGTCCTGCGCGAGTGCCGCTTGCGCCGAAACGCGCAGGTTCAGGGAGGCGGCGCGCCCAGCGAGCAGGTCGTCGTACTTGTCGGCCGGCTCGGCGGGGTGGGTGCGCAGGCGAAGCTCCGCCCTGCCGTCGTCGCGCCGGCCCAGATAGTCCAGGTACCTCTCCAGGGCATCGAATGCCACCGCGTTCGGCTCGGTCACATACAGGATCCGCTCGGCACCGGGCTGTCTCGCCCCCTCCAGCGCGCGCACCTCGTCCGCGAAGTCCTGAAGGTACGGGTTGCCCTTCAACCGCACGTCGGCGCCGGCCAGCTCGGCCTTGGCCAGCGCGGCGGCGTGCTCGTCGGACACCCACACCTCGTCGGGGAGGACGCGCTCGCCGTCGAGCTCGAAGCGCATGGCGTAGTTGATCCAGTGATCGAGCCACACCGCGCAGCGCACCCCGGCTGACCGCGCGTGGCGCACCGCCCGGCGCTCGAGCGTCGCGGTGCCGCTCGATCCGCACAGCACGAACGTGACGTCGTCGAGCGGCGGCAGCTCGGCGTCAGCGTGAGCCGCCATGTCGTCGCCGAGCTTGCCGGCGAAGACCTTCACCGCGGGCCCGTCCAGCACGAGCGTCGTCTCCCACTCCTCCACGTGGCGCCGGAGCCACGAGGAAACGACCTCCGCGCCGCCGGCGTCGTGCGCGACGACGACCAGCCGCCGTGGGGATACGCTGTCACTCATGAGGGTCCTGTTTCTCGGTCCCGCAGAATCGTCGACCCTCGCTCACCTAGCCGAGTCCGGCGAGGTGGTCACCTCCACCGCCGATCCGCTCGATCCCGCCGCCATCGAACGCGACCGTCCGGACTTCGTCGTCAGTCACCGCTACCGGCACATCATCAAACCCGACGTGCTCGCCCTCGTTCCCCGCCGCGCGATCAACCTGCACATCTCGTACCTGCCGTGGAACCGCGGCGCCGACCCAAACCTGTGGAGCTGGATCGAGGGCACGCGCAAGGGGGTGACCATCCATTACATCGACGCGGGTGTCGACACGGGTGACATCATCGCCCAGCGCGAGATCGAGTTCGAGCATGGTGAAACCCTCGCCTCCTCCTACGCCCGGCTCGAGGAGGAGATGCTGCGACTGTTCGTCGAGCAGTGGCCACGGATCCGAACCGGTGACTGTGACGGTCGGGCGCAACAGGGCCAGGGATCGATGCACCGCGTGGCGGATCGGCAGCGAATCGAGCATCTGCTCGTGGCCGGATGGGACACCCCGGTCGAGCAGATCTCTCCGAGGTGACAATTCACAGCTCGTGGCGGCGCGCGTGCACCTTCGCGAACGCGTCGATCACGTCCTGAACGTCGTCGTCGTCCATGCCCGCATGGATCACCGAGTGGTAGATCACTTCGCGTTCGTGCAGGCGTTCGGTCACCGGGCAGATCCCGTCGTCGTAGACGGCCTCGCCCAGGCCCAGCGGCGCGGCGCGCTGCCGGTAGACCGGCTGGCGGTACAGCGGCGCGACGTATCCCTCGACCACCGGGATGCCCTCGGCACGAAGCCCGGCCGCGAACGCCGCGCGGGACACGCCGAGCGCATCCTCGTCGACGCGCGTCACGTGCACGTAGTAGACGTGACGCAGCCCGTCCGGCACGGCGGGCGGTGTCAGCCCATCGAGCTCGCCGAGCGCGGAGCTGATCCGGTCGGCCCATTTCACGCGAGGCTCGGTCAGCTCCTCGAGCCGGCCGAGCTGGACCGTGGCGATCGCCGCCTCGAGCTCACCGAGCCGGTAGTTGAAGCCGAGCAGGTCGGCGTGCGGCGCGCCCATCGCGCCGACCACGGCTTCCCCGTGGTTGCGCACCAGCGCGAGGCGCTCGGCGAGCCGCTCGTCGTCGGTGACGGCGACGCCGCCTTCGCCGCACTGAATCGTCTTGTGGTAGTTCAGGCTGAACACGCCGATGTGCCCCACGGCGCCGGCCGCGCGCCCGTGGTACACCGCGCCGGGCGCCTGTGCCGCGTCCTCGATCACCACCAGGCCGTGCTCGGACGCGATCGACATGATCTCGTCGAGCCGCGCGGGACAGCCGAAGATGTCGACGACCACGATCGCCTTGGTTCGCTCCGTGATCCGCGCCCGGACCGACGCGGGATCCAGTCCGAACGTCTCGGGTTCGACGTCCGCGAACACGGGGACGGCGCCGTTCACCAGTGCGCACGTCGCGGACGCGCTCATCGTGTAGGGGGAGACGATGACCTCGTCGCCCGGGCCGATACCGGCGGCGGCCACCGCCGCATACAGCGCCGAGGTGGCCGAGTTCATCGCGACGGCATAGCGGGTGCCGAAGCGCTCGCGCCACGCAGCCTCCATCGCGCGGACCCTGGGTCCGCCCCAGAAGGCATCGACCCATTCGCCGACGAACTCCGACAGCACGCCCGAATCGAGCACCTCGGAGACGGCCTGACGCTCGCCGGCGCCCACGCCGGGCGGTGGCGGGAACGGCCGGGAACGAACGGGCGCCCCGCCATGGAGCGCGAGTTCCGAGGACGCGGTACGGCTCACTCGTCCAAGCGTAACGAGCCGATCGCCACCATCCGCCCCTCGCTCGCCGCCGACGCCGCGATCGCCCCGGCGATCACGAGCGCGCTGGTCGCGTCCCATCCGCTGCACGCCGGCTCGCCGCCGTCGCGCACGGACCGGACCAGATCGGAGACCGCGTGCAGCGTGACGTCCCGCATGATCCCGTCCTCGATCTGCCCCGGGATGAGGCCGCGGTACCCGGGGTAGCGCCGATCGGGTCCGACCACCCAGCGCTCGATCCGGTGCCCCGAGCTCGCCAGCCGGACGCGTCCGGCCGTGCCCGTGAGCTCGAATTCGAACGCGGTGAACTCGCGCGCGTCGAGTGCGGCAAGGCGCGCGCCCACGCCGCCGTCGAGTAACAGCTCGGCGTCGAGCGACGGGTCGGCGCCGGCCTCTTGCAAGCGATCCCACCCCCGCGCGCCGACGGGGTCGCCGACCAGCATCCGCAGCAGATCGAGCCAGTGGGTGCCGTTGTGCCGCAGCCCTTTGACGTAGCTCCCGTGAACGTGCTGGATCTCGCCGAAGTCGCCCGCTTTGATCGCGTTCGCCAGGGTCGCGATCGCGGGGGCGAAGCGCCGGCTGTAGTTGACCGACAGCACCACTCCCCGGTCGCGGGCGAGCAGGGTGAGCGCCGCCGCCTTGGCCGCGTCATCCGCCAGCGGCTTCTCGGCCAGCACCCCGCGGACACCCGGCGTGGTCACGATCCGCTCGAGCAGCTCGGCGTGCGTCGGGTCGGGCGTGCAGAGGCTCACGAGCTCCGGCCGGGCACCGGCCAGCAACTCGTCCGCGGAGCGGTACGCGTCGGCCGCTCCCCACCGAGCCGCCG
>Ga0335072_10002989_pt1 | contig 25773 bp, 29 predicted proteins | sample Lox_Sample_21_FD_206725 | JGI IMG/M metagenome (GOLD analysis project Ga0335072, IMG submission 206725) | Soil microbial communities from Loxahatchee National Wildlife Refuge, Florida, United States - Lox_Sample_2.1 | ecosystem: Environmental > Terrestrial > Soil > Wetlands | place: USA...
CTGCTACCTGGCCAGCCACCGGAATTCGGCGGGCGCAATGCAACCGTCCTCCAGCAATTCGTCCACCTCGACGAACTCTGCCGGCGCCGCATCTACCACAGCTTCAACCCGCAGGGCGTGAATATCATTGCGGCGTCGCTGCTGACGTTTGGCAGCGACGAACAAAAGCAGCGGTGGGCAGTACCGATCCTGCGTGCCGAAATCACCGCTTCGCTCGGGATGAGCGAGCCCAGCGCCGGCTCCGATCTGGCCTCACTACGTACCCGCGCGGTGCTCGACGGCGACCACTTCGTGGTCAACGGGCAGAAGGTGTGGACCTCAGGCGCCCATGACGCGGACGTTTTGCTGACCTTTGTGCGCACCGACCCGGATGTGCCAAAGCACAAGGGCATCAGCGTATTACTGATCCCGACCGACACTTCGGGCATAGTGCGCCGGCCGTTCCCGTCGATCTGCTCCGCCGACGACCTGGATTTCAACGAGGTGTTCTTCACCGACGTGCGGGTGCCGGCCGAGAACCTGATCGGTCCGCTCAACGGCGGATGGCGGGTGGCAAACGGATCCCTCGGCCACGAACGCACCATGATGTGGCTGGGTTTCGCCGATCGACTCGACAACCTGATCGACGATTTCCATCCCACCACCGAACTGGAGCGCGACGAGTACGCCAGCACGATCATGGACAAACAGGCTCTGCGGCTTCTCGGGTCGGTGGCGTTGGCCCGCGCGGCCCGCGGCGAAGACGACGTGGCCGCGGTTTCTGTGCTCAAGCTTCTGGGTTCTGAAGCAGAGCTACGGGGGATGGAGCATGCCTTGACCGCGGCCGGCTCCGATGGGCTTGTTCATCCCGGCCAGTCGGGGCCCTACGCGCCGATGAACCTCGACCACTATTTCGCCAGTTGGTTCGAGCGTTATGCGCGAAGCTTTTCCGGCACGATCGCCGGAGGCACGTCCGAGATCCAGCGCAACATCATCGCCCAGCGCGTGCTCGGGCTGCCGCGCGGCTAACGCCAACGGTCAATCGCGGCTACCAACGCACGAGCGAAAAGGGGTATGTGTTGCTGCCCCCTGGTCCGCCGCCGCAGCCCGTGTCGTAGGTGGAGACGACCTGACCGCCCAGTGAAGCCGCATCCCACGAGTAGACATCATGGGAGGGATAGAACAGAACTACGCAGCGCACACCATCGGGCACGTCGACGGTCATCGTGTATTGACCGTTCGATAGATGCGCGTCTGCCTTGTAGGGCGCCGCTTGCCCGTTGGGTTGCGGTACCCCTTGGATGGTTAGGCATCCCGGTTCGCGGGAAGTGCACGGTCGAATCGCCCAAATCCAGCTGTGGCCAGGATCCCGGTTTGTGACCAACCTGTAGTTGCCGATCAGCATGTCCGCGTGGGCGGTGGGCGCAAGTGTCAGCGCGGCCATGGTAAGCGCAAGACCTATTACGGAAGTCTTCACCGATGCGTCTCCCATCTCTGCACACGCGCTTGGCCTGAATATAACGCCCCGCCACGCCGAACGGGAAGCGGCTCAGTCGATTACTGCGGCTTCCTTTCGTTCGGTAACCGGCCTGGCGAGTTCTTGCTCGTCACAGATGCGTTGCAGCTTCTCGAGGGTCTCGTCGAGCCCCGCGCCGACCTTGGGGCCAGGTGTAAAGGTGGCTGGCAGCTTCCGCATGCCCTGGATGACGCCAATGGTCTCGTAGTGCACGGCGCCCCCGGGATCGCAGTGGTAGTCGGGCAGGCGGTCAAGGACCGCGGTCAGCATGGATTTGAACACCGTCCGTGCCACGTTGGATCCGATGCAGCGGTGCACGCCGATTCCGAAGCTGAAGTGCCGGTTGCCCTTACGGTCGAGGACGATCTCGTCCGGCTCGGCGAACACCGCGGGGTCGCGATTGGCCATGGCCCAGGAAATCCACAGCCGCTCACCCTCTTTGAAGTGATTCCCATCGATCTCGACATCGTCGGAGAATGTCCTGCCATCGCCGGGCGCCGGGGTGAAGAAGCGTAGAAACTCCTCGGTCGCGGGGTCGAGTAGGGTGTCGCGGTTCTGCTGCAGGCGCTCTCGCTGGTCGGGATTCTCCGAAAGCCATTCCAGCGAATGGGCGGTCAGCGCCGTCGTGGTGTCGAAGCCACCACCGATGACCAGTCCGAGATTCCCGAGGATTTCCAGATCGGGAGCGGGCTCACCGTCGATGCGCATCTGGACCAATGCATTCACCACGCCGGGCCGGGGATTCTCGCGGATCTCGATCATGTTGTTGACCAGGTCAAGCCCCATCTGCCGGTGCATCGCGGTCACGCGCTCGATGTCGGGGGAGTGCTCGGGCGTATACACCGCGGCATGAACCGGCTCGCTGTACATGTTCCAGCTCTTCAGCGGGATGCCCAGCAGCGCCAGCGTCAGAACGGCGGGCACGATGTTGGCCAGATCATCGACGAAGTCGATGCTGCCCCCCTCGATCTTCTCGTCGAGGCACGCGCGGGTGACATCGTTGATGAACGGTTCCCAACGCTTGATGGCCGCCGGGGACAGGTAGGGGTTGAGCACGGTGCGGTAGGTGCGGTGCTCGGGGTCGTCCATCTCCAGGATGCCGCCTCGCACGCCGTTGATGCGGCTGGCCGTCGGGATCGAAATGCCTTTGTAGCCACGGCGTTCACCGTTGACATCGTGATCGTTGGAGACCGCGGGGCAGCGGGCGAGCTCGAACACCTCATGGCTGCCTGCAGCAACCCAATGCCCGCCGTAGGTGTCGCTCCAGGCCATTGGGCACCGGGCGTGCATCTCCTCGGTGATCGTCTTGAACTGTGACCGGTATTCCGCGGAGTGCCGGTCGAATTGATACCGGTTGCGCTTGCGATCGCTGTCGCTGACGACGTCCTCGACACTCAACGTGCTGTCTCCCTTTACGTTTCGTCCGTGATCATGATGGCCTGCTCGGGACAGGATTGCGCGGCTTCGCGAACCCGGTCCTGATGTTCGGCCGGCACCACTTCGTCGATTGCCGACGAACTTCCATCGATGTCGCTGAGCTGGAACGAATCCGGAGCAATCATCGAGCACAGGGTGTGGCCCTGGCATCGTTCGGAATCAACCCAGACCTTCACGGTGTCTCCTTCAGGGGATCGGGCGTGGCTCAGTTGTGGTATGGCAAAGCGCCGCATCGGTACGGCGGTCAGGTGTTTCTACCGCCGTTGACGCCCAATATCTGGCCGGTGATGTAGCCGGCTTCCTCGGACACCAGGAAGGCACACGCCGCCGCGATGTCTTCCGGCTTGCCCATCCGGCGCACCGGGGTCCGGGCGATGGTCTGCTCGATATCGCCGAGATACCCCTGGCTCTCGGCGCTGCGCAGCATCGGGGTGTCGATGAAACCGGGCGGGACGGCGTTGACCGTGATGCCGCTGGGGCCGTACTCGAGGGCCAGCGACTTGGTGAGCCCGTTGACCGCGGATTTGGCTGCCACGTAATGACTCATGTAGGGGGCGCCCGAATGCGTGCTCGACGATGAGATGTTGACGATGCGTCCCCACCCGGCCTCCACCATGTCCGGCAGCACCGCCTGAATCGTGTGGAAGACCCCGTTGAGGTTGACGTCGATCACTCGTCGCCAGTCTTCGAACGTGAGGTTGTTGAACCGCTTGAAACCATCCAGGCCCGCGGCGTTGACCAGAACGGTCACCGGCCCAAGCCGGGCGCGGATCGCCGAAAGCGCGGCGTCGACTTGCGAGCGGTCCGTGACGTCGGCGGTGAAAGACAGATCGGCGTCGGAGGGTCTGAGGTCGATGGTCGCGACGTCAAGGCCGTCGGCACGCAGTCGATGCGCGACCGCCAGGCCAATGCCGGATCCGCCGCCGGTGACCACCGCAGTCTTCACGCCGAGGCCTCTACCGCAAACGGGGCCGTCTCAGACACAAAGAATCTCCCTTACAATTATGAGAATCGTACTCTCACGCCGAAGCGGGGTGCAACATACCCGCAAAACGGCGTTCGGCCTGCGCTGAGAGCCATCCCGCCGCAGCGTGTGGGCGGTTGCGTCGCTGGTCAGCCCGTCGATCTCATTCCTGAGAGTTTCTTGAATTCTCGAGACTCGAATGTAAGATTCGCCGGGGAGGAGAATGAAATTTTCGTGACCGTAACCACAGTAGGGAGCCGAATGCCAGCGCAGGACACGGTGTCGGGGGCGCCGGCGTGAGGCCATTGGAAGGCATCCGCGTTCTGGAAGTCGCCATGTACGGGTTCGTCCCATCGGCGGGCGCCGTGCTGGTGGAATGGGGTGCCGACGTGGTCAAAGTCGAGCACGCGGTGACCGGCGATCCGCAGCGCGGACTTCGGCAGACCGGCATGTTGCGCGTGGAGGGCGACCCGAATCCCAACATCGAGCACGCCAACCGTGGCAAGCGCAGCATCGGACTGGACATGTCAGTGCCCGAGGGCAAAGAAGTGCTCTACGAGCTGGCGCGCCGATCCGATGTGTTCCTGACCAGTTTCCTGCCCGGCGCACGGCAGAAGTTCGGCATCGACATCGACGACATCCGGGCGGTGAACCCGTCGATCATCTACGCGCGGGGCAGCGCGCTGGGCCCGCGCGGCGCGGAGTCCGTCAAGGGCGGCTACGACATGACCGCATTCTGGTGTCGCGCCGGCACCGCCGCCACCATCACGCCGATGGGCTATGACGGGATGATCAATCCACCAGGGCCGGCCTATGGCGACACCATCTCCGGCACCAACCTCGCCGGTGGCATTGCCGCTGCGTTGCTCAAGCGCGAGCGCACCGGGCAACCGTCCGTCGTCGACGTGTCATTGCTGGGCAGCGGCGTGTGGTCGCTGGGCCACACGGTGGCATTGACCAAGCACCTGGGTCAGCTGATGCAAGGGCCGCCGGCCGGCATCCACGGCTCGCCGGTCAACCCCCTTGTTGGGGTGTACCCGACCTCCGACGGTCGTTACATGTCCCTGGTGATGATGCAGCCAGGCAAGTACTGGGCCGACGTGTGCCAGCACATCGACCGACCGGACTTGATAGATGATCCGCGCTTCGCCGACGCCGAGAAAATCGCCGCCAACACGGCGGAAGCGGTTGAGATCCTGACCAAGGTCATCGCAACCCGCACGCTTGCCGAGTGGAGCGAACGGTTTGCCACACTGGCCGGGCCGTGGGCGCCGGTGCAGGACACCCTGCAATTGGCAGACGACCCGCAGATCCGGGCGAACGAATACATAGTGCGCGCAGGCGAACTCGAACTTGTCGCCAACCCAGTGCAGTTCGATGTCACCGCGCCGCAGAGCGGGCCGGCGCCCGGATTCGCCGAACAGACAGACGAAATCCTGTTGGAACTCGGGCTGGATTGGGATCGCATCATCGAACTCAAGACGGCCGGCGCCGTCACTTAGCATCGGAGCCGCCAATGTTTGAGCCGAACATCGCTTGTGGCGCGACTTACCCCGCGCTACGGGCGCGCTGCGCGCAAAGGATATCCGATAACGGTTATGCATTTTTCGTTCCACGCGGTCGCAGCATGAGTCATAATCGCCGGACGCTACAAGACGAGTGGCCTCGTTTGGCTTGCCTTGCTTTGGAGCGTCAACTCACGCAACAGAATGGAGGACCGGCGTGAGGATGGTAGCGGCTGTCACATCGCAGGTAACTGCCGAAATGTGGCTGCCCGCTGAGCATTTCGCCTTCCACACCGCTTATTCGGCCCCCCGGTTCATCCGAAACTTACAGCAGTCGTTGCAGCACAACAAGACTGCCGGTCTCGTAACTTTGGAAGGGCGTGAGGCCGATGGCAGATAGAAGCGACGACCGCTGGTCACCGGGACTACCCCAGCTGAGACTGACGAGGAACCTCTCGGGGCCCATGCAGGCGATCGGTGGTCTTTTCGCGATGTCGGCAGAAGCGATCAAGTTTGCGTTTCGTCGGCCGTTCCAGGCGCGCGAATTCCTGGAACAGTCATGGTTTGTCGCGCGGGTGTCGCTGGCCCCCACGTTGCTGGTGGCCATTCCGTTCACCGTCCTGGTCAGCTTTACACTCAACATCCTGCTGCGTGAACTGGGCGCCGCGGACCTGTCCGGTGCGGGAGCCGCGTTTGGTGCGGTCACTCAGGTCGGCCCCCTGGTCACGGTGTTGATCGTGGCGGGCGCAGGTGCCACGGCAATGTGCGCGGATTTGGGTTCGCGAACCATTCGCGAGGAAATCGACGCGATGGAGGTGCTGGGCATCAACCCGGTGCAACGGTTGGTCACACCGCGCATGCTGGCTTCCGGATTGGTAGCGCTGTTGCTCAACAGTCTGGTCTGCATCATCGGCATCCTTGGCGGCTACACCTTCTCGGTGTTCGTGCAAGACGTCAATCCCGGCGCGTTCGCCGCGGGTATCACCTTGCTCACCGGCGTCCCCGAAGTGATCATTTCCTGTGTCAAGGCAGCGCTTTTCGGCCTCATCGCCGGATTGGTTGCGTGCTATCGCGGCCTGATCATCACCGGTGGGGGTGCCAAAGCGGTCGGCAACGCCGTGAATGAAACCGTCGTGTATGCCTTCATGTCCCTGTTCGTCGTCAACGTGGTCGTCACCGCGATCGGCATCAAGATGACGGCGAAGTAGGGGGGCTGCCGGTGGCGCTGAGAGCTGTCTATCCACGATTAACCCGCCAACTCGAGAGGCCGGTCGCCTCGTTGGGGCGGGTCGGCGACCACACCCAGTTCTATGGCAAGGCGCTTGCCGGGATGCCCTTCGCTGCCGTCCACTACCGGCGCGAAGTTGTCCGACTGATCGCCGAGATCAGCATGGGCGCAGGCACTTTGGCGATGATCGGTGGAACCGTAGTGATCGTCGGCTTCCTGACGCTCGCCGCGGGCGGCACGCTAGCCGTCCAGGGTTACAGCTCGCTGGGCAATATCGGCATCGAGGCGCTGACCGGCTTTCTGGCCGCGTTCATCAACGTGCGCATCGCCGCCCCGGTGGTTGCCGGGATCGGTCTGGCAGCCACATTCGGTGCCGGGGTGACCGCGCAGCTGGGTGCCATGCGGATCAACGAAGAGATCGACGCGCTGGAAGCCATGGCCATTCGCCCGATTTCCTACTTGGTGAGTACCAGGATCCTGGCGGGAATGATCGCGATCACGCCGTTGTACTGCATCGCCGTCATCCTGTCGTTCCTCGCCAGCCAGTTCACCACGACGTTCTTGTTCGGCCAGTCAGAAGGTTTGTACCAGCACTACTTCTCGACCTTCTTGAACCCGATCGACTTGTTGTGGTCGTTCCTGCAGGCCGCGCTGATGGCGATCACCATCTTGCTGATACATACCTATTACGGCTATTTCGCTGCCGGCGGACCTGCCGGCGTCGGCCAAGCCACGGGTAACGCGGTGCGCACATCGCTCATCGTCGTGGTGTCGGTCACGCTGCTGGTCTCGCTGTCTATTTACGGTAGCAACGGCAACTTCAACCTATCCGGGTAGCAGAGGAGGTGGGACGGCAGTGACGCAGAACGTGCCAGCGGGTCGCGGCTCGGTCGCCGGCCGGCCTTCACGCACAAACAATGCCCGGCCGGCCAGTCGGGCCGTCTCGCGCAACTACCTGCCACCGCTGCTCGGACTGCTCACCGTTGTCGTCATCGCCGCGATTTTCGCGTTGGCGGTGGGTCTGTTTCAGGGCTCCTTCACCGAAACCGTGCCGGTGACCGTGATCTCGCAACGCGCCGGCCTGGTCATGAACCCGGACGCCAAGGTCAAGATGCGCGGCGTGCAGGTGGGCAAGGTCGCTTCGATCGAATCGCTGCCCAACGGCCAAGCGGCTATTCACTTGGCGATGTACCCGTCGAATTTGAAATTCATTCCCGCCAACGTGCTCGTCGACATCGCGTCATCGACGGTGTTCGGCGCGAAGTCCGTCGAGCTGGTGCCACCCGACCAGCCCTCGGCGCAGCGGCTACACGGCGGCCAGACGCTGCAGGGCAAGCACGTCATGGTCGAAATCAACACGGTGTTCCAGCAACTGGTGTCGGTGCTGGCCCAGATCGACCCGCCGAAGCTCAACGAGACGCTGGGCGCGCTGGCAAAAGCGTTCAGTGGGCGGGGCCCACAGCTTGGCCAATCGCTGAGCGACTTGGATTCTTTTCTGGCCAAATATGAACCGAGCCTTCCCGCATTGAGGCATGACCTCTCGGTGTTACCGGCGGTGTCCAACGCCTATGCCGACGCTTCACCGGACCTGGTGAAGACCGTGGCCAACGCGACCCGGATCAGCCAGACGTTCGTCGATGAGCAGCACAACCTGGATGCGTTGCTGATCAGCGCGATCGGCTTGGCCGACATCGGCAACGATGTCTTGTCGACGAACCGCAAACCGCTGACGAGTGCGCTGCATCTGCTGGTGCCGACCACCGATCTGACCAACGAATACCACGAGGTGTTCACCTGTGGTTTCGGCGGGCTGATAGCGATAGGGCATGGTTCGCCGTTGTCGGAACCGAGCATCAACATATCGGCGAGCCTCACGTGGGGCGGCGAACGCTATCGGTATCCGACGAACCTACCCAAGGTTGCGGCGACGGGCGGCCCGCGGTGCGTGGGTCTGCCCAAGCTGCCGTTCAACACTAACCCGCCGCAATTGATTACAGATATCGGCGCCGACCCGGTGGGGTATGGAAACCCACAGCTGCTGATCAACTCCGATCTCCTCAAACAGCTGTTGTACGGGCCGATCCCCGGTCCGCCACGCAACTCCATTGGGGTGGGACAACCCGGATGAGAACGCGCGCCACGCTGATCAAGTTCGCGATCTTCGCGATCGTGATGGCGATGCTGACCGCCTTCCTGTTCTTCATCTTCGGCCAGTACCGGACGGGTGCGACGACGGGGTATTCGGCGGTGTTCACCGACGTGTCGCGTCTCAAGCCGGGGCAGTCGGTGCGGGTCGCCGGGATCCGGGTGGGCACGGTCGACAGCGTTTCGCTGCAGCCCGACAAGAAAGTTGTGGTGAAGTTCGATGCCGACCGCAACATCGTCCTCACCGAGGGCACCCGGGCGGCGGTCCGCTACCTCAACCTGGTGGGCGATCGTTACCTCGAACTCGTCGATGGTCCGGGCTCGGCCAAGCAGCTGCCGGCCGGTGGTCAGATCCCCGTCAGCCGCACCGCGCCGGCGCTTGACCTCGATCTGCTGCTCGGCGGACTGAAACCCGTTACTCAGGGCCTGAATGCGCGCGATGTCAACGCACTGACCTCAGGATTGTTGGAGGTCTTTCAGGGCCAAGGCGGGACTCTCGAGTCGCTGTTCGCCAAGACGACGTCGTTTTCGAACGCCTTGGCCGACAACGATCAAACCGTGCAGCAGCTGATCGACAATCTCAACATCCTGATCGGCACTATCTCCAAGGACGGCACCAAGTTCTCCGGCGCAATCGATCGCCTCGAGCGGCTTGTCAGCGGGTTCTCGGACGACCGCAACACGATTGGGACCGCCATCGACGCGCTAGACAGGGGAACCGCCTCGCTGGCGGATCTGCTGAGCAGCGCGCGGCCGCCGCTGTCCGGCACGATAGACCAGTTGAGTCGGCTGGCGCCGATTCTCGACAACGACAAGGACCGCCTCGACGCCGCAATCGGGAAGGCGCCAAAGAACTACCGCAAGCTGGTTCGACTCGGTGCGAACGGCTCCACCATCCCCTACTACCTCTGCCAGTTAGAGCTCCGCGGCACGGATCTTCAGGGCAGGACGGTGAAGGCCCCCATATTTAGGTCAGATGCTGGAAGGTGCACGGAACCCTGATGCTGAAGTATCGCGGAGCTGGGCTCATTAAAGCCGGATTCATCGGCGCGGTCTTGATCGTGCTGACCATCCTGGTGGGCCTGGCGCCTGACCGGTTCATCTCGTGGGCGACGATGGTCAGGTATCAGGCGCTGTTTTCAGAAGCCGGCGGCCTTGCGGCGGGCAACCCGGTGACGGTGTCGGGGTTGAAGGTCGGCTCGGTGTCGGATGTGAAGCTGCGCCACGGTGATGCGCTGGTGACGTTCGCAATGAAGGGTAACGTCCTGCTCGGGTCGGAGACCACCGCACACATCCGCACCGACACGCTGCTGGGTGCGCGGATGCTGACGTTGGAGTCCGCCGGCAGCAGCACGATGCATCCGATGGCTGTCATCCCGGTCTCGCGTACGTCGTCGCCTTACTCGCTCACGGAAGCGGTCAGCGACTTCACATCGAACACCGCCGGAACCAGCACCGAGACGCTGAATCAGTCGTTAGACACGCTGTCGGCGACGCTCGACCAGATCGCACCCCAATTGGGGCCGGCCTTCGACGGACTCACCCGGTTATCACGCACGCTGAACGGCCGCAACAAGTCCCTGGGCGACCTATTCAAGAGTGCCAGCGACGTCACCGGGGTCCTATCCGAACGCAGCCAGCAGGTCAACAAGCTCATCCTCAACTCTGACACTCTGCTTCAGGTGCTGGTGGCACGGCGGCAAGAGATCGTGGACCTGCTGGCCAACACGTCGGTGGTGGCCAAACAGCTGACGGCATTGGTGCACGACAACGAAAGCAAATTGGCACCGACGCTGGAGAGGCTGAATTCGCTGACCGCGATGCTGGAAAAGAACCGGGACAATATCAGCAAAGCGCTGCCGGGCCTCGCCAAATTCGAGATCACGGTCGGTGAGGGCATCTCCAGCATGTACGCCTATCAGGCTTTCGTCCCGAACTTCCTTGCCCCGCAACTCTTCCAACCGATCATCGACTACCTTTGGGGATTCCGCACCTTCGACACGGCGCGCGGTCCTGGCTACCCTTCGCCGATACCTCGTGCGCTGACTCCCTGGCCGTACAACGGTATTCCGGTGTGCCCCGGCTGCACGTTGGGCGGCAGGGTAGGAGGATCACAATGACCTCCCGGATCGCCCGGATCCCCCGCAACAGGCTGACGGCCGTGGCGGCGGTTGTCCTGGTCGGGCTCGTCGTTGCCGGCGCTGCCGTGCTCGTCCGTAGTACGGTCTATGGCCCACAGACGATTACCGCCTATTTCACCACCGCCACCGCCATTTACCCCAATGACGAGGTGCGGGTATCGGGTGTCAAAGTCGGCAACATCAAATCCATTCAGCCGCAGGGTACACAGGCCAAGATGATCCTCAAGGTCGACCACGGCGTCCCCATTCCGGCGGACGCGAAGGCGGTTATCGTCGCCTCGAATCTGGTGTCTGCCCGCTACGTCCAACTCTCGCCGGCCTATCGCGATAGCGGACCGGTCATGCGCGATGGGGCAGTTATCCCGGTCGAACGGACCGCAGTGCCGGTCGAGTGGGACGAGGTCAAAACCCAGTTGATGCGGCTGGCAACGGATCTGGGACCCAAAAGTGGTGTATCGGGCACGTCGGTGGGTCGGTTCATCGACAGCGCCGCCAATGCGCTCGACGGCAACGGCGACAAGCTGCGGCAAACACTCGGTCAATTGTCAGGGGTGGGCCGCATCCTCGCCAACGGCAGCGGCAACATTGTCGACATCATCAAAAACCTGCAGACCTTCGTCGGCGCGCTGCGCGACAGCAACGTGCAGATCGTGCAGTTCAATGACCGCCTGGCCACGCTCACCAGCGTCGTCAACGACAGCAAATCCGACCTGGACGCGGCGCTGACCGATCTGTCGACGGCGGTCGGCGAGGTGCAGCGCTTCATCGCCGGGACGCGCAACCAGACCAGCGAGCAGATTGCCCGGTTGGCCGATGTCACGCAGATCCTGGTCGATAAGCACATGGCCCTGGAGAATATTCTGCATGGCGCGCCGAACGCGCTCGGCAACTTCTTCAACGACTACAACGCCGACACCGGAACCATCGTGGGCGGGTTTGGGATCATGAACTTCGCGAATTCCACGTTTTCGGGTTTGCTGCTTCCGGTGCCCGTGCCCGGGTGCACGGCACTCGGCGCCATCGAGAACGTCACCGCGGTTGAATCGGGCAAGCTGTGCTCGCTGTTCCTCGGTCCCGGGTTGCGGGTGCTCAACTTCAACAGCCTGCCGATCCCGATCAACATCTTTCTGCAGAAGTCGATAGACCCTTCCAAGATTCTCTACACCGAACCGCGCCTGGCACCTGGCGGCGAGGGCCCGAAACCCGGACCACCCGAGATCCCGCCCGCGGTCTCGGCCTACACCGGGCTGCCCGGTGATCCCGTGGGACCGCCGGGGGCGGTGCCACCCTCGCGGATACCGGGCGCGGCGATGCCGCTGCCGCCCCCGCCGTCGACACCGATGGAAGCGCCACCTCCGCCGCCACCGGAAGGGCCGCGGCAATGATCGCCCGGATTGCGGCTCGGCGGGTGTCCGCCGTCGGCTGTTGCGTGGTGCTGACGGCGACGGGATGCGCATTCCACGGCCTGAATTCGCTACCGCTACCCGGCGCGGTCGGACGCGGGCCGGGGGCCAACATCTACCATGTCGAGATCCCGAATGTCGGGACGATGGAGTCGAATTCGCCGGTGATGATCGACGACGTCGTCGTCGGCAGTGTCGGGACGATGAGGGTGCAAGGCTGGCACGCCGACGTCGAGATCTCGGTCAAACGCGATGTCGTGGTCCCGGCCAACGTGGTAGCCAGCGTCGGTCAGACCAGCCTGCTGGGGTCGATGCACGTGGAGCTCAATACGCCGCTCGGCGAGCAGGGCAGCGGACGGCTGCAGCCGGGTGCCACCATCCCGCTCAGTCGGTCATCGGCCTACCCGTCGACAGAGCAGACGCTGTCGTCGTTGGGAGCGGTCGTCAACGGCGGGGGACTGGGACAGATCGGGGAGATCATCCACAATTTCTCCGCCGCCCTGTCCGGGCACGAGGGCGCGATACGTGATCTGCTTACTCGCCTCGACACGTTCGTCGGAACACTGGACCAACAGCGGGACAACATCGTTGACTCCATCCAGGCGCTGAACCGGCTTGCCGCCACATTCGCCGACCAACGCGACGTTCTTACCCAGGCGCTGCGCAAGGTACCGCCCGCGCTCGATGTGCTGATCAAGGAGCGGCCGCGGCTGACGGCCGCCCTGGACAAACTTCGCGTCTTCAGCAACACCGCCACCGGGCTGATCAACGACACCCAGGCCGACCTGGTCAAGAATCTCCAAAACTTGGAGCCGACCATCCGCGCGCTCGTCGACGTCGGACCGGAGCTCGGCACGGCGCTCGCGGCGGGGTTCGTGTTCCCGTTCACCCAGAACTTCGTCGACCGAGCGGTCCGAGGCGACTACTTCAACCTGCACGTCGATTTGGACTTGTCGATTCCACGGCTCAAGCGAGGACTGCTGTTGGGGACCCACTGGGGGCAGCTAGACCAACCGTTGGTACCGGCGCCCGGGGATCCGTATTACCTGAATTACACACACGATCCGATGCATGACCCCGTGAGGCCTCCGTGGGTCGATCCCAATGCGCTGCCGCTGCCCGGGCCTCCGCCCGGCGCCCCGTTGCCCGGGCCTCCGCCCGGCGCCCCGTTGCCCGGCCCTCCGCCTGCTGCGCCGGCACCCGACGCGGGTGTTGGTCAGACGCCGCCGGCACCGGCACCCGCGGAAGGCGGTGGCGGATAGATGCTGTCGCGCTTTGTTCGGATCCAGCTGGCGATTTTCACGGTCGTCGGGGTCATTGGCGTGATCGCGATGGTCCTCTTCTACATCCAGGCGCCGACGCTGCTGGGCATCGGTCGCATGACGGTAACGCTGGAGCTGCCGGCTACCGGCGGCCTGTACCGATTTTCCAACGTGACCTACCGCGGGGTTGAGCTCGGCAAGGTCACCTCGGTGGGGTTGACGCCGACCGGCGCGAAAGCGACTCTGTCGCTTAACACTTCACCCAAGGTCCCCGCGGACCTGACAGCTAAGGTGCTCAGTGTCTCCGCGGTGGGTGAACAGTACGTGGACCTGCAACCCAAAACCGATTCGCCGCCCTACCTGCACGACGGCTCGGTCATCGCCGTGCGGGACACGACAATTCCGCAGCCGGTCGGGCCGATGCTCGATCAGGTGAGTGCCTTGGTCGGCAGCATCCCGAAGACCAAACTCGGCCAATTGCTCGACGAGTCCTTCCAGGGCTTCAACGGATCCGGTTACGACCTGGGATCCCTGATCGATTCCTCGACGACACTGTCCCGAGACGCCAACGGCGTCGTCGACCGCACCCGAGCCCTCACCGAAGACACCGGGCCGCTGTTGGATACGCAGGCACGCACCACCGATTCGATCAGAACGTGGGCACGTAGCCTCGCGGGGATTTCGGACGTGTTCGCCCATGACGATTCAAACGTTCGCACCATCCTGCGAAACGGTCCTGGGGCTGCGAACGAAGCGTCCCGGCTTCTCGACCAGATCAAACCGACGCTGCCGGTGTTATTGGCCAACCTGACCACCATCGGGCAGATCGGTGTCACCTACCACCCCTCACTGGAGCAGCTGCTGGTGTTGCTGCCGTCGGCGGTTGCTATTGAGCAGGCCGCCCAGGCGGAGAACCATCCCGAGGGTACGGCCCAAGGCGACTTCGCACTCACGATCGACGATCCGCCTATTTGCACGGTCGGCTTCATGCCACCCAACACATGGCGATCCCCGGACGACCTTTCCGACATCGACACACCGGACGGGTTGTATTGCAAACTCCCGCAGGATTCACCGATCGGGGTTCGCGGTGCCCGCAACTATCCCTGCATGGGTCACCCGGGCAAGCGCGCGCCTACCGTCGAAATCTGCAACAGCGACAAGCCGTACATGCCGCTGGCGATGCGCCAGCACGTCCTTGGTCCCTACCCGCTGGATCCGAACCTGCTCGCCCAGGGCATCCCGCCCGATGACCGGGTTACCGTCAACGACAGAATCTTCGGCCCGGTCGAGGGCACGCCGCTGCCGCCGGGGGCGGTGCCGCGCGGCACACCCGCAGGCCCGCGCGGACAAAATGCACCACCGGACACGGTCGGCGCAGCTGTACCGCCGGTACCGTCGTCGGGGCCGCCTCCGCTGGCGCCCATGTCAAGAATGTCGGCTGACCTTCCGCCCATAGCGCCACTCGACGTCCCCTCACCTGGGGAACTTGCCTCACCTCCGGCCGCGCCCGCACCGCCCCCTCCCGCCGATCCCGTACCACCCGACGCGGCCAACGGTGGAGGGCCGCAGGCCGCTCCGAGCTCATTCGGTGGTGGGGCCAGTAAACCGATGCCGTCGGTCACCTTTGCCCGGTACGATCCGCACACCGGTCGTTATGTCGGCCCGGACGGGAAGTTGTACCAGCAGTCGGATCTCGTTGCCCCGAAAGCGCCGAAGACGTGGAAGGACATGCTTCCCACCTGAAGCGGTCCCGCTATGAACGGCCGGTCAGCCGATTTTGTCCAGGCGTAGCGGCATCACGATATCAAGCCACTGGTTCTGCCCGCAGGCACCGCTCGGGCCGACCGTCTTGTCTTTTCCGGCCATGGTCGAAGACCCAAGTTGATATCCACCGTATTCATTCACGGGATAGAAATAGAAGGTCTGCTGTCCGGTGTACGCGGTACCGTCTTCGCACCGCTCCCAGTTCGCCACAGTGCGTTTAAGCTTCCACATCTCCCCATCATTCATATACAGGGGAGCGCTCCATCCCTGGTCGCTGGTCACCATGCCGTGGCATTCCTGAAACGTGTCGCACGACGAGCTGATGGTCCATGTTTGGTAGACCGTGGGCTCGCCGAAATACTGGTCATTTCTCTGGGCCCAATCGCCAATTGACGTGGCGCGGAAAGTCCCATTGACGGCGACTTCTTCCTTGGTTGTTGCCCGGGCTATGGATGCCGTGCCCAAACCGCCGAATACAGTGGCAGCGACCAGCGTTGCGGTGGTGAGTGTTCGAACTGAACGCATCATGTGCTCCTCGACGCGAATAATCCGACAGTGCCTATGGCAGCTTTTCGGCATCGGTTGCGGCGTTCTCGCGCGATGAGAATAATACCGCCGCCACGAGGCCGATTGAACCCAAAAAAGCGTAGTGGGTCAGTTTGAAGGTCTATGTCGCGTTATACCCATCGCGATAGGCTGGGTAGTTATGGGTATGCGTGCCATCTGTGTCGCTGCGGCGGTCGACTTGGCCGTCGCCGTCCTGCTCATCGCCCCGGTCGTGCTGATGGAGGTGTCTGCTCACGCCGACACTGGCATCAATGGTTACGTTCAGTGCCTCGGAGGCGACGCGAAGCCGCCGCCGCCAGGGGTAAGTGCAGAAAATTGGTTTCCCAGCGTTCATGTGATCGCGACGGATCTCGATTCTGGTGTTCCCCCTGCCCAAATAGCTCAGATTTTGGTGGGTATGGGAGTCAAGCCGGACGATGCCGTTACCCGAGTGCGGTGTTTTGTGGCCACCCAGCCGCGCGGAGAAGGGCATTGACGCGGTCAGGAAACCGCTATCGACGCCAAGGTCGTCGACCTGTCAGTTTGAATCACCAGGCAGCGGCGAACTGACCCACTACCCAAAAAGGCAGTGGTCACGACAGTGGATCCAACTTCGAGATCAGCCACGAACTCTTGACCTTCGTCAACGTCACCCGGACGCTGCTCGCCGTTGTCTGCGGTTCGGGCTTTTCCTTGCTTGCGGCGGTTTGGTTGACGAACACCAGCACAACGGCTGAATCCGGGCGCAACTCTGAGACGGCAGCCCTAACCACCTTCGCTGTCTCCGTGACGTGCTGCTGCTGCGCCATCGCCGCGATTTCTTCGGTGAACTTGGTGTAGTAGGCGAGAAAATCACCGGTGAGATAGGACTTCGCCTTGGCGAAATCTCGGTCCAGGGTGTCGGGAGCGTAAGACAGCACCGCCACGGCACCGTCTGACGCCGCCTCGATTGCCCGGTGTGCTGCCGCGTCGCTGACGTGCTGATCCGGCAGGTACAGAATGAAGAACAAACCGGCAGCGACGCCCACCGCGGTAACGACCAACACTGTCGCGACTATTGAACGCCACCTCGCCAAACACCGGCGGATCCAGCGCTTGATGGTGGCCAGCCCGTTGATGCGAGCCGGTCTCGGGGAAGCGGGTGGCGACACCGTCTCCTCGGACGGTGCGGTTTCCATGCCGCCCAGCGACGAGCCATGCTCGACAGTCATTGCAGGAAATCAACTTTCGACATCTTGAGCTGACCACTGTCCCGCGTGATGCCTACACTGATCCGCCACATGACAGGCGGCCGATTTGTGTTGTCTGCATTGGTGACATCGGATCTCGCCGCCACAAGCACGACCGCCGAATCATCGCTCAACGACTCGACGGCGACGGCTTCGACGGTGGCCTTGCTGCTTACCTTCGACTCCTCCGTCTGCTTGACCATGATGGCTGACATCGCTGAGATTTGGCGCTTGAAGTCTCCCGTGGAGTCGTCGATGACGCGCTGGAAGTCGTCTTTCGCATGGTTGGCGTCAATCGACATCAGCGCCGTAACCTCTTGCCGGGCTGCGGCAGTGAACTCCGCCGCGAGCTGTTGTTTGTGCACGGTGATGCGGTGCTGCCACACCATGTAGCCGCTCGCTGCCAGGGATGCGGACGCGAGCACGATGCCGACGCCGGCGGCTATTGTTTTCCGCCTTGGGCGGTGGAGCCACCGTGGTCGTCTGGGGCGCCGCGGCAATCGTCGTCGTGCCCGGGTCGACCTTGCGGGGCGCTGCTCGACAACTTGGGAGGCGGTGGCGGCGTCGGCCGTGTCCCCGGTTTCGGCTATCCCGCGCAGCCTCGAAAGGCGTGCCCGTGCCGCCTCGGCACGGGCTTCAGCCCTGGCAACTTCGTCTTCTGCGTCCGCTTCCGAGATCGGCGCTTCGGCGGCGCAGTCGAGCCCTGAGTGCGGCTGTGGTCCGTCAGGATCGGTCAAGTCCCCCACGCCATGCACGGAGAATGAGCTTATCATCGTCAGCCGGGGCCACTGCTGCCATCGGACGGGTGCCTCTGCGTCCCTCAACATGCACAGATACTGGTTCGTAGACAACTAGGTGGGGTGGCCGTCCGGGGCGACCCGGGTCCGACAGCAATTGGCCTAATTTGTCTTCTCCAACTAGGAGAATTTTCTTTTCAGTTTCTTTTTAGGTATGGCAAAGTAATGGAGTGCGATTCATCGTGGCAATGGCTGCCGCGTTGCTCGGTGCGGGTGTGCTGGCGGCGCCCGCCTCCGCTGGGCCGACAGTCTGCGACTACCCCGCCTGCACCCCGGGCATCATGCCGCATCAGGTTTTAGGCGCGCCGTGCGACAACACCACCTACTACGCCTTTGGTGTGGATGACAGTTACGTTCCGCCCGCCGCGGAGCCCGGACGGCTCATGTTCTGCGGCTCGCCGAGGAAATACCAGCCTCGATGGTTCCGGTCGCCTCCAATGGCGGGAATCAAGGACGAAGGGGCGGCGTGCCAGAACTACCAGAACTACGTGGCGCAGGCCCCTGATGGTCTGTTCCTGATCTGTTATGCCCACGACGGCATTTTGAGCTGGGTCCGCGCCGACACGTAGCCGCACTGGTTCACTGCGTCCTGGAGTCCTAGACCGCGTCGAAGAGTCGGTGCGTAATGCGAAGCAATTGAGCACGCAGTGTGTCGTCGTCGATGTCGGCCACGAAAGGATGCACGACGCCGACCGCGATGGCGCCCGACAGCATCGCCGCCGACACCCGCGCGTCCTCGGCGGCGTCGTCGACCAGCACACCGTACAGCCGCTGAATGAATTGCTGGAAGGGCTGGTGCTCGGCCAGCAGTCGCACGATGACGGGGTCAAACTGCAGGGTGCTCGCCGCGCCACGACGCTCGACGGCCAGGTCGATGACCCGGCTGAGCAGTACCTCGCGTGCCTGGATTCGGTGGTCGTTCGCTTCGGCGGTTTCCAGTGCCTCCTCGAGCCCCCCGAGTTCGCGCTCCGTGAGCGCGATGACGATCTGCTCCTTGGTTTTGAACTGGTGGTAGACGGCCGCCTTTGTGACTCCGATCGCATCGGCGATCATCTGCAGCGAAGTTCCGCCGACACCGTGCTCGGCGATCAACTGCAGTGCGGCGTCCAGGATGCGTGTCTGTGCTGCGCTGCGAGTGATGAAACGAAACCCGCTCCTGGTCTGAGGCGTAACCACACCGAGAGCCTAGCCGATCGGCTATTGACCGAGGATAGCCGATCGGCTAGTTTCGCTGATTAGCCGAGCCGCGAAACGATGCTGTGGGTTGGAAGGAGTCGTTGATGTCTGACGTCGACGAGAACGAAGCCGCGGGAACCCCCCGAGTTGCGTTGAGGCGCATCGACGGTGAGTTGATCCTGCTGTGGACACTGCCCGTGATGGTGATCATTTGGGTCGGCAGCTTCTTCCTGTTCCCGGGCTTCGCTCCACCTATGTCGCCCACGATGCCGGCCGACCAGGTGGCCGCGTTCTACCGCGATCCGGCCCATCTCCCGCAGATCCGATACAGCATGATCGTGTTCAACTGGTTCGGCGTATGCCTGGTCCCGATTCTGACCCTCATCGTGCTGCAGATCCGCAGGATGGCACATCGGACGCCGATCTTCTCCTACGCGATGCTGGGTTGTGTCGCGAGCGGTCCGGCCCTTTTCCTTATCGCCAACGTCTGCTGGCTGCTGGCCGCCTTTCGGCCGGAACGGAGCCCGGAGCTGACACAGCTGCTCAACGATTTCGCCTGGATCACCTTCACCATTCTGGTCCCATATCTGATTGGGCAAAGCGTGATCCTTGCGCTGGCAATCTATTTCGATGATCAGCCGGGTCCGGTGTTCAACCGATGGGTGGCCCACTTCAACCTTCTCGTAGCGGCCGCGCTGGTGCCCGCGGCCTTTGTCGGCGTAGCCTTGACCGGCCCGCTGGCGTGGGACGGCTTCTTGTCGTTCTGGGTGAAGAACGTTGCCATCGCGGTCTGGATCGTCGTGATGGGTGTTGTTCTGGGGCAGGCCATTTATCGGGAGCGCGCCGAGTATCGCCAGCGCGGCGAAGAACTGGTCAGCGCATGAGCGCGGTGCTGACACCGCAAGCATCTCCGGGCGCGCCCCCCGTAGGCCCGCTGCATCACCGGATCGCCTGGCACTGTCGGAACAACCCCAAGCGTGAGCTGTGGTTGGCTTGGGGGACGCAAGTTGTCTTCTACAACTTGTTTTTCCCGGTGTTCTTCATCGTGGCGCAAGTCCAACCCCCGCCGCAGCCGACCTGGGACCTCGCGACGCAGGTCCACTGGTTCCACGAACGCCACCTCGGGATACCGGTCGGCTTTGGCATCATTTTCGCCATCGGCGGCATGACCGCGATAAACAATGCCCTCATCGCGTATTCGATGCGGCGGATGTCGGTCAGCCGCGCGTTCGCGTATTCGTATCTGATCATCTACTCGCTTAGTGCAATTCCCGGCCTGTACCTGCTCTGCATCGCGCTGATCGTCGGCACGCTGCGACCCGAGCGAGACCCCGAGGCGATCGGTTGGCTCTACGATTTCGCCTTCTTGTCTTTTGACGGAACCATGGGAGTGTTCCTGATCGGCTCGCTGATTTGGATGCTCGCGATTCTGCTCGACAAGAATCGGGTGTTCCCCAAGTGGTTCGGCTATCTCAACCTGTGCAACGCGCTTACCGAGGTCGTCGTGGCACCTTGCTGGATCTTCCAGCGAGGCGTGTTGGCCTGGAATGGCCAGATCGCTTGGTGGCTCGACATGGTCGTATTCGGCATCTACCAAGTCACTTTCATCGTCATGCTCTTTCAGCTGATCCGCCGCGAAGACTTCGGTACCGGTCCGCTGACCGACCTGCCGCGGAAGCGGGCGGCCGCATCATGACCGACCTTGCCGATAGGAACCAACGGGCCAGGTTCGTACCAGGTCAGCCGGACATGTGGGCGTTCGTCTTGTTCGAGACACTGGTCTTCACAGGATATTTCGGCTTTTACCTGTTCTATCGCGCCCGAAGCCCCGAACTCTTCCTGCACTCCCAGGCGCAGCTAGATCTACGTATCGGGGTCCTCAACACCCTCGTCTTGCTACTGAGCTCCTGGTCGGTGGCGCGGTGCGTTCAGTCATCCCGCGCCGGCGCCTACCGAGCGGCGCTCAGGGACGTCTACATCACGGCCGCATTCGCCGCAGTTTTCCTATTTTTCAAGGTGTTTGAGTGGGCTCGGTTGGTCCGCATGGGAAATGGATTCGACAGCAACGACTTCTTTACCTACTACTTCTTCCTTACCGGGATCCACTTTGTGCACCTGCTGATCGGCTTCGTCGTCCTCGGCGTTGTGGTCTACCAACTTCGCAGTCCGGCACGGCGCTCCCAGGAGCTTGTCGAAACGTGCGCCACCTATTGGCACACCATCGATTTCCTCTGGGTGCTCATCTTTGCGTTGCTCTACGTGGTGAGGTGACGGGTGATCAAATTCAACAAGAGGCTTCTGATCGTTTGGGTGGTTCTGGCGTCGCTCACCCTGGCCTATCTCTGGATAGATCACTCCGTCGATCGATCGAACAGCGCCAGCGCTGTGGTCACGTCAAGCGTGATCGTGATTGCAGTCATCAAGGTGCGCATCATCTTTCGAGAGTTCATGGAGGTCCGCCAGGCTCCGGCATTGCTGTGCCGGCTGACCGACGCCTGGGTCGTACTCATCGCGGCAAGCCTGCTCGCCTGCTACTTCATCGGTACGCAGGTCCGGTAGTCCTTGCAGGGGAGGACGTTCAGCCTACGGGCGCTACCGAATCGGCGGTCGTGAACGTCAGGTGCAGTTCGCTCAAGCCTCGCAAGATATACGTCGGCTCGTAGGTATAGCGGCGACCTGCGCTCGGCCCGTGGTGGACTTCGTCAATCTCGATGTGGGACATCCGATCCAGGAGGCGCTCGATCGACACGCGGCCCTCCACGCGGGCGAGCGGTCCGCCCGGACAGGAATGCACGCCGCGGGCGAACGCCATGTGCTCGCGGACGTTCTTGCGGTCCAGGCGGAACTCGTGCGGGTCCTCGAACCGGCGCGGGTCGCGGTTGGCCGCGCCCGGCAGCACCATCACCACGGTGCCGGGCGGGATATCGACGCCGCCAATCGTGGTGGCCCGGCGGGCCAGCCTCGAGTCGCACTTGACGGGACTTTCGATGCGCAGCGATTCCTCGATGAAGTTCGGGATCAGGCTTCTGTCATCGCGCAACTGTTGCTGGATGTCCGGGCGGTCGCCCAGCACCTGCAGCGCGGCGCTGAGCAGCTTGGCCGTTGTCTCCTGCCCGGCGGCGAAAAGGAATGTGGCCGTGCGGACCACCTCGATGACCTCGGGTGTGGAGCCGTCGGGGTACTTCGCCGTCGCCATCGGCGTGAGCACATCGTCGCACGGCTCGCGTCGCCGATCTTCGATGTAGGAACAGAACTTCTCGTCGAGCCACTCCAGCGGGTTGACGCCGATCGACTCGTGGTCCAGCGCGCCGACCCGGCCGGCGCCCAAGACATTGCGGAAGGCCTTGTGGTCGTCTTCCGGAACGCCGAGCAAGTCGGCGATCACCAACGTGGCAAACGGCTTGGAGTATTCGGAGATGAACTCGCACTCACCGTTGCCAAGGAACTCGTCGAGCTGCCGGTCGGCGAGGCGCCACATGAACTCCTCGTTCTGTTTCAGTCGGCTCGGCGTCAGCAGCTTGCTCAGCACCGACCGGGCCTTCGTGTGGTCCGGCGGATCCATCGTGACCATGTGCTCGAACATCGGAAAGTAACTGCGGTGCTGGTCGATCTGCGCGCTGATGTCGTCGCCGTCGGGTTGGAACGGCAGCGGGGGAAACGGGCCGCCGAGCGCGACGATGTTCGAGAATGTGTCGGGGTCCTTGTAGATCTCGGTGGCTTCTTCGTATCCGGTGATGGCGACGACCCCGTGGTGGGGCAGCCGCAGCACCGGGTTTTGGCTGCGCAGGTAGTCGAAGTAAGGGTGCGGATCAGGGACCAGAGACGGATCGGTGAAGAAGTCGATCGAGTCGTAGTTGCTCATGTCCTGCGTGCCTCCAAAGCGGGCTGTGGCCGGATGGTGGTTTTGGGGCGAGACTGAGCGCCGCCCGAGTCCGAATTCCATGAAGTGCTGAGCACCTGCTTAGCATGGCGGTAATGTCAGGGTCAAGGTCGACAACCCGGGCTACGACGAACTGGCTACGATCAGGCGTGGTTGACGTGGGAACGTCGGCAGTACCTCGAGAGCATGGAGTGAAGGCATGACATCGGCCCGCAGGATCGGGGCGCCGGACGCGAAGAATCGCGGTCTGCTGCTCGACGCAGCCGAGCAGCTGATGATCGAAGAGGGGTACGCCGCGGTCACGTCGCGCCGTCTCGCGAGCAAGGCGGGGCTCAAACCTCAGCTGGTGCACTATTACTTCCGCACAATGGAGGAGCTGTTCCTCGAGGTCTTTCGCCGCCGCGCCGAAGAAGGTCTTCAAATACAGGCGAAAGCGCTGCAATCGCCTCAGCCGTTGTGGGCGCTCTGGAGGTTCGGCACCGATCCCGCGTTTACCCGGATTTCCATGGAATTCATGGCGCTGGCGAATCACCGTAAGGAGCTGCGCGCCGAAATTGCTTACTACGCAGAGCGTTTCCGGGATGAACAGCGCCAAGCGGTGACGTCTGCACTGCAGCGCTACGGCGTGTCCAGCGAGGATATGCCTCCGGAGGTGTGGACAGTGCTCATGACCAGCCTGTCGCGGTTTCTGGTGCTCGAGCAGGCCGTTGGCATTTCCGGCGGTCACGCCGAAACCTTGGAGCTGGTCGAAGGTCACCTGCGCCGTTTGGAAGGCGAGCCGCAGCCGATCGCGGGTGTACCGCCGGCCTGGGTGGTTCACCAGTTCCGGATCGAACAGAGCACGCCCTTGGGCCCGTCCTTGGACACCACAACGGCCCCGTCCACCGACAGGTCGCAATGAAACTGCGGCGTGCCGGGTTCGCTGCCGGTGTTGACCACGACCATGGCCCAGTATTCGGGTTTCGCCTCATTCAGTTCGAAGCTCCACGGATTGCCCGGGGCGATGTCGGTTTTGACGTTGGGCGTGAACCGGTAGGGATCGTGGCTGTAGTCGGAGAAGATCGCCGGCTCTTGATCGATGTAATAGATGTTGGCGTAGATCGGGTTCTGGACGGAGATGCTGTACTTGACGTGATGCATGATCGGGTCGTCGGCATGTGCTCGTCCGGGGCTCACGAGTAAACCGCTCATCGCGACCAACACCACCGCGCCAGCGCCTGACAATCTGCACACCGTGTTCATTTCGCTCCTCCGGCTCCCGGGCGTGGACTGGCGCTGCGATTCATTACCCGCTCTGCGGCCCGCCAGTGTGCGTCGGCAACCCACAGCCGTGCAAAGGATGCTATCGCCTCATCAGGCGAAACTCCGCTGATTACGCGCTTTATCTCCGTCGCTGGGTGGCGAGCCAACGACCGCGCGACCGCTCGCCAGCCCTCGTCGAATGATGAACGGGGCAACACCAGATCCACCAGACCAATCCGCTCGGCCTCGACCGCGCTGACGGTGGTGCCGGAGCCTGCCAGAAGTAGCGCCCTGCCCTTTCCGACGAGTGCGGCCAGCCGCTCGGCACCCCCCCAGGCCGGCATGATTTCCAGCTCCACTTGATTGAACGCGATCTTGATGTCGTCGGCAGCCACCCGAATGTCGGCGGCGACAGCGACTTCGGCACCGCCGCCAAGGGCGTGGCCATTGAGGGCGGCGATCACCGGAGCCGGGAAACTGGCCAGCTGATCGCAGATCGAGCGCATCCGCTTCGCCATCGCCGAGGCGTCTTCCTCGGTCCGCAGCGTGCTCAATTCCTTGAGGTCGCCGCCCGACACGAAAGCCCGATCGCCGGCACCCTTGATCACCAGGGCTCGAGCACCCGCAGCCGCGTCGAGCGCCTTTTCCAGCTGCTCCATGGTGTCCAACGCGATCGCGTTGCGCGCCTGAGGGCGATCGATGGTGAGCACCGCCAACCCATCGTCGACCTCCAGGTCCACCATGCGTCAATGCTCCTCGAACCAACACAGCCGATATTGGCGTTCTCTTATTGGGAGAATAACATCATCAATACAGACCGAGTACTTTCCGCGACGAGGCTGGAGGTGGCCCGATGTTCAACCGAATCGTGGCGGTTGCTGCAACCCTCGCTGTCGTTGTTGTCCTCGGGGCCTGTACCCCACGGCCGCAGAGCCCGCTCGGTGGCACGGCATCAGTGACTGTCAACGGAAACGACGCGAAATTCCAAATCGTGAAGTGCACCCAGGTGGAGTGGTACCGGACGATCGACATTGGCGGCAATTTTGCCGGAGCCACTCTCGCCGTCGACCAGCGTGCGGAGCCGGCCATCACCAAGTCCGTGCACATCCGCAATTTGAATGGCTTCACCGGCATGTACTCAGAAGGTGACGGGGACGATGCCACGACCAGCCTAAGCGGCAGCAAATACACCATCAGGGGTACAGCCAACGGCTACAAGGCCGACAACCCGAATGAGCCGGCTACCGCTACGTTCAAAATCGTCGTTACCTGCTGACCGCCCGCCGCTGGGCGCCAGGGCAGGGGTGCACGTTGCGGTTGGGCGCCCGTAGAGAATACTATTCTCACAAATTGCGAAGGAGGATTTCATGGGCCAGTTGTCGCATCGGGAGGACGTCCCGTTTCCGATTTTTGACGCGGATAACCATCTCTACGAGCCGCCGGAGGCGCTGACCAAGTTCCTGCCCAAGGAGTACAAGGACTTCATCCAGTACGTGCAGATCAATGGGCGCACCAAGATCGCGATCCGCGGCCAGATCAGCAACTACATTCCCAAC
>Ga0335072_10002990_pt1 | contig 25770 bp, 16 predicted proteins | sample Lox_Sample_21_FD_206725 | JGI IMG/M metagenome (GOLD analysis project Ga0335072, IMG submission 206725) | Soil microbial communities from Loxahatchee National Wildlife Refuge, Florida, United States - Lox_Sample_2.1 | ecosystem: Environmental > Terrestrial > Soil > Wetlands | place: USA...
CGAGTTCGACGCTCAATCCGCCTCCTTGTCCGACGGACGCATCGTCTACCAGTGCGGTGCCGATCTGCGCCTGCTCGACCTCGCAACCGGGCGCGACGGGATCGTCCCGATCACCCTCGCCTCGGACTTCGGTCAGCTGCGCGAGCACTGGGTCGCGAGGCCCCTCGAGTACCTGACCTCGGTGCACATCGCGCCGGACGGCCATGCGGCAGTGTTCACCGCGCGAGGCGAGGTGTTCACGCTTGCGCCCGCGGGTGGACGGATCGTGAAGGTCGCGGGCGACTCGAGCGTGCGCTTCCGCGAGGCCCGCTACCTCCCAGACGGCAAGAGCATCGTGGCGCTCTCGACGAGGACCGGGGAGACGGAGTTCTGGAGATATCCTGCGAACGGCATCGGTGCCCCCCTCGAGTGGACGCACGATGCGCAGGTGCTGCGCTGGGAAGGAGTGCCTTCTCCGGACGGCCACTGGCTCGCGCATCGCGACAAGGACCAGCAGCTGTGGCTCCTCGACACGCGCACGCTGCGCAACAAGCGCATCGCGCAGTCGCTCGAGGGTGATTTTCAGGATCTCGCCTGGTCGCCCGACAGCAGCTGGCTCGCCTATGTCGAGACTGCGGCGAACGGCTTCACTCAGATCAAGATCCTGCACGCGGTCACGGGAGAGATCCGGGCCGTCACCACCGATCGCTACGACAGCGCGAGTCCGGCGTGGAGCGCGGACGGCAAGTGGCTCTACTTTCTCTCGGATCGCTCACTCAAGACGCGCGTCCAATCCCCTTGGGGACCGCGGCAGCCCGACCCGTTCTTCGACCGCTCGATGAAGATCTATCAACTCGCCCTCACCGAGGGGCTGCGCTCGCCGTTCGCACCGGCCGATGAGCTCAACCCCGTCGCGGCCGTCCCGCCGCGCGCGCCGCGATCGGCCGCGGGCGGGAGAAGCGCCGCGCCTGCGGTGAGAATCGAGTTCGACGGCCTGCCCGAGCGCTTGAGCGAGGTCCCGGCTCCGCCGGGCAACTACGACGCGCTTCAGGCCGCCGGCACGCGGCTGTGCTGGCTCAGCGCCGACGACAGCGAGCCGCCGAAGCTCGCGCTTCAGTGTCTGGAGATTGCCGCCGACGGCGCCACGGTCGAGACGGTGATGGCGGACGTGAAGGGCTTCGAGATCTCCCTCGACCGCCGCAAGATGCTGGTACGCAAGGCCGACGATTTCTACATCCTGGATGCTGCGGTCGATGCGCGTGCCCTCGCCGATGCAAAGACACTCGCGCGAGCGAAGATCGATCTCTCGCACTGGATGCTGATGATCGAGCCGCGTGCGGAGCACCGCGAGATTTTCTTGAACGCCTGGCGGCTCGAGCGCGATTACTTCTACGACCGGCACATGAACGGCGTCGACTGGGCCGCCGTGCGCGATCGGTATCTGCCGCTCGTCGATCGCGTCACCGACCGGGACGAGCTCAACGACCTGCTCGCGCAGATGGTGGGCGAGCTCTCGGCGCTGCACATCTTCGTGCGCGGCGGCGATGACAGCAAGCCCGCCGATCACATCGAGCTCGCCTCGCTCGGCGCCGATCTCGTGCGCGACGAGGGCGCCGGCGGTTTCCTCGTGCGACACATCTATCGCTACGATCCAGACCTCCCCGACCAAGCCCCGCCGCTCGCACGCCCCGACTCGCTCGTCCGCGAAGGCGAAGTCATCGCGAGCGTCGACGGCGTGAGTACCCTCGGCGTCGAGGACGTGCGCGCGATGCTGCGGGGTAAGACCGGCGAGCCCGTGATCCTCGAGGTGAAGTCGGCGCGCGGGGCGACGCGCGAAGTGCTCGCGAAGCCCATCTCGCTCGAGCAGGATGCCGATCTGCGCTACGCCGAATGGGAGTACACGCGGCGCCTCAAAGTCGAGTCAGAGTCGCACGGCGCAATCGGCTACGTTCATCTGCGCTCGATGGTCGCCTCCGACATCGAGCAATGGGCGCGGGACTACTATCCGGTCTTCGACGCCCAGGGACTGATCATCGACGTGCGCCACAACCGCGGCGGCAACATCGATTCGTGGCTGCTCGGGAAGCTCCTGCGCAAGGCGTGGTTCTACTGGCAGCCGCGCATCGGCCATCCCTACTGGAACATGCAGTACGCATTCCGCGGCCACATCGTCGTGCTCTGCGACCAGGAGACCGCCTCCGACGGGGAGGCGTTCACCGAGGGTTTCCGTCGCCTCGCGCTCGGCAAGGTCATCGGGATGCGCACGTGGGGCGGGGAGATCTGGCTCTCGGCGGACAACTTCCTCGTGGACCAGGGGATCGCGACCGCCGCCGAGACCGGCGTGTACGCCCCCGAGGGCAAGTGGCTGATCGAGGGGCACGGGGTCGATCCGGACATCGCCGTCGATGATCTGCCGCACGCCACCTACCAGGGGGAGGACGCGCAGCTCGAGGCGGCAATCGCCTATCTCGAAGCGCAGATCCATCGCGATCCGCGCCCCGTCCCGCAGGCTCCACCGTATCCGGACAAGTCCTTCCCCGCCGGGCAATGAGAGCGGACCGGCATCGTGCCGCGCGCTTCGCGCTCGCGGTCGCAGCAGCACTGTGCATGGCGGCGACGGCGCGCGCAGGCGATGGCCCGCTCGTGCAGCCGCACTTCAGCGACACCGACGCGCGCATCGAGCGAGTCCTCGCGCTCGCGAACGAGCGGCTCGCGCTGATGCCCGGTGTTGCGGCGTGGAAGTGGCAGCATCGCGTGCCGGTGTCCGACCCCGCCCGCGAGCGGCTCGTCGTCGCGTCGGCCGTGCGCGCGGGCGCCCCGCTCGGGCTCGCAGCACCCGCGCTCGAGCGGCTCTTCGCGCTGCAGATCGAGCTCGCGCGAGCGGAAGAGGCCGGTCTCGAGCAACGCTGGCGCGAGCGCGGCTTCGGTTTCACCGGCCGGGTGCCGAGCCTAGCCCAGGAGGTGCGCCCCCATCTCGACCGGCTCACGAGCGAGCTCCTGCGTGCGCTCTATCTCGCGGCACCCGCCTTCGCGCGCGCCGACTTCAGCACCCGGTACGCACCGAGTGCGACGCGGCTCCTGAGGAGCGCGGGCTGGTCGGACGCGAGCCGCCACGCGCTCCTCACGGATCTTGCCGCGATCCGTCTCAGGGCTCTGCCGGCGCTCCCGCGCATCGAGGCGGCGCATCTGCTACGCATCGGCACCACCGGCGACTACGCCCCCTTCAGCGCCGAATCGCACGGCCGGCTCGCGGGTGCCGACATCGCGCTTGCCGGCGCGCTCGCCGCGGCCCTGGGTGCCGAGCCCGTCTACGTGCGTACGAGCTGGCCCAGGCTGCTCTCGGACCTCCGGCGCAATGAATTCGACCTGGCGATCGGCGGGATCTCGGCAACGCCCGCTCGCGCGGCGCTCGCGGCGCTCTCCGTCCCCTATGCCGCGACCGGCAAGACCTTGATCGCGCGCTGCGCGGATGCGCAGCGCTTCGCGAGTCTTGCGGCAGTTGATCGCCCGGCCGTGCGCGTGATCGTGAACCCGGGTGGCACGAACGAGCGCTACGTGCGGACGCACCTTGCGCGCGCGCGCATCGTCATTCATCCCGACAATGCGACGATCTTCGGCGAGATCGTCGCGGGACGGGCCGACGTGATGGTGACCGACGCGGTGGAGGTCGCCCTCGCGACCCGCCGCTATCGACAGCTGTGCCGTGTACTCCCCGGAACGCTCACGCGCGAGGAAAAGGTGATCCTCATGGCGCGCGATCCGCGGCTTGCGCAGGTGGTCGACACCTGGCTCACACGCGAGATCGCGGCGGGCGAGCCGGCGCGGCTGCTCGAGGAGGCGCTCCCGCGCTAAGTGACCCCCGCGGAGCGAGCCGCAGTGCCTAGCGGAACGGGGCGAGATGCTCGCTGCCGAGCCACCACCCGTGGATACCGGCATTGAGCCGAAAGGGAAGCCTGACCGCCGCGACCGCGCCGTCTTCCATGTGCAGAGTGTCGACGAGCACGAGGTCCGAGCGCCCCTCGAGCAGCCGATTGGCGATGCCGATCAAGTAGCCGTCCCCTTCCGGCGCGTTCCGGGCGCGCGGCACGAAGCAGCATTCCTGTAGCGTCGAGGCAGGGCCCGCGAAGAACGTGGCGGCGGAGCGCGTCGCATGGTCGAAGCGCGTCCAGCAATTCACCGGCTGCGTGAGCACGTTTGCGAGCCGCTCGTCGAACGGGCGCGTGGCATCCATGGTCGGCATGAAGCCGTAGCGGTACGGGACAGTGTGATAGCGATCGTCCTGGCGCGGCAGGATCCCGGGGTGCGGAAAGAGCACCTCCATGTCGTACGTGGCGCTCTTGCGCGAGAGATCCGCGGAGAGACGCGTGATGCGCCCCTCGGCGCCCACCGGGTCGTACGGCTCGCCGTTCGCGTTCGGAAAGAACGGAAACTGATTCTTGCGCGCCATGTCCATGTCGAGGTAGATGCGCTCGCCTTCGGAGAACGCGCCCATCACATGCGTTGCGCAGCGCTCCGGGCCCTTGAGCCAACGGATGTCCTTGCCGTCGCCGCCGCGGCGCATGATTCCGAGCCAGCTCGGGAGCGCAGAGTCCCAGGCGAAGTGCACTCCACCCAACTTCATCTGCGCGACGCTCGTCGCCATCGGAATCACGAGAAACGCGATGTGCGTTTGGGTGACGGCGAAGTCGTGCAGCATGCCTACGTAGGGCACCTTGATCCACGCTTCCCAGGTGACCCGCCCGCGGCGATCGATTGCGTAGACCGCCACGTCGTCGCTCGCCTCCCCGGTCGCTTCGTACCCGAAGGCGAGCATCTCCCCGGTGTGCGGGTCGAACTTCGGATGCGCGGTGAATGTGCGGCTCGCGAGCTGGCCGCCGAAGTCAAAGCGGTCATCGAGCGTCGCGAGCGTGTTCGGATCGAGTACCACCGGGGGGCTGTCCTCCTTGAGCGCCATCAGCTTGCCGGCATGGTGAAGCACGTGCGTGTTCGCGGTGCCGCGGCTCAAGCCCTTGACCGACGCATCGTCGGTGGCGGGATTGCGGTACATGCCGAAGAGCGAGCGCCGCGCCGCCTCCTGCGCCTTGTACCGCTGGGTACGCACGTAGCGGCTGCGGAAGTCGACGTGCCCGCCGCAGATGCGGAACATCGCGACGTGTCCCTCTCCGTCGAAGGGAATGTTGTCGGGGCATTTGGGCGGATACTGATAGTCCGGTCCGACCCGATAGAAGGCGCCGTTCAGGGCCTCGGGAATCTCGCCCTCGACCTCGCAGTCGCGGAGCTCCACCTCCGCGCGAAACGGTGGACCGAAGCGCCGGAACACGGGATTGTCGGAGAATCGCACGGGCCGCTTGGGGGCTGCCGGCTCGGCGGGGAACCGGCGGTCGGGCTGGATCACGCTCATGAGTTCGCTACGGCTCCGTGAGGCTCACCAGGATCTTCGTGCCCTGCTGGCGGTGCAGCCGCTCGAAGCCGTCCTCGATGAGATGGGAGAAGGGGATCGCGTCGACCCAGCCCGCCTGCGGATACGCACCGTCCTGCATCGCCGCGATGACCGGAGGGAATGCATTGCAGGAGAGCGCAACACCCGTGATGCGGGCCTCGGACATGAGGATGTCCATCGGTTGCAGCTCGAGCGGGCGGGTGTGGATCGCGACCACGACCACATGACCGTCGACGGCCGTTCCATGGAGTGCTGCCCGAAAGGCCGCCGGCACGCCGGCCGCGTCGATCGAGGCGTGCGCGCCTCGCCCGCCGGTCAGATCCTTGATCGCGCAGATCACATCGCAGGTGCTGGGGTCGAGTACACCCTCGATGCCGATGGCCCGGAGCACCGCGCGGCGCGCGGGGGAGGGATCGGCGATGAGGCAGCGCACACCGCGCCGGCGCAGCGTGAAGTACACACCGATCCCGATGGGTCCGGCGCCGTGAATGACCGCAGTCTGCCCCGCCTCGAGTCGAGCGCGGTCGGCCGTTCGCCACGCAATCGCCATCGGCTCGATGAGTGCGCCCTGCTGCGGCGTCATGCCGCGCGGGAGCTTGTGTGCCATCGAGCGGCGCACCACCGTGAACTCGGCGAGCCCGCCGCCGCGCCGGTTGTAGCCGTGGAAGGCGAGCAGGCCGCAGTGGTTGTATTGCCCCGAGGTGCAGTAGAGGCAGCGTCCGCACGTCTCGACCGGCTCGACCGCGATGAGATCCCCGACTTCGAGATCCTCGACCCCGCGGCCGAGCTCGACGACTCGACCGCAAAGCTCGTGGCCAAGGATCACCGGGTTCCTGACGCCCGTGAGAGGGTGGGGAATCTCGGGGCGGGTGGTGATCGGCCCGTCGTAATACTCGTGCAGGTCGCTGCCGCAGATGCCGTTGAAGAGAACACGCAGCTTCACCTCGCCGGGCTCCGGCGATGGCTCGACCACCTCCTCCAGACGCAGGTCCCTGCGTCCGTAAAACATCGCAGCGCGCATGCCGCCGCTAGTTTACTCCGGAACCTCCGAGTGCGAGGTCTTGCTGCGACAGCAGACGGATCGGCACGCTCGGGACCTGCCAGACTCCGCTCGCGTACTCGCGCACCGTCCGGTCGGAGGAGAACGTGCCCGAGCGGGCGACGTTGAGGATCGACATCGCCGACCAGCGCTCCTCGTCGCGAAAGGTCTCCCCGACGCGCTGCTGGCACCCGGCGTACGCGGCGAAATCCGCGCAGACGAGATACGGATCGTGCGCGAGCAGCCCATCGACGAGCGGCCGGAAGAGCTCGGTGTCGCCGCGGCTGAAGAAGCCCTCGCGCACCAGGTCGATGGCCGCCCGCAGCTCCTCGTTCCCCGCGCAGTAGTCGGCCGGGCAGTAGCGCGCCGCGGCGAGTGCGCGTACCTCGGGCACGGTGAGCCCGAACATGAAGAAGTTCTCGGGCCCGACCTCGCGCTCGATCTCGAGGTTCGCGCCGTCGCGCGTGCCGATGGTCAGGGCGCCGTTCATCGCGAACTTCATGTTACCGGTGCCCGAGGCTTCCTTGCCGGCGGTCGAGATCTGCTCGGAGAGGTCGGCGGCGGGGTAGATCCGCTGGCCCGTGGTGACGTTGAAGTTCGGCACGAACACTACCTTCAACCGCCCGCGCACGCCGGGATCGCGATTGACCACCTCGCCCACGGCGGTGATCAGCCGGATGATGAGCTTCGCGAGGTGATAGCCGGGCGCGGCCTTGCCGCCGAAGACGAAGGCACGCGGCTGCGGCTCGAAGCGGCTGTCCGCGCGCAGCCGTGCGTAGAGCGCGATCACGTGCAGGATGTTCAGGTGCTGGCGCTTGTACTCGTGGATGCGCTTGACCTGCACATCGTAGAGCGCGAGTGGATCCACCTCGATGCCCGTGCGCTCGCGCACGAACTCGGCGAAGGCGCGCTTGTTCGCCCGCTTGATCTCGCGCCAGCGCTCGCGGAAGCCGGCATCGGCGGCAAAGGGCTCGAGACCCTTCAGCCGCTCGAGATCCGCTACCCACGCAGGCCCGATCGCCTCGGTGATGAGCGCGGCGAGCCGCGGATTGGCGAGCGCGATCCAGCGGCGCGGCGTGACGCCGTTGGTCTTGTTCGAGAACTTCTGCGGCCACAGCCGATAAAACCCCTCGAGCACCTCCTCGCGCAGGAGCTGCGAGTGCAGGTCCGCGACCCCGTTCACCGCGTGGCTGCCCACGCACGCCAAGTGCGCCATGCGCACGTAGCGCTCGCCCGACTCATCGATGAGCGACAGGCTCGCGACGCGCTGCTCGTCGGCAAAGAAGCGGATGCGCACCTCGTCGAGAAAGCGTGCGTTGATCTCGTAGATGATCTCCAGATGCCGCGGCAGGATCTTCTCCATGAGCGCGACCGGCCAGCGCTCGAGAGCCTCGGGGAGCAGCGTGTGGTTGGTGTACGCGAAGGTGCTGCGCGTGATCGACCAGGCGCGCGACCAGTCGATCGCGTGCTCATCGAGCAGCAGGCGCATGAGCTCGGCCACCGCGATCGCCGGGTGCGTATCGTTGAGCTGCACCGCGAACTTCTCGTGGAACCGCTCGATCGGGATGCCCTGCACGGCGATGATGCGCAGCATGTCCTTGAGCGAGCAGGCGACGAAGAAGTATTGCTGCTCGAGCCTGAGCTCCTTGCCCGCGGTCTGCTCGTCGTTCGGATAGAGCACCTTGCTCAGGTTCTCCGAGCTCACCTTCTGGTGGACCGCGCCGTAGTAGTCGCCGCGGTTGAAGACGGCAAGATCGAAGGACTCCGGTGCCTCCGCGCGCCAGAGCCTGAGTGTATTCGCCGTGTTGACGTGGTAGCCCAGGATCGCGGTGTCGTAGGGCACGCCCTTGACGGTGCGGCTCGGGATCCAGCGCACGCGGAAGCGGCCCTGGTCGTCGATGTGCCGCTCGGTGTGCCCACCGAGCTTCACGTCGACCGCCCACTCCGGTCGCGCGATCTCCCAGGGATTGCCATAGAGCAGCCACTTGTCGGTCTTCTCGACCTGCCAGCCGTCGACGATCTCCTGCTGGAAGATGCCGAACTCGTAGCGGATGCCGTAGCCGAGCGTCGGGATCTCGAGAGTTGCCATGGAATCGAGGAAACAGGCGGCCAAGCGTCCGAGTCCGCCGTTGCCGAGGCCCGGCTCCTCCTCCGAGGCGAGCAGCTCGTCGAAGTCGAGCCCGATCTCGCGCACCGCCGCGCGCACCTCGGCGTCGATGCCGAGACTCAAGAGATTGTTTTCGAGCTGAGGGCCGGGGAGGAACTCGGCCGAGAAGTACGCGACCGTCCGCGAGCCGCTGCGAGTGTAGGCCTCGGCGGTGCTCACCCAGCGATGAAGCATGCGATCGCGCACGGTGTACGCGAGCGCCATGTAGTAGTCGCGCCGGGTCGCGAGCGCCGGAGTCTTGCCCTGGACGTAGAACAAGTTGTCGACGAATGCGTGCTTGAACGCCTCCTTGCCGAGCGCGACGCGCTCGTCCTCGGCGTGGTGCTCGGCGGGCGGACCCGCATCGAGCGAAGGGCGCGCGTACGCGTTCACGCAGGCGTTGCTGCAAGATCCGTGCAGCCATCAGACAAGACCGGGCGCGCGCCGGTACCCGCGGATGAAGCTCGCGGCGGCTCAGGGAGTTGGGCGCAACCGCATCGCCAGCAGCTTCCCCGCGGTCGCCGAGGCCGTGTGCACCACGATGGCTCGCGCGCCGCTCGGCATGCCCCGGTTGGGTGCAGCTCTTCTTGACAGCCTCAGCGCGGCAGCCCCATCCACTGCTCGAGGGGCTCCACGCGGTTGCGGCTGACCGAGAGGCGCGCACCGCCCTTCAACTGCACTGCGTAATCGCCGCCGGGCTCGCGAAGGAGCGATTCGATGCGCTCCAGGCGCACGATGACGGAGCGGTGAATGCGGAAGAAGCGCGCGGGGTCGAGCCGCTCCTCGAGCGTCTGCATGCGCTCGCGGATGATGTAGGTCTTCTCGCCCACGTGGATCTCCGCGTACGGTCCGCTCGCGGTGATGTACTCGATCGTGTCGACCGGCACGACACGCACCTGACCGCGCATCTCGACGGCGATCCGCTCGAGGAACGGCGTCACTGGGGGAGCCGCCGAGCCGCTGGGCGCCGCTGCATCGGCGGCACGACCGGCCGGATGAGTGTCTGCCTGCAGCAGTGCGCGCAGCTGCTCGGCGATGCGGCCCATCTCCTTCAGCTCGATGAGGTGGCGTGCGCGCCGGAAGGCCTGCTCGAAGCGCTCGTCGTCAAAGGGCTTGACGAGATAGTCGACCGCCGCCACGTCGAACGCTGCGAGCGCGTAGCGATCGTAGGCGGTGCAGAAGATGGTGGCCGGCATCCGCTCGGGCCCGACCTCCCGCACCACCTCGAGCCCGGTGCGGCCCGGCATCTGCACATCGAGGAACACCAGGTCCGGCCCGAGCGAACGAATCGCCTCCACGGCGGCCTCGCCGTTCTCGACGCTCGCGACGATCTCGACCATGTCTTCGCTGCGCAGCAGATCCTCCAGGCGCTGTCTGGCGAGCGCCTCGTCGTCCGCGATGAGCACGCGCAACGGCCGCGCCGAAGGCATGCTAGACGGGCTCGGCGACCGCCGATGCCCGCAGGTCGGCCTGCGTGTGATAGGGAAGAGAGACTTCCGCCGCGAGACCGCCGCCGTCGGCGGCACGCAGCGCGAAGCTCTGATGCGAGCCGTAGAGCTGTGCCAGGCGCTGGCGCGTGTTGCGCAGGCCCACCCCTTCGCTCCCCGGGCTGCCCGTTTTTACGATCCCGGGGCCGTCGTCCCGTACCGAGAGCATGATGGATGCCCCGGAGCGCCGCGCCAGGATCTCGATACGGCCCGCACCGGTCGTCTTGCTGATGCCGTGCTTCAGGGCGTTCTCCACGAGCGGCTGCAGGATCAGGTTCGGCACCAGCGCATCGCGGGCGTCCGCGTCGACGTGCACGGATACCTTGAGGTGGCCCTGGAAGCGGATCTGCATCACCTCGAGGTAGCGCTCGATGAACGTGAGCTCGCGGTGCAGGGGCACTTCGGGCTCGTCGGCTTCGTCGAGCGAGGTGCGCAGGAGCTCGCTCAACCGAGCGATCATGCGTCGTACGCCGCGCGGGTCGCGCTCGACCAGCGCCGAGACCGCGTGCAGTGTGTTGAAGAGAAAGTGGGGATTGAGCTGCGTGCGCAGCGCCGCAAGCCGCGCGTCCGCGAGCTGCGCCTGCAGCTGCGCCGCCTGCGCCTTCAGGTTGATCGCCTCCTCGCGGCGCACGCGGTAACGGAGGAAATAGTTGCGCGCGAAGCCGGCGGCGAGCACCGCGACATACACGATGAACTCGTTCATGAACCACAGGCGCCGCAGCCGCGCGATGGCCTCGAGCTCCGGACCCATTGGGCTCGTGCGCATGTAGAGGCTGTGACGCAGGAAGCTGGTTGCCGTGTCCACCCCGATCGCGAGCAGCAGTCCCACCACCACGAAGAGGATGCGGACCGGCCAGGTGGACCGCTCGAGCGTGTAGCGGCTCGCGAGGCGGAAGATCGCCGGCGTGAGCAGCGCCCACAGATACGCGTTCGCGAACGCGATGATCACCGAGGCGAACGGCACGAGCGGCTGCCAGGAGGCGCGCGCGGCGCGCGGTTCGAGCAGCGTGTTCGCCGAGGTGAGCGCCGCGATCAACGTCCAGAAGCCGAGAATCAGCAGGAGCTCGGTGCGACTGAACGGCGCGCGCTCGGGATAAAGGTCGGCGCCCCCGTGCGCGTGCGGATCAGCCTCCAGCGGCAGTACGCTTCCCTCCGGCTCGAGGCCGCGGGCCGCCGGCACGAGCGCGTCATCCCCGGAGCGCAGGAAGGCGTCCAGGCTCTCCGGATGGGTGGCGGATGCGGGCGGAGCAGTAGCGGACACGCGCCTAGGATAGGTTCGAGAGGGCACCCGCTGCAAAGGGCGCGTTTCGAGCGGCACTTCCGCAGCACCAGATGCGGGCCCGGAAAGCTCAGCCGCCGGGCAGCTCCGAGGGGATCTGCCGGCTCGCGTGATAGGTGCGCGTCACCTTCACGCTCGGGATGGGCCCGTCCCGGCCGATGTCGATGACCTCGGTCAGCACCTTGCCGTCGTCGGAGAGCCGAAACTCCTCGGTGATGTGGGGACCGACCTGCGGGTGAATCTCGATGTGGTATTTCTTGCCCTTCCACCCCGAGGCCTGGTCCGCAACGCCCGTCGAAACCGATACGACGCTCTTTTCCCCGGGGGTATAGCTCGTGGTGCCGCGATCGCTCGCGATGGTGATCTCACCGGGCGTCTGGGTGATCTTGAGCCAGTCCCCCCCGGCAAGCGCCGTGCTCTGCAGCGAAAGATCCGGCACGAACGGCCCATGGACGAGGCTCATGTCGAGATCGGACGATTGCCGCCCGCCTCCCGGCCCCCCGCCGTTGCCGGACCCGGGAAAGCCTCCCTGGCCGTCATCCGTGCCGGAAGCCGTGCGGCTGTGCCGGCGGCCGGCGCGCTCGAGCCCGTTCAAGGCGGCGCGGGTATCCGTGCTGTGTGCGGGATCGAGCACCCAGATGCCGGCAAGGCTAAACCCGGGGGGCGCTTCGCCCGAAGGGGCGTGGAGGCCCACACAGCCGGCCAGCGCGGCGAGCGCGCAGGCCGCCAAGAGCAGGGTGTGAGACCTAGTGGGCGGCGCCGGTGACGGGCCGCGGGAAGCGCGCGAACTCGGCTGCGACGGTCTGATTGACCGACTCCTGCGGATGCTCGAGCGCCGCGCGGCTGACGGGGCTGACCGCCGATCCGCTCCAGATGATGTTGCGAGTGGCTGCGTCGATAACATCGATCGTGAGTGTACCTTCGCTATAGGTCTCAATGTCGCCCCATCCGGGTCCGTAACCCCACGGTCCCGGGCCCCACCAGCCCGGCCCCCAGCCGTAGCCGCCCCAGCCCGGTCCCCAGCCGTATCCACCCCAGCCTGGTCCCCAGCCGCCCCAGCCCCAGCCGTACCCCGGTCCCCAGGAGCCCTGGACGACGTTGCGCACGGAGGTGCGGAAATTGATGAGCAGCTGCGGGTGATCCGGGGTCTTGAGGAAGCCGCGTGCGCTCATCTCGCGATCGACGGCGTCCTCGAGATAGCGGGTCGTCAAGCTGCGGTATCCGCCCCGGTTCGTGCCGGGATTCGGCACGTAGTCGTAGGTGTTGTAGGCGGCGAGGTTCAAGCCGGGCTCGCTCATCGTCCGCACTTGAGGCCAGGTCGCACAGCCGCATACGAGCGCACCCAAGAGCGAGGCGGCAAGGGCGTTGCGAATCAGGGCGGGCTTGACGGTACGCACGGCGACGATCTCTTCATCCGCCATGTTACAACGCCGCGAGGCGCAACCGGTTGACCTCGCGGCGAGCCCCGATCCGCGACGCCGCGCAGCGGATTACTTGAGCGAGACGACGAGCTTGGCGCTGTGGCTACGCCAGTTGATCGGGATGACGAAGGCGCGAGCGCCGGGCACGAGCGGCGGCTCCGTTCGCTCGCCGGTGAGCACGCTCGGCACGGAGATGACGAACTCGTTGCCGAAGTCGCGTCGTGCGTTGCCCGAGATGGTGTTCGCGACCTCACCGACGAGGTCGCGCATGTTCTCGTGGCTGAAGTCGTTCTCCTGCATCTTCATGAGCAGCACGGTAAGCATGGCCTTCGGCGCGGTGAAGTACACGACGCCCTGGCGCCGCCCGGAGATGCTGATGATGCCGGTGTACTCGTGCACGGTCGGGGAGCCCTCGGTCACGAGATACGGCGAGCCCACCGTGGCCGGCTGCTGGGCTGCCACCTCGAAGTAGCTCGTCGTGCCGTCGACGAAGGTCTTGAGCTCCTGTTCCTGCAGCATGTGTGCCGTTTCTCCCGAGCGCTCCGCGGCGCCGCTAGGCGCCGCGGATGAGCTCGGCGATCGCCTCGTTCAGCTGGCGATCGGTGAAGGGCTTGTTGAGGAAGCCGTTCGCTCCCTTCTCCATCGCATCCACAGCCGTCGCCTTGTCCGCCAGCGCGGAGATTACCAGGATGCGCACGGCAGGCTTCAGGCGCACGAGCTCCTCGATGCAACGGATGCCGTCCATCTGGGGCATGGTGATGTCCATGGTGACCAGGTCCGGATCGGTTCTGCGGAAGAGCTCGATCGCCTCGAGACCGTTCGCGGCCGCTCCGACCACCTTGAGCGCGTCGAACTGCTGCGACCTCTCGATGCGCCGCCGCATGATATTGGAGTCGTCGACGATCAGGAGTCTTAGGTTCCGCCCCGCACCCAAACCGGCGCCATCAAGCTCGGTCATGGCCGTCGCCCGCTCAACTTCGTCCCCCGCGCGCGCATGGTTCCGCCGGCTCAAGCGACGGCTGAATCGGCCGCGGCGAGCACTGGGAGCGTGATGCGGAAGCGCGTGAACTTGCCGGGGCTCGTGCTCACCACGATCTTGCCGCCGAGCCCGTAGATGCCGCGCGCGACCACGTCCATCCCGATGCCCCGGCCCGCGTCCATCGACACCTCGTCCTGCGTGGAGAAGCCCGGCCGGAAGATGAGCGCCATCACGGCCCGGTTATCCATGCCGTCCGCCTCGCTCTGCGTGATGAGCTGCTTGCGCACTGCCGCGGCCTTGAGCTTCTCCGGTGAGATGCCGCGTCCGTCATCCTCGACCACGAGCTCGCAGCTGTCGGGCTTGCTCGCAAATTCCATGCGCACGACCCCGGTCTCGTCCTTGGTTTGTGCACGGCGCGCATCCGCACTCTCGATGCCGTGGACGACGGCGTTGCGCAGCATCTGGATCAGCACGTCCTTGAGCGCCGCGCGGTAGCCGGAAGGGATCTCGCCGATCCCGCGCAGGTCGAGCCGGAAGCTCTTGCGGTGATCGTTCGCGAGCCGCTCCGCGAGCAGCTCGAGCGTGTGCGCGAGCTCATCCGCGCGGTGCTCGGCCGCATGCGGGCCACCCGGCTCGGTCGCTCCCTGCGGGACCGGGGCATCGCGCAGTGCGCTGAAGCGCGCCGCGAGCTCACGCAGCACCTTCAAGTGCGCCATCAGGTCGTCGAGCTTCACCACGAGCGGTAGGAAGTCGTTACCCGAGAGCGCTGCGCTCTGCTTGAGCTCCGTGACCCCGTCTTCGAGCACGTGCACGCGCTGCGCGACGGTCGTCAAGTTGATGGCCGAGGCCTCCCCCTTGATCGAGTGCAGCTCGCGGAACATGCCGTCGAGCTTTCTGCGGAAGTCGGCGTCGCTTCGCGCGGGCTCCTTGAGGATCGCATTGATGAGCTGCAGGCCCGTCTCGGTCGCATCGAGGAACGCGCCGAGCTGCAGCGGGTCCATGTGCAGCACCCCGAGCACCATGTCGAGCTGGCTGCTCGCGCTCTCCTGCGATTCCTTGAGCTCGCGCGCGAGCAGCACGCTCGAGGTGATATCGGTCACGCTCGCGAGCACGTGCTTGATCCCCTCGGCGCCCATCACGCGGTGGAAGTCGAATTGCAGATAGCGCAAGTCCTGGCCGCCGTGGCCGTTGTCCACGTGGATCTCGAGCTGCCCGAGCGGATTGATGCTCTTCATCAGGTTCTCGTGCGCGCGCTCGCCCCAGAGAAGCTTGATGTACTTGGTGGCAGTGGCAAGCGTCGCCGGCGAGACCAGATCCTTGAGCAGCTCCTCGAAGGCCAACCCCGCGAAGTCCTTCTTGCCAAAGAGCCGCGTGAGGGCGTGCGACCACACCGAGCCGATCCGGTAGTCGGCATCGAGCAGGAAGAATCCCTCCTTCACCGTGCGCAGAATGTCGCGCGTCTGCTCCTCGGCCTCGCGCGCCGCGCGCGCGTGGCGCGCCCGGGTGACCTGCAGGTATGCGGCGACGATGGCGAGCACCAGTGCCACGAGCACGCCGCCCGAGAGCAGCAGCCGCAGCCGGCTCGCCTCGGCGGTGACCTCCGCCTGCAGCCGCGAGGCGAGCGCGCTCAAGAGCGTCCGCAGCCGCCCGGAGGTGTCGCGCGCGAACAGCTGCGCGCGCTTGACGCTCGCATAGTACTGCCGGCCGTCTCTCGAGAGCGCGCTGCCGCCGGCGTCCGTGTCAATGTACGGCTCGCCGTTGAATGAGGTGACCGGCGCCAGCACCGGTGCGTACTCGCTCCAGAGCTCACGCGCCTGGGAGAGCTCACGCGCCTGGCCGAGCCGCGCGGCGGCGAGCGTCGCGAGGTCGCGGTCGAGGGAGACGGCGGTGCCCTTCACGTCGCCAAGCGCCTCGCCCACGTAAGCGCGGTCCTCCAGCCGATCGCGCAGCGTCGCGAGCTGCTGATCGAGAATCGCCGGATAGGACTCGAGCTCGCTCGCGGTCTCGAGTCCGCGCACGTCCGTGGTGACACGGTTCGCGAGCCGCGAGCCCACGACGAGCACGACGCCCATCACGCCCGTGAGCAGCGCACCCACGACGACGGTGACCAGTTGGCGCTTGCGATCGACGGCGAATGTTCTCATTGCGGCGCCTCGAAGCGGATGATCGCGCCCGAAGGCACCTCCATCGCGACGTGATCGACGACGACCGGCTGATAGCGCCAGTGCTGCACGGCGATGACGGCGGCGTGATCGAACACGCCGGCCGGCTTCGAGGAGACGACGTGCACGTCGCGCGGGTGCCCGTCGTAATCCACCGTGAAGCGCACCGTCACCGCGCCCGACACACGCGCATCGAGTGCGTTGTCCGGATAGTCGGGTGCCTGGTAATAGATGCGCTTGGGCGCGAAGCCGGGCGGCAGCTGCGGGGCCCGAGGCTCTTCCGCCGGTGCGCTCGCCTTCGGGCCGCCTGCGATCTGCGCCACCGCCTCGAGGAGCGCCGGGTCGGCGCCCCAGGTGCGCGCGAGCGTGAGGTCGGAGCTCATCTGCGCCGTCCGTCCTGAGCGCGCGTCGGCCGTGGCGCGCTCGATGAGTCGCGCCGAGAGCTCGCGGCCGATCAGAGCGACGCTCGCATCCTGGGGCGCCGCGCGCTTGAGCTCCTCGAGATAGTAGACGGCGCTGTCGTTGGCGGGATCGGTGATGTGTCCGTCGTCGAGGCGCGCGCGGGCGAGGCCCGCCAGGTGGTCGGCCTGCGCGCTCGCGGCGTGCTGGCGGTCGGCGGTGAGCTCCTGCTGGTAAGCCGCCAGGTCGGCGGTGCTCGCGCCGGCGGCGCGCGCGGCCTCGGTCCAGCGAGCGGACTCCTCCGGATGCTGAGCGAGCGCCGCATCCCGCGCCTTGCGCAGATAGGCAGCGAGCAGCTCGCGCGTGCCGTGCTCGGCCACCGGGTCGTTCGGTGCAGCGCTGCGCAGCTCATCGAGATAGTACTTGGCGCTATCCTCGCTCGGGTCGATGAGCTTGCCCTCGCGCAGGCGCGCGGCGAAGAGATCCTCCAGATGCTTGATGCGCGCATCGTCCTCGTGCCGTCCGAGCTCGGTGCGCCAGCGCGCGATCGCCGCGGCCGGCACGGCGCTCGACAGCTGCGCTTGATGCACCAGTACGCTCGCGCGGTCGAGGTTGCCCGCAGCGAAGGCACCCTCGACCTCGGCCTGCAGCAGCCGCGCCTCGAGGGATGGAACATGCGCGTCCTGCGGCGCGGCGACCTTGAGGCCGGCGAGCGCGCTCGCCGCCTCGTCGTAGTGTCCGGCGCTGAAGTCGTCGTCGAAGCGGGTCATCAGCAACCGTGCGAGGCGCTCCATGCCGTCGCGCGCCTCGCCGTTCGCCGGATCGACTCCGAGCACCGAGCGGTAATAGAGCAGGGCACTGTTGCCCGCAGGCTCGGTGTAGCGCCGCTCGCGCATCGCTAGCCGCGCCTTCTCGAGCAGCTCGTCCACGTTGCCCTGGACGAGGGGCACGGCCGCAGCCTGCGGCGCCGCCTCGACCGAGGCGCTTGCGCTCGCCGCGGGCGGCTCGAGTGCGTTCGTGGTCGCCTTGAGCGCGCTCGATCCGCCGCCCGTCGCGGCCGGGGAGTGCGGTGCGAGGAAGTACCAGGCAACGCCGCCGGCGAGCGCGAGCGCGCCGATCGCAGCCGCGATCCACGCGACGGGGCTACCCGCGCGCGGCGATCCAGGCTCGAGACCCTCGACCGAGAAGCTCTCCGCTGCGCTCGCCGGCTCCGGAACGAGCGGTGGCCTCGCATCGGGCCGCTCGGCCGCGGCCGGCGGCAGCGCCCGCGTGCCGCCCCGGCGCGCCGAGGCATCGGCGAGCGCGCCCTCGAGGATGGCGGCGGTCTTGCGCCGATCGACGGGAATCGGCAGCACCGCGAAGATATTGCAGCCCTTGAGCGCACTCGCGACCGACCGCTCGGTCTCGCTCAATGCGAACACGACGATCGGCACGTGGGGAAACTGACCGTGCGCTCGATCGACCTCCGCGCGCGGATCGGCAAGACCCCGCGAATCGAGCGCGAGCAGCTGCGCCTGGCGCGCTCCCGAGAGGTGCTCCAGGGCCGCCACGACCGTATCGACCGGCCGCAGGGAGATCTGCCCGCCCAAGGACTCGCCGAGCTCGAGCAGGAAGTCGTCACGCTCCGTGACCGCGACGACCTCGCCCGATGGTCGGACCGAGGTGTGCGTCACGGCGCCGGAGTCGCCGCTCGCATCGGACGACCGAGGAGCATTGGATGCTGGAGTTGCCACAGTGGAGTCTCCGTGCGCAAGCGACCCGAGGACGCTTGGGTAATCGGGCGCGGCGCCGCAACGCTTGAAGCCGCCGTCGGGCGAGCATAGTTGGCGGTTGGGCAAGGGCGTTGCCACAGTTCACAATAATGAGACGGCACCGTCGCGCGCACGCGACGGAGTGCGCCAAGTCCGCTTGGGGCGTGAGATTTCCCATAAGCACGGCGGATCCGGGCCCTGCCGGTCGAGCCCGTGCGATCCCGGGCGGCGCATGCGGAACTGGCGCACGCGGTCGGTCAACTTGGTGCGTCGGCGGACGTGCGTGCGCGATTATGAGGCGCGCGCTTGCATGTCGCTGCACGCGCGCTCCTAATCGTAACGGCGCAGTGGGAGGCGCCGACGAGGGCATGCTTGCCATCGCGATCGAAGCGGCCGACCATGCCGGCGCGCAGGCCGAAAGCCGAGGGGCACGATGAGCTTGCTTGCCTCAAGCCCCTCGTCAATTCGCGCGCCGTCGTCGCCGCTTGTCTGCTCGGAACGCATCTTGCTTGCCATGAATGAACAATCGACCGTTGTGAGCGTCTTAACGTAATGGGATGTGCGGGAATTGAGGACCATCACACTTCGCGCGAGACATTGGCTTTAAGTTAAGGTCACCGCCCGGCGAGCCGTTGCATGCGTAGACGGGGGCAGGTTGGCAGGAGGCAAGGCCGATGAGTCCGCGATCTTCGGAGGGGGATCAGATGTATCGAGCCGAAGAGTTCCTCGAGTCGTTGAGCTCGTTCAGCCGGCTGCACCGCGCGCAGCGCTGGGAAGGCACCTTCGGGGAGTTCTTGAAGTCGATCGTGCCGCAGGGTCCGGCCGCGGTCGCTCGCAGCAGCCACCAGTACGTCTGGGACATGCTGCGCTGGCACGGGCAGATCTCGGGAGCGGACGTGCCCGAGTCCGCCAAGGCGCGCGAGCTGTTCAAACGCGAGCTGTTCGGCATTGACGAGCCGCTCGCCCGCGTGGTCGAGTACTTCAAGGGGGCCGCCGCCGGCTCGGACGTGGGCCGCCGCCTGCTGCTTCTGCTCGGTCCGCCATCGGGCGGCAAGTCCACCCTCGCGATTCTGCTCAAGCGCGGACTCGAGGAGTACAGCCGCACGGACGACGGCGCGCTCTACGCGATCAAGGGCTCACCGCTTCGCGAGAATCCGCTCAATCTCGTGCCGGCGAGCCTGCGGCCCGAGTTCCGCGAGCGCTACGGCGTTGGTATCCACGGCGAGCTCTCCCCCTGGGCGCGCGAATACGTCGAGCGCGAGTTCGAAGGCGACTTCGTGCGCGTACCGGTTGAGCGAATCTTCCTCTCGGAGGCCTCCCGCGTGGGCATCGGCACCTACGCGCCGCACGATCCGACCACCGCGGACATCGCCGATCTCGTAGGCTCCGTCGATCTCGCGAAGGTCGCACAGATCGGCGATGAGGGCGATCCGCGCGCCTGGTCCTGGTCGGGCGCCGTTTACGCCGCGAGCCGCGGCGTGCTCGAAATGATCGAGATCCTCAAGGTCAAGCGCGAGTTTCTCTACCTCCTGCTCACGATGACGCAGGAGAAGAACGTCAAGGTCTCGCGCTTTCCGCTCATCTATCTCGATGAGACGATCCTCGCCCACACGAACTTGGCCGAGTTCCACAAGTTCCTGCAGGAGAAGGAAAACGAGGCGCTCCTCGACCGCATGGTCATCATCAAGGTCCCGTACTCGCTCTCGTACAACGACGAGGCGCGCATCTACGAGAAACTCGTCTCAGGCGCCCCCGCGTTCCGCGACGTGCATTTGGATCCGCACGTGCTCGACCTCGCGGCCGCGTTCGCGATCCTCACGCGCCTCGCCAAGCCCGAGCGCGAGGGGCTCGATCTGCCGAAGAAACTGCGCCTCTACGCCGGCGAGGCCGTCGAGGGCTTCGCCGACAGCGAGACCGCCCGGCTCAAGGCCGAGGCACCGGACGAGGGCCTGACTGGAGTGAGCCCGCGCTTCGTGATCAACGCGATCTCCAATGCAATCACGCGCGGCAATACGCATAGCCTCACGAGCATGGAGCTGCTGCTCGCGCTCAAGGATGCGATCGACAGCGACGCCCGCATCGATGCCAAGCAGAAGAAGGCCTGGGTCGACCATCTTGTCACGGCGCGCAAAGAGTTCTACAACCGCTGGGTGAAGGAGGACGTGCATCGCGCGATGTTCGCTTCCTTCGAAGATGAGGCTCAGCAGCTGCTCGAGAAGTATCTGGACGAGGTCGAGGCTTCGCTCGACCACCGTCAGGTCACCGATCCGATCACCGGGGAGACCCGACCGGCCGACGAGCGCTTTCTGCGCTCGGTCGAGGAGAAGATCAAGGTGTCGGACTCCGGCAAGCTCTCGTTCCGTCAGGAGGTCGTGCGCAAGGCGATGGTCGCCTTCAAGGCCGGAGAGAAGTTCAAGCTCATGAGCCACGCGCGCATGCGCGAGGCGATCGAGCAGTATCTGTTCGAGGAGCGGCGCGACGTGCTGCGCCTCGTCACCTCCACGGCGCGCCCCGACGAGGAGGCCCGTCAGAAGATCTCGGTCGTGCAGGAGCGCCTCGTCAAGGAATATGGCTACGACGAGCACAGCGCCAAGGAGGCGCTGAGCTACGTCACCACGTTGCTCGCGCAGGAGTAGCGCACACCCCACTCAAGATGAGGACGGCAAGGCCATGAGCGAGACCGGTACGGAGAAGAGCGAAGCGGGCCTTGCGAAGTGGTACGAGCTCTTCTCGCGCGGCGCGCGCGATTGGCTGCGGCACGACGAGAAGGTGCGTGAATCGGTGCGCGAGCATCTGCCGCAGATCATCGCGGGCGGCGAGGTCATCAGCGAGAGCGCGCGCACCGTCCGCGTGCCCGTGCGGATGCTCGAGCACTATCACTTCCGCCTGCGCCGGCAGGGCGAATCGCAGGGCGCCGGCCAGGGCAAGGTCAAGCCGGGCGACGTGCTCGCGGATGCGAGCCCGGACCGTGGCGCGCGCGAGAAGGGTCAGGGGGGAGAGGACCAGGGCGAGATCCAGCTCCTGCTCGAGATCAAGATCGACGACATCGTCGACTGGTTGTGGGAGGAGATGCAGCTGCCGAACCTGGTGGCGCGGACCGGACCCTCCGAGGAGACCGACTGGACGCGCGAGGGCTGGGACCGGCGTGGCGCTCGCTCGCGCCTCGATCGCCGCCGTTCGGTGAAAGAGCTCGTCAAGCGAAAGGGTAGTCACGGCGGTCCTGCGTCCTTCATCGACGAGGACCTGCGCTACCGCCAGCTCGCGCGCCGACGCCAACCGGCCGTGCATGCCGTGGTGTTCTTCATGCTCGATGTCTCGGGCAGCATGTCCGACCGCGACCGCAAGCTCGCCAAGACGTTTTTCTTCTGGGTGGTGCAGGGCCTGCGGCGCGAGTACCGCTCGATCGAGACGCTGTTCGTCGCGCACACGACCGAGGCGTGGGAATTCTCCGAGCCCGAGTTCTTCCAGGTGACCGGGAGCGGCGGTACCGTCGCCTCGACGGGCCTCAACAAGGTGCGCGAGATCGTCGACGCGCGCTACAACCCCGCGCGGCATAACATCTACCTCTTTTACGCCTCCGACGGCGACAACTCCGTGGGCGATCACGCCGAGGCGCACACGGCGCTCCTCGATATCTCGCGCAAAACCTGCTACTCGGGCTACGTCGAGGTGGCCTCGGGGCTCTCGCGCCAGCTCGCGACCGAGACGGGACGCCTCTTCGGTGAGATCGCCGCCGAGGGGCTCGCCGCGGGCAGCTACGTCGTCAACGACTTCGACGACGTCTGGGGTGCGGTGCGCCACTTCTTCACCGGCGAACAGAAGGCGCTCGAGGCGGGTCCGTGAGCGCAGGCGAGGACTGGCAGAGCTACGTTCGCGGGCTCGAGGAGCTCGCGGGTCGCTCGGGACTCTCCTTCGACCGGGTGGAGTTCGAGGCGGTCCCGGACAGCTTCATGATGGAGATTGCCGTCTACGGATTGCCGGTGCGCATGCCGCACTGGTCGTTCGGCGTGCGCTACATCTACCAGCTCATCCAGCGCCACATGGGCCACTCGCGCGTGTTCGAGGTCGTCTTTCCGGGAAACCCCGGGCACGCCTACTTGGCCTCGAGCAACGGCCTCGCGGAGAACATCCTGGTCACCGCGCACGTGCTCGGGCACGCGGATTTCTCGCGCAATAATCTGCTCTTTCGCCGCTGCCAAGAGCAGGTGAGCGAGCACATCGTCGAGCACGCAGCGAGTCACGCGCGCCAGATTCAGCAGGCGATCGAGTCGTACGGAATGCAGCGCGTCGAGGCGGTGCTCGATGCGGCGCTCGCGCTCGAGCAGCATATCGACGTGGATCAGCGCCTGCGGCGCGAGCGCTATCCCGAGTACCTGCCGGACACCAAGGCGCTGGTCGACGATGAGTTCCGGCGGCGCTTCGCCGCGCTCGACCCGGCTGCGGCGGCGGGGGCCTTCGACGTGCGCAAGCGTGCCCCCATCCCACCGCACCCGGAGCGGGACCTCCTGTGGTTCATCGCGACCTATTCCCCCGAGATGGAAAGCTGGGAGCGCGACATCTTTCTCGCCGTGCGCGAGGAGTCGTTTTACTTCTATCCCGTCTTCGCGACCCAGATCATGAACGAGGGCTGGGCCTCCTACTGGCATGCGCGGCTGCTGCGTGAAGCGGACTTCGTTCCGCAGCAGGCCTATCTCGATGCGATCAAGTGCCATTCGGACGTGGTGCGCCCGATCGCGGCGGGTCAGCAGGTCGCGCTCGCGGTCAATCCGTATCATCTCGGCTTCTCGATGTGGGAGAAGATCATCGAGAAGGAGGGGCTCGAAAGCGCTCGCGAGATCATGAAGCAGGACGACGACTTCAGCTTCCTCCGCAACCACCTGACCCGCGAGCTCGCCGACGAGCTCGGGCTGTTTCGCTTCAGCGCCCGCCACGACGGACAGGTCAAGGTGCTCGACAACGACCTGCCGATGCTCCAGGACACGCTGCTTGCGCCCAAATACAACTTCGGCGCTCCGAGCGTGAGCGCCGCGCACGTGCGCACCGACGGCACGCTCGAGCTCGAGCACGATCACACGACCGACGGCCGCGGGCTCGACCTCGAGCGCAGTCGCAAGGTTCTCGAGTACGTCCAGCGCGTGTGGCGCCGGCCGGTCGTGCTGCGCACCATCGACCAGAACGGCTCGACGCTCGAGCTGTCCGCCTCCTGAGCTCTTCTGTGCTCTGAGGGAACCGCCTCGCTCGTGACTCGCGGGGGCGACTTCGATGCGTGTGACACCGTGCTCCAACCCCCCGGCCCCGCAAGCCCTCATCGGCCAAAGTCCCATTTCAGACATAACGCCGGAGATGCCTCTGGAAGCGTCCGTGCACAGAGGAGTACGCTTCTACGAAAAGCGCAGATCCCGGCGGGAGCAGCGGCGATGGCTTACACGACGCAGGGCATTCGCAACATCGCACTGGTGGGCCAGGCGGGCAGCGGCAAAACGCTCCTCACCGAGGCACTGCTCCTTCAGGCGAGCGCGATCCGCGCGAAGGGGAGCCTCCAGCGCGGCACCACGGTCTCGGACTTCGACCCCCAGGAGAGGCGTCTCCAGCACTCGCTCGACACCGCGATTTGCAGCTTCGAGGTGGGCGAGCACCACCTGACGCTCATCGATACCCCGGGCTATCCGGACTTCCTCGGCCGTACACTCTGCGTGCTCGAGGCCGTGGAGTCGGCGGCGCTCGTCGTGAGCGCCTGCGGCGGCGTCGATTCGACCGCGCAGCGCCTGGCCACCTGTGCCAAGGAGCGCGAGCTCTGCCAGCTCGTCATCGTCAATAAGATCGACGCCAAGGATGCGAACCCGCAAGCCCTGCTCGCGCAGCTGCGCGAGACGTTCGGCGCAGAGTGCCTACCGCTCAACTTGCCCGCCGAGGGTGGGCGCAGCGTCGTCGACTGCTTCTTTCGCCCCGCGGCCGGGACCGCGGACTTCTCTTCGGTGGCGACCGCGCACACGCAGATCATCGATCAAGTGGTCGAGGTGGACGAGGAGCTGATGGCGCTCTACCTCGAGCAGGGCGAGGAGCTCTCTCCGGAGCAGCTTCACGACCCTTTTGAGAAGGCCCTCCGCGAGGGCCACCTGATCCCGGTCTGCTTCGTATCCGCCGAGACCGGCGCCGGGGTCTCCGAGCTGCTCGAGATCATCGTGCGGCTGATGCCGAATCCCGCCGAGGGCAATGCGCCGCCGTTTCTGAAGGGTCCGCTCGATGGCCTCGAACGCGTCTCGGTGGTCCCCGATCCCGCGCGCCACGTCGTCGCACACGTTTTCAAGGTCAGCATCGATCCGTACGTAGGCAAGCTCGGAGTCTTTCGCGTGCATCAGGGCACGGTGCGGACGGGCACCCAGCTCTTCGTCGGCGATGCCCGCAAGCCGTTCAAGGTCGCTCACCTCTATCGGCTCATGGGGAAGGAGTCGATCGAGGTCCCTCAGGGCATACCCGGGGACATCTGCGCGGTTTCCAAGGTCGACGAGCTGCACCTCGACGCGGTGCTCCACGACTCGCACGAGGAGGACCAGTATCACCTGAAGTCGGTCCGCTTCCCCCCACCGATGCTCGGAATCGCGATCGAGCCCGAGCGCCGCGGAGACGAGCAGCGACTCGCCGACACGCTTCACAAGCTCATCGCCGAGGATCCGTGCGTGCGCATCGAGAGCCACGCCGCGCTCAACGAGACGGTCCTCTACGGCATGGGGGAGTTTCACCTGCGGGTGCTCCTCGAGCGCATGACGGAGCGCTACGGTGTGCACGTGAAGACGCACCCGCCGAGCATCCCCTATCGCGAGACCATCATGCGGCCGGCCGAGGGCCACTGCCGCCACAAGAAGCAGACCGGGGGCGCGGGCCAGTTCGGCGAGGTGTACCTGCGTGTCGAGGCGCTCGAGCGCGGCACCGGCTTCGAGTTCGTCGACGACGTGGTCGGGGGCGCGATTCCCGGACAGTTCATTCCGGCGGTCGAGAAGGGCGTGCGCCAGGCGCTCACCGAAGGGGCGATCGCCGGCTTTCCGATCGAGGATGTGCGTGTCACCGTCTTCGACGGCAAGCACCATCCGGTCGACTCGAAGGAAGTCGCGTTCGTCGCCGCCGGACGCAAGGCGTTCCTCGATGCGCTGCAGAAGGCGAGTCCGATCGTGCTCGAGCCCGTCGTGCGCGTGGAGATCTCCGCCCCGGCGCACGCGATCGGCGACATCACCGGCGACCTCGCGACCAAGCGCGCGCGCATCAGCGGCAACGACGCGCTCTCGGGTCACATGGCGCGCGTGACGGCGCTCGTGCCGCTCGCGGAGATCACCGACTATCAGTCGCGGCTCAAGTCGCTCACGGGCGGAGAGGGCGCCTTCACCATGGAGCTGAGCCACTACGAGCCGGTGCCGGCGCGCAAGCAGCAGGAGCTCGCGCAGAGCTGGCGACCGATCAAGGAAGCGGAATAGCGAGGCGGCAGAGGGCCGCGCGCATGGGATGGCATAATCGCGGGATGTGCCGCACGGCCATACTGACGCCCGGCTCTTCATGCGACGCATCGCAGCCGTAGCGCTGCTCCTCGCGCTCAGCCGTCTCTGCTGGGGCGCCCCTCCCGCAGCGTTCCGCTCCATCCAGGATCTCGAGCAGGCGATGGCCGGTGGGACGCTCACCTCCGAAGCGCTCGTGCACTA
>Ga0335072_10002991_pt1 | contig 25767 bp, 22 predicted proteins | sample Lox_Sample_21_FD_206725 | JGI IMG/M metagenome (GOLD analysis project Ga0335072, IMG submission 206725) | Soil microbial communities from Loxahatchee National Wildlife Refuge, Florida, United States - Lox_Sample_2.1 | ecosystem: Environmental > Terrestrial > Soil > Wetlands | place: USA...
TACTAGCTTATCTTTTGAGGAAAGGGGGACAAATATATGCCCGGACCGGTTGGACCAGTTCTTGACTTCATCGTCTCCGCATTTACTACGCTGAGCCTGTTCGTCTAACGCTCCCCCTTTAAAAAGGCCGCATCTCAGGATGCGGCCTTTCCGTTTAGGTAATAAGTATGTGAAGGCAAGAGTAACTTGTCCTAGTTACTGTCAATTAGTTACTATCAATGCCGCAGGTTCCATATCCAACTTCTGCCCCCACTTTTCTACGGGAACGCATGACTAAAGAGCGCAGGTCGACTCAAATTAGAAATGCCCATCTGCACAAATCCAGCCTGGCTGCATTACTCTGAATCATGCCAACTCGCCGAACTTTCTTGAAATCGAGTCTCGCAGCCACTATCGTGACGGGTACCGCGTCCTTCGCCAGCGCGAAGGGCCAGGAAACGGGAGCTTTACCGGAAACCATGGCACCCACGCCGCGCAAAAACCGCATCCATCAATCCGTCGCGCGCTGGTGCTACAAAGACATCCCGCTTGACCAGCTCTGCGAGGCCTCGGCCCAGATGGGACTCAAAGGCGTCGATCTGCTGGAAGTCGATGAATGGGAAGTTCCGCATCGCTACGGCATCATCTGCACCATGGGCTACGCCGGCGGAGGCACCATCCCCGACGCCCTCAATCGCACTGAGAACCACGCGGCGATCGAAGCGGCCTTCCGCAAGAACATTCCCCTCGCCGCCAAGGCCGGAGTGCCCAATGTCATTACATTTTCCGGCAATCGCCGCGGCATGTCCGACGACGAAGGCGCGCGCAACACCATCGCCGGCCTCAACCGCGTGAAGCAGGTTGCCGAGGACAACGGCGTCACCATCTGCCTGGAGCTGCTTAACAGCAAGGTCAACCACCACGACTACATGGCCGATCACACCGCCTGGGGCGTGCGCGTCATGAGCGAGGTCAACTCCCCACGCGTCAAGCTGCTCTACGACATCTACCATATGCAGATCATGGAAGGAGACCTCATCGACACCATCCGGGAGAACATCCAGTGGCTCGGCCATTTCCACACCGGAGGCGTCCCCGGCCGCCATGAACTTGACGACACGCAGGAAATCACCTACGTCGCCGTCATGAACGCCATCGCCGATCTCAATTTCAAAGGCTACGTAGCGCACGAATTCCTGCCCACCCGCGACCCGCTCACGTCGCTGCGTCAGGCCGTCGACCTTTGCGACGTCTAAGGCGTCGACGAGATCATCACCACCGGCCCCACGGCAGCTTCTCGCTCCCAGCCCACGCCGCCGACGGCCAGCAGATCACCCTTCTCGCTCAGAAGGGTGACAAAACAGCCCAAACGACAGCCTTCGCGGGAAGGATCGCCGAAATCATCCTGCGAAAGTCCCCTTGACCAGACGAGTGCTTCTCTCGTCAGGCTCGCGAAGACTTTTCTTCTAGCTAAATGCCAATAAGTCATTTAAACCAAATAAAATATGGGAGAAGCGGCAGAGTCGCCTGCCCGGAAAAGCGAAATTAGGATCGGCGGCCTGGTTTGTGGCATCTTATGCAGAAGCCAGCTTCCCGGAAGATTCTCAACAATGAATAGAACTCGCACCGTCGTTGCCTCCGCCATCCTTGCCATTGCCGCACTGACCGCAAGCGCACAGGCCCGCATCATTTACTCCGACACAGCGGACGCGCATCACGACATCGCGCAGGCGCTGGTCACCGCGCAGCACGAGCACAAGCGCGTCATCCTCGACTTCGGCGGGAACTGGTGTGGCGACTGCCAGGTGCTCGACATTTATTTCCATCAGGAACCGAATCTCGACCTGCTGAACAATAACTTCGTTCTGGTCCACGTCAACATCGGGCGCTACGACAAGAACACCGACCTGGCCGAGAAGTACCAGGTCCCGCTCAAAAAGGGCGTTCCCGGCCTCGCCGTCCTCGACGCGCACGGCAGGGTGCTCTACAGCCAGAAGAACGGCGAGTTCGAAGCCATGCGCAAAATGGATCCGGCTTCAGTGACTGAGTTTCTGAACGAATGGAAACCGAAGCCGAAGGCATAATTTCCAGCATCGACGCGGAAACAACACTGGCACTTTCTCGCGCTCGTGCGTTGATTTAGTCTCGACGTATGCTGCTGTTCCTCTGGACGAGTCTCCGGCGCGCCACGTGGAATGCGTTTCGCCATAACACCTTCACCACCGCGAAAGCGGCAGCATATTCCGCGATTCTGAGCCTTTTTCCGGCAGTTCTTACGGGAACCACGCTGCTCGCGCTGAGCCCGGAGACGGAAACGCTCAGCGACATCCGCGCCGCCTTCTACGACATTCTCCCGCCGGACACGATGAGCCTGATCCAGAGCTACTTTCAGATGACCCACGTCCGTCACGTCCGGCTGATCTGGTCGGCAACGGCGGTGGCCGTCTTTGCCGCCACGGGCTTCATGCTCTCGATCATGGAAGGCTTCCGCCGCGCCTACCGGCTGCCGCGCGGCACCTGGAACTTCTGGCGCGAGCGCCTCGTCGCCTTCAGCCTCATCCCCATCACGCTGGTGCCGATGCTCTTTGCCACGCTGCTCATCGTCTTCGGCCACCAGATCGAGCGCTGGATGATCGACAATTCCTATCACGGCTTACGTCTCTATGTGCTTTTCCTCTGGCGGCTGGTGCGCTGGGTGATTGCCATGCTGACCAGCGTCGCTGTGCTCGCGGTGATCTACCACTTCGGCACGCCGAAGACGCAGAACTGGCGGCACGTGGTGCCCGGCGCACTGCTGGCCACGGTTACCTGGTTCCTCACCACCCTGCTCTATGGACTCTACCTCACCCGCTTTGCCGACTACTCAGTCGTCTACGGCTCACTCGGCGCAGTCGTGGCCACGCTAGTGTGGCTCTACATGGTCTCCATCAGCATCCTCATCGGCTCAGAATTCAACGCGGAGATTTTCCCGCTGCAGGACGCGCAACCCGCATCCGGTCCGGGCTCTGAAGAAAATGCTTTTACTTCAGGGAAAGCGCAGAACGCCTGATCGCCCCGGCCTTTATCCCGGCGAGTTAGAATAGGCACGGACTACATAACTGTTTGGGGGATGGATGAACGTTACGGCTGCCGGTTCCGGCAATGACCGCCGCGCCAAGATCGTGGGCACGCTTGGGCCCGCATCGAGCAATGAAGCAACCTTTCGTGAGCTGGTACGCGCCGGTCTCGATGTTGCAAGACTGAACTTTTCCCACGGAACACAGCCGGAGAAACTCAAGCTGATCGAAATGGTCCGCAAGGTGGCGGCGGAAGAGGGAAAACCGATCTGCATTCTTGGCGACCTGCAAGGGCCGAAGATCCGCACCGGACGCCTGAAGAACCGCATTCCCGTCCAGCTTAAGACCGGACAGCGGCTCACCATTACCCCCCGCGATATTCCCGGCACTGCCACTCTGATCAGCACCACTTTTCCCACGCTGGCCGAAAACCTGGAGCCGGGAGCGCGCATTCTCCTCTCCGACGGCCTGATCGAACTGCGCGTGATGGACATTCCCGGTGAAGATGTCGAGTGCGAGGTGATCAACGGCGGATTGCTGGGGGAGCATAAGGGAATTAATCTGCCCGGTATCGCGGTGCGCGTGCCTTCGCTCACGGAAAAGGACGAGAGCGATCTGGAATTCGCATTAAACCACGGCGTCGATGCGATTGCCGTTTCTTTCATTCGCACTGCGGATGACGTGCGCGTGGTGAAACAGCGGATTACTGCCCTTGGAACCGACACATGGGTAGTGGCCAAGCTCGAAAAGCCGCAGGCCATCGACAACCTGGAAAGCATTCTCGAAGCCACCGACGGCGTCATGGTCGCGCGCGGCGATCTGGGCGTGGAAATGCCGCCGGAGAAAGTCCCGGCGATCCAAAAGCACGTCATCCGCCGCGCAGCCGAACATCGCAAGCCTGTGATCACCGCGACGCAGATGCTCGAATCGATGATCGAGAACCCGCGCCCCACGCGCGCGGAAGCCAGCGACGTGGCAAACGCGGTTTATGACGGCACTGACGCCGTGATGCTCTCGGCGGAAAGCGCTGCGGGCAAGTATCCGATTGAAGCAGTGAAGATGATGGCCAAGATCGTGATCGAAACGGAAGCACACAAGCCCGAGGTTCCGGTGCACAATGGCCAACTAAACCATCTGCGGCTTTCCGTTGCGGAAACGATTTGTGAGTCGATGGCGCATGCCGCAGAAGACCTCGACATTGCCGCGATCGCCGTCTTCACCGAAACCGGAACGACGGCGAGACAGCTCTCGAAGTACCACCCCAAGCCGCCGATCTTTGCGCTGTCCAGCATCGAGCCGGTCATCAACCGCATGAACCTGCTCTGGGGAGTGCACCCGATCAAGTGCGAGAAGGCCCAAACCACCGAGCAAATGATCGACATGGCAGAGCAGCTTCTCGAAGAGGGTGGATATGTGCAACCACAGGACATCCTCGGCATCGTCGCTGGAACACACACTAAATCCGGCTCAACGAATTTCCTGCGGCTGCACGTTCTTGGCGACCGCCTGACGGCGCTTGTGCCGAAAACCACAGCCAAGAAACAAAGTAAATCCAGGTCAAAGAAGGCGCCTGCCGGGAGCAAGCCAAAAAAGCGCTGAGATCATCCCGCATCAGTGTTGTGGCGGTCCGATCACTTTCGGGCCGCCATTCTCTTTTTGCACACACCCTGCGCGTTTCACACGCGGAACAACCTGCTAAGGTGAATTTCAGATGGGCCGCATCCGCATTCTTTCCGACCAGGTAGCCAACCAGATCGCCGCGGGCGAAGTGGTGGACCGTCCCGCATCGGTGGTGAAAGAACTGCTCGAAAATGCGCTGGATGCAGGCGCGACACGCATCCGCGTAGAAGTGGAAGCGGGCGGACGGAAGCTGATCCGCATCACCGACAACGGCCACGGCATGATGCGCGACGATGCGCTGCTGGCCTTTGAGCGCCACGCGACATCGAAAATCCGTTCGAGCGACGACCTGCTCTCGATTGCCACGCTCGGTTTTCGCGGCGAGGCGCTGCCCTCCATCGCGTCGATTGCGCGGCTGGAGATGGAAACGCGCGCCGAAGATGAGCCTTCAGGCACGCGGATCGAAATCGTTGGCGGCAAGGTGATGCGCGTTGAAGATGCGGGCGTGCCTCCGGGCACGACGTTTACCATCCGCGATCTTTTCTTCAATACGCCCGCGCGGCGCAAGTTCCTGAAGGCGGAGACGACGGAACTGTCTCATGTAACCGCATTGGTTACACATTATGCGCTGGCGCATCCGGACAAGCATTTTGAGCTGCATTCAGCAACGCATGCGCTGCTGGTTGCGCCTCCGGTCAGGAAGGCAGAAGAACGCATCTTCCAGATCTTCGGCAGCGAGACGCTGGATCAGCTGCTCTCGATGGCCGCAGAGCGCGCCTTTGACCACGCCGGGCTGCCTGAGCCGCCGCCATGGAAGCGCGACGAGGATTACACAGCGCCCAACCCCGGTTTTCTGCGCATCAGCGGCTTCATCTCGAAGCCCGAGCTGCAGAAGCTCAATCGCAACTCGATCTACATTTTTGTCAACCGCAGGCTGATCCGCGACCGCCTCATTCTTCACGCGGTCAGCGAGGCATATCGCAACATCCTGCCGCCCACGTCGTTCCCGGTCATTCTCATGTTCATGGAGATGCCGCCGCACGAAGTGGACGTGAATGTGCATCCGGCCAAGACTGAGGTGCGCTTTCGCCAGCAGTCGCTGGTGCATGACTTTGTGCGCGACAGCATTCGTAACACGCTCATCCAAATCCGGCCAGCAGCCGGATTTCTCGCAGCGCTTACCGCCAATCCGCATGCCACGCCATCGCTCTTGCCGCCGGTATCGCCCATGCCGGGCGAGCCTGAATCGACGCCCGCGGCCGTCATGCCGCAGTCTGAGCCTCCACCCAGCGTGGAGCAGGCTGATGCATTCACGCTTACCGCTCCTGTGCCTGCACCGGAAGAGATAAGGCTGCCCTTTTCCGAGGCATTGCTTGCGCCAGCGAACGGCGCGGCGGCGCAGCCACACGCCTGCGATGCTCTGTTGCCCGCTCACGAAGAACAAGCCTCCAGCCTGAATTCGCTGGCATCACTCAAGCCTCTGGGGCAGCTGCGGGAGTCGTTCATTCTCGCCGTGAACGACGAGGGCTTATGGATCATCGACCAGCATGTGGCGCACGAGCGCGTGCTCTTTGAAAAACTTCTGCGCGAGCGCGAAGTGGAGCGGGTGCAGCACCAGCGCCTGCTCATGCCGCTGCTGGTGGAACTGCTTCCGCACCAGATGGTGCTGTTTACGCAGATTGCCCGGGAGCTTGAGCGCAACGGCTTTGAAGTCGAGCCTTTTGGCCCGCGCACGATTGCAGTGAAGGCCGCGCCCGTCGGTCTTGAAGGCAAAGAATTAGAGCGCACGCTCATGGAAGTGCTGGAGCACTCCGAGCGCGAGAACCAGGCGCAGAATCTCGACACCTTACGCACCCGCATTGCCGCATCCATCGCCTGCCATTCCGCTATCAAGGTCAATATGCCGCTCGATCCGGTCCGCATGGAGTGGCTGCTGGCCGAACTCGCGAAAACCGACCATCCCACCAGCTGCCCGCATGGCCGCCCTATCGCATTGCGGTATTCTTGGAAAGACATCCAGCGGGCTTTCCAGCGCATTTGAGCCGCGTCCCGCAAGAAGAAGGATTCTTTGACAACAGAGCAGCTCCAGGCAGCGCGCGCCGAAAAGTGGCGGCAAAGGGCAAACCCGCTCCTTACCATCGAGGACGCAGAAACATGGATCGAATCCGCGGGCGTGAGCCTCTTTTTGCCTCGCAAGGCGCAGCTGCAGGCGCCCGCGCCGTCATTTGTCGAGGCAGTGCTCGGCGAGACGAATCCAACGCCTTCACCGGAGGCGATCCAAAATGCTTTCGCCCTGGCTACGCGGCTCTTCGCGGGAGAAAAAGCCACGCCGCTCAACCTGCTCGGCGCTGCTTCCGAACAGCCGGATTTTCTCGTATCGCCCGAGGCGTTGCCTTACGTTTACGCGCTGCGTGGAGATCGCGACTGGAAGCGCGGCCCGCGCGACAAGTCATCGCCGCTGGTCGTCGATTCCTGGAAGCTGTTGAAGCGCGAAGGCGTGCTCACCGCGCCTGGGCTGCAAGACCTGCTGGGCCGCGAAGTGACGGAAGCGGCTGTGCTTCGCGCCTTAAGCGAGCTGTGGACGGCGCTGCGCGTATTGCCGGTTTATTCTGCCGGCGAAGCCACTGCGTGGGAGCTTTTCGAATCGCGCCATCAAAAGTCGATGCAGATCGGTGGCGGCATGGCGCAGGCCACGGCCCTGTCCGCGCTGATATCGCTCTATCTCGACTCGGTAATTGCCGCCACATCGGACGAAATTGAGATTTTTCTGTCGCCTCTGTCGCCGCGCTCACGCATTCGCGAAGTCGTGCGAGGCCTGGCTGCCACGCGCCAATTGCTGACGATCCCTCTTGGCGCGCAGAGTCTGCTGCATATTGCCGGCGGATTGCCTGAGTTCCCTGCAATCGAGGCTCCGGCAGAAACGCAGGCGGCAGTCGCGCCGGAAGCTGCGCATCCGCCGCGCGAACGCAGGCCGGTTGTACCGCGCGGCACGCCCGAACGAGGTCCGCGCCGCGAGCGTCCTCTATTTCGCGAACGCCCGGCTGCCCGCGAGGGAGGCAAAAGCGCGTCCCCGGAGCGGAAGCGTTCCGGTTCAGAGCGCCCGCGCCGGGAATGGAAGCCGCGCCCTGAGCAACGTTCCTTTGGTCCGGGTGAAGCTCGTCCTCCGCGACCCGCCGGTGGTGACGAGGGTTTCAGAAAACCCTTTCGCCCGCGCAGTGGAGAGCAGTCTTCCGGCGCGCCAGAGCGAAAGAGCTGGAAGCCGCGCCCTAAGCAACGTGCCTTAGGCCAGGGAGAATATCGCCCTCGACGCGAGGGAACGGGCCAGGGCGGATTTAAGAAGCCCTATCGCAGCCAAGCTGGAAGCCAGGAGGCTGGAGAAAAATTCCCGCGCCGCGAAGGTGAGCGGCCGCGCGAATTCCGTCCGCGACGCTCCGAGGGCGGTGAGGGTTTCGGCAAGCCATACCGCGCTGCCGGCGATAAGCGTCCAGCCGGCACATTCTCCTCGCGCGAACGCGGTCCGCAAAGACCGCCACGCAAGGAGTGGAAGCCGCGCCGCGAAGGCGGCCCAGGTGAGGGTTTCGGTGAACGTCGCAGTCAAGGTCGTGGTGAGTTCCGGCCACGCCGGACAGGCGAGCAGAGCGAACGGCGCGAGTTCAAGCCGCGTGCCGCCTCTGGGGGCGGATTCCGGCCACGCCGCGAAGGGGGCGGTTTCGCAGGCAAGCCAAAACCTGCCGGCGAAAAGCGCTTCGGCGCAAAGCGCACGTTTGAAAACCGCGAAGGACGGGAAGGCTTTGATCGGAAGAAGCCGGCGCAGCGAGAGCGCCGCGAGACTGGCTCACCGCGTCCGGAAAAGTCTTTTGCAAATCCGGGCGGTAAGACGGGCAAGAGCTTCGGCCCACCCAAAGGCGGCCGCAAAAGACCTGCTTTCGGCGCAAAGCGTCCAAGCCGTCCCGGCGGTAAGCCATCTTTCGGAAAACGGCCGAATAACAGAAAGGGTAAGAAATCCAGCGAATGAGTGGGACGCGTCGATTGATTGTGGCCATTGACGGCCCGGCTGGCGCAGGCAAAAGTACCGTGGCAGGACGGCTGGCTGCGCAATTTGGCCTGTTGAATCTTGAAACCGGCGCCATGTATCGGGCCTTCGCTCTTAAGGCCATGGAAAACGGCGTCGCCCCTGACGACGCAGCCGCGCTCGAAGCGCTTGCAGCCAGAACCTCCATTGTTCTGAAGCCAACGTCATCGGGCAACCGCGTGCTGCTCGATGGAAACGATGTGACCGCCCTCGTTCGCGACGCCGCGGTGACGCAAGCGGCATCGCAGGTCAGCGTGCATCCCGCAATCCGCAGCTGGATGGTGAAGCTCCAGCGCAGGCTCGGAGAAAATGGCGGCGTGGTGATGGAAGGGCGCGATATCGGCACGGTCGTCTTCCCGGATGCCGACATCAAAATTTTCCTCGACGCCTCACCTGAAGCGAGAGGCGAGCGGCGCTATGAGCAATCCGGCAGGATCGCTCCACCGGAAGCTGTTCTCAGCGAAATTCGAGAGCGCGATCAGCGCGACAGGAACCGGGCGCAGTCTCCGTTAAAGCCTGCGCCCGACGCGGTGGTGATCGATTCAACGGACCTGGCGCTCGAAGAAGTTCTGAGTCAAGTCGAATCGCTGGTTACTGCTCGGTTGGCCGGGCAGGCTCGTTAGCGCCTTTTGGCGCATGCAGATGCTTGACGCCCGCGGGAGGAGCCGGCGGCGCCGGTGGCACTGAAAGCTCGGGCGCGGCGGGACCTCCTTTACGCAGCAGCAGATCGCCGTGGCCGGTTGTCAGATCGAGATGCGGCCCGCCATTTCCGATTTGTCCCTGGGCTGACTTCCGGTCGTCGGAGCTGGTGACTGTCAACGGGAAGTCGGAGTGCAGATCGCCGTCGGCATTGGAAGCGGTCACGCTGAAGCTTGCGTTTTCCGGCACCGTAAGGGAGATGTTCCCCGTCCGGTCGCTGATCTGTAGATTGCCGAGAGGCATGGCTGTAGTCACGCTCACATCGCCGTTGTTGTTTTCGATATGAGCATCGCCTGTAAGCTGCGACAGGTCGATGTCCTTCGAGCGGGTCACGATGCGCACCGGTCCGACCGGTTGGCTGACATTCAGATCGCTCGAATCCATGGTCATGTCGCCCAGCAGTTTCTGAATGGCAAGGTCTGTGCGGCTGGAATGAAAACGCACTGACTTTCCCACCTGTTCAAGGTGGGTGTCGCCGAAGAACTCGCCATCCAGCGTGACATTGCCCTTCACGTCCGATACAGTGACGTCGCCGGCATGGCCATCGACAGTGACGTCGCCGCCAATCTGGTGCGCCGAAAGGTCGCCGTGGTCCATGTGCGCGTGCACATTGCCAGCCAGGTCGTCGAATTTCACGTCGCCATGGCTGGCCGTCACATCAGATCCGGCCTTAAGGCCCTCGACGGTGACATCGCCGTGGCCTGCATTCACCACGCTGCTGGCGCTGGGCGGCAACTCCACCGTCAGGTCAACCCGGGCGTTGTTTCGTCCTTCCACGCTGAGCACGGCGCTCGATCCCGAATTGAGCAGCTTCGGAGTAACGGCATCAAACGTCTTGCGCGCATCGTTGTTAGAAGAAGTGTGGACGACCTGGTGTGCGCGCACATGCATTTTGTCGTCGGAAGAGGCGGTGATCGTCACATCGCCGCGCGGGTTCTGAATCTGCACTGCGGCATTGGGAGAGATGGCTTCATCGAGCTGCACGTCGTTGTCGTGCTCCTCCCCCATCAGCGACCAGAAGTCGTCGCCATTGTCGGAGAATTGATCGCTCAGTGGTCCCCAGACGCGGGCCGCATGCGTGCCCCACCCACCCAGAATCAGCAGCAGGATGAGGAATCCGAAGCCGCTCATCGACCGGCGTCCGGCATAGGGATTATTGCGGTCAACAAAGTATTCAATCAGCAGAACGAGACCGATGCCGATCAGCAGCACTGGCCACCATTGCGCATACCACGACCAGAAGCGCGCGGCGCTCATGCGGCCGGTCTCCATCAGCAGAGCAATGATGCCGACTGCGAGCAGAATAATAGGCCCGGCCAGGGAGGGCCGGTGATAGTAGCGCCAGTAAAAGCGGCGGCTGCGGGCTGCTTCCTTCTGTGCGCGCTGCCAATCTTTCCATTGCTGACGGTTGTCGCGCGGGCTGTAAGGCGGAGGTGCGGCGGCCATGGCTTACCTCCTGTCCCCTGGGTTGTTGGCTGGGTTGACGCCGCTGTCGGTTGGGACCAGCGCCGCAGACCCTGCAGCGGGCGCTGCCGGCGCGCCGCCAACGGGTGGATAACCGGAATATCCCGGATAGGCAGGCGGCGGCTCCGCGTTCGCCAGCGCCGCTCGCTGGGCGAGCTTGATTAGGCCCAGCACGATCAGATACAAGGGCCAGCTGCGGCCGAAACTGAGGATATGCCACTGGTCAAGCAGTGCTGTCACTCCAAAGGTAAGCAGCAGTGCCGGACCTTGAATACGCTGCAGGAAAATGTACTGGTTCATTGCCCACCTCCCGTCGGCGGTGCGGGTGGTGGAGGCGGCATTTCACGCGTTCGCCGAACCAGCAGCCAGACGCCAATGACGATCACGAGAATGGGCCAGCCGCGCCCGATCCAGTCGAAGCGGAGAAGGCCGAGCGTGCTAAACAGAAAGAGCATGCCAACCACAATCAATACGATGGCGCCGACAGGCTCAGGACGCCGTCCGGGCATGTCCGGAGGCATCGGCGGTACAGGTGGCACCGGCGGCACCGCCGCGTAAGGGTCTGAAGGCGCAAAGGGTTGTCCATAGGACGGGGGTGGTGGCGGCACTGGAGGCGCCTGATATTGGCCCTGGGCCGAAGTAGCCGCTCCCGCTGGCGGAACACTGTAGGTAGCCGGCGCAGCATAGGTGCGGTTAGGAACACCCAGCCGCTGGCCGAGCTCGTTCAAGCCGAACGGATCCGGCAACGGCAGCCCATCGCGGCGCGCTGTCGCCGTCTGGTGCGCGTCAAAGACCTGATAGAAGACCCATGCGGCAATAAAAATACCGAAGAGCGGATGCTCATTAGTGATACCGATCAGCACCACAAAAACCAGTACGTGAATCAGCGCCTTAATGAACTGTCCGTTGTACATGGCGCCCACGCCGGGAATAAACCCGAGACCGAAAGCCAGTCCCGGACTGGGCGTATCTGCCGCAAACGGGGGCGGAGTCCCAGGCACAGTATTTGGGGCTGCTCCCGAAACGCCAAGTTTAGCCGCCAGGCAGGATTCGCAATAGATTACGCCCGAAATCGAGCGCACGCATTGTGTGCAAAGCGGCTTGCCGCAGTTCTGGCAGTATGCCGCAACAGGGACCTCAGGATGGTTCGCGCAGTTCATGCCAAGCTCCTTTCTGCTTGGTCTGCTTCTTTTCTCACAGCCAATTCATTTACCTCTACAAAATCTTCTTGCCGGGCTTGCCCTGCGCTGCTTCCTGTACGATCCAGGCCGGCCAGCACAGGCTGGCCCCAGATCACGGTTTGCGGTGAGCCCAGATGGTTGGGCGGCTGCAGCTTTCCGCCGGTTTTATGACTGCCCTGCGGATTGCTCTGCGGCTTTGCATCCTTGCGCGGCTGCGTATTCTGCTCGGACTCCGCGTCCTGCCGCAGTTCGCGCATCTTCGATTCCACTTCATACACGAGACGGATGTTTTCGTAATAGCTCACCATCTGCTTCTTGGCGCCGTAGAACTGCCGGGCGATGGTGGTCTGGAGCGCCGACGGCTTCAGGTCTGCCATGCGCAGCGTATCGAGTCGCACTCCGAGCAGATTGAGCGTAAGGGCAATGGAAAAGAAGGCCATCGCGGCCGTCATCAGCATCCGCGCATCGCGGAAGGTGCGTCGCGTGGTGAAGTGGGCCATGGGAAGCGCGATAGGCTGTGCCGCGCCTGCCACCGCCAGTTGCGGCAGTGCTGCTCCGCTGGTGCGATCAAGAATCTTCGCCACCAGATCGGCGGGAACCGGCGGTTCCTCATGCAGAAAGGTCATCCACTCCAGCCCCTGCTTTGCCTGCGCCAGCATCTCGGCGCACATGGGGCAGTCTTTTCCGTGAGTGTTAAAGACTGCTGTGTCTTCAGCCCTCAGCGTTCCGTCGAGAGCATCGGCCAGCAAGGCTTCCCACTCTTCGCACTGCAGCGGGCCACTCTCGGGGTGGGGCTGATTCGGTTGAAATGGATTGCGCTCTGACATCTAAACCACCTGCCTTCCATTACGCTGTAGAAGCCTCGCCAGTTCCGCCCGTCCGCGGCTGATGCGTGACTTCACAGTCCCTTCAGGAATACGTAAAACCTGCGCGATCTCCTTGTAATCCATGTCTTGCAAGTCGCGCAGTATCACTGCTTCGCGGAGCTCCGGCGACACTTTGGTCAGCGCCGCCTGCACCATCTTTTGCAGTTCTTTTTGCGCCGCATGCTCGTGCGGCGTGGGTCGCGGATCGGATAGCCGGTCCGCAATCTTTTGTTCTTCATTGTCGTCCCATCCGGCGTCCATGGAATCGGTAATTCGCTGTTGCTTGGAGCGGCGGAAGTGATCGACTAACAGGTTGCGGGTGAGGGTTGTGATCCAGGTCTGAAAGCTGCCCCTGGCCAGATCGAAGGTGGCCAGGTTGCCGTAGACCTTCAGAAAGACTTCCTGCGCCAGGTCCTCGGCGTCGTGCGCCGAGCCGGTAAAACGGTAGCAGAGACCGTAAACCCGGCGATGATGGGCCTTGACCAGTTCTGCCCAGGCGAGGGAGTCGCCCTCAAGGCAGCGGCTTACGATGAGTTGCCAGTCTGCTTCCAAATGCCTTTCCCCTGGTCTGTCTGCCGACCGGCGTACTCCGCTCACAACTCCGGCGTTCTGAGGCCGCAGCCATGGCTCCGGAGACTGCGGCCGCTTACTTTCAAACCGCGATCCAGTCCGGGCCACGCCCCATCCATTCAACGTTATGGTGCCGGCTGCGCTCATGCAAGGGAATACGAAGGAAAACCGGATTCGGTTCCCTGTAAACGGCATGAGAATTGCCTGTTACCTCTGACCGCGCGTGTGTCACAGTGTGAAGGCTCTGCGGGGTGACCTCCGGCCTTCCACAAAGAGCAATCAAAGCACTATGTCTTTTCGCCGGGGCTCGTATATAACCGGGGATAAGATTCCGTGCAAAGAGCGCCCTAGAGCGCCCGTCGCAACAAACCCTTACAGCCTTGGGTTGATACAGGAGTGCCCATAGAACGATGAAATGGACGCGCGCATTGACGATTGCCTGGATGGTTGGCATCTGCCTGCTCTACGGCATTCACCTGCTTCACCTGCGCGCGGATTTCCCCAACTTCTCCCCGTGGATGGATTACTCCAAATACACGGATGAAGGCTGGTACGGCAGCGCCGCCGTGCGCCACTTCCTGAACGGTTCCTGGCGCGTCCCAGGAGACTTCAATCCAGCCGCCGCTTTGCCGGTCTGGCCGCTGCTCGAAGGGGTGGTCTTTCACTTCACTGGAGTGAGCCTCGTCGCCGCGCGCCTCCTCGTGCTGGCCGTCTTTGCCGGAAACCTGCTGCTCACCTACGCCCTGATTCGCACACAGTGCCGGTGGCCCATTGCGCTTCTCGGCGTTACGATCGTGGCGGCGAACGCTTTTCTCTATGCTTTCAGCCGGCTCGCCATTCTCGAGCCATTGCTGATCTTCTGGACGCTGCTCGCCTGGCTGTTGGCCTTGTACCTGCCGAAAGCTTCATCCACGGAACTGCGCTATCTGCTTCTGACAGCCATTGGCATGCTCATCTGTCTGCAGATCCTTACCAAGACGACCGCCATCTTCCTGATTCCCGCAACCTTGTACCTGCTCTGGCACGCCGCCGGCTATAAGCTCAGTACCTCTCTGAAATATGCCGCTGTCGCCGGCGCGGCGGCCTTCATTCCCTGGAGCGCCTATTACTTCTTTGCCGTCCGCCCCCACTGTCTGGCTGACTATCAATATCTCTTTGAGGCCAATCAATGGGTGCAGCCGACCTCGATCGGCGGCTGGATTGCCTCCTTCTGGTACGCGCTCCACGGCACATTCTGGATCGACAGGACGCTCGGTCTGCTCGCCATCGCCTTGCTGCTGCTCTCCTGCGTGTGGCTGCGAAGACTATGGACGAATCCGCTTTTTGCCGCGTCTCTGCTGGCTGCCGCGGGATACATCTTCTTCATCGGCTGGCACAACAGCATGCAGCCTCGCTACTACCAGATCGTCGCCTTCGCGCTCGTCATCCTCGTATGCATGGGAACAGCCGCCCTGCTGGAGCAGCGCCGTTGGGCGGGTTGGGCGGCGCTGGCCGTCATTGTCATCAGTATCGGCCTCAACCTCCGGCTGACTGCGCATTTCATCCGTCACCGGGACCATACTTTTGTCGTGGCGGCCAAGCGCCTGACCCGGTATATCGACCAGCATCCGAATGGAAACCGCCTGCTGCTTTCCATCAGCGGAGCCAACATCACGCTCATCACGCATCTGCCTTCGATATGCGATGACTTCGGCACCTACGATCTGCCCTATCGCATCCACGTCTACCAGCCCGGCTGGTACGCGGCATGGAACGAGATCGATCCGGGCACGCTCATAGACCTGCGCTCGCAATACACCCTGCAACGGGTCACTAGTTTTCATGCATTGGACGACGAAGACCGCGACTTGCTCATCCTCTATAAGCTCGTCCCGCTGCCGCCGGAGAAGCAGCATTACGATGCGGCAATCGAAGAAGAAGCCAACGCGGCAAAGTAGCGGGCTCAGTTCAGGTTGAAATTCACCGTCTGGCCCACCTGCAGGTTGTGCGCCTTGATTGAGCCAACCGGAAGCTCCAGAACGTAGAGGGAAGTGGCATGCCCGCCGTATGAAGGGCATGTGCTCGCTTTGCCTTTGCATGGAGGCGTGTCCGGCGACATCTCCACGATGCGGTGGTTTTCGTCCATCCAGACGATATCCAGGCCGATCTTGCAGTGATACATCCAGTACCCGTAGTCGCCCGGATGGTCGTGAATAAACAGCATGCCGTGCCCCTGCGGCAGGCTGGTGCGGCCCATGAGTCCATATTCGCGCTCGGCTTCCGTCTTCGCCAGTTCCACATGAACGGTAGAACCATCCGGCAGCATCACCAGGGTGTTTGCGGCGCGAGGAGCGACGCGGGGAATGACCGGCTCATTCTCCTGCGCAACAATTCCGAACAACGAGCCGGAGCAGAGAACCAGCCCCAACGACCAGGCCAACCATTTTTTTTGCATCGTTTCGATTCTACGACTCGAGCTTGAGTATCAGCAGCGTCATGTCGTCATGTTGCGGAGCGCCTGCGGTAAATGCGTCTGCAGCCGCAAAGAGATCGTCCAGCACCTCGTTCGCCGGCTTGCGCATGGAGGCGCGAGCAGCGGCAATCATGCGCTCCTCGCCCCACTCCTCGTCGTCGTTCGTCATAGCTTCGCTGATGCCGTCGGTATAGAGAATCAGGAGGTCGCCCGGCTCAAGCGTCAGCGCCTGCTCGGTATAAGGAGCGAACGGCAGCAATCCGACCACCGGCCCATCGGCTTCGAGCCGGATCGTCCGCTCACCGCGCAGCAGCACCGGAGGATTGTGCCCCGCATTCACGCATTCCAATTTGCGCAAAGCCGGATCATAGGAAGCGAAGAAGAATGTCGCATACCGGTTCGATGCCGAAGCCTCGTAAACCAGCTGGTTAACCTTGTGCATCAGCTTGGCAAAATCGCGCGGGCCGTCCAGAGTGACGCCGCGCAGCGAGGCCCGCAGGCTGGCCATCAGCAACGCCGCGGAGATGCCTTTGCCGGATACATCGCCCACCGCCAGCCCCACGCGGCCGTCTTGCAGGTCGAGGACGTCGTAATAGTCTCCGCCTACGCCCAGCGCCGGACGGCAGAAGCCAGCAATCTTCGCGCCCGGCAGGTCCGGCATCTCCTGCGGGAACAACCTTTCCTGCACTTCCCGCGCAATTTCAATCTCGCGATTCACGCGTTCTCGCTGCGCCGCCTCAGCCGCCAGCGACCGCGCCAGTTCGCTCACCTCAAGCGCCAGGCCGGTCTGCGAAGCCAGCGCCTGCAGCAGCTTCAAATCCGCGGAAGAGTATGCTGCCTCCGACCGCTTCGGCCCCAACGCCATCACGCCCATCATCCGGTTTCTGCCGGGAAGCGGCAGCAGCAATTCAGCATTCATCTTGTCCAGCGCATAACGCTCCGCCGTGCCTGCCATCAGATACCACGCGTCAGGATCTTCCCGGTACAGGCGCGCCGGCTCATTGGAGTTCGTTAAATACCGCACTGCGGAAGACTGCAATGGCAGCGTCAGCGCTCCCCCCACAGAAATACCGATCGATTGCTGCAGCACAAAGTATTCGCCGCGCCGCAGCATCATGGCAATCTGGTCGACATGCAGCGTCTCGGCAACGCAGCGCGCAACGGTTTCGAGCAGAGGCCCGGTCTCTGTATAGCGCCGCACCTCCTCGGCAAGTTCATTGAGAACGCGCTCCGCATCATATGCCTCGCGGAAAAACCTTCGGTCCAGCCAGCGCTGAACGCGCTTGTGCAGCCCCGTTCGCAAAAGCAGCACGAGTCCGAAAAAGATGAGCGGCCCGATCAAGTCGGAAAGCCTGGGCTGTTTCTTGCCCAGGACGGGCAGAAGAAGCTGCACGGCAATTACCGTAAGCAGTGCAAACTGCACCACCCAGAGGGTCGCTTTCGCCAGCGCATAGCGCGCCCCCATGCGCAGCAGGATGCGCACGTCCATCGCGCGCTGCACCAGCGCCACATAGACCAGCGAAAAGGGAGCGAAGAGAAAGATCAGGATGCCGGCGTACTCAATCCAGAAATGGCCTTTCTTTGCGCCCGTAATGCCAAAATGCGGCAGCAGCACGAAGACAAGCAGGAGCGAGGCCATGCCGATGCCCGTGCCCGTGGTAAGCACTCGCAATCGGCGGCGCGCATCTTCTGTGGAAGCGGAGCGCAGCTTATCGATCGTCAGCGCCAGGTAGAGCAACACGCACGTCAGGTTAAGGAAATTGGTCGCGCGCATCGCCCAATCGGCTGCGCGCACCAACAGCGGACCATTGCCTGTGCCATAGGTTTCGCCATAGATCAAGGGCCCAAAAACGGCAGTGCACGCCAGCAGCGGGATCAATATCACCCATTTAAGCCAGGGAAACCTTACGTCCCATCGCGAGCGCTCAGGGAAATAAATACCGAAGAGCAGCAGTGCGGGCGATGCAGCAATCTGCAACGTCTGAAACCAGAATTCCTCGAGAAGCGCGCTCGGTCCGGTCGCAAACCCGTGGTGCGCATTGAACAGCACGCTGGGAAAGGTAAGCAGAACCAGCAGCAGCCATGCGTTTCCGTCCGTCGGTTTGGCCAGCACCACCCAGAAGCCCATCAGCAGGCAGCCAAGGGCAACGCACGACAGAAGAATCTCCTCGGTCGACAGGACAAAATACGGGATGCCGGTAATGATGGGCTTCTGCGCGACAAATGTAATCGTCGCCGTTCCCGCGCTTCCATCCTTGCGGCGGAAGCCGACGTCCATCATGTCATCGGGATGTGCCGTATTGATGATCTCATCCCAGACCTTCGCCGAATATGGAACGCCATTCAGCGAGTCCAGCGTGGCACCTTCCGGAACCTTGGCAGCCTTGGCCTCCGGCTGCAGCGAGCTGATTACACGCGTGTCATCGTCATAGGTGAATGGCTTCTGAACATGCGTCTCCGGATGAAACACGGCGCTCCAGTCATCCAGAGTCATCGACAGCCAGTAGCCCACACTGGCCAGCACGTAAAGCCCCAGGAAAAAGCGCAGCAAATTTGGAGAAACCCGGTTGATCTTCATTCCCTGGCCACCATAGTATCCGGCTCCCAGTGTTTTCTACGCAGGGAATCTGTGCATGGTTCAGCTTGTGCTGAAGAATGAGGATGCGACAGCTGGACCGCGACGAGGAAAAATGATTGGAGCACCGGACGGGAATCGAACCCGTGAATACTGGTTTTGCAGACCAGCGCGTTAGCCGCTTCGCCACCGGTGCTCATTTGTCTGCCGCGCGGGGGTGCGCGGCAGACCTGATTAATTACCGCTACTCCGGCTGGGCCACCGTGCGCAGGTAGGGTTTCACCGTCCGGTAGCCGGGGAAAATCCTGTCCGCCTCTTCGTTGGAAACCGCGCCGGTAATGATGACTTCGCCGCCCTGCTTCCAGTTGGCCGGTGTTGCAACGCGATGCTTCGCCGTAAGCTGAATCGAGTCGAGCACGCGAATGATCTCGTCGAAATTGCGCCCCGTAGTCATGGGATAGGCCAGCGTAAGCTTGATCCGCTTGTCCGGGCCAATGACGAAGACCGTGCGCACCGGCGCATTATTCGCCGGCGTACGCCCCTCGCAGCTATCGCCGGCATCGGCCGGCAGCATGTCATAGAGCTTCGCAACCGTCAGTTCCGGGTCGCCGATCAGCGGGTAGTTAACCGGGTATCCGCCTACTTCTTCAATGTCAGCGGCCCACTTGCTGTGGTTGCTCACAGGATCGACGCTCAAGCCAATCACCTTAGCGCCGCGCTGCGCAAACTGGCTCTCCAGGCCGGCTACCGCGCCCAGCTCGGTCGTGCATACAGGCGTAAAGTCCTTCGGGTGGGAAAAGAGAACGGCCCAGCCATCGCCAATCCACTCGTGAAAGCGGATCGGGCCCTGTGTCGTTTCAGCCGTAAAATCTGGTGCAATATCGTTAATGCGGAGTGACATTCGATCCTTCCTCTTCGGGCAATCCCAATCTTTCCTGTGAAATAAAAAACCCACCTCGACAGATTCCCTGCAGGTGGGCGTTTGAGCTTCGGCATCTTGGACTTCGCTCTAGGAACACACCCGCATGGCGCAGCAGCGACAGCAGCAGCACAGACACATGCAGGTTGGAGCAAAGCCAGTCATCCTGGAAATTAAGATAGTCCGCGACAAAGGATGTGTCAATCCGGCTACACGGAAATCCTTTCCTGCACACCCCGCGGACAGTGTAGATGCAACCCCCACCATCTGCGAAACTTATCAGCATGCGCGAATTGGAATATCGCCTCTGCGACGTCTTTACCGATACACCATTTCAGGGAAATCAACTGGCCGTGTTTGACGACGCGGGAGAACTCACCTCAGACGAAATGCAGAAGCTTGCCGGCGAAACAAATCTGTCCGAGACGACGTTCATCATCCGTCGCTCGCCGGAAATAGAGCATCAGCGCGGCGTGCGCGTCCGCATCTTCACCACCGCGGAAGAACTGCCCTTTGCCGGACATCCCACGCTGGGCACCAGCGCCTGCATACGCCAGCACCTTCCCGAATACGCAGACCGTGAACTCATCACGCTCGAATTGAACGTGGGTGCCGTCAGTGTGCGCTTTTCTCCAACGCAGCGCGAACCAGCCGTATATGGCGAGATGACCCAGCCCGATCCCGTCTTTGGGCAGACGCATGACCCGGCGGCAATCGCACCGGCCATCGGTCTCGACCCGCGCGATCTGGCGGCAGAGATGCCACTGCAAACCGTCTCAACCGGACTCCCATACTGCATTGTGCCGCTTCGCTCGCTCGATGCGCTCTCCAGGCTGCGCATTCCACAGGCAAATGCGGGAGAATATCTGCGGCAAACCGATGCAAAATTCTTCTACTGCATCTCTCCCGAATCAAAAAATGTATGGCGGGCGCGCATGCAGTTCTACAATGGCGAAGACCCGGCGACCGGTTCTGCTGCGGGCTGTGCGATCTCCTGGCTTGTGCGCCACGGCTTCGCTTCATCCGATCAGCAACTGCAGATTCGCCAGGGCATTGAGATGGGCCGTCCGAGCACGGTCGAGGTGCGGGCAAAATTCGATGGCGGTTCAGTTCGGGAAGTGCGCGTTGGAGGCAGCACCGTTTTCGTAGCAAAGGGACGCTTTTTCCTTGAGTGATTCACATGCTTTCAACAGCCCTGCTATCGCGCATCGCCAATAACCACGCCGCAAAATCAAAATTCAGTGAATCTCCAGTAAAAAATTCACGGCCTCTTCGCTTCACCTTCTCTATTTACAGGTTGGCCTGCCCTTCGTACTCTTGGCAAGCGTTTCAGAATTTTGGAACGCAACTTTCGCCGATTACTGACAACTGAATGAGAGCCAGAGTGCGCAGGCATGCGCGCTTGCGGCTGCTATTGCCAGGCCTGCCATCTTCCGGAAAGTGGACCGAGAAACGCGCAAGCACAGCAATGGCGGCCTGGTTGTTGCGCCGGCAACCATGCCTGCCTTTGGCTCAACCGCATCCCGCTTGAAACGGGAGCTGCGGCGCCGCGCATAAAGCGTGGAGAACTTTTGCTGTTCCTGAAAGCCTCCACGCGGCGCGGAATGCAGCGTCTCGTCTTCATGTACATGGATCGCGGCCCGACGAACCCCCACGCGGGCGCGCACACTTGAAGTGTGTCTGCCCTCATAGCCGCTTCGCCAAAGCTCGCGAGGCAGTCAGGAAGTATATGAGGCCCAGAAAAGTAATTCTCTGCGTAGACGACAATGAACAAGCTCTCTCCGTTCGCAAATTTCTCCTGGAAACCAAAGGCTACCGCGTCATCAGCGCACTCTCAGCCGAAGAAGCATTAGACACCTTCCGCGGCGGTGGAATCGATCTCGTATTAAGTGATCTGTTGATGCCGCAAATGGACGGCAACGAACTGGTGCGGCGCATGAAAGAGATCACGCCGGAGGTGCCGATGATTCTGGTCAGCGGAACGGTCAAAGCCTTTGACCGCGCCAACCGCGCCGACGCATTCCTTCCCAAAGGCGCATGCACGCCGCTTGAGATGCTCGAGCGCATCCGCATCATGATCGCCCGCAAGCGCGGCCCGAAGAAGGTGCTGCGGCCCTATCATGAGATTCCCGAGAGCCAGCCTGCGGCGGCCATCGCATAACCGGCAGATTGCGGGGCTGCATTTACAATCAGAGGGTGCAGCCCATCATCACCGCAGAACACCTGTCGAAGGTTTATCGCGTTGGGAAAATCGACGTTCTGGCCCTTCGCAATGCTTCCTTCACCATCGAGCCCGGAGAATTCGTCAGCATCGTCGGCCCCTCAGGCAGCGGAAAGTCGACTCTCTTCTACATTCTCGGCGGACTGACCCGCCCAACGTCGGGACGGGTCATCATCGATGGCGCAGATTTCAGTGCTCTCAATGATGCAGAGCGCACGCGCATGCGCCAGACGAAGATCGGCTTCGTCTTTCAGCGGTTCAATCTTCTGCCCACGCTCACAGCAATCCAGAACATCGAAATCGCCTACGAAATCTCCGGGCGCAAAGAGCCGCTGGATCGCGGTTACCTCGAACGTCTCACGAATCTGCTCGGCATCAGCGGCCGTCTCGAGCATCGTCCATCCGAGCTCTCCGGCGGCGAGCAGCAGCGTGTCGCGCTCGCGCGCGCGCTGATCACGCATCCGGCCATCGTCCTGGCCGACGAGCCGACCGGCAACCTCGACAGCAAAAACTCCGACGCCGTGCTCGAGATGCTTTCGCGTTCGAATCGGGAACTGAAGCAGACCGTGCTGATGATCACCCACAACCCGGAAGCCGCGGCCATTGCCGACCGCATCCTGCACATGCGCGATGGTGAAATCGTCAGCATCGAAGCGGGCAGGGGACAACTGGCGGCGCGATAACCTCATTTCTTCCTGGTCTCATCCACCTCAGGCGTGAGGCCCACCTGCGCCACAATCGCCTGAAAGCGCGGATTGGACCGCATCCGGTCAAAGACCGGATCGACATTCAGATAGATAAGTGCGCTGGCCCTTTCCTGCACCGCTTTCCCAAGCCACGTAAGGCAGTTCGCCTCATCGTCGAGCGCGGCATACACGGCAGCGATCTCGGCCGAAGAAACATACCGCTCTTGGGTGTCTTTGATCAGCGAATTAAGAATCTGGTGCGCTTCGCCAGTCCGGTGCGAAAGCGCATAGCATCGCGCCAGATAGGCCTGCGCCACGGGATCGCCCTGGCTCAGATCAACACCCTTCTTGAACTCCGCGCAGGCCTCCGCGAACCTTCCCGTATAAAGATAGTCCAGCGCCAGCACGCGGTGCGCCTGCACAAAATTCGGATCGATCTCGATCGCCTTCAGCGCCTGAGGAATCGAGCGGTCATATTGGCGGGCCATCAGGTGGTGCCACGCCATGTGCTCATTGATCACCGGGTTTGTCGGCGCAAGCGCGAGCGCCTGTTCGCTCTGCTCGTGCGATTCCATGATTCGCCCCTCGGCCATCAGCTCATGCGAGTACCAATGGCGAGCATGCGCGTCATTCGGATCAAGCGCCAGGGCGCGCTTGAATTCTGCCTCCGCGCCGGCCCAGTCCCAGTCATAGGTCAGCTTGATGTAGGCCAGAGAAGCATGCGCGTCCGAGAGGCCCTCATCGATCGCCAGCGCCTTCTCGGCAGCCTCCTTCGCTTTCGGCATCGCAACCTTCGGAGCCAGGAAGCTGTTGCCGTACGAGCCCGCTGTAATGTAGGCGTCCGCCATGCCGGCGTATGCCGCCGCGTACCTCGGGTCCGTTTCAATCGCCTGGCGAAAGAGGTCGAGACTCTGTTGCACCGACGCCACGCTGCGCATGTCCCATAAGGTCCGGGCCCTGTTATAGAGATCTAACGCCTCGGCATTCTGCGTTCCCGCCGCCTCGACGCTGGGCTGCTCGCCTTGCGCGGCCACTGACTGGTGGGCCGACCGTAGATGCCTCCACAGGAGCAATCCTGTGAACGCGGCAATTGCAACAAGCGCAAGACCGGCAGCATAGAGCCGCCTCCTCGATTTGCCGCTTTCGCTTCCTGTGGCCACAAACTGGTTGTCGCCGGTTTGCGCATCCGTAGGCTCCTGCAGTGGAGTGCTCGCGGATAACTCTGCTGCTTTGACTTCGTTGCACGGTTCGCTGACCTCCGCATCAAACCGGTAACCGCGCTTCGGAACTGTGGCAATGTATTGCCGTCCATCCGCCTGCTCGCCCAGAGTCTTCCGCAGCAGCGAGATATTCACTGTCAGGTTGATTTCTTCCACAAAGCTGTCCGGCCAGATTTCCTGCATCAACTCTTCACGGGTTGCCAGGCGCCCATGGCGCTTTACCAGGGCAAGCAGCAGCTCATAGGCTTTGGGAGCCAGAGGGACAGGTCTTTCTTCCCGCAGCAGAAGCTGCTCGCAAGGAACAAGCCGGAACGGCCCGAAACTGTAGTGTGCGCTCTCCACGACCCCGTCGAACCCCGTACGCAGATGGGCCCAACAAAATCCCAAGCTTTTCCTAAGCATAGTCCAATGCAATGAAAATAAATACACATTCCGTCGCCGCCCGGGCGTGGATGCGCGTGTGGAGCAATCCCCGCCTTCCGGAAGAAAACTCATAGCTTAGTGAAGGGTCATGCACGGCCTGTGGGCATTGCCACGGAATTCCAAGAGAACTTTCATCCATTTCAAACGACATAGGGCCAGCCGCTTTCGTACGTTTCCCCTGCGACCGCTTTCCCTCCGGCCGGCAATTCCGAAGGTAAAGGACGAAACTCCCACGGGCGAAATCAAACGCCGATGGTGCCCAAAACCCTTAGCTGAGGTGGCTGTGCCAACCAGGCAAGCCCACCTCTCACAACCCAAGAGAGAGGCTCAAATGAAAAAGTTATGCAGCAACGCCATCGTGAGCAAAGCGCTACTCGGCTTGACCCCCTTATTCGCATTCGCTCTATACACCAACGCGGCGCACGCGCAGGAGTGGGACCGCAAAGACGCTTTGAAAGCCGATCTGAGCCCGTTTGAACAGGTCCCGTCTGTCCTCGCGCCCAGTCGCGGAAGTTTTGAAGCTGAGATCAACGAAGACGGCACCATCTCATTCCAGCTGTCTTATGCCAACATGAGCAGCCCCGTCGTGCAGGCCCACATCCACTTTGGCGCCAGCCGGACCAACGGCGGTGTCGTCGTATTTTTGTGCGGCGGCAACGTGAAGCCGGCGTGCCCGGCCTCGGGTACAGTCACCGGAACCATCACCGCTTCTGACGTAAGCATTCTGCCGGTAAGCAACTCCGATTCGGTTATTCCCCAGGGCCTCCAACCCGGAGATTTAGCCGGCCTTATCAAGGCCATCCGCAGCGGCGACACCTACGTAAACGTCCACACCACGACGTTCCCCTCGGGTGAAATCCGCGGCCAGGTTCACATGGATTCCTATTGAGCAGCCCATTCTCTTTTTGTAACGGGACAGGCCCGCGGAGGACTCGAACCTGTTTCCTCTCGGCTTACTTGAAATAAGCGTTGCATCGCATAACAGCGTCGCAGCGCTTATCCCCGGCAGTGGGTAGAGGGTCAGCTTGAAGCGGTCAATCCCTCAGGGGCTAAAGCCCGCTCATCTATTGCCACTTACGGCACGACTGAAGTCGTGCCCCTTCAAAACAAACCAAACCGACCCGCTACCCGGCAGTGAGCCGCCTGGCATGAAGCTCTGATTCTGGCAACACGCGAAAGGAAGAAGCCATGGAAACCTCAATCAATCGAACGCAGCACGCTTCTCGCTCCCTCATAGAATTCCTGCTGGGAGACGGCATACGCCCAGGATGGCTCGATGAGCAGCGGCATCATCTATTTGCCCGGCTCGAAACGAGACTGAACGGCCGGCATGAAAATCTCAACCTCGCCAGCGACAGTCTGCATTGGAGAGTTTGGCAGGGTGGCCGTCGCGCAGCACAAAGCCGGGATCGAGTGCAGCAACAGCCGTCCACCGATCGTCACCAGCAGGTTTAACAGCGCCTGCAACCTCGCCGATGTGCGCTGAACCAGGACTGCTCCGCGTTGACCATGCCCCAGCCCAGCCGATATACTCAATGAGTACCAAGCGGGAGTAGCTCAGTGGTAGAGCATCGCCTTGCCAAGGCGAGGGTCGCGGGTTCAAATCCCGTCTCCCGCTCCAGTCAGCCGCCATCGGGCTTCTTTCCAAAGAAAAACAGGCGCAGACTGGCTTCATCACCGCCTAATAAAGTAAGATTTCCTGTCCAGGGCGCGGTACCCAAGCGGTAAGGGAGAGGTCTGCAAAACCTTTATGCGTCGGTTCGA